>JACCED010454994.1_pt1 | contig 10214 bp, 10 predicted proteins | sample 7455021 | NCBI WGS metagenome assembly JACCED01 (sample SAMN15323456, study PRJNA562643) | freshwater metagenome | isolation source: river surface water | place: USA:Blue River Watershed | collected 2017-08-19 | reverse complement strand
TCTCGCAAGGCTGGCGTTATCCGCACCTGGGCCTGCCACTGTGGTTTGCTGTGGTGACCGTGGGCGCGACTTGGTTCACCGGTTTGTCTGACCGGGCCTTGCTGGTCTCGTTGCCTGCAGTGGCCACATTGGCCGCTTTTGCCTTGCCTACACTGCGCCGCAGCTTGAGTGCCTGGATCGACTGGTTCACTCTGCTGTTTTTCAGCGTCGGCGCCTTGGTTGTCTGGGTGGTCTGGATCTCCATGCAAACGGGCATACCCGCCCAGCCGGCCCTCAATGTGGCCAGACTGGTTCCGGGCTTCATGCCTGAATTTTCACTGCCCACTTTTTCCCTGGCGTTGGCCGCAACACTGGCTTGGTTCGGCTTGGTCAAATGGCGAATCGGGCACCACCGCACAGCTCTCTGGAAAAGCATGGTGCTGCCCGCCAGTGGCGCCGTGTTGTGCTGGCTACTGGTCATGAGCTTGTGGCTGCCCATGCTGGACTTCTCTCGCAGCTATGCCCCCATGGTGAAAAAAGTGACCGATGTCACAGGGCCCATCTCCTGCTTGCAATACGCGGGGATCAGTCGGGCACAAGGCACCGCTTTCAGATTCCATGGCAAAGTTCAACTTCTTTCAGCTCAAGCACCGCAAGCCAACTGCCGCTGGCTGATCGTGGACCGAAGCAACCTGTCTTTGTTGTCGACCCGGCTCCAAAAACTGGGCTGGACAGAGGCGGCCAAGGCGCCCCGCGTCCAGAACAAGGAAGAAAGTATCGTCATCTTCAAGCCCACCGTGGCCCTGCCTTGAACGATGTCTGAGCTGGGCATCATTGCCCGCCATGCGGGCACCGTTCTCATTGGCCAGCTGGCGGTCATGGCCTTTGGCATTGCCGACACCGTGATCGCCGGTCGCTACAGCCCGCAAGCCCTGGCCGTCCTCTCACTGGCTTCGTCGATCTACATCAGCATTTATGTGGCGCTCAACGGCATGCTCCAAGCTTTGCTGCCTGTCTGGGCTGAACTGCGCGGCGCCGGGCATAACACCGAGATTGGCCGATCCGTGCGGCAAGCCCTGTACATCTGCGCCGCAGCCGCGCTGACGGGATGCCTGGGCCTGTGGTTTCCCAATCCCTGGCTGGCCTGGACCGATGTACCGGAGGCGCTGTGGCCAGAAGTGCAAGCCTACCTTCGGGTCCTGGCGCTGGCGTTGGTGCCCTCTTTGCTGTTTCGCATGTACAGCACCCTCAACCAAAGTCTGGGGTTTCCGCGTCTGGTGACCTGGTTGCAAGCGGGTGCCTTGCTGGTCAAAATCCCGCTGTCGTATGGTTTGACATTTGGCTTTCAGATGGCCAACTTCAAGCTGGAAGGTCTGGGTGTAGTCGGCTGCGCCTGGGCCACCTTGGGCGTGAACACCTTCATGCTGCTGACCGGTCTGTACCTGCTGCGCACGCAAGACATCTATGCACCCTACCAACTCTGGCACAAGCTGGAAGCACCGCAATGGCCTGCATTGAAGCGCTTCTTGCAACTGGGTGTGCCCGCCGGTTTGTCCATCATGGTGGAGGTCACGTCGTTCACCCTGATGGCCCTGTTCATCGCGCGCATGGGCCCCATCGCATCGGCCAGCCACCAGATTGCGGCCAGCCTGGCGGCCGTGCTCTACATGGTGCCATTGGCCATGGGCATTGCCAGCAGCGCACGCACGGGCTACTGGCTGGGTGCCAAGCAGCCCCATCGGGCCAGGCATGCCGCCAGCACGGGCATTGGCCTGGCAATCGGCGCTGCACTGCTGGGCGCAGCGCTGTTGACCCTTGGTCGGGAAAGCATCGCCCACGCGTTCACCACGGACTCTGCAGTGGCCCAGGCGGCCATTCTGTGGCTGGGCTGGGTCGCGCTCTACCATCTGGCCGATGCGGTGCAGGCCGTGTGCGCCTTTTTGCTGCGCTGCTACCGGATCACCTTGGCACCACTGCTCATTTACACCGCCCTGCTCTGGGGCTTTGGCCTGTATGGTGGCTACCGCCTGGCTTATCAGGGTCTGGCGACGTGGCCACAGCGTCCCAGCGTGGAGACCTTCTGGATGACCAGCACCGGCGCATTGGCGATCGTCTCCATCTTGTTTGCCGTGCTCGTGTGGCGCGTTTCGCGGGCACCCCGTGCGGCTTGAACCTTCAGGGCCTCAAGGCAGTGAACAAAAGTCACCCATGCGGCAAAACCAACTCAAAATTGCGTTAAGGTTTCAACTTTGCAAATGACTGAATTGAATCAACCATGATCCTTGAAATCGCCGACATCCGCATCCAGCCTGGCCAGCAAGCTGCCTTTCAAAAAGCGATAGAACACGGCTTGAACACCGTCGCCAGCCGGGCCAAAGGGTTTCGTGGTGCCAAGGTCAACCATGGCATTGAAAATCCTGAGCGCTATGTGCTTCAGATCTTTTGGGAAACACTGGAAGATCACACCGTGGGCTTCCGTGAATCTTCCTTGTTCACCGAATGGCGCGCCATTGTGGGCCCCTTCTTTGCAGCACCGCCACATGTGGAACACTTTGAGCTGACCTATCCTGCTGCTTGACCTGCCCCGATTCACTGGGCCTCGTGCCCAGCAACCAAACGGGACAACAAGTGCACAAACTGCGTTTGTTCCTCGGGACCCAAGGGCGACAAAATTTGCGACTGCACCTGCGCCACCGCCGATTGCATATTGACCAAGGCCCGAACGCCTTGCGGTGTCACCACCAGCAATTTGCGCCTCCGATCGGTGGCATGCGGTTGGCGGGCCACCCAGCCTTTGCTCTCGAGACGACCAATCACCGAACCCGATGTGGCCGGATCAAAAGCCACGCGCTTGGCCAAGGTGATCTGGTCAATGTCGGGCGTGTCGCGCAAGGCATTCAAAATGGCAAACTGCACCGGCGTGATGTCCGATGCGGCCAAATGCTCGGCAAAAATGGCCACCGCAATTTGCTGCGCCCGTCGAATCAAGTGTCCCGGCGCCGTTGCCACATCAAAGCTTTTCGTCATGTCCTCATTGCTCCCACGTTCGCTAGGGTTTTCACTGCCAAGCAAGCACTTGCCAGCCCCCTATAGTAAGCCTGCTTACGAACATTTTTGAGCCCAAACAGCCACCCCCTCGAAGAAAGCGATTCATGAGTTTTGTATTTGCCCCCACGCCCATTGTGTCTGTGCCCGTTGTGGGCCAGCCCGAACGCTTTCCGGTTCACCGCATTTATTGCGTTGGCCGCAACTACGAGGAACATGCCAAGGAGATGGGCTTCACGGGACGTGAACCCCCTTTCTTTTTCCTCAAACCTGCCGACAGCCTGGTCGTGGTCGATGCAGGACAAGTCGGCACCATGCCCTACCCCAGCCTGACGAAAAACCTGCACCACGAAATCGAACTGGTGGTCGCCATTGGTGTCGGTGGACGCAACATCAAGGCCGTCGATGCAGCGAAACACATCTACGGCTACGCTGTCGGCCTGGACATGACGCGTCGCGATTTGCAAAACGACATGAAAAAACAGGGCCGCCCCTGGTGCATCGGAAAGGCTTTTGACGCATCGGCCCCCATCGGCCCCATCACACGCAAAGAACAAGCCGGAGATCTGGACAAAGCCGAGATCAGCTTGCAGGTCAATGGCTCCGACCGTCAACGCAGCACAATTGCCAAATTGATCTGGAATGTGGCTGAAACCATTGAACACCTGTCCAGCGCCTGGGAACTCCAACCCGGCGATCTGATCTATACCGGTACGCCTGAAGGCGTCAGCGCCGTGGTCCAAGGTGACCGACTGATGGGTCAAGTGACGGGTTTGGTCAGTTTGAGCATCGACATCAAATAATGAAAAAAAATGCAGGCCACTCTTGAAAACTGGTACTTACCCGCATCATTTTCGAAAAATCCTGCAACATAATTCACCCCCAAAGACCTGCTGTAGCCGGATCGTTGAATCCATGGTCAGCGGCTGCGCAGGCATTGGGTAAACACCGATTAAGCGACCGATCGGTTGGTTTTAAGATAATTCACCTCGCAAACACAGAAGGAGACTCTTGCATGAAACAACTGCTGAAACACACCGCCTTGTCCATCGGCCTGATGGCTGCTGGCCTGAGCGCGCAAGCCCAAACCGTGACTTTGAAAGTTCACCACTTTTTGGGCCCACAGTCGGTTCAGCACACCACCATGCTGGGCGACTGGTGCAAGAACATTGCACGCGACTCCAAAGATCGCTTGAAGTGCGACATCTTCCCTGCCATGCAACTGGGCGGCACGCCGGTGCAGTTATATGAACAAGTCCGTGACGGCGTCGTCGATGTCGCCTGGACCTTGCAGGCCTACACGCCCAAACTGGCCAAGCTGGAAGTATTCGAGTTGCCTTTCATGATGACCAATGCCGAGGCCACCAGCCGTGCAGCCTGGGACTTTGGACAGAAGTTTGCACAGGACGATTTCAAGGATGTGAAGATGCTGGCCATCCACGTGCACGGCCCAGGCAACATCTACTCCAAAAGCAAAGCCGTGCAAACCATGGCCGATCTCAAAGGCATGAAAGTGCGCGCCCCCACACGTCAGGTCAACAAGATGGTGGCCATGATGGGCGCGACCCCCGTGGCCATGCCCGTTCCTCAAGTGCCTGAAGCGCTGTCCAAAGGCGTGATCGACGGTGCCGTGATCCCCTACGAGGTGGCCCCAGGCCTGAAAGTCAACGAGTTGACCAACTTCACCGCCGAAACCGATCGCTCTTACAACGCCCTGTACACCACCGTGTTCGTGCTTCCCATGAACAAGGCCAAGTACGAATCGCTGCCAGCCGATCTGAAGGCGGTCATCGACAAAAACTCCGGTCGTGAATTGTCGGCTTTCATGGGCAAAACCCAAGCTGGTCAGGATGTGCCCAGCAAGAAAGTGTTTGAAGCTTCTGCCAACCAGAAAATCAGCATCATCCCCAAAGCGGAACTGGAAAAGTGGAAGAAAGCCACCGATGCGTTGGACGATGCTTGGGTGGCCGAGATGACTGGCAAGGGCATGGATGGCAAAGGCATGTTGCAATCCGCCACCGACCTGATCAAGCAATACACGAAATAAGTGGGTCATGAATAACCTGGGCAGTCGCTGACAGCAGCCTGCTCAGGTTTTTTATTGCCCCTTGTTTTCGAGTCAGTCAATCTATCTTTAACACCTGCAAAACCATGATGTTTTCAAATTCACTGCAGCGGATCGCCCAACTCTGCAGCATATTGGGAGGGCTGGTCATGACCGGCCTGATGCTGATGACCTGTTACAGCCTGATTGGCCGCAACGTTTTCGACACCGCCCTGATTGGCGATTTCGAGCTGACCGGTGTCGGCGCAGGCGCTGCCATTGCGCTGTTCATGCCGCTTTGCCAACTCAAGCACGAGAACATCATTGTGGATTTCTTCACTGCGAAATGCAGTGAGACCGTCAACTTCAAGCTCGACCGTTTGGGCGACTTGTTCATGACGATCATCTTTACCCTGCTGGCATGGCGTTGCGGCGCTGCAGCCATCAATGCCAAAGAGACCATGGGCGCCTCCATGCTGCTGGGTTTCCCCGACTGGATCGTGTTCACCAGCATGTGCATCCCCTTCGGGATCACCGCTTTCATCGCTGCGATGCAAGCCCTCTCCAAATTTGAAAATAACAACAAGGCCTCGTCATGACCCCGATCACTTTGGCTTTGCTCATTTTCGGCATCATGCTGCTGCTCATGGTGATCCGCGTCCCGATCGCGGGCGCCATGTTTCTGGCCGGTGCCGCAGGTTTCATCCTTCAGACGGGCGCATCGCCCTTCCTGAACTTTCTGAACAACCTGGCCTTTGCCCGTCTGGCCAACTATGACCTGTCGGTAATTCCCCTGTTCATCCTGATGGGCCACTTTGCCACCCAGGGCGGCATCAGCAAGGCGCTTTTCCAGTTTGCTGCAGCCGTGATGGGCCGCTTCAAAGGTGGTCTGGCCATGGGTGCAGTGCTCGCCTGCGGTGCCTTTGGTGCGATCTGCGGCTCATCTGTGGCCACAGCCGCCACCATCACCGGCGTGGCATTGCCTGAGATGAAGCGCCACGGCTACTCGGGTCGACTGTCCACTGGCACCTTGGCTGCGGGTGGTACGCTGGGCATCCTGATCCCGCCATCGGTGCCGCTGGTGATTTACGCCATCCTGACCGAGCAAAACATCGCCAAACTGTTCGCCGCAGCCATGATGCCCGGCATCATCGCCATGGTCGGCTACATGGTCGCCATCGCCATTTACGTGCGCGTGGTGCCTGGTCAAGCGCCAGAAACCGAGGAAGTTGAAAAGCTGACCTTCGATGCGCTCAAAGGTATCTTGCCGATTGCCACCATCTTTGTGATCGTGTTTGGCGGCATTTATGCCGGCTTCTTCACACCCACTGAAGGTGCGGCCGTCGGCGCATCGTCCACTTTTGTCGCCGCATTGCTCAAGCGCGAGCTGACCTGGGGCAAATTCCTCGAATGCTTCCATGCGACAGCCATCAGCTCGGCCATGATCTTCATGATCTTCATGGGTGCTGACGTGATGAATGCCGCTTTGGCTCGAACCCAGGTGCCCGGCCAACTGGCGGAACTGGTGGTATCCATGAATCTGGCCCCACTGCTGGTGGTCTCGGGCATCTTGCTGCTGTATGTGGTGCTGGGCGCCGTGATGGACGAGCTGTCCATGTTGCTGCTGACGATCCCAATCTTCTTCCCCATCATCATGAAACTCGACTTCGGCATGACAGCCGAGTACACCGCCATCTGGTTCGGCATCATGGTGCTGATGACTGTAGGCTTTGGCATGCTGGCACCACCGGTGGGCCTGAACGTCTATGTCGTCAACGGCATGGCCAAGGACGTGCCATTGAGCGAGAGCTACAAAGGCATCATGCCCTTCCTGATCAGCGACACCATCCGCACCTTGTTGCTGCTGTTCTTCCCTGGCATCTCGTTGTTCTTGATCAAGTATCTGACCTGACCCAACAACAGCCACACGCAAAGCCTCCACGGTTCATGACCCTGGAGGCTTTTTCATGCATCCAACTGGTTAGACTCTGTCTGAGCACTTCGCCCACCCTTTTGAGCACACATGATGTTTGACCGCACCATTCGACACTGCCGGCAATGCGGCGCTACCGTAGCGCGGCGCCTGCCCGATGACGGCGATACCCGAGAGCGCGCCATTTGCACCGTCTGCCACACTGTCCATTACGAAAACCCACTCAATGTGGTGGGCACCGTACCGTGGCTCGGTGAAAAAGTTTTGCTGTGCAAGCGCAACATTGAGCCGCGCAAAGGCAAATGGACCTTGCCCGCAGGTTTCATGGAACTGGGCGAATCCACTTCACAAGGTGCCGCCCGAGAAACCACCGAAGAAGCCGGCGCGCAATTCATCATGGAAGACCTGTTCACTGTGATGAGCGTGCCCCGTGTGGGCCAGGTGCATTTGTATTACCGCGCCCGCCTGACCAGCGACCAGTTCGACCCCGGCCATGAGACCATGGAAGCGCGGCTGTTCAGCGAATCGGAAATTCCTTGGGATGAATTGGCTTTTCGCACTGTGCGTGAAACCCTCGAACACTACTTTGCTGATCGCGCGCGTGGTTCATTTGGCACACACGCTTTTGACATCGAATAAAAATCGCAGAGTTAGTAAATTTCCCTGCCCTCGCTCTCATAATGAAACCGTTCACTTCATTTTTGACATTCAAAAGGCTTAGCATGATCAAGTCCATCTCCGCTCTCCTGACCAGCCTCTTGGCTGCTGTTGCCGTAGCTCAAACAGCAGCGCCAGCCGCTGCCCCCGCTATCGTGCCTGCCGTAACGGCTGCTCCGGCACCAGCGCCAGCAGCGGCTCCCGTGGCCAAACCCGAAACCCCAGCCAAGGCAAAACACGCCAAAAAAGCAGACAAAAAGACTGACAAGAAACCCGCCAAGAAAAGCAAAAAAAGCAAAAAGAAAAACAAGCAGTGATCACCTGAGCAATCACTGATCAAGCCCGTGCACTGAACGTTGCAAGGCCCCAAGAAAAAAGCCACCGCAAGGTGGCTTTTTCAATGACAACAGCCATGGCTGGTCAAACGTCGATGGCCGCAGCCGACCCCGCCAGTTTGCGCAACTCGAACTTCTGGATCTTGCCCGTGCTGGTCTTGGGCAACTCGCCAAACACCACCGCACGCGGCACCTTGAAGCCGGCCAGGTGCTGCTTGCAATGCGACACGATGTCTTCAGGTGTGACCTGCGCACCCGCTTTCAGCTCCACAAAGGCGCAAGGCGTTTCACCCCAGCGCGCATCGGGCTTGGCCACCACGGCCGCCGCCAGCACAGCGGGATGGCGGTAGAGCACATCTTCGACCTCGATGGACGAAATGTTCTCACCACCCGAGATGATGATGTGCTTGCTGCGGTGCTTGATCTTGATGTAGCCATCGGGGTACTGCACGGCCAAGTCACCACTGTGGAACCAGCCACCCGCAAACGCCTCTTGCGTGGCTTTGGGGTTCTTGAGGTAGCCCTTCATGGCGATGTTGCCCCGAAACATGATCTCGCCCATGGTCTCGCCATCTTGCGGCACGGGCTGCATGGTTTCGGGGTTGAGCACCCGCACATCGCGCTCCAGGTGGTAGCGCACGCCCTGGCGGGCGTTCAGGCGGGCACGCTCGCCAATGTCGAGTGCATTCCAGTCCTCGCTCTTGGCGCACACCGTGGCGGGGCCATAGACCTCGGTCAGGCCGTAAACATGGGTCAAGTCAAAGCCCATCTGCTCCATGCCCTCGATCATCGAAGCCGGTGGTGCAGCGCCCGCCACCATGGCCTTGACGCCTGCTGGCACACCTACCTTCATCTCGGCTGATGAATTGACCAGCAAGCCATGCACGATGGGAGCGCCACAGTAGTGCGTGACGCCATGGTCGCGGATGGCATCGAAAATCGCCTGCGCATCCACGCGGCGCAAACACACATTCACACCCGCACGGGCCGCCAGCGTCCAGGGAAAGCACCAGCCATTGCAGTGAAACATCGGCAGCGTCCACAGGTAGGCTGCATGCTTGGGCATGTCCCATTCCAGGATGTTCGAGATGGCGTTGGTGGCCGCGCCCCTGTGGTGGTAGACCACACCCTTGGGGTTGCCGGTGGTGCCGCTGGTGTAGTTCAGGGCAATCGCATCCCACTCGTCAGCGGGCAAGCTCCAGGCAAAGGCCGCATCACCATTGGCCACAAACGCTTCATACGTCGTCGATCCTAGCTTTTCACTGGCACCGGTGTACAACGCATCTTCCACATCGATCACCAGGAGCTGTGTCTTGGCCTGACGCATGGCCAGCGCCTTTTTCATGGTGCCCGAAAATTCGGGGTCCACGATCACCGCCTTGGCCTCGCCGTGGTCCAGCATGAAGGCGATGGTCTCGGGATCCAAACGGGTGTTCAGGGCGTTGAGCACCGCACCCGCCATCGGGATGCCGAAATGAGCCTCCACCATGGGCGGTGTGTTGGGCAGCATCACGGCCACCGTGTCGTTCTTGCCGATGCCCACCTGCGCCAGCGCACTGGCCAGCTGACGGCTACGGCGGTAGGTGGTGGCCCAATCCTGACGCAAATCACCATGCACGATGGCCAGGCGTGTGGGATACACCTCGGCGGTCCGCTCGATGAAGCTCAAGGGCGACATCGGTGCATGGTTGGCGGGAGTCTGGGGCAAATCCTGGTCGTAAATGGAGCTCATGACAATTCCTTTGGCAGTCAACTGATCGATTGGAACCAGTTTGCCTGACCCGGGGCTGAAACCGAATCCGGGCCATCCCGAGGAGGCCCCGACATCGGCGAAAATAGCCCCATATGGCCATCCCCCAGTCTTTCATCCAGGAGTTGCTGTCCCGCGTCGACGTGGTCGAGGTCGTGGGCAAGTACGTGCAGCTCAAGAAAGGCGGCGCCAACTTCATGGGCCTGTGCCCTTTTCACGGCGAGAAATCCCCCAGTTTCAGCGTCAGCCCCACCAAGCAGTTTTTCCACTGCTTTGGCTGCGGCAAGAATGGCAATGCCATCGGTTTCATGATGAAGCACGCGGGCATGACCTTCATCGAGGCGGTCAAAGACTTGGCCCAACAAACCGGCATGCAGGTGCCCGAAGAACAGCAGTCACCCGAAGACCGCGCCAAAGCCGCCGCCGCCAAGGCCAAGCAAGACAGCCTGAGCGACGTGCTGGAAAAAGCAG
>JACCED010438412.1_pt1 | contig 10215 bp, 7 predicted proteins | sample 7455021 | NCBI WGS metagenome assembly JACCED01 (sample SAMN15323456, study PRJNA562643) | freshwater metagenome | isolation source: river surface water | place: USA:Blue River Watershed | collected 2017-08-19 | reverse complement strand
GGCACGGCCCCGTTTTTGCCCATGAGCCGCGCCGAGATGGATCAACTGGGATGGGACAGTTGTGACGTCATCCTGGTGACGGGCGACGCCTATGTGGACCACCCGAGTTTTGGCATGGCAGTCATTGGTCGACTGCTTGAAATGCAGGGCTTCAGGGTCGGCATCATTGCCCAGCCCGACTGGCAGAGTGCTGATCCTTTCAAGGTGCTGGGCAAACCCAATCTGTTCTGGGGCGTGACGGCGGGCAACATGGACTCCATGATCAACCGCTACACGGCGGACCGCAAGATCCGCTCGGATGACGCTTACACCGCGGGGGATGTGGCGGGCAAGCGCCCAGATCGCGCCACCCTGGTGTACAGCCAGCGCTGCCGTGAGGCCTACCCCGAGGTGCCCATCATCCTGGGGGGCATCGAGGCCTCGCTGCGACGCATTGCCCACTACGACTATTGGTCTGACAAGGTTCGACGCTCGGTGGTGATCGACAGCAAGTGCGATCTCCTGTTGTACGGCAATGCCGAGCGTGCGCTGGTCGAGATTGCGCACCGCCTGGCGGCGCGTGAACCGGTCCATACCATCACCGATGTGCGGGGCACGGCCTACCTGGTGCGAGGCACCCCCGACGGCTGGTTCGAAATCGATTCCACGTCGGTGGACACCCCGGGTCCTGTGGAGTCACACGTCAACCCCTATCTCATGGTGTCCGAGCAGGCAGAAGCTCGTGGCACCACCTGTGAGGCCTCGTCGGCTGCGCCCAAGGACGCCTCCAGCGCGTCCTCATCCTCACCGTCGCCGGGCATGAGCGTTGAGCTGCCTTTGTCCTTTGTGCCGCCCTCGAACTGGCGAGGCAAAGGTGCGCACAAGTTGCCACCGCGCGAACGATCGGTCATCCGCTTGCCCAGCTTCGAGCAGGTCAGGTCCGATCCGGTGCTGTATGCGCACGCCAGCCGTGTGCTGCACCTGGAAACCAACCCCGGCAACGCCCGTGCCCTGGTGCAGGCGCACGGTGAAGGGCATCTGGCCCGGGATGTGTGGATCAACCCACCGCCCATTCCTCTCACCACGGCTGAGATGGATGCCGTGTTTGACTTGCCGTATGCGCGCAGCCCACACCCCATCTATGCCGATGCACAGGGCCGGCATGACGGCGCGACCAAGATTCCCGCCTGGGAGATGATCCGCTTCTCGGTGAACATCATGCGGGGTTGCTTTGGTGGCTGCACCTTCTGCTCCATCACCGAGCACGAAGGCCGCATCATCCAAAGCCGCAGCGAGGCCAGCATCCTGCGCGAGGTCGAGGCCATCCGCGACCGAGTGAGCGGGTTCACCGGCGTCATCTCCGACCTCGGGGGGCCCACCGCCAACATGTACCGCCTGGGCTGCCGCAGCCCCGAGATCGAGGCTGCGTGCCGCAAGCCCAGTTGCGTGTTTCCGGGGCTGTGCTCCAACCTCACCACGGACCATGGCCCGCTCATCCAGTTGTACCGCAAGGCCCGCTCCATCAAAGGGATCAAGAAAATCCTGATCGGCTCTGGGCTGCGGTATGACCTGGCCGTCACCTCGCCCGACTACGTCAAGGAACTGGTCACCCACCACGTGGGGGGCTACCTCAAGATTGCCCCGGAGCACACCGAAAACGAACCCCTGTCCAAGATGATGAAGCCGGGCATCGGCACCTATGACCGCTTCAAGCAGATGTTCGACCGTTTCAGCGCGGAGGCTGGCAAGCAGCAGTTTTTGGTGCCTTACTTCATCGCAGCGCATCCTGGCACACGCGATGAGGACATGATGCAACTGGCCGTGTGGTTGAAGAAAAACGGGTTCCGAGCCGATCAGGTGCAAACCTTTTATCCCAGCCCCATGGCCACGGCCACCGCCATGTACCACAGCGGCAAGAACCCGCTGCGGCGCATCACGCGAGACGGGGAGGCGGTGGACATCGTGCGCGGTGAGCGTCGGCGCCGCCTGCACAAGGCCTTCTTGCGCTACCACGATCCCAACAACTGGCCCTTGCTGCGTGAAGCCCTCAAGACCATGGGCCGAGCGGATTTGATTGGCAATGGCAAACACCACCTCATCCCCACCTACCAACCCCTGACGGGGGGTGAGTACACCAGCGCGCGTCGCAAGAACAGCACCCCTGCCGCAGGCCCGTCGGCCTCAGCGCGCGCAGGCAAGGTACAAGCCGGTACCGTGCTCACCCAGCACACCGGCTTGCCGCCGCGTGCGGGGACAGCGGGGTCCAAGGGCAAGGCTGGACTCAAAGCGGAGGCGGTGGGTGGACGTCCAGGAAAACCGTCTGCATCCATAACGGGTTCTGCTGCTAGCGCCAAGCCGGCACGCAAACCGCGTTAGGCGTTGCACCTGCGCGGGCGGACTGGGCTCACGCCAGTTCTGAGATCTCGATCAAATTCAGGTCGGGGTCACGCACATACACCGATCGGATTTTTTGTGTTGCGCCAGTGCGCATCACCGGGCCTTCCAGGATGGGCCACTGACACGCCTGCAGGTGAGCGATGACCTGTTCCAGCGGCTGTGAGGCAATGAAACACAGGTCAAGTGAGCCGGGCACGGGCAAATGCGCCTTGGGGTCGAACTCGTGGCCCTTGACGTGCAGATTGATTTTCTGGTTGCCAAATCGAAACGCCTGGCGTGTCACGGGCGGTGTGCCGCCCACAAAGGATTCGAGTTGCATCTGCATCACGCGGGTGTAGAAATCCACACAGGCGTTTTCATTGGTGGTCGTGAGGACGAGGTGGTCCAGGTGATCGATCATCGTCAAGGTCTTCCAGCAGTGGTTGAGTGAGGGGTCAAGGCAGTGTGTGCAGTGGAATGTCCTGTGTCCGCGCCAGCGCATCGAGTTGGCGTCGCGTGTGTGTGACAAAAAAGGCAGCCAAGGCCTGGTGCACCTGTTTGCGCGTCATGTCCTGGGCCGCCGAACTGCCCAGGCCCGCCGCCTCGCACAGACGCGCTGCAAAATGGGGTTCGAGCGCTGCCACCGCGACACGTCCATTCCGGCACGCATACACGCGGTAGCCCGCATGGGCGCCACCCACCATGCCCTTGGCCGAGGTCAACCCCCACTGGCGCGGCAGCGCCAGGTAGGCAGCCGCGTCACTCAGGGCCACCTCATGGTGCTGTCCTTGCCCGTGCCGTCGCCCGGGTTGCTGACGCTCCAGCAAACACTGCAGCACCGCTTCGGTGGCCAGCAGCGAGCCGCCCATGTCGGCATACAAGGTGGGGGGGAGGTCATGACCGCTGACCAAGTCGCACGAGGCGAGGTAGGTCAGGTCATGACCGGGCTCCTCGGCCATTGCACCTGGTGCGCCCACGATGGTGACCAGCGAGAGTGCCGGGTGCAGGGCGTGCAAGGCGGTCCAGTCCAAGCCCAGTTTGCGCAAGGCAGAGGGACGAAACGAGGTCAGCAGCACATCGGCCTGGGCCAGGTGGCGGTGCAATTGACGCTGGCCGGGGGCACTTTTGAGGTCCAGCGTCAGGGTGCGAATGCCCCGATGCAAATCCTGGTAGGCCTGCGGTTCGTAGTGGCTCATGGGGTCGCCGCCGGCTCCGCCGGGGGCTCCCGCTGGCGCTGGCGGTTCGATCTTCAGGCACCTGGCCCCCATGGCGCGCAGGCGCATCAGCGCAGCTGGGCCTGGCAGGTTCAGGGCCAGGCTCACCACGCGAACACCTTTGAGAACGGGGCGCAAGGCAGGTAATGCAGTTAATGCAGGTAATGCAGGAGGATGGTGCATCAATGCCCCAGAATTTTGGCCAGAAAGTCTTTTGTACGTTCGTGGGTCGGCTGCTCGAAGAACACGTGCGGTGGGGCTTCCTCGATGATCTGCCCCTGGTCCATGAACACCACCCGGTCTGCCACCGCGCGCGCAAACCCCATTTCATGGGTGACGCACAGCATGGTGATGCCTTGTTCCGCCAATTCCACCATCACATCCAGCACTTCCTGAATCATCTCCGGGTCGAGTGCCGAGGTGGGCTCGTCAAACAACATGATCTGCGGGGTCAGGCACAGGGCCCGCGCGATGGCCACACGCTGTTGCTGGCCGCCGGAGAGTTGCAGAGGGTATTTGTAGGCCTGTTCGGCAATGCGCACCCGACGCAGTTGTTGCATGGCGCGCTCTTGCGCCTCCTCGGGCTTGACCTTGCCGACCCAGATAGGCGAGAGCGTGAGGTTTTCCAGCACGGTGAGGTGAGGGAACAGGTTGAACTGCTGAAACACCATGCCCACCTGGCGACGCACGGCTTCAATGGCTCGGGTGTCGTCCCGAAGCTCGACGCCCGCCACGGTGATGCGACCTTGCTGGTGTTCCTCAAGCCGGTTGATACAGCGAATCAGCGTGGATTTGCCCGACCCGGAGGGGCCGCAAATCACGATACGCTCGCCCGCCGACACGGTCAGGTTGATGTCGCGCAGCACATGAAACTGGTCGAACCATTTGTTGACCTGTTCAAACTGGATGATGGGTGTGGTCACAGCGGGCCTTCAACGGTGCGTCACTTGCCGCTCCACCCACAGGCTGTAGCGGGACATGGCAAAGCAGCAGACAAAATAGATCAAGGTGATGAACAGATAGGCCTCGAGTTTGAACGGGCGCCAGTTCGGGTCTCCATTGACCGCCAATCCCATGGCGCCTGAGAGTTCATACAGACTCACGATGGTGACCAGCGAGGTGTCCTTGAAAATGGCGATGAAGTTGTTCATGATGCCTGGCACCACATGGGCCAAGGCCTGGGGCAACACCACCCGACGCTGCGTGGCCCAGTACCCCAGCCCGAGGGAGGCGGCAGCCTCTAGCTGTCCGCGCGGGATGGCCTGCAAGCCCCCCCGCACAATCTCAGCCAGGTAGGCCGCCGAGAACAAGGTGATACCGGCCAGCACCCTCAGTAGCACGTCTGGCGTGGTGCCCGGTGGCATCAGCAACGGAAACATGAAACTCGCCATGAAGAGCACTGAAATCAGGGGGACCCCGCGCACCAGTTCGATGTAGGTGATACAGACGGCCCGCACCAGTGGCCAGTCACTGCGTCGTCCCAGGGCCACCAGCACTGCCAGCGGAAACGCACAGGCAATGGACAAGGTGGACAGCATGAGGGTCAGCGGAAAGCCGCCCCACTGGTCGGTCGGCACCGGCGTCAAGCCGACCGAGACGCCCAGCAGACGTCCGCCCATCAAGCCGAAAAAGCCACACAGCCCGATGACCCACGCCACCAACAGGCCGCGGTGCCAGCATTGGCGCATGCAACTGGCGATCAACAACATCAAGAGCCCCAGCGTGGCCACCAGCGGTCGCCATTGCTCCGCATACGGGTAGCGTCCAAAGAGAATCAAACGGTATTTTTCGCTCACAACTCCCCAGCAAGCACCGAGTCCTCGAGCCGACTGACAAGCATCGGCGTCCGCCCGTGCCACGGCATGCAAGACCGACCACGACACCAGGCCGGGCAACTGCCACAGCAGCAACGCGGTGATGAGGACGGTGATCGCCACATTGAGCGGTGAGCCCAGCAGCTCGGTGCGAACCCACTGGCGCAGACCGCGTGCACTGTCCGGGGCTGCGCGCGGGGCAATCAGCGTGCCGGCGGTGTGTCGGGGTGCATGCACGAAAGAGGTGCTCATCCTAGCGTTCCCGGATGGCCACGCGGCGGTTGTAAGCGTTCATCAGCGCGGAGGTGAGCAGCGACAGCGTCAGGTAAATGGCCATGATGATGGCAATGCACTCCACCGCGCGACCGGTCTGGTTGAGCGCAGTGTTGGAGATGTTCACCAGGTCGGGATAGCCGATGGCCACCGCCAGTGAGGAGTTCTTGGTGAGGTTGAGGTACTGGTTGGTCATGGGCGGCACGATGACGCGCATGGCTTGCGGCAGTACCACATGGCGCAAGGTGAGCCAGGGGGTGAGCCCCAGGCTGCGGGCAGCTTCGATCTGGCCTCGTGCCACCGACTGCAAGCCCGAGCGCACCACCTCGGCCACAAACGCCGAGGTGTAGAGCGTGAGCCCCAAGGTCACGGCCAGAAATTCGGGAGAGAAGTTGAGTCCCCCGCGGATCTCGCCTTCGACGACGGCCGGCATGTCCCACACCAGGGCACTGGCCCAGGCATCTGCGGCCCAGGTGGGCCAGGGCAAGGACAGACCGCCTTTGCTGAGCGTGATGCCACCCAGACCAAGCAGGGGAGCCTCTGCGTCGGGCATCCACTCGACCAGCAACACGTACCACATCAGCAATTGCAACAAGATCGGGACGTTGCGCAGCAGTTCGGTGTAGGCGTAGCACAGGCCCCGGGCCAGGGCATTGCCCGAGACCCGGCCGATACCCACCAGGGTACCCAGCAGCGTGCACAACACAATGCCTGTGAGCGAGACCCGCAACGTGTTGAGCAAGCCCACCAGAAACGCGCGCCAGTAGGCCTGTTCGGACTCGAAATCGATCAGACTCTCGCCAATGTCAAAGCCCGCGGTGTCCAGCAAAAACCCAAAACCGCTTTGAATGCCTCGCGCCCGCATGTTGGCCAGTGTGTTGGCCAATAACCAGCCGACCAGCACGGCCAACACCACGACGAGACCGACCTGGACCACCAGGGCCCGGGTGCGGCGACTGTGCCAACGCATGCGCGTGATCAGCGAATCGGCATGGCGTACTGCAAGCCGCCTTTGGACCACTGCGCGTTCAGGCCACGCTTGAGTGCCAGCGGGGTTTTTTCGCCCACGTTGCGCTCGAAGATTTCACCGTAGTTGCCGGTGGCGGCAATGGCGCGCACCATCCATTCACGGTCCAGGCCCAGCAGCTTGCCCGTGTCATCGGTCTTGCCCAGGATACGCCCAATGACGGGGTCGGTGGTCTCGGCCTTGAGCTGCTCGAGGTTGGCTGCGGTGATGCCATATTCCTCGGCCTCGATAAGACCGTAGATCACCCACTTGACGATGGCAAACCACTCGTCGTCACCACGGCGCACCAAGGGGCCCAGGGGCTCCTTGGAAATCAATTCGGGCAGGATCAGGTGGTCCTTCGGGTTTTTAGCCTCTTTCGAGCGAATGGAGGCCAGACCCGAGGCATCGGTGGTGTACGCCTTGCAGCGACCCGCGAAATAGGCTGCGGTGGACGCATCGAGTTTTTCGAACACCACCGGCTTGATATCGAGCTTGTTGGCGCGCGAGAAGTCGGTGAGGTTTTTCTCGGTGGTGGTGCCGGACTGCACGCAGACCGTGGCGCCCTTGAGTTGTTTGGCGCTCTTGAGTCCCGACTTGGCTGGCACCATGAAACCTTGGCCATCGTAATAGGTCACGACCGTCTGGTTCAGGCCCAGGGACGCATCACGGGTGAGCGTGAAGGTGGTGTTGCGCGAGAGGACGTCAATCTCGCCCGATTGCAACGCTGTGAAACGTTGTGGGGCAGACAGCGGAACATAACGCACCTTGTCGGGGTTGCCCAGCACGGCGGCTGCCATGGCGCGGCACATGTCCACGTCCAGGCCGGTCCATTTGCCCTGGCTGTCAGCCGCACCAAAGCCCGACAAGCCGGTGTTGACACCACACACGATTTGATCGCGTTGCTTGATGGCATCGAGCGTTTTGCCTGCCAAGGCGGGCAGGGACAGCAGTGCGCTGCCCAGGCCCAAAGCCAGCAACGGCGCCCGCAGCCAGGCGGAAGAAGGAGAAAGGGGTTTCATGGTGATCCTCAGGTTGAACAACGGTCAGCCCATGCGGCAACCCGTGCCCGGGTCGGCCAGTGACTTGGCTGCCACGCCAATCACCTTGTTCTCACGGTTTTCCACCACACGCAGGTACATGTCCTGCACCGGGTTGTGTGATTTGCTCATGGTCCACTTGCCACGCGGGCTGTCGATGGTGGCGCCTTCCATCGCGGCGTACAGGGCCTTCTTGTTGGAGAGATCACCCTTCACCGCGTTGGCCCCTTGAATGAGCAACAGGCCGGTGTCGTAACCCTGCACCGCATAGACATCGGGCTGCATGCGGAAGGTTTTGGCGTAAGCCAGTCGGAACGCCTGGTTGCGCTTGGTGTCCAGCGAATCGCTGTAGTGCATGGTCGTCATGATGCCATCCGCAGCGGGACCGGCCGCTTCCAGCACGCCTTCGGTCAGGAAGCCTGAGCCATACAGCGGAATCTTGCCTTTGAGGCCGGCTGCGGCATAGTCGCGGATGAATTTGGCCGCGCCACCACCCGCAAAGAAACACGCCACGGCATCGGGCTTGAGTGCTGCAATTTCGGTCAGCAGGGCCTGGAACTCCACGTTGGGGAAGGGCAGGCTCAATTCTTTGAGGATGGTGCCACCCGCCTTGGTGTAGCTGTCGCGGAAGCCCTCGAAGGCTTCATCGCCGGCGGCGTATTTCCAGGTGATCCACACGGCCTTCTTGTGGCCCTTGTCGACCATGGTCTTGCCCAGCGCCAGCGTGGGCTGCGAGTTGGTGAAGGAGGTGCGAAACACATTGGGTGCGCACAGGGCGCGGGTGGCAGCGTGCACGCCGGCATTGGGGATCAGGGTGAGCACGCCCGAATCGCGTGCCACCTTGTGGATGCCCATCTGCACGCCCGAATGCACGGTGCCAACCAGCACGTCCACCTTGTCGCGCTGCACCAGTTTGTTGGCGTTTTCAATGCCCTTGGACGGCTCGGATTCATCATCCACTTTGAAGAACTCGATCTCACGGCCACCCAGTTTGCCCCCTTGCTCATCCAGTGCCATACGGAAACCGTTTTCGATGGCCACACCCAACTGGGCAAATGTGCCGGTATAGGGCAGCATCAAGCCCACGCGAATCTTGTTGGATTGGGCGCGGGCCAGTGAGGGCAACAACAAGCCGGTGGAGGCGGCACCGATCAGGCTGGCACCTTGGGACAGAACGAGGCGACGTGAGGTCATGGAAACTCCAGAAAAAACCATATCCCCTAATTTACCAGCCAGAGGGGGCCCCACCCCAGCCTGAAAACCCTAAGCAAGCGCCCCACACGGGGGCCGGCGGTGGGCGGGGTAGAATGCAAGCTCGTCGGGGCGTAGCGCAGTCTGGTAGCGCATCTGGTTTGGGACCAGAGGGTCGCATGTTCGAATCATGTCGCCCCGACCATGGTGATCAGGCCCGTTCGCGGGCCTTTTGTCCATCTGCCCGTAGCTCAGTTGGATAGAGCAACAGCCTTCTAAGCTGTGGGTCGGGGGTTCGATTCCCTCCGGGCAGGCCAATGCCCCACGGTACATCCCGGCCGTCGCTGTCTATACTTCGTTATCGCACTGCCCGTGACAGGAAATCAGCCATGCGCCCAGCCGGCCGCACCGCCACCGAATCACTGTACTTCGACTACCCGCACTTCCCGGCACCTGCTCGGCCAGCTGACCACAGCACATCAGCGCAGGTCGTGATTGTGGGAGCGGGTCCTGTGGGCATGACGGCAGCGCTCACCTTGGCCCGCTGGGGCGTGCCTTGTTTGTTGCTGGACAACAAGTCCACCTTCAACGATGGCAGCCGTGCGATCTGCCTGGCTCGTCAGAGTTTCCACATTTTTGAATCCGTGGGTGTTGTCGATGCCTTCCTGAAGAAGTCCTTGCCCTACCTCTCGGGCCGATCGTTCTACCGGGGCCAGCAAATCTTGCAGTTCTTCATGCCCGATGGTGCCGATCACAAGTACCGTCCCATGTACAACTTGCAGCAGCAGTACACCGAGGCGTTCTTGTACGAGGAAGTGGCTCGCCAGCCCTTGATCGAGGTGCGCTGGCAGTCCGAGGTGGTGGAAGTTCAGCAAGACGACGCCAGCGTGACCTTGACGGTGCAAGATCCCGACGGGGCCTACGCTGTGAACGCCTCTTGGGTGCTGGCGGCGGACGGCGCGAGAAGCGTGGTGCGAAGCCGCCGTGGCCTGCGCTTGAAAGGCCACAATTTTGAGGGTCGCTACATCATTGCCGACATCCAGATGAAGCGCGCCCCGCAAGGACAACACCGACCCGTGGAGCGGCTGGCCTTGTTTGACCCGGACTGCCGACGCGGTGGCACGGTGCTGGTTCATGAGCAACCCGATGACATCTGGCGCATCGACTACCAGGTGTCTGCCGGGGAGTCCGAAGACGAGGCCCTGCAAGAAGACGCCATCAAACACAGCATCGCCGGTGTGCTGGCCGACCTGGGCTGGACAGAGCCGTGGCAGTTGGAATGGTGGAGCATCTATTCAGCCAACACCCTGGCGCTGGACGAT
>JACCED010068991.1_pt1 | contig 10216 bp, 8 predicted proteins | sample 7455021 | NCBI WGS metagenome assembly JACCED01 (sample SAMN15323456, study PRJNA562643) | freshwater metagenome | isolation source: river surface water | place: USA:Blue River Watershed | collected 2017-08-19 | reverse complement strand
GTCAGGGATTATGCGCAAGTTCATCACGCTGGAAAGCTTTCGATCGAGACAACCAAAGCAGCTTTAGAACTTTATGAAGTTGATGAAATTGGTTTAGACCGATTAGATCGGGCGGTGCTAACTGCACTAATCGACAACTTCAACGGTGGCCCGGTTGGACTATCAACTCTGGCACTTTCTGTAGGCGAAGAACCAGAGACCATTGATTATGTATGTGAACCATTTTTGGTTCGAAATGGATTCCTTTCAAGAACCTCACGCGGACGAATTGCTACAGCAAGTGCCTACTTAGCCATAGGGCGAAAACCACCTGCTGGCAGTGAGATAACAATCGATTTTTCATCAGCCAATTAAGCGAAATAGCCATTATCCATTAGGGTTATTAAGTCTCAGCGACGTAAATCTTCCTAAAGGACATTTGTGGCTAACCATTACCGACCAACTAGATCGCTATTAGTTTTCGGACTTGTTTTAATCGGCCTTGCTGTTTGGGCCTTTGCTGGTGGGGAGAGTAAAACTCCACGACTTGGTCTAGACCTTCGTGGCGGCACCCAAATTATTTTGTCGCCAAAATCAGCAACTGGTGAAGTTACCACTGAACAATTGGCTCAGTCTGTTTCGATCATTCGACAACGTATTAATGGTTTTGGTGTATCCGAAGCCGAAGTAACAACTCAAGGCCAGGGTAATACCGCAAAAATTTTAGTTTCACTTCCTGGAACTACAGATCGCACAGTTGTTGATGAACTCAAATCAACCGCTAAGTTAACTTTCCGCCAAGTTGTTACTTATGACTACGGAACACCTATTCCGGTTGCCTCTAATTCGCCAGGCGCTTCAGCATCACCAGCTGCATCACCTGTGCCAACTGCGGATCAATCATCTTTTATTCCACCGGTCCAGAGTGCCAATCTTGATGAAGAATTCGCTGCGAAGTTTGCGGCACTTGATTGCGCCGCTTCGCCAATCCTTGCTGGTGGTGGACTAGATGATGAGACACAAAACTTAATCACTTGCCAGGAAGATGGCTCCTACAAATACGTTTTAGCACCTGCGTCACTTTCCGGTACTGACATTCAAAATGCAGTAGCTGGGTTACCAACTCAAGGTGCGGGTGGCTGGCAAGTTGATCTAACAATGACAACTGAAGGTGCAAAGAAGTTTGCTGACACAACAACTCAACTTTCATCTCAACAATCGCCGCAAAATCAATTTGCAATCGTTCTAGATGGACTAGTTGTGAGTGCTCCTGCAGTCAATGAACCAATCCTTGGGGGCAGCGCAACGATTAGTGGATCATTTACTGCTGAGGAAGCTAAAACTCTTGCTCAAGTTTTGAAATATGGTGCACTACCGCTGACTCTTGACATCGATGAAGTTTCCCAAATTTCACCAACCTTAGGTAATGATCAGTTGCGTGCTGGAGTCCTTGCCGGCGCATTTGGCTTACTGCTTGTTGTTCTTTACCTAGTGCTTTATTACCGCGCACTTGGACTAGTTGCAGTAGCCAGTTTGGTTATTGCAGCAGCAGCCTTGTATTTAACAATTGTGGTACTTGGACATGAAATTAAATTCACTATGACACTTGCTGGTATTGCCGGTGCAATTGTGGCAATTGGTATTACGGCAGATTCATTTGTGATCTATTTCGAACGCATCCGTGATGAACTTCGTGAAGGCAAGCGACTCAAGAGCGCAGTTGAGGCCGGCTGGAATCGAGCCCGTCGCACCATTTTGGCTGCTGACTTTGTTTCATTGCTTGCAGCAATCGTGCTTTATTACCTGTCAGTTGGCAGCGTTCGCGGTTTTGCGCTGACTCTTGGCTTAACCACCGTTATTGATATTTTGGTGGCTTTCTATTTCACACATCCATTAGTTGTGAAGATTTCAAATAGCAAGTGGATGAATGCAGGTTCAGCTTTAACTGGAGTTTCACCTAAGCGTTTAGGGGCACAATCAACTAGTGCGGAGGTGACACAGTGAACGGATTAAGTGATCTAGGAAACCAGCTTTACCGTGGACAGAAGTCCTTCAACATTGTTGGTAAGCGTCGTCTCTGGTACACAATCAGTGCACTATTGCTGACCTTGTCTTTCGCTGTACTTGGGGCTCGTGGTTTAAACCTTGGTATTGAATTCAAGGGTGGCGCAGAATTTACGGTACCTGTTTCAGGCGCAACTACCGAGAGTATTAGTAAAGCAAGGACAGCGGTAACAGATTCTGGAACAACTGCATCAAGTGCGACCATCGTTGGCGGCAACAAAATTCGCATCCAAACACCATCACTAACTACTGATGAATCAACCGTGGTGAGCAAGGCACTTGCCAGCGCCCTTGGTGCATCCGAACAAGATGTGAAAATCCAAATTGTTGGTCCAACTTGGGGTGCGGAAGTTTCCAAGAATGCCGCAAGAGCTTTGGCAGTGTTTTTGATATTGGTTGCAATCTTTATGGCGATCTATTTTGAGTGGCCGATGGCTGTAGCCGGTTTAATCGCACTTGGGCACGATGTGGTGATCACTGTTGGTATCTACGCACTTTCTGGTTTTGAAGTTACGCCAGCAACTGTGATTGGTTTCCTAACCATCCTTGGTTACTCGCTTTATGACACTGTTGTTGTCTTTGACAAGGTAAAAGAAAACACCAAGGGAATTACAGCTGGTAGCCGACTTACATATAGTGATGCTGCAAACCTGGCTTTAAACCAAACATTGGTAAGAAGTATTAACACTTCTGTTATTGCACTATTACCGGTGATTTCGATTTTGGCAGTTGGTATTGCCAAACTTGGAACAGGAACGCTAAATGATTTATCCCTTTCCTTGTTTATCGGTATGGTCGTTGGAACTTTCTCTTCAATTTTCATTGCTACACCGTTCTTGGCTCAGCTAAAAGAGCGTCAACCTGAAATGAAGTCACTGCGCAAGCGAGTAGAAAATCGACGCGGTAAAGAAGGCGATGTTCAAATAACTGGTGAAGATTTTCATAGTTCTGCAATCGTCACCTCGGCAGGTCCGCGCCAGCAACGTGTAAAGAGAACACGCTCTGCTCGTAAGGGTAGATAGCAAAGGATTTGGCTGTGAATAAATCTGAGGTAATCGCACTCATTGCGCAAATCCCTGATTATCCAAAGCCAGGTGTTCTATTCAAAGATGTAACACCAATCTCTGCCGATCCAAAAGCGGTTGAGTACATCAATGGACAAATCAAAGCGCACTTTGCATCTCATGGAATAAATAAAGTCGTAGGTGTTGAAGCTCGAGGCTTTATCCTTGGGGCATCACTTGCAACGTATCTAAATGTTGGATTTGTGCCAATTCGCAAACAAGGCAAACTACCGCGAGAAACATTTCGCCAAGAATATGAACTTGAGTATGGCGTCGATGCTGTTGAAATTCACCGTGATGCACTAAATCCTGGTGACCGGGTACTCATTGTTGATGATGTATTGGCAACTGGCGGAACAGCAACCGCTGCTTCCAAACTGATTGAAGCGTGTGGGGCAAAGCCAGTAGGGCTTGCTGTACTACTTAATCTTGATTTCCTTGGTGGGGATAAGAAACTAAAAGAGGCTTATCCGCAGATAGATATACTTGCAGTTCTTAATGATTAGGATTTATTAACGAAAGGAAAGTGATGACCGCGATCGAAGGGCTGAAATCTTCGGTATCTAGCGATGTCCACGAACGCTTTCCTAACGGCCTAAGTTCTCCCATCCCAGATCAATTACAAGCCGTAATTGATACTTTGCTTTCTTTTCATCCGGCAACTGCTGTCGATCAAATAATTAAGGCTTATCAGGTTGCCGATTATCTACATCGGGCTCAAACAAGAAAGTCCGGAGAGCAGTACATCACGCATCCAATTGCAGTAGCTGGCATGCTTGCTGATCTTGGTATGACTGCACCGACGATAATTGCTGCACTTTTACATGACACAGTTGAAGATACTGAATACAGCCTGGAGCAACTTGGTCAAGACTTTGGCGAAGAAGTAGCCAGTCTGGTTGATGGCGTAACCAAGTTAGACAAAGTTAAATACGGTCAATCTTCAGCAGCAGAAACAGTTCGCAAGATGGTTGTGGCGATGGCCAGGGACATCCGAGTATTGGTGATCAAGCTTGTGGATCGACAGCACAACATGCGAACTCTTTCTTATTTGTCAGTTGAAAAACAAGAGCAAAAAGCTCGAGAAACTTTAGAAATCTATGCGCCCCTTGCTCACCGCTTGGGCATGAACACAATCAAGTGGGAATTAGAAGATCTTTCATTTGCCAGTTTGTATCCAAAAATGTTCGAAGAGATTGTCCGACTGGTAGGGCAACGTGCACCTGCACGCGATGAAAGTTTGCAAGAGATCGTCGCAGTTGTCGAAGATGATCTGAGTGCAAGCAACATCTCTTGTGAAGTATCTGGTCGACCAAAACATTTCTACAGCATTTATCAAAAGATGATTGTCCGTGGTCGCGATTTTGAAGATATCTATGACTTAATTGGCGTTCGTATTCTGGTTGATTCAATTCAAGACTGCTATGCCGCCTTAGGCATAATTCACAACAGGTGGAATCCAGTCCCAGGAAGATTTAAAGATTACATCGCGATGCCAAAATTTACGATGTATCAATCACTGCATACAACTGTGATCGGCTCATCCGGTAAACCAGTTGAATTCCAAATACGTACCCATGAAATGCATCGAGCAGCTGAATATGGTGTTGCATCACATTGGCGATATAAACAAGCAAACGTTGCAGGAAAGAGCAGTCCAGATGATCTTGGCTGGGTTCGCCAACTTCTTGAATGGCAACGTGAAACATCAGACCCAGGTGAATTCCTAGATTCACTTCGTGATGATCTTGGCGCTGCGGAAGTTTTCGTTTTTACACCAAAGGGTGAAGTTGTGGCATTGCCAAAGGGCAGTACACCAATTGATTTTGCCTATTCAGTTCACACCGAAGTTGGTAATAGGTGTGTTGGTGCCAGAATTAACGGCAAACTTGCGCCACTTGATACTCAATTAACTAATGGCGACAACATTGAAATTATTACCAATAAAGCTGATAACGCAGGTCCAAGTCGCGACTGGTTAAACGTGGCTGTTAGTGCCAGAGCGAAATCTAAGATTAAGGCTTGGTTCTCTAAAGAACGCCGTGAAGAGGCCATTGAACAAGGCAAAGAGCAAATTGTTAAAGCCATGAAAAAACATGGCGTGCCACTTCGATTATTAACAAACAATGTGCTTTCTTCACTTGCCGCAGATGGCCATTACCCGGATGTCAGCGCACTTTATGCTGCAGTTGGTGAGGGACATTTAGGTGCCCAAACTGTTGTCACCAGACTTCTTACTGCTCTTGGTGGGGACGAAGGCACAATCGAAGATGCCAGCGAAACTGTAACGCCTACAAAAACCCCACTTCGTCGAAGTGACAAGCCTGATGCGGGTATTACTGTAATCGGAGCAACAGATACTTGGGTTAAGTTAGCGCGCTGTTGCACACCTGTCCCTGGTGATGAAGTATTTGGGTTTGTCACGCGCGGCTCCGGCATATCTGTTCACCGCCGCGATTGTGTTAACGCGCCAGACCTGCTTGCACAAAGTGAGCGACTGGCTGAAGTTTCTTGGACACCTGGGAAGAGCAGTGTGTTCTTAGTCAACATTCAGGTCGAAGCACTTGACCGAGCACGATTGCTTTCAGATGTAACAAAAGCGCTTAGCGATCAGCATGTAAATATTTTGAATGCTTCTGTGACAACTTCTCGTGACCGCGTAGCAATGAGTCGATTTACCTTTGAAATGGCAGATCCATCGCATTTAAATCAAGTACTTCGCGCCGTACGAAGTATTGATGGTGTGTACGACGTCTATCGTGTTTAACGATTAATTAAGATCTGATTGGTTTGATTTAGCCGCATCAAGTAGTGCTTGAGTTTGTGCTTGCTGCTTCTTAAGATCTGTGGCCTTGCGATCGTCACCTTTAGCCAAAGCATCAGAGATTTGCTTCTCTAGCTTGGCCAGTGAGTTTTCAAATGAAGACACAAGGGAATTTGCACGTTCAATAACCTCAGGCTTTGATTTACGCCAGATTTCTTCAACGTGTTTGCGAACTTCATCTTCGACTTTCTTTAGACGACGTTCGATCTTGTCGCGGTCCGCACGTGGAACGTGACCTGCTTTTTCCCACTTTTCCTGAATGTCACGAAGTGCTGCTTTTGCAGTTTCAACATTCTTAACCGGAAGAATTGCTTCAGCTAGCTTTGCTAATTCTTCTTTAACTACCAAGTTGCCCTTTAGTGATTCATCACGTTCACTGTTTGCAGCATTGCGAGCATCAAAAAACTTGTCTTGCGCTTCCTTGAATTTCTTCCAAAGCTTTTCTTCTTCGTTTTTTGCAGCACGAGGAAGTTTCTTCCAGTCATCCATAAGTTTCTTGAAGGCTGTTGTTGTAGCGGCCCATTCTTGACTTTCAGATAGGGAAGTAGCTTTCTTGATAATGGCATTCTTAGCCTCATTGGCTTCGCCGCGCACTTTATCCAAGTTGGCAAAATGAGCTCGTCGGGCTTTATCAAAAGAGGAACGTGCAGCGCTGAACTTCTTCCAAAGTTCTTGCTCTTTTGCCCGGTCGTAAGAAGATAATTTCTTCCATTCATCGAGCATGTTTTTAAATTGTTCGCTAGTAGATTTCCAGGCATTTGAATTGGCCAGGCTTTGAGCAAGTTCGGCTATTTCTTCTCGGCGCTTAAGAGCAGCTTCTTTAAGTTGAGCTTTGCGAGCAGCCGCAACTACTTTTTGCTCTTCAAGAGCAACACCCAGTTTTCCAGCTATTTCTTCAAGTTCATGAATTGGACCAAGAGCATTCGGCGCTGCGATTGTGGCTTTTAGTTTTTCTACTAAAGCATTTATGGCATCAAAAGAACCCTTGCCATCAGTTAGGCGTTTGAGAGCTAATTCCGCCTCAGTTTTTAAATCAACAAAGCGCTTTGTGAAAAAAGCTAATCCTTCTGCTGGATCGCCGGCTGCATATTGACCGACTTTGACTTCACCTTGAGAAGTCTTGAGGAAAACATTGCCTTGCTCATCTGCGCGGCCATATTCGTTCGATGTTTCAGTCATGATTTTTCCTCATTCCTTCGGGTCCCTTTTGGGCTCTTGTGGTGATTTGTACCTATTAATTATGGCGTAGTTGAAGCAGCGCTAATAACGACTTCTTGAAGCGGTGCACCATCAGCAGTACCGCCAGAAACACCAGCTTTAGCAATCGCATCAAGGCGATCTAAACCTGAAGTTATCTGACCCCAAACACTGTAGTTCGGCGGAAGTGGTGAATCTTGGTAGACCAAGAAGAACTGGCTGCCATTTGTATTAGCACCGCTATTCGCCATCGCAACTGTGCCGCGGGCATAGATTGCACTGCCATCGCTACCTGCTTTTGGAAGATTTTCATCAACAAAACTAAAACCCGGTCCGCCAGTTCCATTGCCAGCAGGATCGCCACATTGCAAAACATAGATGCCTTCTGTGGTTAGTCGGTGGCATTTAATGCCGTCATAAAACTTGTTGTCAACTAAATAACTAATCGTTCCTGCGGTAATTGGTGCTTTTGAATCTGTTTCTATGACAAAGTCACCACAGTTTGTTGTGAAAGTTATGTTGACCGCAGCCACTACGTCTTTAGGAGCTGAAGTGTAAGAAATGTTGTCTGCACGTGGAATGGAAGCTGTTGTGCACCCATCAACAACGGGAGCTGCAGCAGCAGTTGTACTTGGTGTAGTAATCGGTTCTATAGAGTCATTTTGTGGCAGAACTAAATAGCTAAGGATTGAAAGGCCGATTATTGAGTAAGCGACGACTTTAAGAAAAGTTTTTCTGGACATCCTGCTCTGTCGGCGCTTTGATTGCCGTTCGTACCTGGCTCTGGCTAGCTCACGTTCACGTTTATTGGACACGGCATTTATATTAGGCATCGCTTCGGGATGTTCAAAACCTAGAAAGCGTTAATTGCAGGTAATCTTGGATTTCTAGGAGATTTGTTTTGCTAATCAAGAGTTTTGTTGCTGGCCCTTGGCAAACAAATTGCTACATAGTTGCACCGTCGTTTAACAGCGAGTGCATCATTATTGATCCAGGTCAGAATGCGCTACCTGGTATCAAAGATGTAATTGCTGAGCAGAATTTAAAACCAGTTGCAATTCTTGTCACTCATGGCCATCTTGACCATATGTGGTCAGTCTTCCCTGTGGCATCTGGCTATGACATTCCAGCATTCATTCATGGAAGTGATCGCCATTTATTAAGTGACCCTGGCGCTGGATTAAGCGCACAGACCAGAGCGATGTTGCCTGAACTTATTGGCAGTGATGATGTTTTTGCTGAACCAAGTGAAGTTGTAGAAGTGCGCGATCAGCTCGATCTAAACATCGCTGACATGAAGTTTGTGGTTAGGCATACTCCTGGCCACACTGCAGGATCGGTTATTTTCGTGGCAGAGGGCCAGTCTCAAACTGTATTTACTGGCGACACTTTATTTGCTGGTGCAATTGGTCGAACAGATCTTCCAGGAAGTTCACCTACTGACATGAATACTTCACTGCGTGATGTCATTATGAACTTGCCGATAGATGCCAATATCTATCCTGGCCACGGTCCATCTAGCAGAATGGACATTGAACTTCGCAGTAACCCGTATTTAACAAGAGTTGGTCAAGGACTATCGGCAACATGAGTGATTTGTTTAAAGCACCCAAGGGTACTTATGACGTTATTCCGCCATTTTCAAATCTTTGGCTGCATGTTAAAAATGCGCTTTCAACTCCACCGAAACTAAGTGGGTACGGATACATCGAAACACCGATGTTCGAAGACACTGCATTATTTGTTCGCGGAGTTGGTGAATCAACAGATGTTGTTTCTAAAGAGATGTATACCTTTGAAGATAAAGGTGGTCGCAGTTTAACTTTGCGTCCAGAAGGCACAGCTGGTGTTCTTCGCGCAATGTTGGAAAACAGAATGGACAAGGGTCCACTTCCTGCAAAAGTTTGGTACACCGGACCAAACTTTAGATACGAACAACCACAATCTGGTCGATACCGTCAACACACTCAAGTTGGTGTTGAAGCGATTGGGTCAATGGATCCAGCCTTAGATGCTGAAGTAATTTGGATGGCAATTTATGCCCAGCGCGAATTACTTGGACTAAAAAATGTTCGATTACTTATCAATTCACTTGGTTGCGCTAATTGTCGTCCGGCATACCGTGAAAAACTTGTTGAATTCTTAAACGGTCTTGACTTAGATGATGCAACTAAAGCTCGCGTAAAAATCAATCCGCTTCGCGTTTTAGATGACAAGCGAGCTGAGGTTCAAAAACAACTTAAGGACGCTCCACTAATACCCGATCATCTTTGTGATGAGTGTCAGGATCACCACAACAAAGTACTTGGCTACTTGGATGTTCTGGAAGTTGAGTATGAGTTAGCACCGCGTCTTGTGCGAGGTCTGGATTATTACGTACGCACAACCTTTGAATGTGTTCATCAAGGCCTAGGTGCGCAAGCTGCCATTGGTGGCGGTGGACGTTACGACGGATTAATTGAAACTTTAGGTGGACCAGCTATCGGTGGTGTTGGTTTCGGACTAGGTGTTGATAGAACTTGTTTAGCGCTCGAAGCTGAAGGTTTAAACCCAACATCTGATTCCAATACAGATGTTTACGTAATCCCACTTGGTGAAGCAGCATCCAATAGATGTTTCCATTTATTGGGTGAGATTCGTAAAGCTGGCTACGGGGCAGAGATTGCTCTTGATAATCGAAGCGTTAAAGCGGCCATGAAGGGCGCTGATCGCTCAGGGGCAAAGTTTGCTTTACTTATCGGTGATGATGAGATGCAAAATCACACAGTAGTTCTGAAAAATTTGGGTAGCGGGGATCAGGAAACGTTCGCACTAGAATTGTTGTCGCAACGCTTAACCGATTTACTTAAATAGCCCCAAAACGAGGATTTAATGTTACGTACACATGACGCAGGTACTTTGCGCCGTGAACATGCTGGTCAAACTGTCACGCTAACTGGCTGGGTTGGACGTCGCCGTGACCATGGTGGCATTGCATTTCTAGACCTTCGCGATCGCACCGGCACAGTCCAAGTAGTTGTAAATGACGAAGAAGTTGCTGGCGATCTGCGTAATGAATTCTGTTTAAAAATTATTGGTGAAATTCGCG
>JACCED011233798.1_pt1 | contig 10218 bp, 15 predicted proteins | sample 7455021 | NCBI WGS metagenome assembly JACCED01 (sample SAMN15323456, study PRJNA562643) | freshwater metagenome | isolation source: river surface water | place: USA:Blue River Watershed | collected 2017-08-19 | reverse complement strand
TCTTCTAATTCATTCTTTGAAAACAATTTAAAATTGTAATGTGAACCTAGAGCCTTGATAATTCCATTACCACTTTGCACTGAGCACTTTGGATCATGTATAAACAATGCTATAGTGGGTTTCATTTTATCCTTCGCAAGCTATACAATCATTTCCTTGTGCTACTTGAATCATATCCAATTCTTTGATAACTTGTCTTTCAATTTTCTTGGATACTTTATCGGCCTTGGCCAATTTCTCGGAACGGCAGTAGTAAAGTGTTTTGACACCTTTCTTCCATGCCATGAAGTGTATTGCATGAATATACTTGATGTGTGCATCAGGACGGAAGAACAAATTCAATGATTGTGCTTGGTCGATATACACTTGACGGTCAGCAGCCAATTCAATCACCCAACGTTGGTCAATCTCCATGGATGTTTTGAATACTGCCTTTTCGTTTTCATCCAAAATATCAATGTGTTGACAGGAACCATCATTAGCAATAATTGAAGACCATGCATCAGCATAATCAGATTCACTCATTCTCTCACGGAGAATTTTATCCAAATATTTGTTCTTGTTTAGAAATGCGCCAGATAGCGTGTCCTGACGATAAGCGTTAGCACGATAAGGTTCGATACTAGGAGAAGTATTTCCCATAATGATAGACGAAGAAGCATTTGGAGCAATAGCCATAAGATGACTGAAACGTTGACCACTGCCAACAGCATCTGGAGCTTCACCACGTTCTTTTCCCAAACTGATATTAGCTTCATCTAAACCCTTTCTAATCTGTTTGAACATTTGGTTGTTTGCAACCTTGGCCATTACTCCTTCAAACGCAACGCCCTTCCGTTGTAGATAAGCATGGAAACCCAAAGCACCGATACCAATGCTGCGCTCACGCTCGGCAGAATACCTTGCACGTTGAATGGCGTCAGGTGCATTATCAATAAAATACTGAAGAACATTGTCAAGCATTTCAGCAACATCACGGAGAAAAGTAGGATGGTCTTTCCATTCATCATAATACTCCAAGTTTAAGGATGATAAACAACATACTGCGGTTCTCTGTTCATTGGTTGGTAAAATAATTTCTGAGCAAAGATTTGATTGATGTACTTTCAATCCTTTGTCTTTTAAAAATTGTGGCAACATTCTGTTGCTTGTGTCGATGAAATGTAGGTATGGTTCACCCGTATGCATACGCAACTCTAGTATTTGTTGCCATAGATGTTTTGCTGAGACCACTTCTCTCACTTCACCAGAATGTGGATCTCTCAATTCCCAACTATCATCGGCCTCAGAATCCAACATGCAATGTTCAATCAAATGCATAAAGTCATCAGTGATATTAATACCGTGATGCAAGTTTAGGCAACGCACATTGGGGTCACCTGTTGGTTTACGCATTTCTAAAAATGGTACAATGTCGGGATGACTGATATCAAGATAAGCAGCATAACTTCCACGGCGAGTACGACCTTGACGATAAGCGAGAGATGAAGCATCGTAAATTTTGAGGTGCGGCATAACACCAGTACTCTTGTCGTCTGCACTGCGTATGCCGAAGCCAATACCAACACCACCGCCAAGCATAGAAAGCCAATTAGTTTCGCTAAGATTATCAACTAGACCCTCCGCTGTATCTTCAATAAAGTTAAGGAAGCACGAAATAGGCATCCCACGCTTAGAACGACCAAAAGAAAGGATTGGAGTAGAATAACTGAGCCAATGATTAGAGGCGTAATCGTAAAGGCGCTGAGCGTGTTCAGGATTACTTCCAAAACTTTTTGATACAAATGCGAATCTTTGTTGTGGTGATGTTTCATCTTCTCTCATGTACGATTCTTGTAATCGTTTTATTCCTAATTCATCAAATAGTTTATCTTTTTCTAAGTCTATTTTGACACCCATATATTCCATATTTTTTACCTTTTTATAATTGCTTTAATATTAGGTGGTGTCCAACCTTCTGGTTTCAACACTTTACCATCTTCTCTTTTTTCTACTTTGCCGCTAGGGCTGATTTTGGCCAAATTACTTCTTGCTACTTCATCCCACACCTCTTGTTGCGGAATATTTAAAGAGTGTTCTAGTCCTTCAATGACCCATTTCAAATCTGCACAAGCATCGGCAATTTCCACTTTGTCTCTATTGCCATATGCTGTCACAAGTTCTTTGAATTCTTCAACAATCAAATCGACATACAATTCTGCCTGAGGACCAAAATCATTTTGAGTTTGGCCACATGCAATCATAAATGTTTTAACATCGTCTTTACTGTTCATTGACATACTCCTTAATCATAGGAAAAACTTTTTCAATTTCAGCGGCACAAGCCAATGCAACATCACGGTGTTCTTTTTGAGTTCCGTTTGCGCTGCGGAGTTCTATATAGTGAACCCAACTACGAAGCGTTCCGTTCATATACAATCGTGAAACTGTTATACCCTCCGGTAGCACTGCCCTCGCCTGTTCTTTTGCAATACCATTTGCAATAGCCCAATCATAAGCACTTGATGATGCTTCTATAACTTTCTTTTGTTGTGTTTCCCACCAGGTCTGTAAAGCCAAGTTGTCAGTCACAATACTATTTTGTCTATTTTTCGTATCTTGTAATCTGGCTTCTTTCAATTCCCAACCAAGGTCTGCAACAGCATAACGCTGGCTGAATTCCTGAAAGGAAAAGGAACGATGCCTCAAAATCTGTCGTGCAATATCTCTAGTAGTTTCTATCTCCAGACAAATGTTCACCATCTCCAACGGTGACCAATGTTGATTTTTGATAAGATAACGAACCAACTTTTCAGCGGTGTCGCTATTATTTTGATTGGCAGGATTTGAGACTCTGGCTGCAAATGCAACCTGTTCTAACAAATTCTTACCGTCTGCTCCCTGTGTGTATGATATTAATTTTACATTCATAACAAAATCTCCATTTCAAGTCTTTTTCCAGTTAATAAATTCCATCTTTGCTCTGAGATTCACAAAGGTATGTTTACTTATGATATCTTGGATTTCATCTGGTGAGAAACCATTCAAAACCATATCATTCACATCTTTTTCTTCAATCATTTCAGGCCAAATTACCACATTGTAATGTTCTTCGATGGCTTTGTCCATCTGCTTATGTAGTTCTTTATTTCGAGGTTCGTTGTCGTACACCAAAACTATTTTTGATTTGTCAAAATGTTTAGATGCAGCCATCAAATTTGAATCCGCAGTGGCCACGGCATTCTCCAGGAACATGGAGTCAATAGGACCTTCCACGACATAAATCATTTGCTCCTTGTCGATCCTGTCAGTGCCGAACAACTTGTGGTTATCTTTATCTGTCTTTACTGTGATGTATCTGAGTTTAGATTCACCGAGTGCTCGACCTTGAAAGGCCACCAGATTCTTATCTTCATCATAGAAAGGAATTACCAATCTTGGGTCGTCTTCTTTGAGACCTTCCTTTTCGATACCGAGTTTTTCAACAAAGCCTTTAAAGTCTTCTGCAAAATATAAGTCTGCATGAAAGGCCTCTGGAATTTTACGGGATTGAACATACGCCTTAGCAAAATGCGCTTCTGGTAACGATTCAATGGAAGGAACTTCCAATTTCTTTCTGAACTTTGGTGTTTCAGTTTTGAATTCATCAAAGGTCGGCTTTTGGTAGTTACTGTTTCCATGTTCACCATTTTTGTATCGCTCCAACGCATATTCTTTGAGTAAGTTGGGATCAACTTTCTCTAGGAAATTATAAAAGGATGTGGATGCACCACAGTTGTGGCACATAAAGAAATAATTGTTCTTTTTTTCGTAAACATAACCACGGGCTTTGGTTTTGTTTTTGGTTGAATCGCCACAGAGAGGACACCTGAAATTATACAGGTTATCCTTTTTCTGTGTGAATTTTTGAAGCTTCGGGGATACCCTTAGCAGAAAGGTTCTATCAATAAAAACGGACATAACAAAAAAGTAGAAAGATTACAACGAATCTAGATTATACGACAATCAATGGATAAAAGCAAGAATCTTTTCAAAATGCCCGGAAAGAATGCCAGCAAAAGCTACCGCACCGGCAACCATCCAGACAATCTTCTCACGGATTTTTTCCAAGTTGCCAATCTTCTTGGCCAATTCGGCATGTTGTTCACATGATGCATTATACATCACCTCTAGTTGTGATTTCAAGTCATCCCGAGTTTTATCAAGGCAATCATGCATCTCCTTAACATCACCCCTTAACTCATCCATCTTTTCACTAAGGTTTTCTACCTTAGTTTCAACAATACCGATTCTTTCTACAGTTGTTGCCATTATTTCTTCACAGGAACTTCTGTGCCTTCTAGTTTCTTGTGGACTTTCATTTCCTTGCAATTCTGTTTTACATTGCCCTTGGCATCTTTAACAGGCTTGCCGTCTTTGTCTTTAACATCAACGCACACTTTTGTTTTTTCCGCTTCTGCGTAAACTGCTGTTGACATACCGAACAACAAAGCGATGGATAATACTACTGATTTCATTTTTATTCCTTTTTAGAAAATTTCTCGGACGCTGTGAATCCTAAACCTGCAATTACAATATACATCATTGAATCAAATGTTTGTTGCTTAACATCTAGTCCATATACAAGTTCACACAAAAATGCGATAGAACACAATAGAAACGCCAATAGCGTCACTACTCTTTTACTAGAAACGGTACCGTTGGTACCGTCCGATAACATGCTTTGCAACCAGTTCATTTATAGTTCTGGTTGAGGGGCTGGCGCTGGTGCTGGTTTGCCTCCGAAGCCTGTGACAACTTGCGGTTGAGATACGCTTCCAAAGCTACTTCCTGCGCCCAAGGGTTGTGATCCGAACGAGTTCGTGACTGTTGGAGAAACGCTAGGTGCTGGAGAGAAGGAAGGTGCGCTGGTTGTTGTTTCATTTTTTTGTATTGGTGTTGGTGGTTTATCCCATCCTTTATTAGCCGCTTGTAATGCAGCCTTCTGTGCATCCTTATCGTTACCCGCAAGCATGATACCAGATAGAGTACCAGTCAAGAATGTAGCGATAGGTATAATCAACTCAAAGAATTTTTGGTCAATAGGACTGATAGCATTCAATGGTTGTGTAACAAAAATGATTGAGTAAAGAACAACGAATACAATACCAGTTAGTGTCAAGGCCAAGCAAATTCCAATAAAGAATTTCAATCTCGCCATCAATTGTTCTTCGGTGTACATTTGATTATTTTCCACAATTTGCTCCTTGGGTTGTTGGTGCTTGGCATGCCAGTGTTGGAGCCACTGGAGTAGTTGCTTGAGTTTGTCCATCTTTTGGGGGTCCTTGTCTAGGGTCACGCTGACCTTTAAATATATGCTCAGGACAAGTTCTTGTCACATCACATTTTGGCATTTTACAAAAATCTTTTTCCCAGTTATCGGGGTCTTGGCATGGATAACGGAATCTATCACCACCAAAGAATGCTAACGCAAGCGGTAATACAAGTAATCCGATAGCAAGATAAAATAGTTTTTTATCGTTCATATCAAACTCCTAGAACGTGTAGTGCATGTTCATAGTGTTTAATACGGTCTTCAAGTCCAATTGTACCACCATTGATTCGTTTTGTCAAGGTAACAATATCGCCTTTGTCAGCCCATTGGTTCAAGTTGTTTGTTTCCCAGAACCAGCAAGCAGACTGTGCGGCACCTTCAAATGTAGCCATGTACTCTGCTGCTTCTTCAACAGAAATTTGTAGTGAGCCAGCAAAGAATGTGTAGTTATCTTTACCAGTCAACTGGATAAGACCACGGCCACGATACCTATAGCCATCACCAGAAGATTCATCGCCATTGCCCATACGGCTAGCATATATCCTATTAGCAATAGCTTCTTGTTTATTTGGTTTTGAACAGTATTGTGTTGCGATTTCATCATTAGGAAAATACTTAGCAAACAACTTGCGTAGCGTTGCTGGTTTGTAATTTAGATTCTCTTGTAATGCGGTAAAACCACCAGATTCATGTGAACATTGTGCAATGAAGGCTGCAATGCGTTGTGGTGTATTGATTTCATAGTCAGGCAACAACTGCTCTAGGGCATGGTGCCAATGGTCAATGTATGGATTTTTTGGCAATAATTGTTTTAGTTGTTCTTTAGATAGTTCCATTATTTTACACTTTCATAAATGTTCTTTTGCACTTGATACCATTCAATAAACGCATCATGTTTCACAGCACATTCATAATAAGTTGTATAGTTTACTGTAATCGTCTTACTTATATCGCTTAATTTTACTTCATTTCCTAATTTCTCTAATTGGGGGCATTTTGCCAGTAATCTTTCTGGTGCTTCTGGAAATTTAGCTTTGACTGGAACTGTTGTTGAACAGCCCGAAACTAATAAAACTATAACTAATGTGAAAAAAATAATTAACGCTGTACTTATTCTTTGTTGTTTTTCATAATCATTCATTTCGGAGCCTCAGCCGCTTTGTTATGTGCTTCAATAAATTCTTTTGGTATCTCGCATTGACCGCCCGGAAGAAACTTAGTATCATATTTGACAATTTCTTTATCTATGTATTTAACAATATCTTGGCCACGGGTTTTTATATATTCCGTTTTCTTAACAACTTTTTCGATTACTTCTACATTAACTTTTTGTGATTTGGCTTCTGCCTCAGCAACCTTTGCTTCCATCTCTTTCACTCTACTCTGCCATGCTTCTTCATTAGATATTGCACCAGACATATATGTGCCTATTACAATCAACAAAACAGAAACCGCTTGTATTGGTGTCCTATACACATACACAAGCGGTATAAATTTCATTATGTAAGTTGCCAACAGACCTAATAGACCTGCAAAAAATATTCCGTAAAAGATCCAGTTAGGTAACCATTGAAGAATCCACATATTACATCTTCGGAGTTTTTCGTTTAAAGAATGACATTAGTGGATTTCTTTTCTTAGAAACACCAGGTTCTCCACCTGCACCACCCGAACCAGCAATGTTTCCAGTACCTACAGCATTAGCTGGTGCAGCTGACATGACTTCTTCTGATGTTGCTCTCCATCCACCACCCATTGATTTGTATTTCTTTGATGCCCAAGCATTTGCATATGCTGATGGGTATACTGCAAATTTTGATTTAGCAGCAGATTTAGCTTTAGCCCACTTCTCTGGGCTTGTTGGAACATTCTTTTCATCAATCTGTTCAACCTCTTCGGTAGCAACATTGATAGGTGCACCACGGCGTTCTGGATTAGGATCCTCTCTACGCTTTCTTCTTGCTGCACTGGCACGACCTTCTTTGCCTAAAGCCTGTGCTTTTGATTGAGGTAGACATTTTGGTTTACCTTCACCAGGTTCACGAGCACAATCACCTTTAATGTTTCCCTTGGTGTCCATACGAACCCATTTTTGAGCAAACCACTTTCTCAAATCTTCTTGTAGTTCAAGTTCTTCTTTTGTGCAGCTGCCTGGAGAAAAAGGTTTTTTACCAGATACAGGTTTGTGACCTGGCCAGCAACGACCTTTTTCTTCTAAGTAATCTTTGAATGTTTTCATATGTGTCTTAATATCTCTGCGACATTTATATCTAGTGGTATTTCCGATGATACTATAGTTTTTCCATTTATACCATAAACAAAATCAGGCATGATATCTAGATAATCCAAAAATGTTTTTAGAATATCATAATCACGAACATCAGTCTTATAGAACAATATTCTTGCAGTTGCTTCTGGACCAAAAACATTGTTCAATAAAATGATATGGTTTATAATTAATCGTTCTTTGAGGGATTTTGTTATCTTATATCTACGAAATAGCCTTTTCAGGTATTTTGTTCTTTTGATATCTCCCTCAAATTCCGACATAATACAATGTGGTGATGTATAGCATTTCATAGCATACATCATAAAATTATCTTCATTCAAATCATCAAACATAGTAAAGAGGGGGACCGAAGTCCCCCATTAATTATGTTATGGTAATAACTGCGTTTGAAGATGTTGCGGATACACCTTGGTCTGCGGCAGTAACGATAACACGATACTTTGATCCTGTGTTTGCTGTAGTTCCAGGCATTGCATATAGTGTTGCATCGGTTGCACCACTGTAACGGATTGGAACTGTGTTTGCAGGAATGTTTGCCCATGCACCACCAGCAGATGGAACAAATTGCCACTGATATGTTAGTGTTGCAGCTGTGTTTCCAACCAATGTTGGTGTAACAGTGAACGAAACAGTGTTTGCATAGTATGTTGCATTTGCAAGAACAGATGCGTCAGATGGTGCTGACAACGAAATGGTAACATTTGCGTATTGTTGTGCATCACCGTCACCAGTAACAGTGCTTAGAGCAACCAAAACTTCATTTTGTACACGACCTGCACGACCACCAGAACCAGTTGTTCTTAGAACCCAACCAGAATGTTGTGCATGTGTGGCCAAAGCTTCTTGTGCATCAACTGCAAACAAACCAATTGTTGCATTGGTTGTATAAACATCAGCGGTTGTATTACCGTAAAGTAATGCAACATTAGCTGCGGTTGGTGCGGATGCAACAGCTTTTACATCAGCTGCGTTGACTATTGTTGAGTTAACGGCCCAGTATGGTGCGTTAGCTGCATTATCGTTATTTCCCCAAGATGACATTTTATTTCTCCTTTTAACCGAGGGTTATCTTACTATTTATCTTTTTCCAGAATCGGGTCTACTACGCATCTTCATCATAGGGTCGATTTCGATGGTATCTCTCTTTTCACCAGTCAAGGTTGTGCCACCCGTCATAATTGCAGCGGCCTGTGGTTTCTCCATGGTAGAATCGCCTGATGCTGTTTGAATTTTTGGTTTCTTACCATATGTCGCAACAGACTTATCTGCCTTTTCATGGTCATAAATCTCCTCTTTCATGCCCTTTCTTTTATAGATGGACTTGATGATTCGAGCAGACTTAGACATTTGAATCAGTTTCTTATTTTTATCTTTTGGCATAACATCATCTGGACTGTTTGCGGCATCATTAGGCATAGATGATGCAGCCATTGGATCCTGATAGTTCTCATTCTTAGGTGTCCCGTCAGCCTTCTTGTGTGACTTATAACCTTTGTTCTTCATAGACCATGCAAGTGCCCAAGGATTATCAATCTTCTTGTACTTCTTCATTGCTTTGACGGTGCCCTCAAAACCTGGAGGTGCAACCTCTGTCATGTCTTGTTTCTTAGGTTGTGTGTCTACTGGTTTTTTATTCAACAATTCTTTACCTAAGCGTTCTTCACGCTCACGCTTCTCTTTAGCTTGTTGTAAGGCCCTGTACATACGAATAGAAGCTGATGCAGCCTCATTAACATCTTCGTTCTTACTGCTTAGATAGTTACCAACAGTATCAATGTAGTCTGTTGCTAATGTTAATTTAGATTGAACCCATGCAGGTAGTTGTTTCTCATAGTCAGTACCAATGTGATCCCGAACCATCTTTACGGCACGCTCCATTTGGTCCAATTGATTCAAAACCATACTGCCCTCATCGTCCATCATCTGACCCATTGCTATTGCAACATGGCTTTCATCAAGGTCGAGGTCTTCTTTTAATCTTGTCACAAAGTTGTAGTCTTTCATAGTCAACACACCTTTTTTACGGATGTGAATTAACTTCTCAACAACCTTGTGTAGGTCCATATCAGTCTTTGCATCTTCACGAGCATACTCCAACATACGAATCAACAACGGAATATCAAACATGACAACATCCATTTTGTCAACTGCTTCAACAAGAGATTCTATCATGTGGTCTCTTTTCCACTTTAAGAATTGTCCTGTCTTAGAGTGTGCAACCTTCTGGTCTTTTGTTGCAAATTCTGGATTGATACCTCTAGATTTTAAGTAGGTGTTCAAAGCAGCATCTTCCGAAATGTTTGCTTTTGCAGACCACGGATCTCTAGGATTGGTACCGAAAGTTGGCTTATCTGCGGTGCCTTTGACTATTGATTTTAATTTTAGCGCTTTGCTCATTTTTTACCTTATTCTGATGTACCTGCTTTACCCATCATTTCGTTCTTAACTCTTTTCATAGATTTTTTGGCCAAGTATCTTGCGTGATTTAATGGCTTCAAATCTTCCGTATCATTTATACTAGAGACAAAAGGTCCGTCTTCCTGACTGGTTGGTCCTTTTGCCTCATTTACTTTTTTTCGTCTGTGTCCTGTTCTGGTGTGTCTTTTTGTTTAGAACCACCGTAACGAGAACCTTG
>JACCED010008628.1_pt1 | contig 10218 bp, 9 predicted proteins | sample 7455021 | NCBI WGS metagenome assembly JACCED01 (sample SAMN15323456, study PRJNA562643) | freshwater metagenome | isolation source: river surface water | place: USA:Blue River Watershed | collected 2017-08-19 | reverse complement strand
GTGAAACGATTCAGCGCCAATGATAGTGTGCTCTTCGCATGCGAAAGTAGGTCACCGCCAGGCTCTCTATTTAGACCATTACCTCGGTCTGACCATCAAAGCCCACTCTTCGTGGGCTTTGTTGTTTATGTATAGGTCGTTATAATGACCGGGTGGTGGGCTGTTTAGCCCATTTTTTATTTTAGCGGGTATGTAATTGCAAAATTTAAATGCCATTATTGAGAAAACAGTGACGCAACTCGGTTACGAGTTGGTCGATTTCGAACTGCAAAACCGTGGCCGTTTGTTGCGTGTTTTTATCGACAGACCAGAAGGTATCAGCATTGATGACTGCGTTTTAATCAGCAATCAAATTGGAAACGTATTGGCAGTCGAGAACGATTTTGACTATGACAGGCTTGAGGTCTCCTCGCCTGGCTTAGATCGTGTTCTTAAAAAAGCCGCAGACTTTGCCAAGTTTATTGGGCAGGAAGCCAGCGTTAAATTGAGATTAGCCGTTGATGGACGAAAAAATTTTGTAGGAACCATTGTTGCTGTAACGGATGAGAATTTAGATTTTCAGGTTGATGGGAAGCCCTATCAATTTAACCTGCAACAAATCGAGAAGGCACGTTTAGTGCCTAAGTATTGATTAGCTATTAGCCGGAGAGAGTGATGAGTCGCGATATTTTGTTATTGGTTGATGCATTAGCACATGAAAAAAATGTAGATAAAGATGTCATCTTTACTGCACTAGAGTTTGCTTTGGCTTCAGCTACAAAAAAACGTTTTGCTGATGATGCCGATGTTCGAGTCGCGATTGACCGCGAGACCGGTGAATATGAGTCATTTAGACGATGGGCTGTGCTGAATGATGATCAAGCATTGGAAAATCCTGGTGCGCAGATGTATTCAGATGACGAGCGTCTAGAAGGTAAAACTATCTCAGCTGACAATATCTATGAAGAGCCACTTGAGTCTGTAGAGTTTGGGCGCATAGGTGCGCAGGCTGCGAAACAGGTTATTCTGCAAAAAGTACGCGAAGCAGAGCGTGAGAAGATTTTAGAAGACTTTTTGTCACGTAAAGAGCATCTGATTTCTGGCGTTATTAAGCGCATGGAAAAAGGCAATGCGATTATTGAAATTGGCAGAATGGAAGCAGTTCTGCCACGCGAATTAATGATCCCAAAAGAAAATTTACGTGTTGGTGATCGCGTAAGAGCCTATCTGGAGCGCGTAGATCGCACAGCAAGAGGGCCGCAATTGATTTTGTCTCGTATTGCGCCTGAATTCCTAACGCGTTTATTTGAGTTGGAAGTTCCAGAAATTGAAGATGGATTGCTTGAGATTAAATCTGCTGCAAGAGATCCAGGTTTGCGTTCAAAAATCGCTGTGAAAGCGAATGATCAGCGTTTGGATCCTGTTGGTACCTGCGTGGGTATGCGAGGTTCTCGTGTGCAAGCGGTAACAGGAGAGTTGGCCGGAGAGCGAGTTGATATCGTTTTATGGTCTATGGAGCCAGCGCAATTTGTGATTAATGCCATGGCGCCTGCCGAGGTATCCAGTATTGTTGTGGATGAAGAAGCACATGCAATGGATGTCGTTGTTGAAGAAGAGCAATTGGCATTAGCTATTGGTAGAAATGGCCAAAATGTTCGACTTGCTTCTGATTTGACCGGTTGGACTTTGAATATCTTAACTGCCGAAGAGGCAGCGAAGAAAAATGAAGAAGAGCACTTCAAAGTACGTGAGTTATTCATGGCTAAATTAGACGTGGATGAAGAAGTGGCTGATATTTTGGTACAAGAAGGTTTTACCACTTTAGAAGAGATTGCTTATGTTCCTATTGAGGAAATGAGCGAGATTGATGCTTTTGATGAAGACACGATTAACGAATTACGTAAACGTGCTCGCGCAGCCTTGCTCACTGAAGCCATCGCTAAAGAAGAGAAGGTAGGAGAGGCATCAGCAGATTTACTCAATATGGATGGCATGGATGACGAAACCGCACATCTCTTGGCTTCCAAAGGCGTTCTCACTATGGAGGACCTAGCTGATTTGGCAGTGGACGATCTGGTCGAATTGACCCAAATGGACGAGGAGCGAGCAAAGAGCCTGATTATGACGGCTCGCGCACCTTGGTTCGCATAATGTAGGTTGGTGTCATAACAGGATTGGAGCAATAAATGGGGACAAGCGTACAACAATTTGCAGCAGAACTTAATCTGCCTGCCGAGCTGCTTTTAGAGCAGCTGAAAAGTGCTGGGGTTATTAAACATAGCGGCGCAGATCAGTTAACAGAGAACGATAAAGAGTTACTACTTTCTTATCTGCGTAAAGAGCATGGTGAGCAAGCACCAAAAAACAAAATAACGCTGACGCGCAAACAAAGTACGGAAATCAAAAAGACTGACAGTACTGGCAAAGCTCGTACTATTCAGGTCGAGGTGAAGAAAAAACGTGTCTTGGTTCGAAATGAACCAAGTCCAGCGGTAGTTCCTGAAATTGTTGAGCCTGAAGAGCTTATTGCTCCGGCAGAGCCTGAAGTTGAAGTCGCGATTGCTGAAGCAGTTGAACCAGCGCCGGTAGTGGCTAGTGAAGTTAAAAGTAACGCTAAAAAGGGCATTACTTTAACTCCGCATGAGCTTGCGCAGCGTGAGGAAGAATCTAAGCGCCATGCGGCTTTAATGGCAATTCAAGAGGAAGAGATAAAAAAGAAACAAGCGCTTGCTCAGAAAAAACTTGAGGAAGAGGCCAAGAAAGCCCAAGCAGCACCCACCAGTAATCTATCTGAAGGCACGCTCCATAAGCCTGCTAATAAAGAGAATGCTCGCCCAGAGGATAAAACTGCCAAAAAAGGTAGTCAACGCGATAGCGACTGGATGGAGTCAGAGAATAAAAAACGTGGAATCAAAACGCGCGGTGATAGTGCCGGTGCCATGAACCAAGGTTGGCGTACGCAAAAAGGTAAAAAGTCTCCCAAGCAGCAAGATAGTCAGCATACATTTAATGCCCCTACCGAACCTATTGTGCGTGAGGTACTAGTCCCTGAGACTATTTCAGTGGGCGACCTGGCCCACAAAATGTCAGTGAAGGCTGCCGAAGTGATTAAGGTGCTGATGGGCATGGGTATGATGGTAACAATCAACCAAGTGCTAGATCAGGATACGGCCATCATCGTGGTTGAGGAGATGGGACATACGGCAAAAGCAGCAGCACCAAATGATCCTGAAGCCTTCTTAGACGAGACGGTTGCGCATGAATCTACATTGCTCCCTCGCCCTCCAGTGGTGACCGTCATGGGCCACGTGGATCACGGCAAAACCTCATTGCTGGACTATATTCGTCGAAGCCGAGTAGCTTCTGCAGAGGCTGGTGGGATTACCCAACATATTGGCGCTTATCATGTGGAAACGGCCAGAGGCATGGTCACCTTTCTAGATACCCCAGGGCATGAGGCATTTACTGCGATGCGTGCACGTGGTGCAAAAGCGACTGACGTCGTTATTTTGGTGGTTGCTGCTGATGATGGAGTGATGCCACAAACCATAGAGGCCATTCACCATGCCAAAGCAGGTAAAGTGCCAGTCGTGGTTGCAGTAAACAAAATTGATAAAGCAGAAGCCAACCCAGAGCGTGTCAAGCAGGAGCTTGCCAGCCATGAGGTTGTGCCAGAAGAATGGGGTGGAGACACCATGTTTGTTGAAGTATCCGCTAAATCTGGTCAGGGCATTGATGACCTGCTAGAGGCGGTACTATTACAAGCTGAAGTATTAGAATTGAAAGCACCAAAAGACGCTCCTGCTAAGGGTTTAGTGATTGAGGCTAGCTTAGACAAGGGACGTGGTCCGGTATCTACCATCTTAGTGCAATCAGGTACTTTGAAGCGTGGGGATGTGCTGTTGGCGGGTAGTTCTTATGGTCGTGTTCGAGCCATGCTGGATGAAGCTGGTCGTGATATCAAAGAAGCTGGCCCATCAATTCCTGTAGAGATTTTGGGCTTGTCAGATGTGCCGAATTCTGGCGATGAAGTCATCGTATTGAATGATGAGCGCAAGGCACGTGAAATTGCACTTTTCCGTCAAGGTAAATTCCGTGATGTGAAGTTGGCAAAACAACAAGCTGCCAAGTTGGAAAATATGTTTGAACAAATGGCTGAAGGTGAAGTGAAATCTTTACCATTGGTCATCAAATCAGATGTTCAAGGTAGCTATGAAGCATTAGCGACTTCGCTACAAAAGCTTTCTACAGATGAAGTGAAAGTGAACATTATTCATACGGGTGTTGGTGCGATTACCGAATCTGATGTGAACCTATGCGTGGCTTCAAAAGCCGTTTTAATAGGCTTTAACGTGCGCGCTGACGCTGGTGCTAGAAAGTTAATTGAAAGTGCCGGAGTGGATGTACGTTATTACAACATCATCTATGAAGCAGTGGATGAAGTGAAAGCAGCCCTAGGCGGTATGCTGTCACCAGAGAAGAAAGAGAATGCAATTGGCTTGGTAGAAATACGAGAAGTATTCCGCATTTCTAAAGTCGGCAGCGTCGCTGGTTGTTATGTACTTGATGGCATCATTAAACGTAACTCAAAAATACGTCTATTGCGCGATGATGTTGTGGTATTTACAGGCGAGCTAGACTCACTCAAGCGTTTCAAAGATGACGTCAAAGAAGTCAAAGCTAATTTTGAATGTGGTCTCTCATTAAAGAATTACAACGATATTCAAGTGGGCGATACACTAGAAGTATTTGAAGTGGTTGAGGTTGCAAGAACACTGTAATGGCTAAACATTTCACCAGAAGTGACCGCGTCGCTGAGCAAATTCAGCGAGAGTTGGCTGACTTGTTGCAATTCGAGGTCAAAGATCCTCGTGTGCAACATGTCACGCTGACAGAGGTGGAAGTGACTGGTGATTTATCTCACGCAAAAATTTACTACAGTGCCCCACAGCAATCTGCTGATGCGCTCAATGATTTGCAATCAGGATTAACAAAATCTGCTGGGTTTTTGCGCAGTCAGCTTTCCAAACGCCTCATGCTTAGAACAGTTCCGCAACTGCATTTTGTCTATGATGTTTCGATTGATAGAGGGATGCAGATTAGTCAGTTAATCGATCAAGCACTAGATCATTCCTCAGAATAAATTTCAAGCAAGTTGCAAATCAAACGTCAAAAACGTGATATCAGTGGTGTCGTGTTACTCGACAAACCTTTGGGTTTATCCAGTAATCAGGCGATGCAGCGTGTGAAGCATTTATATCAAGCAGAAAAAGCGGGTCACACAGGCAGTCTTGACCTATTGGCAACAGGCTTGTTGCCGATATGTTTAGGAGAGGCTACGAAGTTTGCCAATTTTCTACTAGATGCGGATAAATCCTATTTAGCCACGGTGAAATTGGGGATAACGACCACCAGCGCGGATGCAGAGGGTGAAATAATTGCGCAAAAGCCAGTCAATGTAACATTGCAACAAGTTGAATCAGTACTGCATCAGTTTATCGGTGATATTGAGCAAACCCCGCCAATCTACTCTGCATTAAAAGTCGATGGTAAGCCTCTGTATGCTTATGCCAGGGCGGGACAAGAAGTCGAGATTAAATCTAGATATGTCAGCATACATCAGATTCACTTAGAGCATTTTGAAGCAGATGAGTTGGTTTTCACTGTGACTTGTAGCAAGGGTACTTATATCAGAACCTTGGCCCAGGATATTGGTGCAAAGCTAGGCTGCGGAGCTCATTTAAAGGGATTGCGACGATTAACTTCTGGAACATTCGATTTAAAAGATGCATTGCCACTTGAGGTGCTGAGTGAGTTAAGTTTGGAAGAGCTTGATGCCAAGTTACTTCCAATCGATATCAAAATACAACATTTACCCAAGTTGACTTTGAATGCTGAGCAAACGGATATTATTCAGCATGGTCAAGCAATCAAGCCTAACCAAGAAATAATATTCAATGAATTCATAAGGTTATATGATATGTCCGGAGAATTTATTGGATTGGCACAAAAACAGGCGGATGGAAAACTGCATCCAAAACGCCTGTTGCGACAAAAAGATTAATTAACTGACGGAATTACTTGATAATTTCATGTTTTTAAGGGTACAATGCGCGGTTCAAAATTAGGAGAGTGTGATGTCAATTTCGACAGCTGAAAAAGCCAAAATTGTTGGCGAATATCAACAATCTAAAACCGATACTGGCTCCCCAGAAGTGCAAGTCGCTTTGTTGACTAGCCGTATTGGTGTTTTAACAGAACATTTTAAGTCCAACGCTAAAGACCACCATTCACGTCGTGGCTTGTTGGCAATGGTAAGCCAACGCCGTAAATTGTTAGACTACCTCAAACGCAAGAACGCAGAGCGCTATCGCAGCCTTATCGAGCGTTTAGGTATCCGTAAATAATTAAATTCTGTGCAGAATCTTGACCGAAAGCATAGCGCACTCCTAGAGCGCTGTGCTTTCGGTTTTTTTGTTGTAGCGTAAGCTACTTTGTTGAATCTGTTATTAGCGTCGTAAATAGCAGAACGTTTGTGTAAAGGAAATAAGATGTTGAAAGCGATTAAAAAGAGCATACAGTACGGTGCTCATACATTGACCTTAGAAACAGGTGAAATCGCCCGTCAAGCTGACGGTGCTGTAATGGTAAGTTATGGTGACACAGTTGTTCTGGTTACCGTAGTAGGTAAACATGATGTAAAAGAAGGTCAAGATTTCTTCCCATTGACCGTAGATTATCAAGAGCGTACATACGCTGCCGGTAAGATTCCTGGTGGATATTTCAAACGTGAAGGCCGTCCTTCTGAAAAAGAAACACTGACCTCTCGTTTGATTGATAGACCTTTGCGTCCACTCTTCCCTGAAGATTTTTATAATGAAGTCCAAGTCGTTGCTACGGTGATGTCCTCTGATAGCGAAATTGATGCAGACATCCCATCCATTATTGGGGCTTCTGCTGCTTTAGCGATTTCAGGCATCCCATTTTATGGACCATTAGGTGCTGCGCGCGTGGGTTATATCAACGGTGAGTATGTGTTGAACCCATCAGCTAGCCAAATGAAAGAAACAGAATTAGATTTGGTTGTCGCTGCGACAGCGGATGCGGTGATGATGGTTGAGTCTGAAGCGAAAGAATTGCCAGAAGATGTGATGTTGGGTTCCGTGGTATTTGGCCATGAGCAAATCCAAGCAGTCGTTGATTTGATTAACGAGCTTGCCGCAGAAGTTGGCAAAGAGCCATGGGATTGGACGCCTCCAGAGCCAAATACAGCGATTATTGACAAGGTCAATGCTCTGGCAGCAGCAGAAGTAAATGCTGCATACAAAATTAAATCTAAGGGTGAGCGTTCCACAAAATTGGACGAAATCAAAGCTAAAGTGTTTGAGGCCCTGATTAATGAGAATACCTCGACACAAGAGGCTAACGAAATCAAATCAGCTCTATTTAACCTAGAAGCTAAAACGGTGCGTAGCCAAATCCTAAATGGCGAGCCACGTATTGATGGTCGTGATACTCGCACGGTTCGTCCTATCAATATTCGTACCGGTGTACTGCCAAGAACCCATGGTTCCGCATTGTTTACCCGTGGTGAAACACAAGCGTTGGTAGTAGCTACTTTGGGTACTGGTCGCGATGAGCAAATGATTGATGCTTTGGAAGGTACCTATAACGATCGTTTTATGTTGCACTACAACATGCCTCCATATGCGACAGGCGAAACTGGTCGCGTAGGCACGCCTAAGCGTCGTGAGATTGGTCATGGCCGTCTAGCAAAACGCGCTTTAGTAGCAGTGTTGCCTAGTCAAGAAGAGTTTGGTTATACGCTACGCGTGGTATCTGAAATTACTGAATCCAATGGCTCCAGCTCTATGGCCTCTGTATGTGGCGGCTGTTTGGCATTAATGGACGCTGGTGTGCCAGTTAAAGCACACGTGGCGGGTATCGCCATGGGTCTGATTAAAGATGGTAATCGTGTGGCAGTGTTAACCGATATTCTTGGTGATGAAGATCATTTGGGCGACATGGACTTTAAGGTTGCCGGTACCGACAAGGGTGTCACTGCACTACAAATGGACATCAAGATTACTGGTATTACAGCCGAGATTATGAAAGTTGCGTTATCTCAAGCTAAAGAAGGCCGTATGCACATTCTGGGCTTGATGAAACAAGCCATGAGCACTTCACGTGAAGATTTGTCTGAGTTTGCACCAAGAATTCTTACTTTGAAAATCAATCCCGATAAGATTCGTGATGTGATTGGTAAGGGTGGTGCAGTGATTCGTGCCATCACCGAAGAAACTGGCACAACCATTGATATCGAGGAAGATGGCACAATCAAGATTGGTTGCGTGAATGCAGAAGCGGGTCAAGAAGCCAAGAAACGCATCGAGGAAATTGCAGCTGAAATCGAATTAGGCCAAGTTTACGAAGGTAAAGTAATCAAATTGTTAGACTTTGGTGCTGTAGTGAGCCTGTTACCTGGTAAAGATGGTTTGTTGCATATTTCTCAGATTGCACACCAACGCGTTAATGCCGTATCTGACTTCTTGTCAGAGGGGCAAATCGTGAAGGTGAAAGTGATTGAGGCAGATGAAAAAGGTCGTGTGCGTTTGAGTATGAAAGCACTGATTGATCCACCTGCTGGAACAGAAGCTGCTGAATAAGCAGGCAGTATAAAAAAAGCCCAGCAATGCTGGGCTTTTTTATTCAAGGTATCCGCCAGATTTAGCCGGCGACTTGTTTTTCTCGGATTTCGTCTAGAGTCTTACAATCGATACATAGCGTTGCAGTAGGTCTTGCCTCAAGTCTTTTGAGACCAATTTCCACTCCACAGCTGTTGCAATAGCCATAATCGCCAGCATCAATTTTGACTAGCGTTTCGTCAATCTTCTTGATTAGTTTGCGCTCGCGATCACGATTGCGTAGCTCTAAGGTCATATCAGACTCTTGGCTGGCGCGATCATTAGGATCTGCAAACATGGTGACTTCATCCTGCATGGTATGAACCGTGCGGTCGATGTCCTCACTTAATTCTTTTTTCCAATCGTTAAGAATCTGACGGAAGTGATTAAGCTGCTTCTCGTTCATGTACTCTTCGTTTGCCTTCGCGTTATAGGGGGCAAACTGTTTTTTCGTGTTTTCTGCCATGATGATTGAAACCAATAAAAATGTTGTTGTTAACAAGCCAAATTCAAGCGCGGGAAAGTGTACACTGATTCATACGCTTGTCAAAGCAATAATTGAGCAGTCTTATGTAGATGCTCTAAGTGACTGAGCGAGAATGGTATTTTCCATTAAAGTGGCGACGGTCATCGGGCCAACTCCGCCAGGCACAGGGGTAATCCAGGCTGCATGCTGACTAGCTGCATCAAACTCTACATCACCACAAATTTTACCGTCACTCAGGCGGTTAATCCCGATATCAATCACAATCGCCCCAGGTTTAATCCAATCACCCTTTACTAAGCCAGGTTTTCCGGCAGCGACAACCACCAAGTCTGCTCGGCGAATATTCCCCTCAAGATCTTTGGTATGGCGATGGCAGCAGGTCACAGTCGAGCCTGCAAGTAGCAATTCCAACGCCATAGGTCGTCCCACATGATTAGAGACACCCACGACCACCGCATCTAAACCCATAGGGTTAATTGCATATGCCTCAAGCAATTTAATCACACCGAAAGGAGTGCATGATCGCAAGGTAGGCTGACGCACGGTTAGTTTGCCAATATTGTAGGGATGGAACCCATCAACATCTTTGTGCGGGTGGATGCGCTCAATAATATCTTTTTCATTAATTTGTTCAGGCAATGGAGACTGCACCAAAATACCGTCTATCGCAGGGTCTTGGTTAAGGCTATCAATTAAATTAAACAGATCTTGCTGGGAGGTCGAGGCTGGTAAATCATACGCAATCGAGCTTATACCAACCTTTTCACAGGCAAGTCGCTTATTTCTTACGTAGATACTTGAAGCTGGATCATTACCTACTAAAACGACAGCCAAAGCAGGTGGGCGCAGCCCATTAGCGACATTCTGTTCAACTTGTTTTTTTAGCTTTTCTAGCAGTTGTTCGGCAACCATTTTGCCGTTGATAATTTGCGCTGACATAGGAATCAAACAATCGGATAAAAGGTAGCATTTTAACAGGCATTTTGGCTTATTGATTGACCTGCAGGGCAGAATCAGTTATATTTGCGCCCTTCGGGGTGTAGCGTAGCCTGGTAGCGCGCCTGCTTT
>JACCED011638160.1_pt1 | contig 10221 bp, 10 predicted proteins | sample 7455021 | NCBI WGS metagenome assembly JACCED01 (sample SAMN15323456, study PRJNA562643) | freshwater metagenome | isolation source: river surface water | place: USA:Blue River Watershed | collected 2017-08-19 | reverse complement strand
CCAGCGCCCTACAACTGCCGACTGTCCACTGCCTACTGCCTACTGCCTACTGCCTCTCATACGCCACATTCGTACGCGTGCGCAGCACCTCTTTATATCCGCAATCAAGCAGGATCTTGTTGAGGTCGGCGGCCCAGCGGCCATGGGAGAATTCCATCAAAACGAGTTTCGGGCGCAGCTGTTCGGGCGCCTCACGGAAGTAGGGTTCGAGGATGAGATCTTCCGCGCCTTCCACATCGAGCTTCACCGCGTCGATATGGTCAAAACCTTCTTGCGCAACGATGCTGGAGAGCGTCTTGGAGGGCACGCGAATCTGGTCGCCACGCGAGTCAGCATTCACAATGCGCATGGAGGTCTCACCCTTATTGCCATGTGCGACAAAGAGCGTGATCTCACCTTCTACATCCGCCACCGCGCAATTCAGAGCCTTCACGGTAGAGAAATCATTCAGCCGCAAATTGTAAATCAGCCGCTCAAAAATTTCCGGCTGCGGCTCAATGGCCAGCAAGCGCGCACGCGGACCCGCAAGGGCTGCGACAAAGAGCGTATAACCACCGATATTCGCGCCGATATCTAGAAACACGAAGTCAGGCGTGATGCGGCTTGCGAGCAATTCGCGCTCCGCCGCGTCGAAATATTGGGGCGTGAAGAGAATGCGCTTCTCGCAGACATTGTTGTAGGGATAGAGCCGCATTCTGGCGCCCAGCGACTGCGTATCCACCGGCTGCCCCTTCAGCGCGCGGGTGGCGAGCCCGCGCAGCAAAAAGGCCTTGCGCTTGCCGAGCCAGGAAGCATCGCAGCGCCGCGTGCGCTCCATCAGGCCCTCGATGAAGGGCGTGGGGGCAAACTGGCCGAAGGCAGGCGTCTCACTGGTCATGGGGCAGGTGAACTCGATTCTCAAAGCCAAGGCCCTGACGGGCGCAGGCTCATACCATGCCCGCCCCCGGAAAGACACAGCCGCATCAATGGTCGCAAAAAAGGACGGTCCCCAAAGGCTTGGCCATTGCCCCGGCGCCCTGCGGCACCCCTCGCGAAAACCGCCTGCGCCCCCTATCTTTCCATCAGTCCCCATTTCCCGTAAGCACTAGGGCTCGCGAGCCCGTTTCCAGCCGTTCCGGTGATCCGATGACCTTCGTAGAAGCCTCTCTGGCGCCCGCGCGCAAGACGGGCCAGATCAAACTCCATGGCCCCGAAGACTTCGAGGGAATGCGCAAGGCTGGCCGACTGGCCGCAGAGGCACTCGACCAGCTCGCCCCACTGGTGAAGCCCGGCGTGACGACGCAGGCGCTGGACAAGATCGCCTTTGAATTCGCCATGGACCACAAGGCCTATCCCGCCCCGCTGGGATATCGCGGCTATCGCAAGTCCATCTGCACCTCGATCAATCACGTCGTCTGCCACGGCATTCCAGATGACAAGCCGCTGCGCGACGGCGATATCGTCAATATTGATGTGACGCTCATTGTTGATGGCTGGCATGGTGACTCAAGCCGCATGTATCTCGTCGGCGCCGTCCCGCGTCGTGCAGAACGCCTTGTTGAAGTGACCTATGAGTCGATGATGCGCGGCATCGCCGCTGTCAAACCAGGCGCCACCACGGGCGACATCGGCGCTGCCATTCAGGAATATGCTGAAGCTGAACGCTGCTCGGTCGTGCGCGACTTTTGCGGCCACGGTCTTGGTCGCCTCTTCCATGATGAACCCAACATCCTTCATTATGGACGCCGCGGTGAGGGTGTGGTGTTGAAGCCCGGCATGTTCTTCACCATTGAGCCCATGATCAATCTTGGCCGTCCTCATGTGAAGATTCTGAATGATGGCTGGACGGCCGTGACGCGTGACCGTTCGCTCTCGGCGCAGTTTGAACATACGGTTGGCGTCACAGATGATGGCGTTGAAATTTTCACGCTGTCACCGGCTGGACTGCATCAACCGCCCTATGGAGCGCAAGCGTGAGCGAAGCGCCTGAGGAGCCGTCACAACCTCAGGGCCTCGCAGAGGCAGCTGCCGTTCCACATTACAAGGGCCATCGCGACAGATTGCGCCAACGCTTCGCTGAGGGTGGTGAAGCAGGAATGCCGGACTATGAAGTGCTGGAGCTTCTGCTCTTCCGCAGCATTCCACAGCGCGACATCAAACCACTCGCAAAAGATCTCGTGCAACGCTTTGGCAGTCTGGCGGGCGTGCTTGGCGCAAGCAAAGAGCGCCTGATGGACGTGAATGGCATAGGTCAGAGCACCGCGCTGGATCTGAAGCTGATCGAGGCAGCAGGCCGGCGCATGGCGCGTCAATCGCTCAAGGACAAACCGGTTCTCGGCTCCTGGAAAGATGTGATTGATTATTGCCATGCTGCCATGGCCCATTCAGAGCGCGAACTGTTTCGCATTCTCTTTCTCGACAAGCGTAACTGCCTCATCACCGACGAAGTGCAAGGCGTGGGCACGGTTGATCACGCTCCAGTCTATCCGCGTGAGGTCATCCGCCGAGCGCTTGAAGTGGGGGCCACGGCCATCGTGCTGGTGCACAACCATCCCTCCGGCGATCCAAGCCCCTCCGCGACAGATATTCGCATGACAAAGGAGATTATTGCGATTGCCGAACCTATGGGCATTTCGGTGCATGACCATATCATCATCGGTCGCCATGGCCATGCGAGTATGCGCGGTCAAAAGCTCATCTGAGGACGCGGCTTGCGCGCGGCGCCGCTCTGGCCCACATAAGACCCAATCAAGTCAAAGGTTACATCTCTTGCGCACATCCGACGTTGATATCCTCATCATACCGGGGCTGGGCGGCTCTGGCCCAGACCACTGGCAAAGCCGCTGGGAGGCGAAGCTTTCGACAGCGCGCATGGTGCAGCAAGACGATTGGCTCCGCCCGCAATTGGCGGACTGGACGCAGCGCATTCAAAACGCAGTCGAGACCGCCACCCGCCCCGTCCTGCTCGTCGCACATTCGCTGGGCGTTGCAGCTGTCGTGCATATTGCGCCCCGTCTCCCAAAGCAGATCGTGCGTGGCGCCTTGCTTGTTGCGCCCCCCAGCGAAGCCAAGACGCGAGAGATCGACGCGATTGATCAAGCTTTCACACCCTATCCGCGTGACCCACTGCCCTTTCCTTCGCTGATCGTGGGCAGCCGCAATGATCCTTATGCGACATTCAGCGAAACTGAGGATCTTGGGTTTGCTTGGGGCAGCCGTTGTCTTGATGCCGGCGAAGCAGGCCATATCAATGTCGAGTCTGGACACGGTCCCTGGCCGGAAGGCTTGATGTCACTGGCTGGCTTTCTGAAGAAGCTGTGACATGCCCGTGCCACCCTTCATGGCAGCCTTGCTCGCCGGGCTCAGTGGCACACTCGCCCATCTCTTGCTGATGAGCGCCAAGAGCGCGTTCAACATCATGCCGGACTTTCAGCCCTATGAAGCCCTGCAAATGACACTCAGCGCAATGACTGGACGCGAATTGCATCCCCTCCTGCTATGGCTGCTGTCGTGGCTCAATGGTGCGCTGATCGTGGGATTCATCTTTGCGCGTATTTGGCGGCGAGTGCCAGGCCGAAGTGGACTGGCAAAGGGTCTCGTCTTTGGCATGGCTGCATGGCTCATCATGGGGCTTGCCATCTTCCCCCTGATCGGACTTGGCCTGTTTGGCAGCGCCTATGGCATAGAAGCGCCATGGCTGTCGGCAATCATGCTACTGATTTATAGCGCCACGATGGGCAGCGCCTATGGCTTGCTTTGTGATGCTGCTGGCGCATCGCGCGAAATCAGCAAACCCTGATCAAGCATACATTGCCACGCAGCTTCCGCATCATCAGCGAAGCGAAACAGATCCAGCGCAGACTGCTCCATCATGCCGGCTTCAACAAACGCATCGAAATTGATGATCTTGCGCCAGTAAACCTCATCGAACAGCACGATGGGCAGGCGCGCGACCTTGTTGGTCAAACGCAGGTTCAAAATTTCAAACAACTCGTCCATGGTGCCAAAACCACCAGGAAAAACGATAAGCGCATTGGCGCGCATCACAAGATGCATCTTGCGCATGGCAAAGTAATGAAAGCGAAAGGTGAGTTCCGGTGTGGTATAGGAATTGGGCTCCTGCTCATGCGGCAAGGTTATGTTGAAGCCGATGGAGGGCGCTCCTGCATCAAGCGCCCCGCGATTGGCGGCTTCCATCAGACCTGGGCCACCGCCTGTTGCAATGACATTCTCACGCACATCCCCATTGTGGCGCAGTGCGCCGCCACGTTCAGAGGCGATCTGCCCAAAACGCCGCGCTTGCCCATACCAGCGGGACTGTTCCCCCGGCCCATCTTCCCGAACACGCGCGGAGCCGAAAGCCACGATGGTGGAACGCACACCCCAGCGCCGCAGCATTTCTTCCGCATGTGCATATTCGAGCAGGAAACGCACACCACGCATGGAATCGCCCAGCAGAAAATCTTGATTGAGCGCGGCGATGCGATAAGCGGGTGAGTCCAGTTGTTCGCGCGTGGCCATGATGATCCCGATTTGACAGAGAGGCCCAGAACGCCAACTCTACAGCCAGAAAAGAGTTCTGACGAGAGAGAGCCCATGCGCCTGAGGTTTCACGGGGCAAGCCACACGGTTACAGGATCCTGCTTCTTGCTGGAGGGAGATGGCGCAAGCATCCTCATTGATTGCGGCATGTTTCAGGGGTCAAAGACGGAGAAGGAGCTTAATTATCGCGACTTCCCCTTCACGCCTTCGCAGATCCACGCGGTCGTCCTCACCCATGCTCATATTGATCACAGCGGCCTTCTGCCAAAGCTTGTGAAACATGGCTTCAAAGGTCATATCCACGCTACGCGTCCAACCGCTGATCTTTGCTCCGTGATGCTGCCTGACTCCGCCCATATTCAGGAGATGGAGGTCGAACAACTCAATCGTCGCAATCGCCAGCGCGGGCAGGATGAGGTTGAACCAATCTATAATGACGAGGATGCTGAGCAAACGCTAACGCAATTTGCAGCGCATGATTATGACCGCTGGATTGATGTTGCACCGGGCTTTCGCGCGCGATTCTGGAATGCTGGCCATCTGCTTGGTTCAGCCTCTGTCGAAATCGAGGCGGCCACACGCAAGGGCACGACGCGTCTGCTCTTTTCAGGCGATATCGGCACCAAGGCGAAATTGCTGCAAGTCGATCCTGAAGGTCCCAAGGGGATCGACCACCTGATTTGCGAATCCACCTATGGCGATACGCAGCGCCCCACCCTTTCAGTGCAGGCGCGCCGGGCCTCACTCAAGCGCGAAGTGCTCGAAGCCGCCAGACGCGGCGGCGCCTTGCTCATTCCCTCTTTCGCGGTTGAACGCACACAAGAACTCATTGCAGATCTTGTGGCCCTTGCTGATGCGAAGGATATTCCCGAATGTCCCATCTTCATCGACTCGCCACTTGCCATGCGCGCCAGTGAAGTCTTCCGCGCCCATACGCATGAGATGCATGATGGCGGCGCTTTGCTTCATGCGCTCAACCATCACAATGTGCGTTTCACAGAAAGCGTCGAACAGAGTAAAGCCATCGGACGCTTCCGTGGTTTTCATATTGTCCTGTCAGCCAGTGGCATGTGCGAAGCCGGACGCATCCGCCACCACCTCAAAAATTGGTTGTGGCGGTCGGATGCAACTGTGCTGCTTGTCGGCTTTCAGGCGCAAGGCACATTGGGCCGCATCTTGCAGGAAGGGGCTGCAGTTGTGCGGATCATGGGCGAACAGGTGCGCGTTGCAGCCAGTATCCGCACGCTTGATATTTACTCCGGCCATGCAGATGCTGATGGGCTGGTGCAATGGGTGAATGAGCGTGCACCCGTGCATGGCCAAATCTTCCTCGTACATGGCGAAGAGGAGGCGCTTGCAGGATTGAAAGCGCGCCTGTCCCAGATCATGCCGACACAGATCGTCTCTGCCCCCTTGCTTGATGACTGCGTCGAACTTGATGGCGCAAAAGCCACGCCCGTTTGTGGTCCCGCACCCCGCCTCAGTCAGGAGGGGCTTGGCCATCGCGACTGGCATAATGATCTCTCGCGCCTCGTGCTCGACATTGATGAGCAAATTCGCAAGGCCGCTGATGAAAAGACCCGCCGCGTCCTGATCCGCCGCTTGCGGCGTGCTTTGGAAGCCCAAGATTGATGCTTTCCCTCCTGCTGAAGCTCGTGTTTAATCGGAGCTGTTCAGGGAGGGATTCATGGCCGTCACAAAAGCCAAGACCAAAAAGGGCGACACCAAACTCGCAACCGCACGCTTTGATGACAAAGACCAGCTGATCAAGAAATCCAATGCACGATTGGGCTGGGCATCGGACGCCATGGCCGAGATGCTGCGCCGCCTTGATCTACGCTACATCGCATTGACGCCGGGGGCGAGCTATCGCGGCTTGCATGACAGTCTTGTCAATTATCTTGGAAATCGTGATCCGCAAATGATGGTCTGCCTGCATGAGGAACATGCGGTTGGCATTGCTCAGGGCTATGCGAAGATCACCGAAAAGCCGATGGGCGTCGCGCTCCATTCCAATGTGGGACTGATGCATGCGACCATGGCCGTCTTCAATGCCTGGTGCGCGCGCAATCCAATGGTCATCCTTGGCGCCACAGGCCCCGGCGATGCAGAGGAACGCAGACCGTGGATTGACTGGATTCACACTGCCAAAGATCAGGGCGCACTCATTCGCCATTACACGAAATGGGATGATGAACCCCGCTCTGCGGCCGCCAGCGTCGAAGCCCTCACCCGCGCATGGCAGATTGCCTCCACGCCGCCCTATGGTCCTACCTATGTGTGCCTTGATGTCGGATTGCAGGAAAGCAAATTGACGGGGGAAATCCGCTTCCCGGACATGGAGCGCTTTCAGCCCGGCACGCCGCCTGCCCCCACACAAGAGGCCGTGCAGCAGGCCGCGCAATGGCTCCTGAAAGCGAAGAAACCGCTCATCCTGATGGGTCGCGGCTCACGCAATATGGAGGACTGGAACGCGCGCATTGCTTTGGCAGAAGCACTGGGCGCAGCCGTGCTCACCGACATGAAACTGCCGCCCGTTTTTCCAACACAGCATCCCCTTCATCCGCTGGAGCCACGCTTCCGCCCCTCGCCTGCATCATCCCAGATGACGAAGGAAGCGGATGTGATCCTTTCGCTGGATTGGGTTGATCTTCGCGGCCACTTCATCCAGACGCTTGGCAAGGATGCCGAGGTGAAGGCAAAGGTCATTCACTGCTCAGTCGATGATTATCTGCATAATGGCTGGAGCATGGATTATTTCGGCCTGCCACCCGCCGATCTCAAAATCCTTTCCACCTCTGATCAACTCGTTCATGCCCTTCTCGCGGAAGTGCAGAAGCAACGAGGTGCAAAGGGCAAGAACAAGGCAAAATGGCCAGCGCGCAAGGAGCCTGATCTCAAGCCCGCGAAAAAGTCCGGGGTGATGAGCCTGCGTGACCTCGCGCAAACTGTGCGCGAATTTGTCGATGGTCGAAAAGTGACCATGGCAGGCTATGCACTGGGTTGGCCATCCGACACGGTCAACTTCACGCATCCGCTCGATTATGCAGGCATCGACGGAGGTGGCGGTGTTGGCTCCGGCCCATCAAATGCGATTGGCACTGCGCTTGCGGTGAAAGGCTCCGACCGTTTCCCCATGACGGTGATAGGTGATGGCGACTTCACCATGGGCTGCAATGCCTTCTGGACGGCGGCCCATATGGGCATTCCGCTCCTCGTCGTGGTGGCCAATAATCAGGTCTATTACAACGATGTCGCACATCAGGAGCGGATGGCAGTCGTGCGCGGTCGCCCCGTTGAAAACAAATTCGTCGGACAAGAAATGGTGCAACCAGCCATCGATATTGTTGCACTTGCCAAGGCACAGGGGCTTGATGGAGAGGGGCCAGTGATGAACGCGGCCGATTTCGCAGCTGCGCTGAAGCGTGGCGAGAAGATCGTCAAAGCCGGCGGCATCTATGTCATCGACGCGCGTGTTGATGTGGGCGCACCCGGCAGCGAGCGCGGCCACACGGCAGGCCGTAAAGACTGAACAAGATAAAGGCTGAATCAAAAGGCCGTCTTTTCAGGCGGCCTTCCTTCACCGGCGCGGCGGAATTTGCACCAATTCGCGCATCTGCTCCGGCGTCAGTGGCGCCGGGATATATTTGAATTCAACGGCAGCAGCCACGACGCCTTCCAGATCCGACACACGATCAGGATTGGAAGCCGATTTGGTCACGAATTCATCGAGCGTACGCTTGGCAATCGGCACCGGCACTTCGGCCCATTTGGCATAGGCCTCTGCGCCCTCCGCGCCTGCATAAACAAAGTCGAGCGTCTCGCGATAGGCATCCATATAGCGCTGGGCAAGATCGCGCTTGGATGTCAGAAACGCATGATTGGCAATGATGACGCGCGACGTTTGCTTGGCAAGGGCCGGCACGTCAGAGGCGCGCCACAAGACACGGATCTCGCCCTTTTCAATTTGCGCCACGCCGAAGGGGGCGCCTGACCAGCCAACATCTACCTGACCCGTCATCACCTGCGTAAGAGTTGCAGGCCCTGTTCCCGTGGCTGTCGGCTTAAAGGCAACGCCCAAATGTTTCTGCATTTGCAGAACGACATTATGGGCTGACGATCCATTGGTGGAAAAGGCAACCGATTTACCCTGCGCGTCATGCGGCGTCTTGATCGAAGAGTCTGCCCGCACATACCAGAAGAGATTCGAGTCACCCGTAAAGCTCGCGCCGATGACGCGCAATGGCGCACCTTTGGCAAAGGCACCAACCGCTCCCAACAGGCCTGTTGCCACACCGATGTCGGTGCTGCCTGCAATGACGGCCTGTTGCGTCTCGCCACTGCCCGCTGTGTAGGTGATTTCAAGATCAATGCCGTGCTTGGCGAAGATGCCTTTGAGCTTGCCGACTTCGGAGACCTGGGATTCCCCAAGACCGCGTCCACCAACCGCGACCCGCAGCTTGTCAAGCGCAAGCGCTTCCCCCGCAATGGACAGGCCAGCAAGAACGGCCGCCACCGTCGCAACACCACGCATCATGAGCTTCCCTCCCCGGAAAAGGCGGCGGGTTGATCCCGCCAGCCCCTGAGTTTCAGTGCAGCAAATGTAGCACGAAAGGAATTTTGAGATAGGTGCCAACCATCACCGCAAGGCCAGCGCCACCCAGCACCATGGCAACACCAGCAAACATCATCACAGAGGTGAGCAGCGCGACGGAACACATTACGATGCCGAGCTGAATGATGAGCGAGGAGATTTCATAAGCGTGATATTGCTCGAAATAGCCATCACGTTTGGCTTCAAGCTCCTTGGCACGGCGGGTCAGCTCGCGACGGCCTTCATTGGTTTCAGGCTCGCTCTCCCAGCGGTCAATATTGGCTTGCCACGCCTTGAGCTGCTTCTCGACATCAGGTCGCGTTACATCGACCTGCATCCGCGTATTTTCCAGCTGCGTGCGCAGCATGGTCTGGCGGATCGTCTTCGCCTGAAAGAAATTCCACGTATTGCTCGCCTCGATATTGATCGCCAGCGCGTTGGTCTGGGCCGACTTGCCGAGCATCTCTGACACGGCGAGAAACAGCGCCAGAACCGAGATCAAAAGACCAATCAGTTTTGCAGTTGATTTGCCGCTATGGGCCGCTTCATGCGTGGCCTCATGCGCAACTTCATGGACAGCTTCCGCCATGGGTATCCCCTCACCAGTGGCTATGATTCGATGGCTGCCATGATAGGTGACTTCACAGCAGCGCTACAGCTGGACTAAAAGCCAAAGCCCAGCCGCAGGCGCGCTTCATGGCGCTGGAAATTGGTCAGATCAAGACGCCGACCCGCTTCTCCCACTGCATTTCCGGCCACCTGCACATTCCATCCCCCTGCCAGCCAGACATGATCAGCAAGGCGCAGGAAGAAATTGGGGCCGGTAAACACTGCGTGACCGAGCTTCTCATTCAAAAAGGCGCCCTCATAGCTGCGCACATGGCGCACTTCGCCTCCCATGAAGAGTGAATCTGATAGCTTGACGGAGAGCGCGCCGGAGAGGCCGAGTTCGGAGGCAGGCGACCAGCCTGTCGCGCGGGGCAGATGCCCAAAGCCCGGCGCATAGCTCAGATTGACTGCACCAAAGACCTTGCCCTCGACCAGTTCGCGATCCGCGATCACTGCGAAGTGGGTATCAAAGCCCGCCTCGCGCTGGCCATCTCCAT
>JACCED012146133.1_pt1 | contig 10223 bp, 7 predicted proteins | sample 7455021 | NCBI WGS metagenome assembly JACCED01 (sample SAMN15323456, study PRJNA562643) | freshwater metagenome | isolation source: river surface water | place: USA:Blue River Watershed | collected 2017-08-19 | reverse complement strand
CCAATGTAGTCGCCACCGCGCCAATAGATCATGTTGTGGCGTGACTCTGATCCCGGCGTGGCGTGGTTTGACACCTCATAGGCAGGTAATCCTGCGGCGCCACAAAGGTCTTGGGTGAGGTCATACATATCCGCTGAAAGGTCTTCGCTCGGCAATCCTGCCAGCTTGCCCCGCGCGGCGCGTGCCGCGAAAGCTGTGCCATCCTCGATCGTCAGTTGATAAAGCGAGAGATGGTCGCCTGCGAAGCTTAGCGCCTCGCTGAGTTCTGATTGCCACTCGGTAAGCGACTGAAACTGGCGGGCATAGATGAGATCAAAGCTCACCCGATCAAACGTGCTTTTCGCAATCTCAAGCGCCTTGAGTGCTTGCTCCTTGGAGTGCATGCGACCTAGCGCCCGAAGCGCCGTGTCATCCAGTGCTTGGACGCCGAGAGAGACCCGATTAACACCCGCGCGACGATATCCTTCGAACCTCGCCGCCTCGACGGAGCCGGGATTGGCCTCGAGTGTGATTTCAAGGTCGTTCACTGTCCGCCAGTTATCGCGAACGCATTCGATGATCCCCGCGACCACGTCCTGCGCCATCAGGGATGGGGTTCCACCGCCAAAGTAAACCGTTTGCAGCACGCGCCCGTGCGTTTCGGCCGCCTGTCGGCGAATCTCTGAGCGGTAAGCCTCAAGCCAGGCGTACTGATCGACCCGCTCAGCGACATGGCTGTTGAAATCGCAATAGGGGCACTTGGACTCACAAAACGGCCAATGGATGTAAAGACCGAAGCCGCCAGCTTGCCAGTCATGGGCAGTCATGTTGGGCGCAGCAGGGGTCTGCACGGTTTCACCTCTTGGTTTCGGTTCGTCTAAGGTGGCGCCCTAGGTCGGATCCGCAGTTAGGGCGCGGCTGGCCTGGGTGGCCTGGGAACCGCGAATTGGGCTTATGTCGGCTCGGGCCGCCCGTAAGTATGGGTCTGAAGTGTTTCACGTGAAACATTTGGAGGTCATCTGACGGAAGGCCGCAGCGCGATGGCTTAACTGGTTTTTTTGCGGACCACTCATTTCCGCAAAGGTCAGGTCATGCCCCTGAGGCTGAAACATCGGGTCATACCCATGCCCCAGTGCGCCACGCAGCGGCCAAACCAATTGACCCTCCGCCGCACCCTCAAACACCTCTTCATGCCCATCCGGCCAGGCCAAAACCAAAGCGCAGCGAAACCGTGCCGAGAATGGTGGCGCGGCACCCGTCTCTACGATCAGCCCCCACGCCTTCTCCATGGCGCGCAGAAAGTCGCGCCCGCCCGGACCCTCGGCCCAATCAGCTGTGTAAACCCCTGGCGCCCCACCCAGAACGTCAATCTCAATCCCCGAATCGTCGGCCAACGCCGGCAATCCGGTTGCCTGCGCAACATGATGCGCCTTGAGCCGCGCATTCCCGACAAAGCTCGTTTCGGTCTCCTCCGGCGCATCCAGACCGAAGTCAGACGCCGACTTCACAGACACCCCAAACGGTGCCAGCAGCGCGACAAGCTCATCAACTTTGCCTTGGTTGTGCGTTGCAAGAACCAACGTGCCGCCCGTAAACCGTCGCCCGGTCATAGCCCCAGCGCGGCCTTCTGCGCCGCCACCAGATCAGCACAGCCGGTCTTCGCAAGCGCCAACAGCGACAGCATGTCATCATGCGAAAAGCTGCTTCCCTCGGCAGACATCTGAACCTCAACCAGCCTGCCGCGCCCGGTCAGCACAAAATTGCCGTCCGTTCCCGCGTTGGAATCCTCAGGATAGTCCAGATCCAACACGGGCTGACCCGCATAAATCCCGCAAGAGACCGCCGACACATGGTCGATAATCGGATCGCTGCTGATGGCGCCCGCGGCCAAAAGCCGATTAACAGCCAACCGCAAAGCCACCCACCCGCCGGTGATAGACGCACAGCGCGTCCCGCCATCAGCCTGAATCACATCGCAATCAATCACGATCTGACGCTCACCCAGCGCCGCACGATCCACACACGCCCGCAGAGACCTTCCGATAAGTCTTTGAATTTCTTGAGTTCTTCCAGACTGCTTCCCTGCTGCGGCCTCACGCTTTGTCCGAGAGTTTGTTGCCCTTGGCAACATCCCATACTCTGCAGTCACCCAGCCAAGCCCGGTGTTCTTCAAGAAGGGCGGCGTCTTTTCTTCAAGCGATGCCGAGCACAAGACATGGGTCTCCCCCATCTTGATAAGACACGACCCCTCGGCATGCCGCATCGGGTTGATCTCGATCACGACATTGCGCAATTCGTCTAACTTCCGGCCCGATGGACGCATCATTCTTCTCCTGAACTGTCTTATGCCAAATAGGCCCGAGCGTCCTTGTGATGCAACCCTCATTGACGCTGGCGGCATCCCGTCCATACTCATTGTGCCATGACCTACAGCGAAAACCTTCTGTCAGAACTCAACGACCGCTCCCGAGAGGTCTTTCGCCGCGTGGTCGAAAGCTATCTCTCCTCGGGCGGCCCCGTCGGTTCGCGCACCTTGACCCGCAGCATGACCGAGCGCCTCTCAGCCGCCACAGTGCGCAACGTCATGCAGGATCTTGAACATCTGGGCCTGCTCGACAGCCCCCACATCTCTGCCGGGCGCATTCCCACACAGCAGGGCCTGCGGCTCTTCGTCGACAGCCTGCTTGAGGTCGGCTCTGTGGCCTCCGAAGACCGCGAAATCATGGATGCCGCCCTGTCCACGGGCGAAAAAGACGTCACAACCCTTCTCGATCAGGTCAGCACAACCCTTTCAGCCATCACCAATGGCGCCAGCCTTGTCCTGTCGCCAAAACAAGATGCGGTCATCAAGCACATCGAGTTCGTCAGCCTCGCCCCCGACCGCGCCCTCGTGGTTCTCGTCTTTGCCAACGGGCACGTCGAAAACCGGATGATCGTGCCGCCCACCGGCCAAACCCCGTCCTCGATGCGTGAGGCCGCAAACTTCCTCAACGCGCTGGTCGAAGGCAGAACCCTGGCCGAGCTGCGGCTCAACATCGGTCAGGAAATCACCCAACGCCGTCAGGAGGTTGATTCGCTCGCTCGTGAGCTGGTCGAAAGCGGTCTTGCCGTCTGGCAGCCCCAAGACGACCAACCCGATCGGTTGATCGTGCGCGGCCGCTCGAATCTCCTCAGCGATACGAATGAAGTCCATGACATCGAACGCATTCGCCGCCTTTTCGATGACCTCGAACGCAAGCGTGACATCGCCGAATTCCTAGATCTGACTGAGGGCGGCGAAGGCGTGCGCATTTTTATCGGTTCTGAGAACAAGCTTTTTTCACTTTCGGGTTCCTCTCTGGTCGTCTCTCCCTATATGAACGCTGATCGACAGATCATCGGCGCCGTCGGCGTGATCGGACCGACGCGGCTCAACTATGGCCGCATCGTTCCGATCGTCGATTACACGGCGCAGCTGGTCGGCAAACTCCTGTCAGAACGCGGCAGGGGCTAGCCCAAAGCAGGACAAAGAAGGAAGCAGACCATGGCGCAAGACAATTTGCCCCCCGAAGAGACCAACGCCACCGATCCGGCTGCCAATGACGTTGCAGACTTCATCACCGCAGATGAGCTTGACGCCCTGCGGGCCGAGCGTGATGAGCTGCGCGACCGCTTCATGCGCGCGCTGGCGGATGCCGAAAACTCCCGCAAGCGTGCCGAACGCGATCGGCGCGAGGCTGAACAATACGGCGGCTCCCGCCTTGCCCGCGACCTTCTGCCGGTCTTTGACAACCTCAAGCGCGCGCTTGATGCCGCCAGCGACGAAACCCGCGCCAGCGCTTCCGCGCTGATCGAAGGGGTTGAGCTGACTTTGCGCGAGCTGACGAATGTCCTGACAAAACATGGCGTTGCCCCGATTGAACCGGCCATTGGCGACAGCTTTGATCCCCAACAGCACGAAGCGATGTTCGAGGCCCCCCTTCCGGGAACCAAGGCCGGTCAGATCATTCAGGTCATGTCGGTTGGCTTCCTCCTGCACGACCGGCTGTTGCGTCCGGCTCAGGTCGGCGTGTCGTCCAACACCGCTGGCTAAGCGTCAGCTTTGCTTTGGGGGGCCAAGGCCCCCTTTTGCCATCTCTGCCAGTTCATAAATCAGGGCCAAAGCCTCTTTCGGCGTCAACTCATCCGGGTGAACCGCCTTCAGCCGTGCCTCGACCTGTGACTCGCGGCTCGCGGCCTTTGCGGGGGCCGATGGCGGGGCGGCCCGGAACAAGGGCAGATCGTCAATCAGCGCCTTCTGCCGCCCCGCGCCCTCTCGCTCCCCCGATTCCAGCGCCTCCAGAACCGAACGGGCCCGGTCAATCACGGCCGGCGGCAGCCCGGCCAGCCGGGCGACCTGAACCCCATAGCTGCGGTCCGCAGCCCCCTTCCTGACCTCGTGCAGAAAGACCAGATCGCCCTCCCACTCCTTCACCGCAACCGTGGCATTCTCCACCCCGTCCAGTTTCGAGGCGAGATTGGTCATCTCATGATAATGCGTCGCAAAGAGCGCGCGACAGCGGTTCGCGCCGTGCAAATGCTCCAGCGTCGCCCAGGCAATCGACAGCCCGTCATAGGTCGCGGTTCCCCGGCCAATCTCATCCAGAATCACCAGCGCCCGATCGTCGGCTTGGTTTAAGATCGCGGCCGTCTCCACCATCTCCACCATAAAGGTCGACCGGCCCCGGGCAAGGTCATCACTCGCCCCCACGCGGCTGAAAAGCTGGCTGACCACCCCGATATGCGCCCGCCGGGCGGGCACGAAACTTCCCGCCTGCGCCAAAAGCGCGATCAGGGCGTTCTGGCGCAGAAAGGTTGATTTCCCGGCCATGTTCGGCCCGGTCAACAGCCAGATCGCCGGGGTCTTTTCTTCGGTCAAAGCGCAGTCATTGGCCACAAAGGGCCCAGCACCCTGCCGCCGCAAGGCGCGCTCCACAACAGGATGCCGCCCGCCCTGCACCACAAAGGCATGGCTTGCATCCACCTCTGGCTCCACCCAGTCCTCTGCCGCGGCCAGATCGGCCAAGGCGGCGGCCAAATCAATCTCCGCCAAGGCCCGCGCCGCGCCCGAGATCGGGCCGCTCTTTTGCAAAACTGCGGCTCTAAACGCCTCATAGTGACGCTTTTCGATCTCGACCGCATGGTTCCCAGCATTCAGAATCCGCGTCTCAATCTCGCTCAAGGGCAAGGTGGTGAACCGTACCTGATTGGCCGTGGTTTGCCGATGAATGAAGGTTTCCGACAGGGGCGGGGCGAACATCTTATCGGCATGGGTTGTCGTCGTCTCGATGAAATAGCCCAGCACATTGTTGTGCTTGATCTTCAGGCTCTGAATCCCGGTCGCCGCAATGTAATCGGCCTGCATCCCGGCAACCACGCCGCGTCCCTCGTCGCGCAACTGCCGCGTCTCGTCCAGCTCTGCATCGAATCCCGTGGCGACAAAGCCCCCGTCTCGCACCAAAAGCGGCGGCTCCGCGACCAGCGCCTCCTCCAGAAGCGCGCTCAGCACCTCATGCCCCACCAGCGCCCGCGCCGCCGTCGCGATGAGCGGCGGCACGCCGACGACGAGCATGTCTGACACCCTGAGCGCGCCAGAAATCCCGGCGCGGATCGCCGTCAAATCGCGCGGCCCACCCCGATCCAAGGCCAAGCGTGACAGGGCCCTGTCCATATCCGGCACCCGCCGCAGCTCTACCCGCAAAGCCTCACGGAGGCTGGGCTGATCCTTCAAAAACCGCACCGCCTCCAGCCGTGCGCTAATCACGCCCAAATCGCGCGATGGCCCCGACAGCCGCCGCTCAAGCAGTCGTGCGCCCGCCGCCGTGACTGTGCGATCCACCGCCGCCAAAAGCGACCCCTCGCGGCCGCCCGACAGCGCCTGCGTGATCTCCAGATTGCGCCGCGTTGCCGCGTCAATCTGCATCAACCCGCCCGGCGCCTCTTTCTGCGGCGCGCGCAAGAGCGGCAGTTTGCCCCTTTGCGTCAGATCCAGATACTCAACCAGCGCCCCCATGGCCGAGATTTCGGCCCGGTCAAAGGTGCCGAAGGCATCCAGAGATGCGACACCAAACAGCCCACAGAGCCGCTTTTCGGCCGACGTCGAATCCAGACTGCCCCGCGCCAGCGCCGTTACCGATGCGCCGGCCTCCTCGATCAGGGCATAAAGGTCACGCTCCCGCGCCTCGCTCACCAAAACCTCACGCGGCGCCAGCCGCGCCAGCTCTGGCGCCAGTCGAACCTGCGGGCAAACCATGACCCGCAACTCCCCGGTCGAGATGTCGGCCCAAGCCAAAGCCGCCTCATCCCGAACCTCGGCCCAAGCGGCGAGGTAATTGTGCCGCCGGGCCTCCAGCAGGGAATCCTCGGTCAGCGTTCCGGGCGTGACCAGCCGCACCACATCACGCCGAACCACCGATTTTGACCCGCGCTTCTTCGCTTCGGCCGGGTCTTCCATCTGCTCGGCGATCGCCACACGAAAGCCCTTGCGGATCAGCGACAACAGATACCCCTCAGCCGCATGAACGGGCACGCCGCACATGGCAATCGGCTCGCCCAGATGAAAACCGCGCTTGGTCAGCGCAATATCCAGCGCTTCGGCGGCGGCCACGGCATCGTCAAAGAACATCTCGTAGAAATCGCCCATCCGGTAAAACAGCAAGGCGCCGGGGTTCTGCGCCTTGATCTCCAGATACTGCGCCATCATCGGCGTGACGGTGTCATCGCTCACGGTGTTCTCCCCTTGGTGGCCACGACCCTACAAAAGCCCACCTGTGGCGAAAAGCCCGAATGCGCTGTCTATGCAGATGGTCTTGCGGGCGCTAAGAGCTTTTGGCGTGCAAAAGGATGGCCCCTGATGACAAAGACCAAGATCACCCCCGAAGAAGCGCTTGCCTATCATCTGGAGCCGCGCCCCGGCAAATATGACGTCGTCGCCTCAACCCCCATGGCCACGCAGCGTGATCTGTCGCTCGCCTATTCCCCCGGCGTTGCTGTTCCGGTTCAGGCCATCGCCGACAATCCAGCCACCGCCTATGACTATACGGTCAAGGGCAATATGGTTGCCGTTATCTCGAACGGCACGGCCATTCTGGGCATGGGCAACCTTGGGGCGCTTGCGTCCAAGCCGGTGATGGAGGGCAAGGCGGTGCTGTTCAAGCGCTTTGCCGACGTCAACGCCATCGACATCGAACTTGATACCGAAGATGCGGATGAGATCATCAAGGCTGTCTCGCTGATGGGGCCAACCTTCGGCGGCATCAACCTTGAAGACATCAAGGCCCCCGAATGCTTCATCATCGAACAGCGGCTGAAAGAGATCATGGACATTCCCGTGTTCCATGATGACCAGCACGGAACCGCAGTGATCTGTGCGGCAGGCCTGATCAATGCGTTGGAAATGACGGGTAAGAAGATTGAGGACTGTAAGATCGTCCTCAACGGGGCAGGGGCTGCGGGCATTGCTTGTCTCGAACTGCTGAAAACCATGGGCGCGCGGCATGACAACTGCATCATGTGCGACACCAAAGGCGTGATCTATCAGGGCCGCACCGAGGGGATGAACCAGTGGAAATCCGCCCACGCCGCGCGCACCGATCACCGCTCGCTGGAAGAGGCGATGGTGGGCGCTGATGTGTTTTTGGGCGTGTCGGTCAAGGGCGCCGTGACGCCCGAGATGGTCGCCTCCATGGCCGACAACCCGGTGATCTTTGCCATGGCCAACCCTGACCCGGAGATCACCCCCGAAGAGGCGCATGCCGTGCGCGCCGATGCTATCGTGGCCACAGGGCGTTCTGATTACCCCAATCAGGTCAACAATGTGCTGGGCTTCCCCTATCTCTTCCGGGGCGCGCTCGACATCCACGCCCGCGCCATCAATGACGAGATGAAGATCGCCTGCGCCCGCGCCCTTGCCGCCCTTGCCCGCGAAGATGTGCCGGATGAGGTGGCTATGGCCTATGGCCGCAAACTGTCCTTCGGGCGTGATTACATCATTCCCACACCCTTTGATCCGCGGTTGATCTACGTGATCCCGCCTGCCGTTGCCAAGGCGGGCATGGATACTGGCGTCGCGCGTCGCCCGATCGTGGACCTGAAAGCCTACGAGCAAACGCTCAAGGCGCGTATGGACCCGACCGCGTCTATCCTGCAAGGTATCCATGCCCGCGCCAAGCAGGCGCAAGCCAGGATGATCTTTGCAGAAGGCGACGATCCCCGCGTGCTGCGCGCCGCCGTGGCCTATCAACGCGCTGGGCTTGGCAAAGCGCTGGTCGTGGGCCGTGATGCGGATGTGAAGGAAAAGCTGGAAATCGCGGGCCTTGGCGACGCGATGCGCGAGTTGGAAATCGTGAACGCGGCCAATTCTCGCCATCTCGATCAGTACAAGGATTTTCTTTACCAACGCCTGCAGCGCAACGGGTTTGATCGCCATGACGTGCACCGCCTTGCCGCGAGGGACCGGCATGTGTTCTCGGCGTTGATGCTGCAACACGGCCATGGTGACGGGCTTATCACCGGGGTCACGCGCAAATCGGCCCATGTCTTAAGCCTGATCAACCATGTTTTCGATGCCAAGGCGTCCGATGGGGCGGTGGGTGTGACGGCGCTTTTGAACAAGGGCCGGATCGTCCTGATCGCCGATACGCTTGTGCATGAATGGCCCGATGAGAATGACTTGGCCACCATCGCCATCAAGGCGGCGGGCGTGGCGCGCAACCTTGGGCTCGAGCCGCGGGTTGCCTTCGTTTCCTTCTCGACCTTCGGCTATCCGGTGTCCGAGCGCGCCACCAAGATGCATGTCGCGCCCAAGGTTCTGGATCGGATGGGGGTCGATTTCGAATACGAAGGCGAAATGACCGTCGATGTGGCGCTGAATGCCGATGTGATGGCGCAGTATCCGTTCTGCCGCCTGACCGGGCCCGCCAATATTCTGGTGGTCCCGGCGCGGCACTCGGCCTCGATCTCGGTCAAGTTGATGCAGGAAATGGCGGGCGCCACGGTGATCGGCCCCATTCTGACGGGCGTGACCAAGCCGATTCAGATCTGCTCCACCAATTCGACGGTGAATGACATTCTGAACATGGCTGTCATGGCCGCCTGCAAGGTGGGCTGACAAAGGGGCAGGGTGGGCGCGCGGGCGAAGCCGCGCGCCGGATCACTTGGTAAAAGCCTGATCGCCCCAAACTTGCCGAACCCGCGCGTCACGGCCGCAGGACTCGCGGTAGAACTTGTAAGCGTTTGACTGCTTTTTCGGCCCGGCGCGCGTCAGGATCAGGTTTGTGCCTTTGTAGTAATCCTGATGGTAGTCCTCGGCGATCCAGAACGTGCCCGCCGCAAGCACCGGAGTCACCACAGCCGCGCCCAGAACTGCCTCGGCCTCGGCAATCGCGGCCTTGGCAGATGCTTCCTGTGCCGCATTGCCCGCGAAAATTGCCGTGCGATAGGCGCTGCCCCGGTCGCAGAATTGCCCGCCATCATCCGTGACATCGACCGAGCGCAGGAATTTGGCGATCAACTCGTCATAGCTGATCTTGGAGGAATCAAAGGTGATCTCGACCGCCTCATAATGACCTTCATGGTTCTCATAGGTCGGATTGGCCAGATCGCCCCCGGTATAGCCCGAGACAACGTCGATCACCCCGGCAACCGGTTCGAAATCCGACTCCACGCACCAAAAACAGCCGCCCGCGACGATTGCCTTTTCGGTCTTGGCGCTGGCGCCACTGGCAAAGCCCAGCCCCACAAGCGCAACCGCTGCCAAAATCTTCCACCGCTGCATGAGCGCTCTCCTTTGTCATCACGTCCGCCACGGTTGCCGCCTTTGGCCTTTGGCGCAACTCACCCCCGCGTGAGGTCACGCACAGGTGATGCGCCCCCTTGGCCTTTGCGCGCCGTCCCCTTAGCCTGCCGCCAAACATAAGGAGGCTTTGATGACAGACCATGTCTCAACCCATCAGGCAGAAGATGATGCCCGCAATGAGAAAATCCAGATCTGGGTGAATGGCCGCATCGTGCCGAAGGCCGAAGCCATGGTGTCGGTCTATGACTCAGGCTTCATGTTGGGTGATGGCGTGTGGGAAGGCATCCGGCTTTACAACGGCCGCTGGTCCTTTGTGGACGAACATATGGATCGGTTGTTCGAGGCGGCGAAGGCCATTGATCTTGATATCGGAATGACCAAGGATGGCGTCACTAACGCTCTGTTAGAGACACAAAAGGCCAATGGCATG
>JACCED012116435.1_pt1 | contig 10225 bp, 9 predicted proteins | sample 7455021 | NCBI WGS metagenome assembly JACCED01 (sample SAMN15323456, study PRJNA562643) | freshwater metagenome | isolation source: river surface water | place: USA:Blue River Watershed | collected 2017-08-19 | reverse complement strand
CGAGGCGGGTTTTCCCAAACCGCGCATCGAAGGCGAAGACAATGGCGAATGGATCATCGTCGACTGTGGTCCGGCAGTGGTTCATGTGATGCAGCCGGCCATACGGCAGTACTATCACCTGGAAGAAATTTGGGGCGACAAGGTGGCACAGCCCGTGGTGGCCAAAAAGGTGACCCAGAAGCCTGCACCGGCCAAAAAAGCGGCATCGACCCGGACAAGCGCCAAGAAGTCGTCGGCCAAACCGACGGCCAAGTCTGCGCCACGCAAAGCCCCCGCCAAGACGGCTCCGGCGAAGAAGACGTCCACTGCCAAGCCAGCGGCCAAGTCCGCGCCTCGCAAAGCCCCCGCCCGCAAAGCATGAAACTGACGGTGCTGGCCATCGGGCAAAAAGTGCCCGACTGGGCGCAGACCGCTTGGGACGATTACGCCAAGCGCTTTCCTCCCGAGATCAAGTTTCAACTTAAGGCCGTGAAAGCCGAGCCCAGGGGACAAAAGTCCCCGGCCGCTTTGATGGCGGCTGAGCGCGAGCGCATCGAAGCCGCCCTGGGCCGTGACACCCATCGGGTGGTGTTGGACGAGCGCGGCGACCGACTTCGCACCTTAGAGTTGGCCGAGCGCTTGCGTGGTTGGCAAGGACTGGGGCAAGAGGTGGCCTTGATCATTGGCGGCCCCGATGGCCTAGACCCTGAATTGCGTCAGCAAGCGCACGAGCGCATCCGCTTGTCCGACCTGACCTTGCCCCATGCCATGGTGCGGGTGTTGTTGGTCGAACAACTCTATCGCGCCTGGTCGGTGCTGGCGCATCACCCCTATCACCGCGAATGAAACCTGACTTTATCTACTTGGCCTCGCAAAGCCCACGCCGTCGCCAATTGCTCGATCAAATGGGGGTGCGTCACACCCTTTTGTTGCCCGATGCGGATGAAGATGCCGAGGCGCTGGAAGTGGCACTCCAAGGCGAAGCCCCGAGTGCGTACGTGCAAAGGGTGACTCGGCTCAAATGGCAAGCGGCCGAGCAGCGGCGCCTCAGACTAGGCTTGGAGCAGGCGCCCATTTTGTGCGCCGACACCACGGTGGCCCTGGGGCGTCGCATCTTCGGTAAACCCGCCAGTGCGCGGGAGGCGCAAGAGATGCTGGCCGCCTTGTCTGGGCGCGAGCACCGGGTGCTGACCGCCGTGGTGGTCGGCTCAGGCCGCACGGTGCGCGCGGCTTTGTCGGTGTCGCGGGTGCGGTTTGACCCGCTGACTGCGGCGTGGATCAAAGCCTATGTCGACAGTGGCGAGCCCATGGGCAAGGCGGGGGCATATGCCATCCAGGGCAGGGCGGCCACCCGCATCGCCGCCATTCAGGGCAGTTACAGCGGCATCATGGGCCTGCCGGTGCGCGAAACCGCCCAACTGCTCCACACCTGGATCAAGGGCGTTTGAGGGGAAAACTCAATCCTGGCCAAAGAGGTCACGCGAGTAAACCCGATCGCGCACATCTTCCAGCTCTGGGGTGATCCGATTGGCCACGATCAAATCCACCTGCGACTTGAAGGCGGCCAGGTCTTTGACCACGGGTGAGTTGAAAAACTCGGCGTCGGGCAAGGCGGGCTCATACACCACCACAGGAATCCCTTTGGCTTTGATGCGCTTCATGATGCCTTGGATGCTGCTGGCGCGCCAGTTGTCAGAACCGGCTTTCATGACCAAACGGTAGATGCCGACCACCCGGGGGTGGCGTTGCAAAATGTCTTGGGCGACAAAGTCTTTGCGGGTGCTGTTGGCGCTGACGATGGCACCGATCAAAGACTGGGGCACTTGGTCGTAGTTGGCCAGCAGTTGCTTGGTGTCTTTGGGCAGGCAATAGCCCCCGTAGCCGAAACTGGGGTTGTTGTAATGCGCGCCGATGCGGGGGTCCAGGCACACCCCGTCGATGATCTGGCGGGTGTCTAGGCCGTGGGTGGCGGCATACGAGTCCAGCTCGTTGAAGTACGCCACCCGCATCGCCAAATAGGTGTTGGCAAACAGTTTGATGGCTTCGGCTTCGGTGCTGTCGGTCAGCAGGGTGGGGATGTCGGTTTTGATGGCCCCTTCTTGCAACAAGCGGGCAAAGACTTGGGCGCGTTCGCTGCGTTCGCCCACCACGATGCGGCTGGGGTGCAGGTTGTCGTACAGGGCTTTGCCTTCGCGCAAAAACTCGGGGCTAAACAGGATGCGATCGGTCTGGAACTGCTCGCGCATCTGAGTCGTGAAACCCACCGGCACGGTGGACTTGATCACCAAGATGGCGTGGTCATTGAGCGCGAGCACTTGACCGATCACGGCCTCGACCGAGCGGGTGTTGAAATAATTGGTCTGGGGGTCGTAATCGGTTGGGGTGGCGATGATCACGTAGTCGGCCTGGGCGTAGGCTTGGGCGGCATCCGTGGTCGCTTTCAGTTGCAAGGGCACTTCTTGCAGATAACGGCTGATTTCAGTGTCTTCGATGGGCGATTTTTTCTGATTCACCGCATCGACTTTGCTTTGAACCAGGTCAAAGGCCACCACCGAGTGGTGCTGGGCCAACAAGACGGCGTTGGAGAGGCCCACATAACCGAGGCCAGCGACAGCGATGTTCATGGGGTGATGATCGGTGGGGTGAATGACAAAAGCATGAAAGACGAGGGGCTTAGACCTTGTAGTAGTCGCGGTACCAGCGCACGAAGTGCCCGAGCCCGACCTCCAAGGGGGTGTTGGGCTCAAATCCCGTCAGGGCTTTGATGGCTGTGGTGTCGGCGTAGGTCGCCAAGACATCGCCCGCTTGCATGGGTTGCAGGTCGATCTGGGCTGGTCGTCCGGCGAGTTTTTCGATCAAGCCGACGTAGTCCAGCAAGCCCACGGGTTGGTGGTTGCCGATGTTCAGGATGCGGTGGGTGACCGCTTGGTCTTCGCCGCTTTGCGGTGGACGCCACAAGACCTCCAGCACGCCGCGCACGATGTCGTCGATGTAGGTGAAATCGCGTTGCATCTGGCCGTGATTGAAGACCCGGATCGGTTCGTCGGCCAAAATCGCCCGCAAAAAGAGCATGGGCGACATGTCGGGTCGGCCCCAGGGGCCATAGACGGTAAAAAACCGCAAGCCGGTCGCTGGCAAGCCATACAAGTGGCTGTACGAGTACGCCATCAGCTCATTGGATTTTTTCGTGGCTGCATAAAGGCTGACAGGGCGATCGACGGGGTCGGTTTCGGCGTAGGGCAACTGGGTGTTGTGCCCATACACGCTGGAGCTGGAGGCATAGACCAGGTGTCGGGGGGGGTGGGCGCGGCAGGCTTCTAGCATGTTGGCAAAGCCCACCAAATTGGATTGAATGTACGCCTGCGGGTTCGTGAGGGAATAGCGCACCCCAGCCTGAGCGGCGAGGTGAACCACCCCCTCAAAGCCCTCCGATGAAAACAGCGCCATCAGCGCGGTGGCGTCGGCCACATCCAGTTGACTGAAGCGAAAGCCAGGGGCCTGGGCCAATTGACTCAGCCGGTCGCGTTTGAGCTGGGGGTCGTAATAATCGTTGAGGTTGTCGATGCCCAGCACCGTGTGGCCCTGCGCCAGCAGGGCCTTGCAGGTGTGCATGCCAATGAAGCCGGCTGCGCCGGTGACGAGGATTTTCATGTTGAGCGCTCTGAGTCAGCCCCATTTTCCCTGATTTTCATGCCTTTCTTGTTAAACTGAGCTCAAAATCACCGCCGGTTTGTATGCAAGACATCCTCATCAATTGGTCCCCTCAAGAGACCCGCGTCGCCGTCGTCGAACATGGGGCGGTGCAAGAGTTGCACGTCGAGCGCACCTTGGAGCGTGGCTTGGTCGGCAACATCTATTTGGGTAAAGTGACCCGGGTCTTGCCGGGCATGCAGTCGGCTTTTGTGGACATCGGCTTTGAACGGGCCGCTTTTTTGCATGTGGCCGATCTGGTGGGAAACCTGCTACAGCGCCATGCCGAAGCGCCAGCGCGTGAAACCCCGCAAGTCCCGATTGAAAAGCAAATTTTCGAGGGCCAGTCCTTGTTGGTGCAGGTCATCAAAGACCCGATGGGCACCAAAGGGGCGCGCTTGTCGACCCAAGTCAGCATTGCGGGCCGTTTGCTGGTGTTTTTGCCGCAAGACGAGCACATCGGCATCTCGCAAAAGATCGCCCTATCGCAGCGCGAGGACCTGCGCCAGCGCCTGACGGGGCTGGTCCAGCAAAGCGGTCAAAAGGGCGGTTTCATCGTGCGAACCAATGCCGAAGACGCCAGCGACGCCGAGTTGTCTGAGGACATCGCCTATTTGCACAAAACTTGGGCGCGCATCAAAGAACTCTCCACCCAATTGCCCCCCAAATCACTCTTGCACCAAGACCTGAGCCTGTTGCAACGGGTTTTGCGCGACCTGGTGGGCGAGTCTACGCAAAGCATCCGCATCGACTCTAAAGAGCAGTTTCATGCGCTGAAAGCCTTTGGCGCTGAGTTCATGCCAGGTTCGGTGGCGCGCTTGCAACACTACAAGGGCGAGCGTCCCATTTTTGACCTCTACAACATCGACGATGAAGTGGCCCGTGCCTTGGGGCGGCGGGTCGATCTGAAGTCGGGGGGCTATCTGATCATCGATCAAACCGAGGCCCTGACCACGGTGGACGTCAACACGGGTGCTTATGTGGGGGCGCGCAATTTCGATGACACGGTGTTCAAAACCAACCTGGAGGCCGCTGGCGCCATTGCGCGTCAATTGCGGTTGCGCAACCTCGGCGGCATCATCGTGATTGACTTCATCGACATGCAGCACGACGACCATCGAAGCGCGGTGCTGGCCGAGTTGTCCAAACACCTCGCGCGCGATCGCGTCAAAACCATGGTCAGTCATTTTTCTGGTTTGGGCTTGGTCGAGATGACACGCAAGCGCACCCGCGAGTCGCTCGCCCGCATGTTGTGTGAACCTTGCGAGGCCTGCCAAGGCAAAGGCATCGTCAAAACCCCACGATCCGTGGCCTACGACATTTTGCGTGAGATCTTGCGCGAGGCACGCCAATTCAACCCGCGTGAGTTTCGTGTCTTGGCCCACCCCAAGGTGATCGATCAACTCTCTGAAGAAGAAAGCCCGCACCTGGCGGGCTTGAGCGACTTCATCGGCAAGCCGATTTCTCTGCAAGCCGAAGCCACCATGCACCCCGACGAGTACGACGTGGTCCTGATCTAAGGCCCTAACCGTTTCATGCGCATTGCCCTTCTGACCCGCAACTTTGCGCGCACCGCTGGTGGTGCCGAAAGTTACGCCGTCTCTGTGGCCCAAGCCTTGGCTCAAAAGCACGAGGTTCATGTGTTTTGCCAAGAAACCGACCGACCTGTGCCGCAAGCCACCTACCACCTGGTGTGGCGTCCTTTTCGGCGGCCCCGTTGGCTGAACCAGATTTACTACGCCTGGGCCACCCGTTGGCACACCCGCAACGGCTTTGATGTGGTGCACAGCCACGAGCACGTCTTTCATGGCGATGTGGCAACCTTGGATGTTGAGCCGGGGGGCAAGGGCATTTGGGGGCAACGCAAGGGCTGGCGCAAGGCTTTGCGCTGGTTGGCCGTGCTCACCAGCCCCAGGCGCTTGACCTATGTGTGGCTGGAGGCGGCCCGCATGCGCCTGCAGCCCAAGCGTCAACTGGTGTTTGCGTCTGCGATGTTGCAAGCCGATTTTGAACGCCATTACCCCGGCATCCGCCCCATCAGCCATGTCATCCCACCAGGGGTGACGGTGCCCGCGGCCCCGCTGAATCGACAGTCGTGTCGGCGCGACTTGGGTTGGCTAGAAACCGAGCAACGCGTGCTCTTTGTCGCCAACGACTATGCCCGCAAGGGACTCGATGCCCTGTTGGGCGCACTGGCCTTGTGGCCCCACTCGGTCGTGCTGACCGTGGTCGGCCAGACCCGACAACTGGCGCATTACCAAGCCCAGGCCCAGCGGCTCGGTCTGGCTGGGCGGGTGCAATTTCTGGGACCACGAGACGATGTGAACCGCTTGATGGCGGCCAGCGATGTGCTGGTGCATCCGACCTTGGAGGACAGCTTTGGCATGGTGGTCCTAGAGGCCATGGCCGCCGGCCTGCCCGTGGTGGTGAGCCAAGCCCCGTTTTGTGGCTTGTCAGCAGAACTGACCGATCAAGTGGACGCCTGGTTGCTGGACGACCCCAAAGACGCCAGCGCCATCGCCCAAGCGGTGGACACGCTGCTGAAAGACCCCGAGGCTCGTGCCCGTCTGTCCCGAGGCGGCCTGCGCCAAGCCCAAGGCCGAACTTGGGCTGAGGCGGCTTTAAAATACGAAAAAATCTTTTCCCCATGACCCCCATCGTCCCCGTGATTTTGTGTGGTGGCTCGGGCAGTCGCCTCTGGCCCTTGTCGCGATCCGGATTCCCCAAACAGTTCCTTTGTTTGACGGGGTCACACAGCCTTTTTCAACAAACCGCCCAACGGCTGGCGGCTTTGGCCTGCGAGCAGGTGTCGGTGGCCCAAAGCCTGGTGGTGACCAGCGAGGAGCATCGCTTTTTGGCGGCCGAGCAGTGGCGCGAGATTCAATCGGCGCCTGTGGACTTGTTGCTGGAGCCAGTAGCCCGCAACACCGCACCGGCCCTGACCCTGGCCGCATGGGCCGCCATGGCCCAAGGCGAAGACCCGGTGCTGGTGGTCTCGCCCGCCGATCAGGTGATCGAACGGGTCGAAGACTTCGTGAAGGTGGCTCGACAAGCGATACAGGTGGCGGCCGATGGGGCCATCGTCATCTTTGGCGTCCCACCCGACCGTCCAGAGACCGGTTACGGTTACATCCAGGCGTCGCCTGAGGCCCATCCAGCCGCCGTTCGCCCCGTGCTTCGGTTTGTCGAAAAACCCGATTTGGCCACGGCCCAAGCCTACCTGGCCGACGGCGGGTACTTCTGGAACTCGGGCCTGTTTGTCCTCAGGGCTTCGGTTTGGCTCCAAGCCTTGGGTCAGCTGCGGCCCGACATCTTGCAAGCCACCCAAGCCGCCTGGACCCAGCGCCGCCAGGATCAGTCCTTCATACGACCCGACTCGACGGCCTTTGCCCAAGTGCCCTCTGAGTCGATTGACTATGCGGTCATGGAGCATTGCATGGGCAAGGGCATCGATTTGCGCATGATCGCTCTCGATGCCGGATGGTCGGACCTGGGCGCCTGGGATGCAGTCTGGAACACCTTGCCCAAAGACGCCGAGGGCAACGCCCGTGTCGGAGACACCTTGGCCATCGCCAGTGCCAATAACCTGATTCACGCCAATCACCGCTTGGTGTGTGCAGTAGGGGTTCAAGACCTGATGATCGTCGAGACCGCCGATGCGGTCTTGGTGGCCTCGAAAGCCGACAGCCAGCGCGTGAAGGAACTGGTCGGCCAACTGCAACGCCAAGGCCGTGTCGAGGGCGAGTTGCACCGCAAGGTCCATCGGCCCTGGGGCTGGTACCTGGAGGTGGATGAGGGTGAGCGCTTCAAAGTCAAACGCATCATGGTCAACCCCGGTGCCAGCCTGAGTTTGCAAATGCACCACCACCGCGCCGAGCATTGGGTGGTGGTCAAGGGCACGGCCCTGATCACCAATGGCGAACAAGAACTGACCTTGACCGAGAACCAGTCCACCTACATCCCCCTGGGGCAAAAGCACCGACTGAGCAACCCCGGCGTCATGCCGCTCGAAATCATCGAGGTTCAATCCGGCAGTTACTTGGGCGAAGACGACATCGTGCGCTTTGAAGACCACTATGGTCGCCAACAGACCTAAGGGGCGCGCTTGACTCAAGCCATCCCCATCCTGATGTACCACCAGATCGACGCGCCACCCCCGCGTGGCACGCCTTTGCGTGGTCTGGTGGTGTCGCCACGCAGTTTCGCTTGGCAGATGGCCATGCTCAGGATGCTGGGGTTTCAGGGGCTGTCCATGCGGGACCTGGAGCCCTACCTCGATGGCCGCCAGCAGGGCAGGGTGGTGGGCATCACCTTCGACGACGGCTATCAAAATAACTTTGACCATGCCCTGCCGATTTTGCGCCGCCACGGGCACACCGCCACCTGCTACGCGGTCAGTGGCCTGATCGGACAATCCAATGTCTGGGATCACGGGGTGGTCGAACCCAAGCCTTTGATGGGCCAAGACCATTGGCGACAGTGGTTGGACGCCGGGATGGATGTGGGTTCACACACCTGCCATCACATCGACCTGACCGTCACCCCCGACGACTTGGCCCTGCAAGAAATGATCGATTCCAAACACGAACTGGAAACCGCACTGGGCCATGTGGTGCGCCACTTTTGTTACCCGTATGGCCGCATGACCCCCGCGCACGCTGAAATGGCCAAGGCGGCTGGCTACACCACCGCCACCACCATGCGCAGGGGCCGGGTTTGGCCTGGGCAAGACCCCTGGCAGCTGCCCAGGGTCATGGTGGCGTGTGCCACCAATCCGTGGCAATTCCTGTTGAAGCTCTTGACTCGGTATGAGGATCGGCGGGCCTGACCGCACGACTGGCTTTTCTCATGACCCTAGAACTGAATCCCCCCCCACGCAAGATCTTGATGATCAAGGCGCACAGCATGGGCATAGGCGATGTGCTCAGAAGCAGCGCCGCCTGGCGTGCGATGAAAGACAAGTGGCCAGGGGTCGAGTTGCATTTGCTTTTTCTGAGCCGACACGCGGGTTACCCCAGCCAAACTTTGATCGAGCAACACCATCTGTTGAGCAGTGCCACGTTTTTGACCATCCGTGAGGGTGTTCCTTATGGCGATGAGGTGCGCAAAGTTTCCAACCTGAGCATTGCCCGTCAAGTTTGGGCCTTGTCTAAGGCCATACAACCCGATTGGGTGATCGACTTTGAGTGGGCCGGTAGTCGCACTTCTTTGGTTTCTTTTGTGGCTCGCATGGCCAGTGGTGGGCGCAGTTTGGGCATTGCCCAGTTTCCGATGCGGTCATGGTTTTACACCCACAGTTCGCCTTCCAGTGCTGAGTTTGCTTTGCGTCACGGGTTGAGTGAACCCTTCGACTACACCCTGAGGGATTTTGTTGCGTTGTCGGCCCTGGGCATTGAACGCGGGGAAACGGCGATTGAGCTCAAACCCAGCCAACCAGCCAAAGCCCAAATGGCGACTTTAATGCCGCCCCGATTGGCACCGCTCAGGGTGGGCTTGAACATTGGATGCGCCACTTTTGGTGCCTCACACAAGCGCATGGCGCTTCCCGTATTGGCTCAATACGTGAAGGCTTGGATGGATGTTCAGGATTTGGATGTGATTCTGACGGGGGCAGACAACGAACGCGAGATCAATCAAGGGTTCATCGATGCCTTGCGAGGTTTAGGTGGCCAGACCGATCGAATCCACGACATGGCCGGACAAACCGACATGTTGACTTTGCCCGCCCTGATTGATGCCTGTGACCTGTTCGTATCCACGGATTCTGGGCCTTATCACATGGCGGTGGCCTTGCGTAAACCCACCCTGTGCTGGCTCACATACGATGAAGTCACGTCTTACCATCGCCATCCATGGGTCAGGTGCTTGGTGAATCCTGATCAAGCGCAATTTTTGGAATCGGCGCAAGCGCTCTCTGGCTTGTCGAAAGGGCTCTCATGACCATGTCTGTGTCTCCGTCCTATATCGTCTATCTCTCGCATGGTTCTCAGAAGTTTTATGACCAGACGACTTTTTCGGTCATGACCCTGTTGTGGCTACTCTTACAAGCCAAGCGAGAAGACATACGCATCGTCGTTTATACCGACCGGGCAGACCGGGTACCTCAGCATCCCTTGGTTCAGGTGGTCGAAATCGACCGAGAGACCTTGCGTTCCTATCGAGGCCGCTATGACTACGTGCATCGCATCAAACACTGTGTGTTGTTGCGGGCCAGTCGCGAACTCAATGGCCCTGTTCTTTATGTGGACTGTGACACCCGTTGGTTGGCCATTCCAGATCACGCATTGAACGTGCTACGTCAAGATCAAGGCCAAGATCGCCCTCATTGTTGCATGCACGAAATCGATGGGGCTTTTTCAGAGACACACTTCCCAGACTATCACCGATATATCACCGAATGCGCCAGCGAGTTGAAAGAGCAGGGCATTGAACATCTGGATCGCTTGCTTAATTGGAATGCCGGTGCGATTGGTTTGCCTGCTCGTCAAACCGCCTTTTTTGAAGATGCCCTTCGCTTGAGTGACTTTTTGTTCACCCGGGTTAAGCCGCGCAATTG
>JACCED010783293.1_pt1 | contig 10225 bp, 6 predicted proteins | sample 7455021 | NCBI WGS metagenome assembly JACCED01 (sample SAMN15323456, study PRJNA562643) | freshwater metagenome | isolation source: river surface water | place: USA:Blue River Watershed | collected 2017-08-19 | reverse complement strand
TGTATTTTCCTAAATTATTATAAATATTATTTTCTGATATTATTATTTCTCCATCATTTGGGTTAATTTTAGATATGTTGGAATATATTAAACTAATTGGTTCTATTGAATTTAAAATTAAATTTACTAAAATTAATATTATGAAATTATATAAAAATATATTATTGTCTATAACTTTATTATCATCAAGATAGTTAATTTGTATATCAACATCATTACTAAAAAAATAATTATTATATTCATAATTAATTAATGTATTATAAAGATTTTTATAAGTAGTATATGAATTATTATTCTGATTTATAAAATTTAATAATATTGATGTATTTATACTAAAATTTAATATTCTAGGTGTTGAAATTATAAATGAATTAATTGTTTTTGTTAAATTTTTATAAATATTTTTTAATATTATTATATCTTCTATCGTTGATATTTTTTTTGAGTAAAAATAAGAATTTATCTTATTTTGTCTATAAATATAGTTTTCATAAATATATATTAGTGATCTATAAGAAGAATTATTAAAAATTAATACATCTTTATTTATAATTATATTCAAAATATTATCAAAAAAAATATTATTAGACTTGCTATAATAATTTTCAAGATTATATATAAAATTTGTATCTTGAATATTTTTTAAAAAGACTGGTATATCAATTTCTGTATAACATCCTATTTTAAGAAATAATCTAATATAAGTTATAAGACTAAATTTATTTATCAAATTTGTATTTGATATATTCATATTATTTTTTTCAATTAATATTAATGATTCATTATAATCTAAATTATCATAATTACCAAAATATATATTTTTTGGATAAAAATAAATTATCATATCTGTATTTTTTTCACAATTTGGTAAATAAATAATTATTGTATTATTTATTTTATTAGTTGATAAATTTTTAATAAAATCATCATAAGATATTATTATTTTTTTACTATTTTTATTGTTTGTTAATATTTCAATATTTAAAAATTTTGATACTTTACTTATACTATTATTGATGAAATCTGTATATATGAAACTATTTTCTGTTATAATTTTATAATAAATATTATTATCATAAATTTTTATAGATGTTTGTATATTTGATAAATAATTATTTAAAATTAAATCATTAAATTTCTTATAAAAAAATGTATCACTTGTAAATATTTTATAAGAATTAATAGTATTAATATCTACTCTAATATATTCTATATTTTGAAAATTAATACAATCCATAATATTAAAAAATACTTGATTACTTAATAATTCATTTTTATCTATTTTGGAAATAAATCCATAATAGTTATATTCTAAATATATATTATAATAATTATTTGTTTCATCTGTTTGTAATTCAATATTTGTATCAAATTTTATTAATTTTGTTATTAATTCTTTATTTTTTAATAAATTACTTGTCCATAGGGTAAAAAAATTATTATTATTTTCATAATAATTTATTTTAATAATTTCTAAATTATTTATTTCAGTTTTTGAATATTTAAATTTTAAAATATAATAATTATCATAAAATGAAAATATATTATACGTTTTAGTATCAATTTGATTCAAATAATATTTTAATATTTCATAACTATTATTATTATAACTCATTTTAACAAATGTATTTGTTAATAAATCTCCATTTGGTGGTATTTCAAATATTTGATAATTATTTATATTATTAATTGATTTACTATTTGTTATTTCTTTTTTATATATTTGAACTGTGCGTAAATAAAAATTTGAATATCTTCTATATATTGCCTTAAAAAATGATATATGAGGATCTTTATTCAAATATTCATATTCAGCACCGACTGATAATAATTGTATAAAACCACTCGGCATTAATTATAATTAAATATAAATATATATATATATTTATACTAATATTAATTATATAATTTAAAATTAATATGTATAAGCTAAACCTGCAATCCCACCTATAATTCTTAATATATTATAATTTGTTCCAATTACATGTAAATTATAATTATCATTATTAAAATCTTTAAAATTATTTATTAAATTTAATTCAAGAGAAACTTTTGGTATTCTGCTAAAATTACATGATCCTGATGGTTGTACTTCTGTTGGATTTAATGAAAATGAATAAATATTTATACCCAATGAAACATCAGAATTATAATAACTATATGGTTGAACATAATTAAAATATCTATATGAATAGGATGCTAGATTTGAACCATTTAAATTTAATGTAGAATTTTCAATTGGATTGTATAATAAATTTTGAAATGAGAATAATTTGTTTAAATCATCATTAAAAATATTTATGTCTATAATATTTTTTTCAAATTCAGCATTAATTTTATTAGTATCAATAACATAATTTACTATATTAAAATAGTATGAAGGATTATAAACTAGATTTAAATAATTGATGTAATTAATACTATTAATTGAATAATTTACAGATGAAATTAAATAATATCTATCAAAATATTTTTTATTTATTAAATTATTTATATTATAGTTTTTTGATAAAAACCAATATAAATCTTTGCAACAATGAAAAAAATTAATTTCGTATGATGAAGAATTATCTAATATATTTTTATACATTTCATATTGCTGCTGAGTAATTAAATATTCATGACCAGTTTGTGCAAATTTTTTCCTTTCTATTGCATCTAAAAAAATAAATTCAAGTATTGTATTTATTTCTAACTTATTCGTAAATATATTATCTTGTTCTTCAATAAATTTTTCTATTACTTGTGTATTTTTTTGAATTTTATCACCTTCTATTGCTAAAAAAAATACATCAGTTAATTTTTTTGTCTTAATTTTTAATTGTAAATCATTATATTGTAATGCAATTAATGGAAATGCTAAACCATAACTTTGACTGAACCATAAGGGTAAAGGTAAATATAGAATTATATTTGAATTATTTGTTACTGTTGGTTCAGTTATTTCTATAATATTTCCAATTAATTCATTATAAACATCTTTATTTTGATAAGACAATTCACCGTAAATATTAATGTAATTATCTGTTAATTTTGTTATTAAATTACTTCCTATATAAATTTCTATGCTTTCAAATAAATATATTGCTATTTTTTCTACCCATGCACCTTTTATAATATTATTAGTAGTTAAATTATTAATTAATATTGAATATATTTGTTTACTAATATAATCTAATGTTTTTAAATTTTGATATACAGTAAATTTAAATCCATCAAAACTTAATTCATTATATGTATAATTTATATATAAAAAAATTAAATTGCTATCAGATATTGTATACATAGATGCATTTTTCAAATAGTCAATGTTATTATTGAAAATATTGATAGTAGAATTATTAGAAAAGATAAAATCTAATATTATAAAGTATTGATTAAATTCATCACTATCAAAATTATTTTGAATTAATTCATTATAATCTTGAATGTATGTAATATATGTTTTAGGATATGTTTCTGAGAAAAATGTATTAGTATAATAACGTATTTTATTTATAAAGTTAACTACATATCCAACATAATCTACTAATTTTTGATAATTATTTGATTGATCTAAAATTTTTAATTCGTTTTTTACTAAATTAATAAAATTTATTAAATTAAAATTCGGTATTTTTATTTTTAAAATAATTTTACTTAGTAAATCACCATTTTTTAATATAACTTGTGTTGATGTTTTGTTAAATCCAACTTCATTATCAAAACTTGTTAATACATAATTTTTACCAAAATTTGTGTATCGTCTATATATAGTTGTAAAAAAAGTTATTTCTGGATTACCATTTAACATTATATCTTGATTACCAAAATTTACAATCTGTATTAATCCACCAGTCATTTATACTTTATTATTTCTTTATATTTTTATTATTTTAATTAAATTAAATTTATTTTAAAATAAATTAATTATTAAACTTATCGATGAATAACCTTCAATCTCTATGTCTTGGTATAGATTTTGGTACTACAAATTCTTGTTTATCAATATGGTATAAAAATAATCCTATTATCGTTACTGATTTTGATGGTTCTAATACTATTCCTTCCGTTATTGAAATAAGTGATAAAAAAAAAATTATAGGAAAAGAAGCTTATATTCGAAAAAATATTTTTGATAAAACTAATATTAATAATATTGAAAATAATTCTATTTTTTTAATCTATGAAATTAAAAAATTATTAGGAAAAAAATTTTTTGAAATTAATCAAGAAATTATTAATATACTAGCTTATACTATCACAAGTGATGAAAATGATAATATTAAAATTTATAATGAAGCAAATAATACATATTATTTTCCTGAAGAAATTGCAACTCAGTTATTTATGTCTTTTAAACTTAATTCGGAAATTTTTCTTTCAAAAAAATTTGATTGTGATATTAAAATTAATGATGCTGTAATTTCTGTTCCTGCTTATTTTAATAAAAATCAAAGAGAAATTATTAAAAGATGTGCAGAAATGGCTAATTTTAATGTTTTACGATTAATTAATGAACCAACTGCTGCTGCAATTTGTTATGGACTTGGTAAAAATATTTCATCAAATATTAATGTTCTAGTTTATGATTTTGGTGGTGGAACTCTAGATATTAGTTTATTAAATATATCTGATGGAGTATTTGAAGTTTTAGGATCTTGTGGAAATTCAAATTTAGGTGGATCTGATTTTGATAAAGTTATAATGGAATATTGTATAAAATCATTTATAGAAAAAAATGTTTTAATAAAAGATAATTCTATTGAAAATTTTATTAATAATATAAAAGAAGAAAATTTACAAAAATTAAAATTTTTAGCTGAGCAGGCTAAAATAACTTTAACTGATAATTTATCTGCAAAAATAAAAATTATTAATTTTTATAATAATTACGACTTGGTTATCGATATAACTAGAGAAATATTTAACGAAATTTGTCAAAATCTTATTAATTTATCAATTAAACCATTAAATGATATTCTAGAAATAACAGATATTGATAAATCTGATATTAATGAAATTATAATGGTTGGTGGTATGACACGAATTCCTATTATTAGATATAATGTTGAACGATTTTTTAATAAAGAAGTAAATTGTTCTATTGATCCTGATAATGTTGTTTCTATTGGTGCTGCTATTCATGGATATATGATAGTTAATAAAGAAAATCTTGAAGATAAATTACTTTTAATTGATAGAACTTCTTTATCAATTGGGATTGAAACTAGTGGTGGTATTATGGATATTCTAATTCCCAGAGGAACTATTATTCCTGTTAAAAAATATAAAAAATATACTACTGATACTGATTTTGTTGACTCAATTATTGTTAAAATTTATGAAGGGGAAAGAAAATTAACAAAAAATAATTTTTTAATTGGTAATTTTGTATTAAGTGGTATTGAAAAAGAAAAAAGAGGTATACCTGAAATTCAAATTACTTTTGAAATTGATTCTGATGGAATTATTAAAATTAAAGCTGAAGATCTTAATAATTCTTTAAATAAAAAAATGATACAAATATCTAGTAATAAAAATAATCTTTCAAATGAAGAATTAGAACAAATTATTGATAATGCACGTAAAATGGATGATTTAGATAGAATTGATAAATATAAAAAAGAATCTCATTTACAATTAAAAGATTATTGTTTAAGAATTTTAGAAAATTTGAATAATGCTAATATTAAATTTAAAGAAGATATGAAACAAGAAATTACTGATAATGTTAATGAAATTAATTCTTGGCTTGATAATACAGTATATGATCAAATTGAAATTTCAAAGTATAAAGAATTACTAAATGATTTTAAAACTAATTATAGTATTTTTATTCTTTTTAATAATTCAACTTTTAAAAATTTAGATTCTGCTGAAAATGAAAATGAAGTTAAAGGTATTGAATTATATGATGAAGAACTTGACAATAAAAAATATAGTGAATATATTAAATATGTCAGAACAATTATCGATGAATTAAACGATACTAATAAAGAAATTAAAATTTATTTTTATAATAATTCAATTAATGATACTAATGATAAAGAATTAATTGATAATATTAAAATATTATTTGATAATGTTAATGAATTAGCAAATGATTTATTAATTAAATTTTTTATTGAAAAGGAATTAAATAATGATTTTGTTATTGATCATTGTAAAAAATTAGAAATTATGTATAATAATTTTAAGGAAGAATATTCTAAATTTAGTGATAAATTTAATATCTTTAAAAAAATTAATAAAAATATTAAAGAAAAAGAAGATAAATATATTTTATTATTAGATGATTTGTCACAAAAAAATGATCCAGAAAGTATAAAAAAAATACAATTTATTAATGGTATTTTAGACCTTTTAATTGATTATGATTCTATTATTTATAAAATGAATAATGGTTACGAAACCGTTGATAATGAAAAATTAAATATTATGTTTGAAAAAATTAATAATTTATAAAATAATTATAATATCTTAATAAATAAAGTTTTTATTAATATATATATATATATATATGTTTACACCCTTGAAGATTTAAAATGCCGATTTTTTTAATATATAATTAATTATATATTAAATGTCTAAACATAAAAGTGAAGATTATAAAATTACTGCGGTTAAATATTATTTAGAAAATGATACTAATTATACTAAAACTTGCGAAATATTTAAGTGTTCAGAAAGAAGTTTGAAAAAAACAAATGTTTATGAACAAATTATAAAATTACCAAAAAATTACGATGAACCATCAATGCGTATTGATAATGATTATTATTTTCACTATTTTAATGAAATTGACAAAATTTTACCAAAAATAATATTAACAGGTCAATATTTACATGGCAGAGAAAATATTTATTCTTATTATACAAAAATGATACAATTTTTACTTGTTTTATTAGCATATAAAACACCAGAAGGTGATGATGTTAAGAGTTATAGAATGGCATTTATGGATAATCCAAATCCTAATAAAAAATATATAAATGGTGATATAACAAGAGAGGTAACGGTTGATACACCATATGAAGATTTAGAATATATAGATGTTCATTATAATAGAATTCAATATCGTGCATATATTAATCAAGAACTTATTGAACATTTTTTCCCATAAATAATAAAATTAACATTCAATCTTTTTTGTATAATAATTAAATAAATGGAATAATATATTTTTATTTATTTGCAAATTTATTTTTAATTTATAATATAACCAGTAAATAGTTTCTACAAAACTAGTTTTGATAAATTTCATTAAAAATATTCCAGCAATTAACATAGGTATCATACAATTTTCATCAATTATTAATATTGAAGATTCATGTTTAAATGCATACATTATAAAATCACATAATATTTCATAATCTATTTTTAAATCAATATTTGATGAATATTTATCACTTTCATTAATAATTAATTCATAAACAGTATAATCATTTATATCTTTTTTGGTAGAATTGATATTAATAATAAATTTTATATTAAATGATTTTAATATTTCATTATTATCTTTTATACTTTGATCTGCAATATATAAATTTGGTAATATTTTTGTAATATTATTATCACTATTCATTTATATATATAAATAAAGAATATTGTTTATTTAAAATTAAATTAATTCTATATAATTTTTATTTTTATAATAATTAAAATCATTTTTTAAATATATAAACTATGATGTAATAATATCTATAATTAATCAAAAACAAAAATTACATATATAAAAATAAATATAATAATATTAAGAATTAAAAGGGAAGTCTTTATAGGAAAACATTTCATACGGTTTTACTGGGGAAGAATAACTTATTTTAAATAAACCACTTGTTAAATTTGCTCTTATTGGAAATCTTATACATAATTCATTTTTATCTATTTTTTCAGGAGGTATATATTTAATTTTACAAATTAATTTATTAATAAAATTATCAATTTTTAAATTTTTAGTTTTTTCATCATCTGAATATTTTATAGGATCGCATAAAGTAGTATCATCATGCATATATTTTATAGATGTTTTTGGAGGACTTGTAGAATAATCAATTATTTCAATTGGATGTCCAAATTGTTCTTTTTTTCCTATTTTACCAAAAGGCCAACGTTTATTAAAATATATCATATCTCTTGTAGACCAGTCTTTTACATTTTCCAATTTATTATCATATTCTTTACAAGTATTAAAGATATTTTCAATAGTTTTTTTCAATAATATTTCTACATCAAATATAAAAAAACTAGAAATAGATTGTTTACTTTTACCCCTAATATTAACTTTTTTATTAAATTCTGGAAAATCAGATAAATACCCGTAAAAAATACAAAAATAATTTGATTGTATATATTCTTGAGTTTCACCAAAATTCATATTTTCATGAATAATATTTTTATTTTTTATATCATATAATATCATATTTTTTTGAAATTCAGATAAATAACAATCCATAATCTTAGGTTCTTCACCTAAAGAATTAATAGTAGGAAAAACAAAAATATCAGCAATATGATTTTTATTTGTAAAAGCCCATAATCTTTTTTCTTTATTATTTAATATATTTTCTATAGTTATAAAATTTAAATTAGTTTTATGATTAATATAATTATATACAGTTTTTGTTCTTAGTTGATATAAAGGATAATTAAATTTTTCAATCATTGTATTTATAATTTCAGTATTTAAAAATTCTGTATTATCATCTTCTATAAACATTAAATTTTCTTTAATTAAACATTCTGTATTAATAATTTTAATATTATTTGGTAAAGTTAAGAAAAATAATTTATCATTATATAATTTAATATTTTTTTGCATATAATTTATATCAATAATTGAAATAGTTTCATTTTCAATATTAATTAATATTAATTCATTATGTTCTAAAAAATAAAAATATTTTGAATTTTCACTCCAAATAATTTCATCATTGTATATTTCTGAATAAATAATTTCTCTTAAATTATTATTTTTAGTATTTAATATATATTTTTTACCATTATTACATAAATAAATATAATCTAAATTGGGACTAAAATTATAATAATATTTCAATTCACCAAATCTTACCATTTCAGGATTGAATTTATAATCAAAAATTAATCTTGGTTTTTTTTCAGTTTTATTTAGAAAAAAGAATAAATCATATTTATTTATTGTTATTATTGAATTATATTCAGTGACTACAAAAATTATATTTTTATCAGAGTTATGAAAATAACTATCATTAATTTCGCTACTATAAAAATTAATAGTGTAAATATTTTTATAATCTAAATCTTTTATTAATAATAGTTTATTTGTAAACCCTTTTTTAATTTGCATAATTAAACTAAAATCATCATTTACACTTATTCTAGTTTCATTGAAAGATGTGCTATCATCAATTATTATATTTGTTTCATCATTAATTATATTCCATATTGTTAACTTTTGTTCTATAAATGATATAGAAGATAATTCTGTTGAAGTATTGTTCCACTTTATTAAATTTATAACATTACTCTCTTGAACTAATTCATCTGATTTATATCTTTTTATTACTTCTTTTTTTATACAATCTATTATAATAATTTCATCTGCAGTTTGTTTATTGGACAAACTTTCATCTTCACGTATAGTATAATCGTAATTATTACCTGATACAGCAAAATATTGACCATTTGGACTCCATGAATATGCAGAACTATCAAATATTTTATAAGAGTTTCTAAGAGTGTATTTTTGATGAGTTATTATTTCCTTATTATAAAATGTGATATTATCAATATGAAATTCAGCATATAAAGTATATGTATTAATATCCCAAAAATTAATATCATGTTGATGGATAGTTACTATATATTTATTATCTGGACTAATATCATAAAAAATAATAGGCATTTTGCATAATATATTCCATTCATTGCCACCAATTTGATTTTTAAGACTATAATATTTATTTTTATATTTTAAATATTTAACTTTATATTTGTCTAAATCCATTATATTATATAATAATATATAATATATTTTATTTATTATAAATTTTTTGACATAAATTATGATATAAATCATTTATATTATATAAATTTTCTTTATAAATTGAAATATTTTCTTTATTTTTTTTATTAACCTCACTTAATTTTATTTCTAATAAATCTATTTTTTGTAATAAACTTTTAATTTGATTTAAAGTATTGTTATCCATAATAAATAATAAATATATATTTTTTTATAAATTCATTTCTATTAATTTAG
>JACCED010402534.1_pt1 | contig 10225 bp, 9 predicted proteins | sample 7455021 | NCBI WGS metagenome assembly JACCED01 (sample SAMN15323456, study PRJNA562643) | freshwater metagenome | isolation source: river surface water | place: USA:Blue River Watershed | collected 2017-08-19 | reverse complement strand
GAAAAATTTGTTTACAATTTTTTTTGAATTCGAATAAAGTATATTTAATATTGTGATGGGAATTCAATTCCCGTACTTACTAACCCATCTATATACGAGGTCCCACAACAGTGGGACTTTGTTTTTTAAGTCGCTCAATCAAGTACAATTTCATGGACTATTTTTTAATCTACAAACCTTTTCAAGTACTCTCACAATTCACTTCAACAGAAGGCAAGTTGTGTCTAAAAGATATCTTGCATGTACCAACAGATGTGTATCCAGTTGGTCGATTAGATTATGATAGTGAAGGCTTATTGTTGATTACAAATGATAAAAGTATCAATCAACAATTATTACATCCACAATTTGCGCATCAACGTACCTATTGGGTACAAGTAGATGGTGCGATTACGAAAGAGGCATTGGCACAATTAACAAAAGGGGTGTCCATTAATGTGGATGGTAAAATATATCAAACCAAACCTGCTACACTAGAACAATTACCAGATGATATAAAAGTCCCAGATCGTAATCCACCTATTCGATTTAGAAAAAACATTCCAACCAGTTGGGTGTCCATCCAATTAACGGAGGGCAAGAATCGCCAAGTACGCAAAATGTTTGCCCAGGTGGGTTTTCCGGTGCTTCGTTTAATTAGGGCAAAATTGGGAAAGTATTCCATTCAGGAGATGCAACCAGGCGATTGCCTTTCTTTAACTGCAGCGGAAGTTCAGGAAGGCTTCTTTCGCTAATTGACTGCTAAGTTTTACTTTTGCAGTAATCCAATAAAATATCAACAGCATATAATGAGTCATTTATCAGAACAGGAAATTATTAGAAGAGAGAAGCTACAAGCTTTAGAAGCAGCGGGAATAGATCCATATCCAGCCGCATTGTACCCTGTTACACACTTATCACAGGAAATCAAGGGTCAATTTACAGAGGAAACCAAAGAGCAGTTTGCGGCAGTATGTGTAGCTGGACGTATAATGAGTGTCAATGACAAGGGTAAGGTGTTGTTTGTTAAGATTCAGGATGATCAGGGAATTTTCCAACTATATATAAAGAGAGATGAGATTTGCCCAGACGAAGACAAGTCTTATTGGGATATCATTACAAAGAATGGTTTAGACCTAGGCGATATCATCGGGGCAACTGGATATGTTTTTACAACTAAAACAGGCGAAACTTCTTTACATGCGTCTACCTTAACCTTATTGGCTAAATCATTAAAGCCATTGCCGGTTGTTAAAAGAGATGAATCAGGTCAAGTGTTTGATGCAGTAACAGATCCAGAGTTTAGATACCGTCAGCGCTATGCAGATTTGATTATCAATCCAGAAGTGAAAGATACTTTTACAAAGCGTACCATCTTAATGAATACTATCCGCCAGTTCTTAAATGATCGTGGTGCATTGGAAGTGGATACGCCCGTATTACAAGCAATACCTGGTGGTGCTGCAGCAAGACCTTTTGTGACGCATCATAATGCATTAGATGTACCATTTTATTTGCGTATTGCAAATGAATTGTACTTAAAGCGTCTAATTGTAGGCGGATTTGATTGGGTATATGAGTTTAGTAGAAACTTCCGTAACGAAGGGATGGACCGAACACATAATCCAGAGTTCACCGTTTTAGAATGGTACACAGCCTACAAAGATTATTTCTGGATGATGGAAATTACAGAGCAACTGTTTGAAAAAATTGCTTTGACATTACACGGAACAACAGAATTGAAAGTGGGCGAAAAAACCATCAATTTTAAAGCACCATTTAAGCGCATCAGTATCTTAGATGCGATTAAAGAGAATACAGGTATAGATATTAGCGGGATGGATGAAGCAGGATTAAGAGAAGTGTGTAAGCAATTAAAAATAGACGTGCCACCAACGATTGGAAAAGGCAAGTTGATTGACGAATTATTTGGCGCTACAAGTGAGCACACCTATATCCAACCAACTTTTATCATTGACTATCCAGTAGAGATGAGTCCATTGACAAAAAAGCATAGAACGAAAGAAGGATTGGTAGAGCGATTTGAATTAATGGTGAACGGTAAAGAATTGGCCAATGCTTATTCAGAGTTAAACGATCCTATTGAGCAACGTAAGCGATTCGAAGATCAATTGGCATTAATGGAAAGAGGAGATGACGAGGCGATGTTTATTGACCACGATTTCTTGAGAGCTTTGGAATATGGTATGCCACCTACATCAGGTATTGGTATCGGAATAGATCGTTTGTGTATGATGATGTTGAATCAACCTTCTATTCAAGATGTATTGTTCTTCCCTCAAATGAGACCTGAATCCAATCAAGATTAATCCAATGATTTAAATAAAAAAAGGCCACTCAATCGAGTGGCCTTTTTGTTACGCTTCTTTTATTAACTAGTCGCGGTAATTTAAAGCCGGTTTAATATCACCCAATAATGCTTTGTATTTGTACTCCCCTTTGGCTTTATTAAATTCTTCTGTTGCTTTTTTAATCAATTCAGGATTGCTCATTAAATCAATTGCAGTCATTGCCATTGTTTTACTAGCCACCAACATACCCTTAGTGCCAATCTCTGTGCCTCCAGATGCGATTGCTTGCCAGCTATGTGCAGCAGTTCCTGGAACCCAAGTTGCAGCTCTTAGGCCAACAGTGGGCTTTACATAGCTTACATCACCTACATCAGTAGAACCGCTATTGCCTTCGTTGATATAAGTTAATGGTTTTACTTTAGCAGCTGTAGCAATGTCTACAGGAGCAACCATCGTTGGTTGAATTTTTTTAGCAAATGCAATTTCTTCATCTGTATACATAACACCACCTACTTTATCTAAGTTGGCTTGCATTGTTTCAGCAAGGGTTTTATTGATTAACAGGTCGTGTGTGCCACCAATGATATCATATTTCATTGTAGTACCTGTTCCTAAAGCGGCACCTTCTGCAGCTTTTACTACTCTATCAAAAATTTCTACCACCTCTTTTCTTCTTGGATGGCGTACATAGTAATACACTTCTGCAAAATCAGGAATCACATTAGGTGCTTTACCACCATTTGTGATGACATAGTGAATTCTAGTTTCTTGTGGAATATGCTCACGCATCATGTTCACCATATTGTCCATCGCTTCCACTGCATCCAATGCAGAACGACCTTGGTCTGGCGCAGCCGCGGCATGTGCAGAGATACCATAAAATTTAAACTTAGCAGATTTATTCGCCAATGCGCTTGTGGTAGTGATGGCGTTTACATCATCAGGATGCCAGTGAATGACCGCATCTAAATTGTTGAATAAACCTTCACGTACTAAAAATACTTTTCCGCTACCACCTTCTTCCGCAGGCGTACCATACACTTTAATGGTCCCTTTTAATTTACCAGCAGCGATCAAGTCTTTAATAGCAATACCTGCAGACACACTAGCTGTGCCAAATAAATGGTGTCCACATGCATGACCCGCATTTTTTCCTGCAATGGGATCTCTTTCTGCAGAAGCAGATTGATTGATTCCAGGCAATGCGTCAAACTCTGCTAAAATGCCAATCGCAGGACTTCCTGTACCATAAGTGGCTACAAACGCGGTAGGAATACCTGCAACGCCTGTTTCAACAGTGAAACCAGCATCTCTTAAATGTTGGATATGCAATGCAGCACTCTTTACTTCTTTGTAACCTACTTCTGCAAAATCCCAAATTTGTAATGCAGTTTTTTTGTCTGCATTATAAGCGCTGTTCAAGGCATTTAATGCGGCTTCTTTGTTGGCATTGATTTGCGCTGTGGCAGGATCTACTTTTGTTTTCTTTTGTGCCCATGCGCCAAAAGATAAAAGCATCATTGCTCCAAGGAATAGTTTTTTCATCTTGTCGTTTTTAAATCTTTATAAAAATAAGTCAGTGTATAAATGAGCTCCAGGTACTACCGAATAATGTGAGAGATCCGCTACGCCTTCTGCCGCCAAGACTGCTTCGTCAATAAAAGTTTGTCCAGTATATACCAATGGCTTCTTGGTGACGATAGCATAAGCTGCATCTGCAAGGATGGCCGGTGTGCGACTCATATTTGCTAGTGCCTCTCCTCCTAATAAATTTCTTACAGCCGCTGTATCAATGGTCGTGCGAGGCCACAATGCGTTAACAGAAATTTGGTCCTCTTTAAATTCTTCTGCCCATCCAAGTGTCATCATACTCATATTGTATTTTGAAATGGTATAAGCCACATGAGGTCCAAGCCATTTTGGTGCCAGATTAATGGGTGGAGATAAAGTTAAAATATGTGCATGCGTAGATTTTTTCAAATAAGGAAGCGCGTGTTGAACCACTAAAAATGTACCACGAACATTAATACTATGCATCAAATCAAATCTTTTACTAGGCGTATGTTCTGTATCTGTAAGCTGAATCGCAGAAGCATTATTGATTAAAATATCCAGGCCGCCAAATTTATCCACGGTTTGCTTTATTGCATTTGCTATTTGTGCTTCATCTCTAATATCTACTTGCACTGCTAGTGCACCTACGCCCATTGCTTCCACCTCTGCAGCTGCAGAATAAATGGTCCCACCTAAGCGAGGGTCTTCCTCAACCGACTTTGCCGCAATCACGATGTTGGCGCCAGCTGCAGCTAATTTAAGTGCAATGGCTTTTCCAATCCCCCTGCTCCCACCAGTGATGAATACTGTTTTTCCTAGAAGTGTTTTGTCAGACATTTTATTTGAGTTTAATTTAAACAAGTTGGATGCTATTTTGAAATAAATCCTTGAATCAATGCAGCTGTTTCTTTACAAGCCGTATCCAATATTTCATTTTTAACGATCGCATTGAATTGATTGCTAAAACTAATTTCGTATTCGGCTTTATCCAATCGCATTTGCATTTTTTCGGGAGACTCGGTATTTCTATTGGCTAAACGCTCTTTTAAAACTTCGATAGATGGAGGTAAAATAAAAATAGATAAGGCCTGATTACCCAATTGTTTTTGTATCGCAATAGCACCTTTTACATCAATATCTAACACGGGTGTTTTTCCTTGTGCCCAGATGCGATTGAGTTCAGATTTTAAAGTACCATAATACAATCCTTCATACACCATTTCATATTCTAAAAAATCGTCTTGCTGAATATGTGCTTCAAATGCAGCAGCACTAATAAAATGATAGTCTATGCCATCTTGCTCTGCGCCCCTTGGAGCCCTTGTGGTAGCAGAAACTGAAAATGCTAGTTGCGGGTAATTGGCCAATAAAAATTGAGTGATAGAGGTTTTACCAGCACCAGATGGTGCAGTTAAAATGATGACTTTTTTTTCTTGTTCTGGCATGGGACTAAATTAAGCAAATACCATCTAAATAAAGAATAATAAAGATGAAATAGAAAGAACAAATTGGTTGTATATTTAAACCACAAATTGTAGATCTTCTAACAACCTTTATACCTAATAACAGATTATTTATGCAAAAACAATTTTTTACTTATTTCTTGCTCCTTACTACGGTAGTTGCCATCGCACAAAAACCATCCGAAGAGGGAATGACTAAAACAACTGCTTTCAACAGGGCTTTAAGTTTGGAACAAAAAGCAGAAAAAACGGGTGAAGTAACGATCAAAGGACAAAAAGTACCCTATAAAGTGACTGCAAGTACACAGCCAGTTTGGGACGAGGAGGGCAAAGCCATCGCTGGACTGTTTTATGTCTATTATGAGCGCACGGATGTAAGCAATAAAGAAACAAGACCATTGGTGATTTCATTCAATGGCGGACCTGGTACTGCTAGTGTTTGGATGCACTTAGGATATACGGGACCAAAAAAATTAAAAATAGATGACGAAGGATATCCTATTCAGCCATACGGATTTGAAGACAACCCACAATCTTTATTAGATGTGGCGGATATTGTATATGTAGATCCAGTGAACACAGGCTTTTCTAGAATCTTAGATAAAGCAACTCCAGGATCTAAGTTTTTTGGCGTAACAGCAGACATCAAATATTTAGCAGACTGGATCAATACATTTGTTGGAAGACAAAAGCGTTGGGCATCTCCTAAATTTTTAATTGGAGAAAGTTATGGTACCAATCGTGTATCTGGATTATCATTAGAATTACAAAACAGACATTGGATGTTCTTAAATGGGGTGATCTTGGTTTCACCCACCGATCTTGGATTAAAGCGTGATGCAGTATCTAGTGCAGCCTTACGTATCCCTTATATGGCAGCGACTGCATGGCACCATAAGAAATTAGCAACAGCTTATCAGTCAAAGGAATTGGAAAAATATTTACCAGAAGTAGAAGCTTTTGCCATCAATGAACTGATGCCTGCTTTAGCACAAGGTGGTGCATTGCCAGCAGACAAGCGTAAGGCAATGGTGCAAAAAATTGCAGGGTATATTGGTTTAAAAGAATCAGTAGTTGCAGAACAAAATATGGAAGTTCCATTTGATTATTTTTGGAAAGAGTTATTGCGTGATCAAGGAAAAACAGTTGGAAGATTGGATTCAAGATATATTGGTATGGATAAAAAAGATGCAGGACAAAAACCAGATTACAATGCAGAGCTATTGTCATGGGAACATTCTTTTACGCCAGCAATTAATATGTACTTAAGAGATGAGTTAGGGTACAAAACAGATTTAAACTATTATATTTTTGGTCCAGTACAACCATGGGATAACAGCAACAACAATACAGGTGAGGATTTGCGCATGGCGATGATGGAAAACCCTTACTTAAATTTATTAGTGCAATCAGGTTATTACGATGGTGCTTGTGATTATTTTAATGCGAAGTACAATATGTGGCAGATGGATCCAGCAGGAAAAATTCAAGACAGAATGTTCTGGGAAGGTTACCGTAGCGGACACATGATGTATCTAAGAAAAGAAGATCTATCTACAAGCAATGATCATTTAAGAACTTTTATCAAAAACAGTATTCCTAAAGAAGGAACTCCTGCAAAGTTTTAGTCCGCAACTAAAAGTTAGCAAACTAAAACTTTCGACAATGATTTTAAAGAGGCCCAATCGGGCCTCTTTAAAATCATTAGAGTTGAATAAGAAAATAATGTATTTTCTATACATTATTTTCTTATAATATCTGCACCCAATGCTTGCAAACGGGTATCGATGTATTGATAGCCTCGGTCAATTTGTTCAATATTTTGAATCGTACTTTTGCCTTCTGCACTTAAGGCAGCAATTAGTAAAGCCTGGCCTGCTCTGATGTCTGGGCTACTCATGGTGATGCCGCGTAAAGGATATTTACGACCAAGACCAATGACTGTTGCGCGGTGTGGGTCACATAAAATAATCTGAACGCCCATGTCAATTAATTTATCTTTAAAGAACAATCTGCTTTCAAACATTTTTTGATGAATCAATACCGAGCCTCTTGCTTGTGTGGCTGTCACTAAAACAATGCTCAATAAATCGGGTGTAAAACCAGGCCATGGATTGTCATAGATGGTTAAGATACCACCATCCATATATGTTTGTATTTCATAGTCCTCTTGAGCAGGAATAAAAATATCATCACCTTGAATTTTAAAATCAATTCCTAGTAAACTAAATTTTTCTGGAATGATACCAAGGTGTTGCACACCAGCATCTTTAATGGTGATTTCACTTTTTGTCATTGCTGCAAGTCCAATGAAAGAACCAATCTCAATCATATCTGGTAAAATACGATGCGCTGTACCAGATAATTTAGTGACACCTTCAATCGTCAATAAATTACTTCCTATACCATTAATTTTTGCACCCATGCGATTTAACATGCTACATAGTTGTTGCAAATAGGGTTCACAAGCAGCATTGTAAATAGTCGTGATGCCTTCTGCAAGTACGGCAGCCATAACAATATTTGCTGTGCCAGTTACAGAAGGTTCATCTAATAACATATAGTTACCTGAAAGATGAGGCGCGGTCAATGTAAAACAGGCTAGTTGTTCGTCGTAGGCGTAATCTGCGCCTAATTTTTGAAAACCGATAATATGCGTATCCAATCTTCTTCTTCCAATTTTATCTCCGCCTGGTTTAGGAAGATACGCTTTTTTAAAGCGAGCTAAGATAGGCCCAGCAAGCATTACACTTCCTCTTAATCTACCACTCTTGCTCCTGAATGCTTCTGATGCTAAATAGACTGCGTCAATTTGATCCGCCTGAAAACGATAGACGCCTTCTCCTAACTTTTCTACACGCACACCCATTTCATGCAGTAGTTCAATGAGCAAGTTGACATCAACAATATCAGGGATATTAGAAATAGTGACTGGTTCTGAGGTCAAAACAACTGCAGATAAAATTTGCAATGCTTCATTTTTTGCACCCTGAGGAATGATGGTGCCTTTTAACGCCTTACCACCTCTTACTTCAAATGAACTCATAGGATTAGATTGTATTACGAAAATAAACTTTTTCTGTACGACTTAAATTAAAAATCCCATCTTGAATTAGATGGGATTTAAATATTTTTCAGGAACGATTAAAAACGTTTTTTAAAATTGCGGTTGTTATTATTTCTTCCGCCACCGCCACCAGAATTAGGCCTGTTGCGATTATTCTGCCAACGACCACCAGCAGGACGATATTCATCGCGTTCAAAATTTTGATTGCGGTGTTTGATATAAGGGGTGTTGCTAAATTCCAATTCGCCACCTGTGATGGCATTTAACTCACTACGTATGGCATCGTCTTGCACTAATTCTTTGTGCCAGTTACTATATGCCAATTTCATATAGTGTGCAATGGTGTGTGCAAATCCAGTTTTCTTTTCAGGGTCTTGTTCTGCCATTGCCTTGTCAATCACCAGTTCTAAGTTTTTACCTAAGTGCGCATATTTGATTTTGCGACGAGGGTAAGGCAAAGGATCCGGTTTTTGCTTATACGTTTCTTTAGTAGGGATTGGATAAGGGCTGTCTACGTCTAATTTGAAGCCACTCATAAAAAATAAGTGATCCCATAATTTATGCTTGTAGTCTTCGATATTCTTTAATTGTGGGTTTAGGAATCCCATCAACTCAATCACCACTTGGGCTTGTTCTTGTCTTTTTGCTCTATCCTCAATGGTCAATAGATGATCCACCATCCTCTGAACGTGACGGCCATACTCTCTCATCCCCATGATGCTTCTTGCTGTATTGTACTCCATGTATATATTACTTCAACGAATAACAAATGTAAGGTTTTTTACGGTTTATTTTTTCTTTATCTTCGTTGCATGGAGCAACTATTACAGCAAATAGAAGACATTAAAAAGGAAATAACTGACGCCGAAGCTGCAAATGCAGCCGCATTGGAGGAGTTTAGAATTAAATACCTGGGAACCAAAGGTTTGGTAAAACAAATCATGGGAGAAATGAAAAATGTTCCGAATGAGCAAAAGAAGGAGTTCGGACAGATATTGAATGCATTTAAGATTGTTGCAGAAGAAAAATTTGCGGCATTACAGGCTGGATTAGGGGATAGTGCAGAAGCAGAAACGGGAATGGATTTTAGTTTACCAGGAGACCCCACTCCGGTAGGAACCAGACATCCATTGAACTTGGTGCGCAATCAAATGGTCTCTATTTTTAAAAGATTGGGATTTGCAGTAGCAGAAGGACCAGAGATCGAAGATGATTGGCACAATTTCGGTGCGATGAATTTACCAGAAGACCATCCTGCACGTGACATGCAAGACACGTTTTATGTAGAAGAAAAAACCGCAGATCATTCTGCATGGTTATTAAGAACACATACATCAAGTACACAAGCAAGGGTGATGGAATCGCAGAAGCCACCTATTCGTGTAATTTGTCCAGGACGTGTGTACAGAAACGAAACAATATCAGCAAGAGCGCATTGCTTTTTCCATCAAGTAGAAGGATTGTATATCGATGAAAATGTAAGCTTTGCAGATTTAAAACAAACTTTATATTTTTTCGTACAAGAGATGTTTGGTAAAGAAGTGAAAGTGCGTTTTCGTCCAAGTTATTTTCCATTCACAGAACCTAGTGCAGAGATGGATATCAGTTGTCAAATTTGCGCAGGCAAGGGATGTAATATTTGTAAGCACACTGGATGGGTAGAAATTTTAGGATCAGGGATGGTGCATCCAAAAGTGTTAGAGAATTTTGGCATCGATCCTGAAAAGTATACTGGCTTTGCGTTTGGTATGGGTGTAGAAAGAATTGCACAATTGAAATACCAAGTCAACGACTTAAGATTATATTCACAAAACGATGTAAGATTCTTACAACAGTTCAAGAGCGTCTAG
>JACCED010210219.1_pt1 | contig 10225 bp, 8 predicted proteins | sample 7455021 | NCBI WGS metagenome assembly JACCED01 (sample SAMN15323456, study PRJNA562643) | freshwater metagenome | isolation source: river surface water | place: USA:Blue River Watershed | collected 2017-08-19 | reverse complement strand
GCGGAGAATATGGGATTCGAACCCATGAGGGCTTGCACCCAACACGCTTTCCAAGCGTGCGCCATAGGCCACTAGGCGAATTCTCCTTGGATTGTTACAGACGTCAGTCTACCTAACTGGCAAGCTAACCAAGCAGCGCGGGGAACAGCTCACCAACTGCACCAATTGCCGAAGACACTGCAATGGAGATCAGCAGCAAACCAAATATGCGACTCACGATACTGAGACCGGTTTCACCAAGTAGTTTTTCAAGTGGTTGAGCCGCCAAGAACAAAACATAAGAGACAACTGTCAACGCCAAAATCACACCAATATTTGTCCAAAAGGCTCCGCCCTCAGTTGAGCGGATTGTGATTGTTGCCGCAATTGCACCGGGACCTGCCATCAATGGAATCGCCAGTGGCACAACCGCGGCGCCAGAGGCGCTGGCAGCCAGGGCCACCTTTTGCCCCTGCACCATTGACCAACCAATTCCACCAATCACCAGAGCACCGGCAATTCGGAACGCGTTGATGTCAATGCTCAGCAGTCGAAGAATCGCCTCGCCCAAGAAATAGGCAACCACCAACGTGGCTCCAGAAACCAAAGCGGTTTTCAAAGCTACCGATCGGCGCTCGCTGGGTGTGCGACCGGCGGTGAGGGTAAGAAAAACCGGAATAGCGGTGATTGGACTGACGATTGCAAAGAGGGCAATCAGGGTGGTCACAGCACTTGAAGTTGGCACTATTTACTTTCTATCGGTTTGGTGGCACCGCTCAAGAAAAGTGAGACAGCAACGAGTGCAAGGGGAATGCTAAACGCCACGTAGATTCCTGCAACTTGACCAAGTGCCCCAAGTGCGGGGCCAACGGTGATGCTTGAAATGTAGACCACGGTGATAATCATGTTTACTCGGGGAGCGGCCATGGATTGATCATCGCTCATTGATGCAATCACCATTGGGAAGCCAACTGCTGCGCCAAGACCCCAAAGGATTAGCCCTAGGTATTCCAAACCGGTGGCCTCGCTGGTCATAAAAATAATCATGCCGAGCGCGGTGAAAATAATTGATGCCAGCACTAGGCGATAGCGACCAATCAAATCAAGCACGTAGCCACCAATCAGGCGCACGATCGTAATCACAATCCAAAAGACACCAAACGCGGTAGCAGCTTCAGCTCCGGTGTAGCCAATGTTGGTAAGTGCCAACGGAACCCAAACACCGGCAGACATCTCGGCCATGATGAAAGTGAAACCAACCACTGCAAGCAGCAGGCTTCGTTTTTCAGTCCAAATCTTCGCGGCGATTTTACGGTTCTCAATTTTCTTGGCTGCTGATACATCTGGTTCCTTGTGCTTCGGAAAACCATAGCCACCAATTATTGAAACAACACCGATAAAAATACCCACGGCCAAGAACGAAACCGACAGCGAGACATCGGCGTTGATTAGCCAGGTGGCTAAACCGGCACCAACCAACATGCCCACGCCGAATAATCCGTGAATCGCAGAGAAAATAGATCGCTTTGCCGCTTTATCAACAGCGGTGCCTTCAAGGTTTCCAAGGAAGTCACTCAAGGCCATTGGCAGTCCCATGAAGAACAGACAGATTGAGCTGACGAAAAAGCTGCCGGCATCAACGGCAAAACCCAGAATCGCGAAGGCGGTACCGGCAACCGCAAATGTTGCCGTGTTCACGTTGCGAGTGCCGAATCGGTGTACCAATGGACCGGCGAATAAAATTCCGGCCAGACCACCTGCAGGGTAAAGCATCGCCAACCAGCCCATCTGGGCGGTGTTAATTGCCAGCGCGTCTTGCACCTCTGGCCCGCGGCTCACCCAGGTTGAGTACAGAAACGCGCGGGTGAAAAAGATGGTGGCGGCTCCGGCGAACCAAATTGCGATGCGAGCTTTTGTGGTCATTTACCTAGGCTAACAAGGCTGAATTGCTCTCAAATCCAACGGCTAAACTGATTGATGGCTCCTCGCGTGGCGCTACCTCGGCTAACTCCCCCAGGATCGAAAGATAGCAAGGGTAACTGGGCTCTGGCGGGTGCGCGGGGAGTCTTTTATTGGAATCGACGGTCAGATGCGAAAGGTAGGCTCTAGACGTGGTTACCGCTCTGTATCGTCGCTATCGCCCTGAAACCTTCGCTGAATTGATTGGCCAGGCTCAGGTCACCGCGCCGCTGATGACCGCACTTCGCACCGATCGCGTGAATCACGCATATCTTTTCTCTGGCCCTCGCGGTTGCGGAAAAACTACCTCGGCTCGCATTCTTGCTCGTTGCCTCAATTGCGCCGAAGGACCAACAGATACCCCCTGCGGAGTTTGCCCAAGTTGCGTGGAACTTTCGCGTGATGGTTCTGGCTCACTTGATGTTGTAGAAATTGACGCGGCTTCGCACAACGGTGTTGATGATGCTCGCGATCTGCGCGAGCGCGCCATTTTTGCCCCGGCTCGTGACCGCTACAAGATTTTTATCCTCGACGAGGCTCACATGGTTACCCCGCAGGGCTTCAACGCACTTCTAAAAATTGTTGAAGAGCCACCTGCACATGTGAAATTTATTTTTGCGACCACCGAACCCGATAAAGTCATCGGCACAATTCGTTCCCGTACTCATCACTATCCGTTCCGCTTGGTACCGCCAGCGCAAATGCTTGAGTACCTTGAGCAACTTTGCTCAAGTGAAAAAGTTGAGGTTGCACCCGGAGTGTTGTCACTCGTGGTTCGATCAGGCGGAGGTTCTGTACGTGATTCCCTTTCTCTACTTGATCAGCTAATCGCTGGTAGTGAGGGCGGCAAGGTGGAGTACGACCGCGCAGCCGCACTGCTGGGCTTTACTCACGCAGCTTTGCTTGATGAGGTAGTCGATGCCTTTGCTGCCAAGAATTCGGCGCAGGTTTTTGCCAGCGTAGACAAGGTAATTCAAACCGGTCAGGACCCTCGTCGTTTTGTTGAGGATCTGCTGGAGCACCTGCGCGATTTGATTGTCATACTTTCAGTCGGCGACGAGGCCAAGAGTGTGCTGCGTGGAATCCCAGCAGATGAACTAGAAAAGATGAAGACCCAGGCGCTTGGTTTTGGTTTGGCTGAGCTGACCCACGCTGCCGAGACGGTAAACGCTGCGCTAACCGAAATGTCTGGAGCCACCTCGCCAAAGCTACACCTTGAATTAATGTGTGCCAAGGTACTGGTGCCATCAAGTGATCAGACAGAGGTTGGTTCATTGGCGCGCATCGAGCGTCTGGAGCGACGCATCGGTGTTGGTTCTGGCGATGCCGCTAGTCCCGCGGCCAGTGTGGCAACGGTTCAGGCCAGTACTCAAAATGCGACTCCGGTCAATCGAATTGGATCTGAAAGACCTGTCGGTGTTCAAGCTCCAAAAGCAGAAAAGATTACTGAGGTTTCTGCACCGGCTGGAATCGGGGGAGTAACCCTGACTCAGTTCAAGGACTCGTGGCCAAACATTTTGACGCTGGTAAATAAGAAGTCAAAGGCGGCCTGGATGGTTGCTTTTGCGTTGAGCGTTGTTGATTTCACCGGGGATGTTTTGACCCTCAAGTTCATGAGTCAAAAAGATCTTGATTCGTTCAAGAATGCCAGCGGAGCATCCGAGGTTTTGCGCGGAGCAATCATGGACGTGCTGGGTGTTCAAGTAAAGTTCAAAGCCCAAATTGATGCCAAACCAGAAGACGCACCTGCACCCGCTGCACCTGCTGAACCGGCACCAGTGAAGACAGACACAAAACCAATAGCAGTGGTTGAGGAAGTTGAACCGCAGGATCAAGCGCCTGCCGAGGAGGTTGCCGCAGTACCAGAGCCTAAGTCAGCGCCAGAGCAGAAATCACGCAACTCCGGCATGGCCGATGAATCCGCTCGCTACGGTGAATCACTACTTCGCGAAATGCTTGGTGCCGAACCAATGCAAGACAAGAACGGTAAGTAATGTACGAGGGCGTTGTTCAGGAACTGATTGACGAGCTTGGCCGTTTACCCGGAGTGGGCCCAAAGTCTGCCCAGCGCATCGCCTTTTATCTTTTGCAAACAGAGGATGACCAAGCCCAGAAACTCGCCCAGGTTCTAATGGAAGTTAAGGAGCGAGTTCGCTTTTGCGAGGTCTGCGGAAACGTGACCGAGGAAACCCAGTGCAATATTTGCCGCGATTCCCGCCGCAATCGCACCGCTATATGTGTGGTTGAAGAGTCCAAAGATGTTCAGGCCATTGAGCGCACCCGCGAATTCCGCGGCTTGTACCACGTGCTTGGCGGAGCAATCAGCCCAATCGAGGGCATCGGCCCAGATCAGCTTCGCATCAAGGAACTCATGGCTAGATTGGGCAATCCCGAGATCCAAGAGGTAATCATCGCCACCGATCCAAATCTTGAGGGCGAAGCCACCGCCACGTATTTGACCCGAATGCTCAGCCCACTGGGCATCAAGATTTCTCGTCTGGCCTCCGGTTTGCCGGTTGGCGGCGATCTTGAATACGCCGATGAAGTGACCCTTGGCCGGGCATTTGAGGGACGCCGAACAGTCAACTAAACTAGAGACTTCTTGCGGTATCTGGCCGCGATCCCTTCAATTCAAGGAGATACGGTCTTGGCTCTGATTGTGCAAAAGTTTGGCGGTTCATCCGTAGGAGATGCCGACAAGATTAAGCACGTAGCCAAGCGCGTTATCGAGACCCAGAAGGCGGGCAACCAGGTTGTGGTTGTGGTCTCCGCAATGGGCGACACCACCGATGAACTGCTTGACCTAGCTAACTCGGTTGCCGAAGACCCATACAAGTCACCTCGTGAACTAGACATGCTGCTCACCTCTGGCGAGCGCATCTCAATGTCGCTACTTGCCATCGCGATCAACGCACTTGGCGCTAAGTCACAATCATTCACCGGTTCTCAAGCTGGAATCGTGACCGATAGCGTGCACGGAAACGCCCGCATTGCAGAAGTCACCCCAGAGCGCATTCGCGAATCGGTTGATGCCGGCAACATTGCCATCGTCGCTGGATTCCAAGGCTTCAACCGTGAGACCAAAGACATCACCACGCTTGGCCGCGGTGGTTCAGACACCACCGCCGTTGCGCTCGCCGCTGGTCTAGAAGCAGACCTCTGCGAAATCTATTCAGATGTTGATGGTGTTTACACCTCAGACCCACGAGTAATTAAAGGTGCCAAGAAGCTAGACGCCATTGATGTTGAATCAATGCTTGAGCTGGCAGCGGCCGGAGCCAAGATTCTGCACATTCGCGCGGTTGAATTTGCTCGTCGTCACAATGTAGATCTACGCGTTCGTTCAACATTTAGCACCGATCCAGGAACCATCGTTTATTCAGGAAAAGCAGGAGCAGGCATGGAAGAGTCAGTCGTATCTGGTGTAGCAATCGACAAGGGTCAGACCAAGGTTATGGTCATTGGTATTCCTGACGTTCCGGGCAAGGCGGCTGAGTTGTTCCAGCTGGTAGCCGACGCCGGAGCCAACATTGACATGATCGTGCAGAACACCCCAACCGGTTCAGACGTAACTGACCGCGTTAGCGACATTGGCTTTACCTGCCCTAAGTCAGAGACCAAGAAGGTAGCCGCCGCTTTGGAATCAGCCAAGGCATCGCTTGGTTTCCGAACCGTAGAGATTGATGAAGAAATCGGAAAGCTTTCAGTTGTTGGCGCTGGCATGCGAACCCACTCAGGTGTCTCGGCCACAATGTTCCGTGCCCTTGCCGAAGCTGGCATCAACATTGAAATGATTTCTACCTCTGAGATTCGCATATCGGTGATCACCAGCGACGACCAGGTTGACGCCGCGGCTCGCGCAGTGCACACCGCCTTCGGCTTGGATTCAGATGTAGAAGCAGTTGTTTACGCAGGAACAGGACGATAAAAATGGCTAAACCAAATCTCGCTCTCGTAGGTGCAACCGGTGCCGTAGGTACCGTGATGATTGGCATCATCAACAGTCGTCCAAATATTTGGGGCGAGATCCGTTTGATTGCCTCACCTCGTTCAGCTGGCAAGAAGATCAAGGTTCACGGCGAAGACCTAACCGTGGTTGCGCTGTCACCAGAGGCCTTCGATGGCATCGACATTGCCATGTTTGATGTGCCTGATGAAGTGTCAGAGGTTTGGGCGCCAATCGCCGCAGAACGTGGCGCGGTTGCCGTAGATAACTCTGGCGCGTTCCGCATGGACGCCGACGTACCACTAGTTGTTCCAGAGGTGAACCCAGAGCAGGCCAAGAACCGCCCGCGCGGAATCATCTCTAACCCAAACTGCACCACGCTTACCATGATGGCCGCGATGGGTGCGCTGCACGACAAGTGGACTCTTGAAGAGCTTGTGGTTTCTAGCTACCAGGCAGTTTCTGGTGCGGGTGCAGCTGGCATCGATGAGCTGGCCGCAGAGCTTGGCGTAGTTGGCAAGGATGCCTCACTGGGCACCAACACCGATGACGTTCGCAAGGCTCTAGCCGCAGCCGGCAACGACCTGAGCGATTCACCTTGGCGCCACCCGATTGCGCTAAACGTGATTCCATTCGCCGGCTCACTTAAAGCCGGAGGCCACTCTTCAGAAGAGATGAAGGTGCGCGACGAGTCTCGCAAGATTCTAGGCATCAGAGACCTAAAGGTGGCAGCCAGTTGCGTGCGCGTTCCGGTGCAGGTTTCACACTCTCTTACCGTGCACGCTAAGTTTGCTAACCCGCTTACCGCAGACGAGGTTCGCGATGTTCTAAGCAAGCAGCCAACCATTCGTGTTGTTGACGAACCAGAGAAGCACCTGTACCCAACCCCAGCGATGGTTGTTGGTCAGGACCCAACTTTTGTTGGTCGCATTCGTCAGTCACTGGACTTCCCAAACTCAATCGAATTGTTCGTAGTTGGCGACAACCTGCGCAAGGGTGCGGCGTTGAACACCTACGAAATTGCTGAGCTAGTTGCCAAGGAATTCTAAGAAACGTTCAACAACTTTTTACAAAAACGTAACCCACCACGATGCGAGTCTTGGTGGGTTTCGTCTTTAGTCAAGATAACCTTTACTTATGTCTAGACTGCTTGCTGTTTCATTGAGCTTGGGTCTTGCTCTCACACTTGGGGCGTGTGCTACTCCAGCTGATGGCGGCAGTCCTTCAAGCTCAGCAAAGCCCACTCCAACTCCAGACCAGGCGTTGGTGCCTCAGGCGCCAACTGCACCATTGACCGAGGTTGATCCAGAAACCTTCAACGACGGTTTTGACTGGTACACCTTTAGAGCAGGTGACGGACCTACCTGGTGCACGATTACCCCGGAATCAGATCGCGTGCTTTGTGAGCAGAATGAAGCCGCGGCGCAGTATCTGCCGGTTCCTTCTGAAACCGGATGTGAGGGCAGTTTCGGCTACCAAGTTGAGCTTTATGCCAGCAAGCCTGAGAACGGCGAAATCGTCGGCTTCCCATGTGCATCGGGTCAATTCCAGGATCCAAGTGCCGCTCAGGTGCTGGCCTCCGGTAGCAAAATTACCGTGGGTTCAATTAGCTGCTTCGTTGAAGACGTGACCGCTCGCTGTGAGAACACCACCGGGCAGTGGATTGCCCTGGGTCCAAAGGTGTGGAGCTTGAATCCATAGTTGGATTGAGACGCCAGCCCGCTTGAATTACTTGGCTTCTAGTGTGATTAGTCGCACCTCGGGGCGACAGAAGAATCGCACCGGGGCATAAATCGAATGGCCAAGCCCCGCAACCACATTCAAAATCACATCTCTACCGGCAAATCTCCAGGCGCTAATTCCCCTGGCGTATTTGGTTGGCAAATCGCAGTTGGTGGTCAACGCACCAATCACGGGCAGACACACTTGGCCGCCGTGTGTGTGCCCGGCAAAAATCATTGATGCCCCAGCAGAGCCCATTTCCTCAAGCACCCGCAAGTATGGCGCGTGTGAAACACCAATTACCAAATCGCAATCGGCGAGCGCATTTGCCTGATTTGGAATTGAGGTTAGGTTGTCTAGTTCATCGTGTGCGTCATCAACACCAATAAAGCCAAGCTTCAATCCGTTGATTGTGATCTGACCCTCGCGGTTGTTTAGGTTGAGCCAACCAGCTGATTTAAATCCGCCAACTAGTCTTGGCGTGTCAAGAACCGGGCCCTCACTGCGCTCCGAAGGTTTAGCCAAATATGCCAAGGGGTTGCGCAAGACTGGCGCGTAGTAATCGTTTGAGCCATTAACAAAAACGCCGGGGCGCTCCATCAGCGGAGCAAGAGCGGTGAGCACCGGACCAATCGCATCAGCGTGACCAAGATTGTCTCCGGTATTAATCACTAAATCAGGCTTTAGCCGACCTAGCGATTGGACGAACTTGGCTTTGCGTTTTTGCCACGGTGCCAAATGAATGTCACCAATGTGTAGCACGGTTATCGGTGTTGAATTTGCCGGCAGCACTTTGACGGATTCGCGACGAATTACAAACAGAAATCTCTCAATGCCAATGCCCCAAATTGCACAAAGCACACCGATGGCGCCGATCCCAAACAACCACTCCATGCGAGTTGGGAGCTAAGGACCAGTACTGATGATCAAAAGAATCGCGCCGGCCTTATCTGCGGCAGAGCCTGCGGCAGGGTCGGTGCCAACAACCTTGCCCGCGGGAATGGTTGGGCTCTTCACGAAGAATTGGCTCTGTGATGGCTGAGGCTCGCTTACGGCAGAGAAACCAGCGGCCAACAAAGTTGCCTTGGCGTTGGTGACTGACATTCCAGCAACATTAGGTACGGTTTCAGCGCCACCGGCCGAGACAAAAATCTTGATCTGCGAACCACGTGCGGCCGTGCTGCCAACTCCTGGCTTGGTGTAGGCAACACTGCCCTTAGGGAGAGACGAGGTGACTGGGCTAACGGCAACCTTGGCGTTCAAGTCTGACGCCTTGATTAGTTCAACCGCGGCATCCGGGGCAGACCCGGCAACCTGCGGAATGGTAATCATGGTCGTACCAATCATGTCTGCCGGCGGAGCATCAAAGGCTTCGCCCGGATACTTTTTATTGGCGGCCTGCATGATGGTTCGCCAGATATCGTGACGCACGGTGTTGGCAGCCTTGTTGTTGAGGCGCAAGCTTCCAAGTGATTTGGTGCCCACTACGTTGCCAACCCAAGTTGCGGTGCCAACCTTGCTAGAGAATCCGGTCATCCAGGTGTGCACACCGGAGTCTGTAGTTCCGGTCTTACCGGCCAACGGAGTGCCATCTCCGGTTGCTGAAGCGCCACCGGTTCCGCCAGAGATAACGCGCTGCATTGCATAGGTCATGCCGGCGGCAACCTCAGGTGACACGGCAACCGAACAGTTGGTCGTTGGCACGCGAAGCTCTGCCTTTGTGTTGCGCACGATGACCTTGTCAATTGCAACTGGCGAACAGTAGACGCCCTTGTTGGCAATACCGGCCATTGCGGCGGCCATGGTCAGTGGTGCAATTTCATTTACACCCAACACCGATGACGGAATGTATTGCAACTCGGTGCCATCGGCGCGGTGAACACCAAAGCGCATAGCGGTGTCACGGATATCGCAAAGATCAAGTTGCGAAGCCATGCTCACGTAAGCGGTGTTCACCGACATGGCAGTTGCTTGAACAATATTTAGATCTTCAGGTTCCTTGACGATATTTTTTGGCGCCCAGGTTCCGCCGATGCCGCCGCATCGGGCTGAAAATTCGCTGGCCTGCCATTCTTTGACACGACCATCAACGTGGTCGCCAAGTCGGAAGCCGTTGGTCAGCCACTGTGCCAAGGTAAAGACCTTGTAGGTAGATCCGGTTTGGAAACCAGATGAGCCGCCGTACTCTCTATCGGTGGAATAATTCACCGAGGTTCGACCAGGTTCAGTGCTTTGCGTTTGGTCGTAGTAGCGGTTTTGGGCAATTGCCAGAATGCGCCCCGTGCCAACCTCAACCGATGTGCTGGCGGAACCAATCTGCGAAGGATCGGTAGGCGGCGCCCAAGTGAAAGATGCCTTGTGAGCGGCCTCCTGGATGTCCAGATCCATGGTGCTGTAAATTTCTAGGCCTCCGCGGCGCAGCAGGTTCTCGCGATCCTCAGGGGTTGGTCCAAACTCTGAGTTGTTTCTGATGGTCCACACAACGAAGTCACAGAAGAAGGCCGCGGTCTCTGTTCCCTCACAACCCGATGGGGTGTGAGTTAGCTTGGTGACAATTGGTGAGTTCTTTGCCTCGCGCGCCTGCTGACCAGTTATGTAGCCTTCGGCCTCCATATTGTT
>JACCED010812680.1_pt1 | contig 10228 bp, 6 predicted proteins | sample 7455021 | NCBI WGS metagenome assembly JACCED01 (sample SAMN15323456, study PRJNA562643) | freshwater metagenome | isolation source: river surface water | place: USA:Blue River Watershed | collected 2017-08-19 | reverse complement strand
TCAAGCTCTAGAACCTCTGTCAGAAACGACAAATAGTCTTCAAAATAAACTGTCTCAAGAGTTAAACCAGATAACCTCATGAATAAAATTATAAGATTTAAAAATTATTTTTTAAAGCAAGAATCATGGGTTGAGGAAGGAATTGGCCCAAAAACTGGCAGAGTAGATTTTGAAGATGTCTTTTTTACTGGTGGCCTTAATTTTGAAGGATCATTCGCTCCATTGCAATAAGTGATCCTTTGCGCACTTTCCTTACAACCAACAGATTTTCTAATTTGAGGATTGGCCATCATTAATCGATTGATTCTGTTGGATGGGCTGGGATATATAGGTACGGGTGGATTAAATGATGTGGAATTGATTTGAGCAACGCAACTCAAGGTTCTAGAAATGTTTAAATAACCCTGTTTATAATCCGATGCTTTTAAATTTGGATAAACTTTTTTAATGTAACTAGGCACAACTTCGGCTGCTAACCAATCAGAAAAGCTTTCTGCGATTTGGTCATTTCTACAGAAAACGTCATTCGTGCTTTCAGGATTAAACATTTCCTCTCTAAAGTCAGCCTCTACTGAATCTGGTGATCTTAGGCAGGCAATGACATTTGAAAAAGGATGCTGAGATTCTAGGAAAACCCTATCAAATTTGGATTTATCCGTTGGTCTAAGATTACAAGGATCAATACTATGGGAAAATTCATGAACTAAAAGATAGGCCATACTAAAGGCAGAATTATTAGTGCTTAAGTTACCACCGCAGTAGCTTACTGTATGCCGTTTATCTAGTTCATTAGTGATAAAAGCACCTTTAAAAAAATAGGATTTTAAATGATCATTTCCTTCACATTCAAAACCACTGAACTCGGTATTCTCTAGTCTAGATAATATGATTTTTCTTTGGGATTCGTCAGTTATGTAAGTTAAGATTTTTTGAATGAGTTCATCTTTTAGTTCAATCGCCATCTTTTTCACCTTCTGTTCATCATCTTTGTAGCGAATTCTATCTAATAATTTTGAACTATATCTTTTCTCTAACTCAGAAATCTTGAGTTTCCTTAGTACTAAAGACTCTTCTTTATCTTTGTTTTTCTTTAGATCTAAAAGTACAGCAGGAGCTTTCTTTGGAGAAACAAGCCTTTGAACGATTTCAGTTGCTTCTTTTGAACTCAAATCATTTATACAGTCCTGAGTTGCAGGATACTTGCCACACTTTGAATCTCTCTTCTTTAAAGATAAATAACTATTCCAATCTGATTCAGATAATTTTTTTAGGCCAATCTTCAGCTCTTCTTGTAATTCTTTTTCAGTCAATCGAGTTCCCTCTTTGACTCTCATCTGCCACTCCTCCTCAGTTCTCACTTCATTCGTGCCATCAAATTGAAATTTTTCATCCTCACATCCCGCTCTATGAAAATCTTGGCAATGGTCTGTGGTCTCAATTTTTTCTAAGCAGGTTTCGTCTTCTGGCGATAAAGCAGATTTTAAGATGAGCTCCGGAGTTTGTGCCCAGAGGCTTAAGGAAATAAAAACATAAGATATAAGTGTCCACATACCTCTTTTTTATCGTCTTTTATTGGGAAAAAGTTTACAGAGGGGAACGAGAGAACATTTCAGGTCTATGTGTCCTAATCCAAGTTTCACCCTTAACATTTAAGGAGTTAATAACATCCATCGATTTTAGATCGAGCTTCTCTTTATCACTAAGATCTAGGCCATATTTCTTTCTTATAAAAGACTTGCGAGATACACCAATAAGCCAATGGTCATGGGATACCTTATCCAGGAGTTCACTAAATCGATCGAGAATCATCCAATTATGCTCGTAAGACTTACTAAAACCAAAACAGGGGTCAAAAATAACCTGAGGCAATCTGTAGGGTTTAAAGTATTCAACCAGGTCTTCTAGAACAAGGCCATCCTTTACATAATCCATATGTCTTCCGGTAAGGTCTCTCGTGGGAGCGAGATTGTGGGAGAAGACATAATAAAAGTTAGGAGCAATGGAGAGAAAATCTTTTACAAAATAATCAAATTTCCCAGATACATCATTCCAAATAAAATCTTGGCCTAAACCATTGTCTCTATAAAACTTTAAGACTTCTTCGATTGTCTCTGGGTGGTAAGAATCAATACTAATGGCGCATGGGATTTGTTTTAAAATATTCAAATGAGGTTTTAACCTCTCCCACTCATCCTTCCAAGATATTGATTGATTCATGGGTGCAGTTGATTCAGCTCCAATATCAATTGCATCTACAGTTCCAAACTTTTTTATTTTATTAAGAAGATCCTCAGAAGTGGTAAGCTCTCCCCCATCCGAAAAAGAATTGGGGGTACAATTAAGTACCCCCATAAGCTTAAATTGAGATTTTTGAAAGTTTGCCATTAGGCAGGTGTGGGTTTACCAGCACCAAACAATGGACTTGTTCCTTGAGTTGTTCCAGATGGTGGAACATCCGTTGGCTTCTTCGTCATCACAGGCTGACCAATGTCTTTTCCAGAGACTATATCACGAATCTGCTCAGCATCGAGTGTTTCCCAAGCAACCAAAGCCTCAGTTAAACGATGAAGAGAATCCATATTATCTTGAAGAATTTTTTTCGCTACCTCGTAGTTTTTTTGAACGAAGTTAGCAATTTCCATATCAATCTTTCTTGATGTTTCATCTGAGTGAGAAACAGAGTCTCCATACATCATTGGACCATTATTCTGTTTAGCATAATTAATTGGCCCAAGGCGCTCTGACATCCCCCAGTTACAAACCATACTGCGAGCAAGATCAGTCGCGCGTTCAATATCATTTGAAGCACCGTTGGTCATTTCTCCGTAAACGAGCTCTTCAGCAACTCTTCCTCCCATTAGGAACGAAATGAAATTTTCACCTTTCTCTTTTGAAAGGTTTAACATGTCTTCATTTGGTAGAGTTTGAGTCACACCAAGTGCTTGACCACGAGGAATAATCGAAACTTTATGAATAGGATCTGTGTGAGGGAGATTCATCCCAACTAATGTGTGACCCGCTTCATGATAAGCAGTAAGGCGCTTTTCCTTTTCAGAAATCATCATCGACTTACGTGCCACACCCATGAGAACTTTATCTTTAGCGTTTTCAAAATCAATCATTGAAAGAGCTTTCTTACTATCTCGAGCTGCTAGAAGAGCTGCTTCGTTAACAAGGTTAGCAAGATCTGCACCAGTAAACCCTGGTGTTCCCTTAGCAATGACTTCAAGGTCAATATCATTAGAAAGCGGAGTTTTTCTTGTGTGCACTTTTAAAATTTGATGACGACCGCGAACATCTGGGCGTCCAACAGTTACACGTCTGTCAAATCGGCCAGGACGAAGAAGAGCTGGATCAAGAACATCAATACGGTTCGTTGCCGCCATGATGATGACACCCTCATTTGACTCAAATCCATCCATCTCTACTAGTAATTGGTTAAGTGTTTGCTCACGCTCATCATGACCACCACCCATACCAGCACCACGGTGACGTCCAACGGCATCGATCTCATCAATAAAGATAATACAAGGAGCAGATTTTTTTCCCTGCTCAAATAAATCTCTTACTCTTGAAGCACCAACACCTACAAACATTTCGACGAAATCAGAACCAGAGATAGAGAAAAATGGAACTCCAGCTTCACCAGCAACTGCACGAGCAAGAAGAGTCTTCCCCGTTCCAGGAGGACCTACCAAAAGACAGCCTTTAGGGATTTTACCACCAAGGCTTGTATATTTTTTTGGATCTTTTAGAAAATCGACAATCTCAACTAATTCTTCTTTCGCCTCTTCTACACCAGCAACATCAACAAAGGTAATTCTTTTATCATTTTCTGTTAGCATTTTTGCTCTGGCCTTGCCAAAGCTCATCGCCTTTCCACCACCGGACTGAAGCTGACGAAGGAAGAAAAAGAAGAACAAGAAAAGAAGAATCATCGGCAACCAATTGATAAGAAGTGTTGCTAGGAAGCCTTGCTTTTCTTCACGCTTGTAGTTCGGAATAATACCTGCACTTTTTAAAATACGAAAAGTCTCATCTCCAGTATTACCTGTTAATTCAAAGTATGATCCATTCTCATAGCCTTCTTTGAATTTACCTTGAATGGTATTTTCACCTTGGAAGGTAACTTCTTTAACGTTGCCACCTTCGACAGCGGTAATGAAATTACTGAAATTAATATTTTTTGCACTGATCGTTTTTTGTTCAAGCACCTTCATCACTAAGGCCATGATAAGAATGACCACGATCCAGAGTAGTAAAGTTTTTTGTTGTTTTCTCATGATGGAAACCTTCTTTAAGTCATTGGAAATGGCCAAAAAATGGCCGCTCTCAATTATAACGATAGAGTTCTATCGTTGGGAAGAAAAGAGATTAGAAAGGTTATTTAAAGGAATAAGCCTGAGTTTTTTTGGCAACTTTTCATTCTTTTGCAACCAAGTATCCAAACACTTCCTAAATGACACAAACCGAAGCCCTTTCTCCTTGCAAATAGAAGAGACTTTAGGAAATAGCGGGTCATAAACCGAGGTATTGAGAGTTTTACAAATTGAATCCGACTCTAATACAAGAATAAGTCCCGGCATATTCTTCAAAGCGTCAGGACTTTGTAAAAGATTTTTCCAGGCCCTGTCTAACTCATTCCGGTCGTAAGAAGTAATTGAGTATAAAGCCTCTTTAGATAAACTTTTTAAAACATTTGCAATCGATTCATCATAATTGACCATTCCCTTACGATAAATCATCAGAAGCCCTGTTGAAAAATAAGCCTCGACTCCACCACTGAATTGAAATGGCCCTTTTTTTCCATTCTCTATTGCCCTAAGCATACGCTGAATAGGAGTGACAATCGCTCCCCGATCGGCCTGGGAATAATTATGAATCACCTCTTGAATCTGAAATTCAGAAAAGATCTTTCCTGATAGTATTGCTCCCGACTCAAAAGCAAAAAGTCGACTCGGTCCAGTACGACTCAATAAACTCACTTTCAAAAGCATGGCAGAGAAGTTCGCAAATTGAGCGTAAAATTTTAGATACTTTGGATATCTACTTTTAATTAACGGAACAATCTTATGTCTGACATAATTCCTGTCATGTTTAATTTCTAAATTTGTTGGATCATCTCGAAAAGGAATTCCCTCGAATGTACTTAGTCGCTTAATTTGAGCACGAGTGACACATAAAAATGGCCTAATAATTTGATTATTTCTTACCGGTATTCCAATTGTCGATTTCGGATTCATGGACCTATGCCTTTGCATGAAATTCCATTCAAAAGAATCATCTAAATGATGCCCCACCCACAAAAGTTCATGAGGCCCTAGTTCCTGAATACATAGATTTCTTCGCATTTTTCGGGCCTTGGCCTCAAAGTTACTTTCAAATGGACCCAAACCTTCAATTTTGAGTTCAACAAAAGGAATTTTCTCCTGCCGACAAAATTTCTGGATGAGCTCTCCATCCTTTCTTTGACCTTCACGAGTGTTGTGGTTAACAAAGATCGCCCTTACTTTGCCAATTTTTCCATCGCGATGAAGCTGGTTTAGAAACCATAGTAAAGTCATCGAATCGAGACCTCCCGACACCGCAACAGCATGATTTCCTGCTAATTCCTGAAGAGAGGCGACTTTTGTTATGAAATGCCAAACGTGCTTAAAATAAAGAGACTTATAGGCCACTGGACTCAATTTTTTCATAGGCAAACACTCAATAATATTGACGAACGAAGTTCCAAACATTAGGATGACTTTACTTTTTTTCGGGGCAACGTAGCTCAGTTGGTGAGAGCACAGCATTCATAACGCTGGGGTCGGCAGTTCAATTCTGCCCGTTGCTACCATTTTAAACATATCCCAAATTCTCGAAAAATCCCTACAAAAGAAATGAATAATTTTTAACTCAACTCTTAATACCTAAAATGGTTTAATGTTGAGACGTGTTGATCCATAAACATAAAAAGATGAGTTTCTATGACAAATATTCTCGTGATCGAAGATGAAAAAAAGATGGCCGCGTTTATCCAGCAGGGGCTAGAGGAAGCTGGGCATAGTGTTGAAACAGCTGAATCGCCAACTGTTGCCAAGGCAATATTCGGAAAAAGTAAATTCGATCTGATTATTTTAGACGTTATGCTCCCAGAAATGAGTGGTTTTGATTTGGCAAAAGAAATAAGAACGACCTCTCCATCTTCGATAATCCTTATGTTGACCGCCCTCAATACGACCAAAGACAAAATTCAGGGGCTAGACTCCGGTGCCGATGATTACCTCACCAAACCTTTTGACCTCGAGGAACTTCATGCAAGAGTCAGGGCCCTCCTTAGAAGAAATTCTTCTGATAAGTCCTCGCTCCATAATGGTCAGCTTGAAATGAATCTTCTAACGAGACAAGTTTTAAGAGAAGGAATTAGAATAGATCTCACGACTAAGGAATTTACGCTTTTAGAATTTTTCATGCGAAACTTAGATAAAGTCATGGACAGAAATACAATCGCAAGACAAGTTTGGGGGGCAGATTTTGATCCTGACTCAAATGTGATAGACGTTTATATTAATCATTTAAGAAAAAAAATTGATTCTCCTTATCCAAAAAAAATTCTAAAGACAGTTGTAGGTCAGGGCTATGTTCTTAATAAAATGGAGTAAACTGAGTAAGGGCATTCGATTTAAATTAACCCTCGTTTACTCTACACTGTTTGGCCTGTTCCTTTGTGTTTTCGCCTATTTTCTTAATAATCAATATTTTTTATCAACTCGGAGTGATTTTGATTCGAGTCTCATTAATTATGCGATCGATTTATCAGAGCATTTAGTCATTGACCCCTCTGGTCTAAATATCGCGTTCAAAGTTCCAGACAGCGAAGTAAAAAAAGCTTTTCCATTTATTCTCAAAGAAACTCTGTATTCAGTCAGAGATTTAGACGGAAGAATTTTAATGAAAAGTTTTGGACCGGAATCTCTTCAAGAGATCCCCTACAATCCAAATCTCCCCTTAAAGAATGACTATACTCATAGGCTCCTAAGTTTTAAATCACATGAAGATGAATTTCGAGGAGTGAATTTAAAGATCACAAACTCCATCGGAAAAGAAATGATCCTACAGGTCGCAACAAATCATAAATCTATTTTAGAGAGAGAAAGATATCACACTCTCTTTACAATGCTTATCGTTCCTGTGCTTATCTTGATTTCAAGTATTTTCTCTTATCTTATTTCGGGAAAAGCACTCGGCCCTATTAAGGCATTAACAGATTCTGCCAACAAGATTGCAGCTCAGAATCTTTCATTAAGATTACCAAACGCTGACACCAGAGATGAAATAGAAGAGCTCACAAAAACACTAAACAATCTTTTAGATCGATTAGAAACAAGCTTTAAGGCCCAGGAGAATTTTGTATCAAATGCGAGTCATCAATTAAATACTCCACTTGCTATTATAAAAGGTGAACTTGATCTTCTGGAGTCCAAGGATCGTAGTCTCGAAGAGGTCCGAAAATTTCATCAAAGTCTAAGAGAAGAAATAGAAAGGCTCATTGAGCTCGTAAAGGACATGCTTCTGATTGCAAGAGTTAAATCTGGAGTAGATCAATTCGTCTTTTCACCCGTAAGACTTGATGACATTTTGATAATGACCACAACCAGACTCACGTCGAAAGCGAGGGAAAAAAATATTAATATTCGATTTAATATTGATGAACATTTTTCTTCTCACGAATTAGTCGTTCAGGGAGAAAAACAACTCCTTGACGCTCTCTTTGAGAACCTTCTTGATAATGCAATTAAATACTCACCCATGGAGAGCGTTATTTCAGTAGAAATCAAAAAAACTGGCCCAAAGTTAGAAGTTTGGATTGAGGATGAAGGACCTGGTATGAAAGAAGAGCGGTATGACCAAATTATCCGAAATCGATTTCAACGAGACTCCAGTACGATCCCCGGTTCAGGAATCGGACTTTATCTGGCCAACAAAATAGCAAAGTTTCATAAGGCGGACATTATCTATAAAAGGAACGAACCTAAAGGTAGTTTGTTTATCGTCCGGTTTTGTTAAAATAGTCCCAGATGTCCAAATTTAAGACATGTGTCCTCATAAAAAACGGCCAAAGCGTCTAAGTTATTAATACTCCGAAAAAAAATCATGACCCCAATTTTGCAAACCTAATTGCGGATGCCTGCATCTTGTCGCAGAAAGTATGTAGTTTTTACATCAATCTGAAGCAAGTAATGCGACAAATCCAGGCAAAAGATACACTGCGTTAAAAGTTTAAGAGAATATATCCATTTTTAGGAGTTCACAGTGAACAAGGTTAAAAATGATCGCAAAAAGCTTCAACCCTACAACCCAAATCAAGGGTTTATAGGAACCGTTAAAGTTGATGTGGCCAACTATATTTTCTCATCCAAAAGAAAACGGGCACCCTACTTTCACTCAAAAAATCTGGTTAAAAGCCTACTTACAAAAGACGTAAGCACACACCTAAAAGAGTCTCAAAATCTAACGAAATTTATTCGTAAACGTGATCTTACATTTCAAAAATCAGATGCTGCTGGAAATTACAAAATCTTCACCGTTCCTTGTACGACTACGATTGTTCCATTACAAAAATCTGTTTTTAATACCATTGAAAAAGCCGCCCAGTCTCTCATTGTGTCCCTTCGTTGTGTTATTCAAGATATTTATGGATCAAAATCAGTTAAGGATTCTGCTTTCGTAAAATCTCTTCCAACTGAAATAAGAAATATTTTTATCGATGCTATAATGGAGTCTCCAAATTATTTTCCTCAACTCCATCATCCGAACATGAAGAAATATCCATTCTTTGATAACGTCGGACTCGATCTCGTATTAGTTGAAGATTATGTTGAACAATCAAAAAACTTTGATTCTCTCTTAAAATTAAAAAAATTCGATAAACTTCCAAACCAATTACCATTTAGAATTATTGAATTAAATGCGGGTGCTCCCTCTGGTGCTTCGAATAACATGAATGTTCTTGAGGGCCATTATGAGCAAAATCCTGAAGTCCTTGAGTCTTTGGGAAGGCTAATGCCGAATGATCACTTTCAAGTTCTAGCTGAAACATACAAATCCCTTGGTGAAGATTGGACCGGAATTAAAGATGGGATTCAAGTCATTTTACCTCCTGGTGGAATGAATGGTGCAGCACCAGAGATCCATAATCTTGCGGCATATTCAGGACTCGTTTACGCAGACCCAATGCAACTTTTTCAAGATGAGAAAGGTCATATAAGACTAAGAACGATCAATGGATCTAATCCGATCGTGACTGCGATTTACTCAAGAATTAATGCCGACTCTGCTCTCTTTGATTCTGAAAAAGGCATTATCCTAAGAGATCCAGATACTAACGAACCTATTTATCTTAGAGATTCATTAAAACTAGGAAAAGATGGAGAGGCACCTCTTGTTCTTGATGTAAATGGAAAACCCATTCCTCTTCAATCTGACTATGCAGTGCCTGGACTATTGGACGCTATTTTGAATCGACGCATTTATATGGGTGGGTTAAACAGAATTTTAGATAATAAAATTATTCTTGCAGCATTAACAACCTATGCACCGAAATTCTTCTCTGCCAGATTAAAGGAACTTGGTCTTACAAATAACGGACCAAAAATAATACCACCTGAAACTTTGCCGCCAAAAAAAGAATCTGTTTCACAGATTGAAAAAGAAATGGATGAATGGGTTATTAAAGCTCCTAACCTTTCTGGAGGGTCTGGAATTTATATCATGAAAACACTTTCTGAAGCCCAAAAGAAAGAAGTTATTTCAATGATAAAAAAGGCCCCAAATCAATTTGCTTATCAAAAGTTAGTAAAGATCGCACGAATTCCAGTTGCGATGAAAGATAAAAAAGGTACACGCTTTGCAAATCTTGCAGCGGATATACGTCTATGGGTTTTCTATGGTGGTGGGAATAAAGCACTCCCAAAAATGACTCATAATGCCCTCGTTAGATATGCTCCCGAGGAAAAAGGGCCAATGAGTTCGATTGTAAACACATCCAAAGGCGGAGGATATGCTCCTTTTGTTGTGATTGATGATACCGACTCAAAACTTTCGGTAACGCCAGCTGAGTTTATAAAACAAAAAACACCTGCACCACTTCAAACTCATCTCCCAATGTTCGTTGCCGCTCAGTTAATTCAGGTCTCTCGACTAGCAACTGAAATGTACAATCATTTAAGAAATGATTCCGCAGATA
>JACCED010525681.1_pt1 | contig 10231 bp, 13 predicted proteins | sample 7455021 | NCBI WGS metagenome assembly JACCED01 (sample SAMN15323456, study PRJNA562643) | freshwater metagenome | isolation source: river surface water | place: USA:Blue River Watershed | collected 2017-08-19 | reverse complement strand
ACCCACTTTGGAAACATTGCTTACGAAGAATTGAAGCAGAAAAAACTTCATTTTATCAAGCATTTTATCAAACAATACACAGAAATTATCTGTGAAGAACTTGGTGTTACTCAAGTTTGGTTTGACAAGCAAGTCACAATTGCATTACAAAACATTTGCATAGACATTGAGTTAGTCATTGGAGATGTTTGTTTTGCGCTTTTTAATGAAAAAATTGCTGTTCAAAAACCAACACCTGAACTTTTTAGTTGGTACATGGGCTTGAAGGAAAAGCTGAAAAATCTTGTTAAATCAACAACATATTATCAAGTTTTGAATGAACTTACGGAAGAATACTCCAGAAACGAAGAAGAGTTCGTTGAGAACTTTATCCAACTCGAAGATGATCAACAGTTTCACTTTGCTTTTAAGCAGATGGAATCACTAAACGAAGAAGTAAGTGAGATTGCTTCAACAATCATCAAAGAAAATCCATCACTTCCTGTTGAATCCGCATTTCAACAGGCTCTCGAGGTTGTTTTAGAAAGGGACAACATTGATGATCCTTCTTTAAGAGAAATTCTTACAAGTTTATCTGGAGTCTCAATTCAAATGAAGAAAATTGGAAAATCATTTGATGTTTTGGAGAACCTTTTGGAGACAATCCCAACGAATTGAAATATTTTTTATAATTAGTTAAAATGTTCATTTATCATGGTCTGATAATCATTAATTAAATTTTTTAACGGTTCAATATGTTCAGCACTTAAATTCAAACGTTCAATCAATGTTGAAATCTGAATGTTATCATTCTTGTTTTTTTCAAATAATTGGATATAATCAAATTCTTTTTGATACCATTTGTAATATGTTCCATGCTTGTAATAATTCCCAATAGAAAACACAAAATCAATAATTTCATCAATTCTATTGATATTTAATCTGCACTTTTTAGCGACTAACTTGATCAATAATTTTTTAGCACTATAATCAGAATTTTCTATCGGTCTAAGTTGAAAACGAGTAATTAAATATTCTTTGCTTGTTATACTTCCATTATTGATAAATGTGATTAATTCGGTTAACCAAAGATATTTCTCTTTTGTTTCGTCCCAACCATTTTCTAATAAAAATCTTATTGCTTCGTGATTGTGTTCACTCGCCAAATTCTCATATTCCAATTGGTTAAATAATTTGAATAACTGTTCTTCCTTGTCTCTAGTTTCCAATATATCACAAATTTTCCTTTTATACTCTACTAATTGTTTTTCATCATATTTTGAACAAACTGTATTTGCTTGAATCAATTTAAGGATTTCATATATTGTGTTCTCAATCAATTCTTTATCTGGTCTATTGTTAAACAATTGTTTAAATTCATCCAATTTAATGTAGAATTGAGAGCTTTTTTCTTTGTATGATGAATCAAAAAATTTTTTTAGAGTTAGGGAAGCATCATCAATAATTTCACCGTTTTGATATGTTTTTTTGGATTGATTTCCAATGAGGGAAAGCAATGTTTTTTTGTTTATGGATCTAGAAGTTATTAAATTGCGAATGACACTTATTTTGTCTTCATTTTTCCAATCCTCGATATTTTTTAGTTTGTTTTTTTCCATATACTTTATGTATAAATATAATTCTTTTAATATCAATTTTTTATAATAGCAATCAATATTTTTGGTGATTATTCTTGATTATTTATTGAATATAATTTTTTGTAGCATCCAGCACAATAACCTTTATATTTATATTTTTCACCGGGAACATCACTTTTCGTATAATTGTAAGTTTTTTCGCAATCAGGTGCTTTGCAGCATTTTTTACCTCCACATTTTTTACATGATGATCTAATCTTATCGTGTGTACATATTTTTGATCCTTTGCAATCTTTACAAAAATATTTTATTTTATAGTGGATACAAATACACGAACCAACACAATCAATACAAGTGTATTTAACATTACCGTGTCCACATATTAAAGAACCGCCACAGTCCCTGCAATATCCTTTACGTTTCCCATGACTACACATGCTAGTTCCTCTGCATTCACCGCAAAAAAATTTGCGTTTTCCATGTGCACATAATCCTTTACCTCCACATTCTATACAATAATATTTTTGTTTGCCGTGTTGACATATTGAGGTGCCACATTCTTTACAGTGAAACTTGACTTTATCGTGTTGACAGCGACGATTGCGCATTTTTTATATTGAATAATAAATCAATAAAAAATCAATTTTTATAATTATTTCTTGTAAAGGTTTTTGTCATCAAACCACCAACAAAAAAATGGCATAAATGTTCCTATGAAGAATGATATTATTGGATTTCTTTTGTAGAAATAGTGTTTATATGCTGAATAACAAAATGCACTCACGACAGGTGTTGTAAAAAACATAAAAGCAACATATGCTAGCACTTTATTCTTAATAAATCCATCAAAATCACCTGCACATGTTAAATCAGTATTCGAACCATATGTTATTGCTTGGCAACAAGGATTATTACTATTGGGCTTGCAAGTTGTGACATCCGCTTGGGGATTATTGGAATCTAAACAAAGTCCTTTGGAAATGCTGGAATTGTCAGTGCTTCCACACCAAACACAATAATTAGATAGACCATCATAATTAGATACACAACCTGCACACCCAAATTGTTTGTATTGTTCACAATTAAAAGCGACACATGTCGTGACTAAAAATATAAGAATATATGATTTTATCATTTTAAGTTAAAAGTGTTTGTAAAAAATTCTATCAATTTTTTCATAAAAAAAATTGATAATTTTTTTTGATAATTTATGTAAAAATAAATGTTAGAATTATTAAAAAGTCTAAAAAGTATATATTCAAATTTAAAAAATGTATATTCATTTTTTACTACAATCTATCTAAGTTTTGAACTTTATGCTTTTTCCTTTGCTGTAAAAGAATACACCTGGGCTAATGGCGCCGCTTTTGTAGTATATTTGTCAACTTGGATAACATTTATATTGAATTATGTATTCACTTCTTGGTTTCTTTTAGAAATACATAAACACAAATTTATCGACGCATCTTACTATCTTAACTATACAATTAAATACCCAAATTGGAGTGTATTGTGTAAATTTATCGATGTAATTTCTTATGCAGATTCAGGATTGGTCAAAGATAATTTTCTATGTTCAAGATTGGATAATATACAAAAAGAAGTAAAACAAGAATTGAAAAGAAAAGCCTGTTTTATACTTGCCATTGGATTACTATTAAAAGACATACCACAAGGATCAATTGCAATTCATACTCTTCGTATGACAAATTCTGATTTTAGATTTAAATTTGATTCTTATAGCTCTTTATCTAATAGTGCGATGTTTTCAATAATTGGTGTAATATTCTCCATAGTGACCACTTTATATTCATTGGTTATGGGAACGAAAATATGGAAAAGAAAGAAGAAAACTGAGGAAAAATTGGAACTTAAACCAATTTAATTATAAAATATTTAAAAAAATAAAGACAATAAATTATAAATGGATATATTAAACAATATCGAATGGTATTTTGGCGATATAAAAACAGCCAATAACCGTGACACATATAAACCTCTTACAAAGAATGAACTTAAAACAATAGTTTTTGATGAATCTGTTAAGGAAAATGTAAAATTTTGTTTTCCATTGAATAACAATTTTTCTTTCACTGAAACAAGAGAATATGCGAGACCCCTAACAGTTGAACAAGTTTTGAAGATTATTAGGAATTTTTATTTTGAACCCATAAAACCGGAAAATATGGAAAAAGCATTTGAAGATAATGAAGATTGGAAAGAATGTATCATTGAACAATATAATGGTAATGTTAATGATATAATAAATCTTGATGTTTTTAGTGTTGTCAATGATTGTGAGCCAGATTTTTGTGGTTTAAATTTTGATGAAAAAAGCGGTGAATATTTTGTAGGAATTGGTCCAGAGTAATTATAATAATTTATCCAGCGAGAACATCGTTCAAATTGTTTTAATATGGATCAGACACTGGTTCTTGTATGGCTAATGTATTTAATGGATCAACTGGATCAACTGGTGTCTGAACAGGTGGTTGATACCAACTGGGAGGGAAAACACAAGCACTTTGAGTTTCGCTAAACTTACCTAGGTGAGTCATTTATAATATGTTAAGAATATTTTTTTAAGCTCTTGATTCAAAAAAATACTTCCACATATTATATTGGTTTGAGTTTTGATGAAAAAAAGCGGTAAATATTTTGTGGGAATTGTTCCAGAATAATTCTAAAATTTTAGATTATGTTTTTCTCTTATAAATAAGATATGATTACTATGTAGTTTTTCGCTATGATACTCATAACCTAATTCGAATAATTTATTTTCAACGTCTTTCGATGGTTTCGTTTCAACTATAATGATTGGCATATTTTTTTGTATCGTTTTAAGAGCACCTTCGATTACTTGTGTTTCGTGTCCTTCAACATCCAATTGTATGATACTTATTGAATGTTCATCTTTACTTAAGTAATCATCCAATCTTATGCTATTAACTTCTTCAATCACATCATCATTCGATGATGATTCGCGCACATTTGATAAAATTCGAGAACTTCCTCCACAAGGAACATTATTTATTTTGGTAACCATCTTTTGTCCTTGGTTAATATTACTTAAACATAAATTTTCTAAAGTAATATTGTTTAAATTATTAATTTTTTTGTTTAAGCCTGCATAAATATAATTTTCTAAGACTGGTTCAAATGCAAACACTTTTGGAATATTACCAAAAGCAGGTAGAAAATCACCAATGTACGTCCCAGCGGTAATTATACTAGAATTATTATAATTTTTGAGTATGAATTCAATTGTTTTAGGCTCATACACATCTCCTTTCTTTAATGCTTTTGTTACGGGTCTATTATGTGATTGGGGTACAATATAGGTTCCATATTTGTTTTTACAAATAATATCGGTGGGCTTATGTTTTTGACAATTTTTCATCATGCTATTTATATACGCAGAGAAAAAAAACAATACAAAAATTAAAAATTGATAGTAATTTATACAAAATAATGCGATATATATAGGAATGTCTATTTCCATGAATGCTTCTAAGCTTCAAATATCATCTCAAATAGATGAACCCATCAACGTACTTTTTAAAGTGTGTGATAAATTTGCAAAAAAATCATCCTTCAATTACTTTGCATTTGGAGGATGGATTCGTGATACTCTCCTTGGAGAAAAACCAAATGATCTTGACTTCTACATTTCAAGTCAAGATATTTGCAAGGAAGTTATTGAAATACTCGATATGACTGGTCGCATTGTTGGAGGTTTGAAAAAACAATATTTGTATGGTGGTGAGCATTTTTGCACCTATCGTTTCTCATTTGTTAAAAACAATGGAGAAACAATTCCGGTTGATATTGTTACACAACAACTTGATCCACACTCAGCAGTTCCATTCAACATTTGCGATTTTACCTGCAATAACTTGATCCTACGAAGTGATGGAACAATTGGAACTCGTGTTAAAAGTTCAAGAGATAGTATCTCTAACTTTGAATGGACACTTCGTTGCATTCGAGATGCCATACAAAAAAATCTTGTCTGGATGGTGGAAACACCAACAATTTGTATTGAGATAAAAATGGAGACTTCTTGGAAGATGGAAGAAAGACTCAAGAAGATGATGCTCAAGGGCTACCACGATTCTCGCCTGTCTTTGACGTTTTTCAAAATCCTTAAGCCAAAAACACATCTCGATGTGAAAGAAGGATGTGAACCATCAAGCGAATGTGCGATTTGTCAAGATAAATTCAATGATCTTCTTCGCACTGTGAAGCTTGAATGTGATCACGATTTTCATTTCCATTGTATCAAAAAATGGAGATTGGATCAAGATAAAAATACTTGCCCTATTTGTAGAGCAAATATTATGTATAAATTAGAGTGATCTTTTTTGTACAAAATTATAAATAGAATAAATATTTTAATGAATTGAAATTAAGAATAAGATTTTTAGCAGGTATTGTTAAAAATAAAATAAAAATTATATATATAAATGGTTGAGTATAAGAAAAAAAAGATTCAACTTCAATCTGGAGGTACTCGTTATTATTATTACAAAATAAACAATGATGGCAAGAAGGAAAGAGTTACAAAAGAACAATATCTAAAAAAATCTAAAAAAGGTGGTTATTCCAATAATACGACACAAAATTTCAACAATAAAGTGGACAATCGTGCTAAAAATTTTTGGTCAAATTCATTGAAGAGTTCCATTGTAAATTGGACAAATTCAGGAAGTCGTGATAATAAAATATCAGATACCTTCCATATCCCTTTTTGGGAAGGTACTATCACTAAAAAAGCACCATCTATATTTTCAAAAGATACACAAAAAAAACTAACTTTGTTCTTCTCTCCTCTTGCGGAAGATTTTAAGGTTTATGATAAGCCATTTATTGTCGCTGGTTATCTCACAAAGCCGGGCAATAATAGAAATAATAATTCTCCATTGGAGTGGGAGGAAGTAGTAATAGAAAATGGAGGAAGGGATGGATTGAATGTAAGATACACTGGTGAAAAGGGATCTGAGAAAAGATTGTTGACATTGGGTAACCCTGAAAAAAATGAGAAATTGTGGTATTTTATACAAAGTTTGAAGCCAATTTTTAAGGAAGAATTCGATAAACATTTCAGCTAAAATTTATAATCTAATTGTATTGTATTTTCTATGATAAATATGTAATTATTCCATCTATTGTCATCTTAATCAATCCTCCATCGAAATTAATACCAGTATCTCTCAAATCATTCTCTCTCAAATGAGTAATCCAAAAAACGGTGATGTTATTCATCTTAGCAAATCGATGTATGACTTTGAAGCTCTCAATTTGTAATTCAGGATCTTGCCCATCTTCTGGTTCATCCAAAAAAATTATTTTTGCTCCAATATTTAACGCTTTGAATAAAGTTCTCGCAAGAAAAAACCTTGTTTTTTCTCCTCCACTTAGCTTATCCTCAATGTATATTCCAAAAGGATCCATCGTCACATCACTGCTTCCAATATTCGACAAAATACTTTCAAATTTACTTCGAGGAATTAATAATTCAATCATCTCTCTAATGCGATCACTATCATTCGATCTAAAAACATCGTATATTGAAACATTTGTTAATTTTGTAGCAGCTGAGTGTTGTAGATGAACCACTATTTGTTCATTATATGCGCGAATATTTACACCATTGTCCAGGACGATTCCAGGAAGGTATCCTAAAAATGCATCCAAAAGTGTTGACTTTCCAGATCCAGATGGACCTTTAATGAGATAGTGCTTACCTTGTTCCACCATAATTTTTTGATTACAAGAAACTGTATGAGCTCCTCTTGAAATATGGATAGAAGATATCCCAAAGTTTTGGGGAATTTCTTGTCGAGGGATTATATCATCATATTTGAGATTTGCATCTTTGAACATCGTGTAATACTTATCATATTCGTTACAATAACGACGATAGTGATTTCCAAATTGAGATATATCCCTAACAGCACCGGAGATTGATGAAATAACTACGTACTTCTCCGCAAAATTTCGATCGTCATTCGAAGCATATGCGTATAAAAACATCAAAATATTGGTCATTAAATTAATAACATAATAGGCTACATTGAAGAGTGTATCAACTTGAATCCCATATTCAAATGGTGCTCCAATTGTTTGAAAATACTCGTCAGGTTTGCATTCCTTGTTTTGAAATTCAATTGAGCGAAATGTTAGTAAATCTTTTGTTCTATGGTATATTTTTTGTTGTTTCTCCATTTTCTCGGTTAATTTCTTTTGGATTGGACGCAAAATAGCGAAGAATAAAATTACTAACAATAATATAGCAGTTAAATCCTGGAATCCTGGGCTCATAGATACCAAAATAAGGAAACAAGATAGCACGGAACCAAATGCTCCAACCACAGCTTGCAATCCCCATTCAATGAAACGATTTATTGCATTGGATGCATCTCTTAAATCTTGGTCCATAGTTTTGGAAGCCGAATATTTGTAAGTTGTTTGTTTTGATAGCATAGAGTATCTAAAAACTTCAGTGTTTAAATTTTTGATCGCCATTTTAGTTCCAATCGATATCATAAAAATTGCTTTGATAATATCAAGCAAAGTTTGTGAGATACTTACTAAACAAAATGTAAATCTATAGTCACCCAATCCTTTTATCATTTTAATATTCATAATGTTTAACACATATGGAAATACTAACATTGATAATCCAAAACAAATCATAAGTAATTTCTTCCAATATGGGAGAAGTCCAATCATAAGCAATGATTGCTTAGCTAGACTGTTTTTTGGTTCAGGGTAATGAGAGATTTGTATTCCAATTTGATTGTTGTCAATGTCATTATATTTGTTAGTATAGAAATAGTTAGTGAATAGGTCGACGAGATGCTGGATCATAAAATTTGTTTTTGTTTTTTAAAGTTTAACAAATTTTTAAATCATTTTTTATAAATTAGTATTTCTTATAGAAAACTTTCTTATTTATAGAATCTATTTTTCACTTCGTCATTTTTTTTATAAATATAATATATAATGGTTGAGTATAAGAAGAAGAGAATTCAACTACAAAATGGAGGTTCACGTAATTATTATTACAAGGAATTTAGCAATGGTAAAAAAGAACAAATTAGCAAAGAGGAATATTTGAACAAGAAAGGCGGTGACGAAGTGAACAATCGTCTGGTTAATTTAGGGTTCATCGTTTCAGAGAGAGATGGAAAACAATTGCACAATGAAGAATTAGCGAGAATTAAAAGCAAATTTAGAAATGCAAATGAGCTAAGAAAATTTGTAAATGAATACGAAGGATTACCCAATTATTCAAATGTTCCCAAAAATTTGAATGCCAGTGATAAACAAGCCATCGATTCGATGAGAAATAGTGGAAGATTGAGTAACAATAAAAATGTTGAAAATTTATTGCTTGAATTAACTCAAAAATATAAGTCCAAAAATAGCGAGCGTTTAAGAATATTTGGAAAGATGTCTAATGTCGATGATTATGGAATGAAGCTTTTTGACTACATAAATTCTGGGACGAATGCATAAAATAATTATAAAATTATACATATTTATGATGTTCGATAAAAAAAATAATATTCTGTAATATCTTATGATAAAAGTAAAAAATAATCGTAAAGATGTTGGGGCTTTATATCACTTTGCTCATTTTTTATGCGATTGTTTATTCCCGGAGATAATAAATGATGTTTATAAATATAATGAAGTAGTTAGAGAGAAGATTTTAAGGCAAACGATTGGAAATTTCGAAAAGATTTACACAGATGTCATGATGATTAAAAATAAAGAGATTTTAACTAATGAATTTAATAGCTTAGATATACAGACAATTAGCTATAAACCAAAGGAAGAATATATAAATAAAATAAATTTTGATAAATTTAGAAACTTTATATTCAATAGATATAAAATTAATGGATTAATTTATGATAAAAATTATCCGGATGTGATACTAGTAAAAAGGAATGAACGCGTTTCTCTAATAGATGATGAATATTTGAAAAAAATAAATATGAATATTAAAACGGGAAAGGAACGTAGAGAAATTGACAATATTGATGAAATAGAAAAATATTTATTAACTCAATATGGAGATAAATTTAAAAGTGTTTTTTTCGAGAATATCCCTTTTGAAGAACAAGTTAAATATTTCAATAATGCAAAAATGATTGTCTGTGCACACGGTGCTGTAATGGCGAATATGTTTTTTTGTAAGAGAGGAGCAAAAATAATTGAAGTAACTTGTGGGAAAGGTTGGCGATTCTTTAATGATTTATCGAGAGTATTAGGCTTGAAACACTATAAATGTAGAATAAATGAATTCGAAAAAGTTATAGATTTTATAAAATTAAATGGTATTATTTCAACTTGTAATACAAAGAATGAAATTTAATAAAATCTTCTAGTTTCATACCAACCCTTCTCTCTGTGTTATCTTTGAAAACAATTGTGATGTAATGAAGAGGATTTATTTTATCATCGAAGAAAAAATAATCTTTTACTATTTTTACTTTATAGAAATTTATTTCAATATTTTCCATTATTTTTTATATAAATATCCAATTTTTTTTAATTATCGAATTATTGTTCTAACTATTATTCGCAAATTCATTTGTCTCTGTGAAAATAAATTTCAAAAATTTGCGTTCTCCTTGATT
>JACCED010221206.1_pt1 | contig 10231 bp, 8 predicted proteins | sample 7455021 | NCBI WGS metagenome assembly JACCED01 (sample SAMN15323456, study PRJNA562643) | freshwater metagenome | isolation source: river surface water | place: USA:Blue River Watershed | collected 2017-08-19 | reverse complement strand
ATTCGTCATGCTAGAATAGCGCCTTGGTTTGGAGGCGTGCCCGAGCGGCTGAAGGGGCTCCCCTGCTAAGGGAGTATATGCGCTAAAACGTGTATCCAGGGTTCGAATCCCTGCGCCTCCGCCAAGTAGTGAATGATTAAGCGTCTCTCGTGAACTGACCCCATAAAGTTGGACAGTTTAAGTTGCTAGTGTGCTAATGGACTGATTCCTGTATTGAACGGGACTCAGTCCTTTTAGTTTTAGCTTAATACGATGGTTGTTGTAATAATGAATATATTCCTTTAGACCTGCTTTCAGCTCTTCATAACTACTGAACTTATTCAAGTAAAAGAATTCGCTTTTAAGCGTACCGAAGAAGCTTTCCATCGTGGCATTATCCAAACAATTACCTTTTTTAGACATACTCTGGGTGATTTGGCGCTGCTTAAGCAGTTTCTTAAAAGCAGGCATTTGGTATTGCCAGCCTTGGTCTGAGTGAGTGATCGGTTTGTCCTGAGGGCCAAGCTTGGTCATCGCCTGCTGAAGCATTGAACCCACCATCTCAAATACTGGTCTCCTCGAGGTTTCGAAGGCGACGATTTCTCCGTTATAAAGATCTAAAACGGGCGATAAATATAACTTTTCACCGGCAACATTAAATTCTGTCACGTCATTCACCCATTTCTGATTGATTTGTTGCGCATCGAACTGACGGGCCAGTATATTTGGAGCCGCAACTCCCATAGCTCCTCTGTAAGACCTGTACCTCGTGGGCCTGACAAGCGATTTGAGTCCTAACTGATTCATTAAGCGTTGAACAGTTTTATGATTAATCTGCTTGCCCATCTGCACCAGGGTGGCGGTTATGCGTCGATAGCCATATCGCCCTTTGTGGCGATCAAAGACTTCACGAATCGAGTCCTTTATCTGTTGATATTTATCGGCCGATTCACGCGCCTTCTGTTGGTAGTAAAAGGTGCTACGTGCCAACCCCGTTAATTTAAGTAATGCCGCAATAGGGTACTGATGCCTTAGTTCAAGCACTATTTCTACTTTTTGAGCTGCACTTGCTGCTCTGCTTGGACTAAGGCTTTCAGCTTTTTTAGGTATGCATTCTCCATGCGTAGTTGATGCACCTCTTCGAGTAAGTCTTCACGACTACGCGAGGCATCATCTGCAGGCGAATTGATTTTCTGGGGCGATGAAGAGTCACTCATACGTCGCGGTCTACCTTTAGGTCGGGGAGTTAAGGCATCTAGACCATGCTGATCATAACCGCGCTTCCATGTCCCGATTTGGGCTGGATTTCGAATATCAAATAATGCAGCGGCTTGTTCTTGAGACGACTCGTCTAGGCGCATGCGCTCAAGAACCATTAATTTAAACTCAGCGCTGTACACGACATATTTCGTTTGCAACCCAGAAATACCATGCTGTTGATACGCGGATACCCATCTGCGTATCAGAGAATGCTCTACCCCATGTTCTCGGCCAATAAACTTTAAGCCGTCAGTACCAGACAAATATTGTTGAACTAACGATAGCTTAAACTGCTCAGAATACTTACTCATGAAAAAACCCCAAAAGGCTGGACGGGTGTCCAACTTTATGGGGTCAGTTCATTCGGGTGCTTTTTTGTTTGTCCATAAATTTCCTACGCCAATCTGATGACGCATCCTTGATTCGCTGTGTGTCTAAGACCAAGCCTCATATAATTCTCAAATTGGTATTCAACAGAGAGTATAAAAATGCGTCGCGTTTTCTTATCCATTATCATCCTCGCCCTGTCCTGTATTACTTCGGGCGCGGCAGCTCAACAGATAAACGAGCAGTGGCTCGGTTTCTGGGACTCCGCTGACGGCCAACTCATCGTCACCTCCAAAAATATTGTTGATGCCGGCAAAATCTGTAGATGGGTGGGCAAGATGCCCGCTGGACAACATACAGGTTGTATCGCATTTTATGGAGGCACCACGACTAAAAAGAACATGCTCGCAACACTTCAAAACATGCGTGAAGCTCTTCGAGACAACGTTCAAAACATGGACGCCCAGTATCTGGCAGGAGAAAAGAAACTGGTGGATACGTTGGAGACTAACCTCCAATCACTCAGCGACAGTACCTTTAGAATCGTGGACACCTCGGATGCTGATTATCAAGGTTCGGGTGATTGCGGCAACTATTACATTATGGATCAAGGTGTTGCTTACTCAGTTCGTCAATGCGAGTCAGCCGGCTTGGGCAGTGCATTGATACTGACGCCTATGCGTAAAGGTCCAGCGACAGGACCCATCACAGCGCTTGATGGAAACTGGGTCAGTACAAAATGGAAATACGGCTACACACTGAACAACGGACTTGGCACAGCAACTGCTACGAACAGCGCAAAGTTTAAAGTAGGTGATGAAATCATCATTCTTCGCGCCACAGGAAAAAACACCTTTGAAGGCGAGCAGGTCTATCAGGATGGAAAATTCTATTCTGTAAGTGCTGTCTTGCTGCCTGATGGGCGCCTGCAGTTTAAAGGCGATAAAAATATTACTTGGATCATGGAACGTAAATAAAATTAAAAGTTTCACTGGCGTTCTCTAAGGCTCTAAGGTTTCTGCGCCTGAGCCTTTTAGAGCGCATATCAAGCACCTACGGGTGCTTTTTTGTTTTCATGTGTAAATCTTTATTTTATGCAACGGAAGAATGTACTGACAGATCTGGCTCATTCAACTCAACGCTTCACACGCCAAACGTAATCTGCGGCAGCCTTCTTTGAGTTCTGACATGGAGGTTGCGAACGAGATACGAAAAAACGGGGAGACTCCATACGCGTCGCCTTGTATGACCGCGAGATTTTGTTGTTCGAGCAGGTATAAAACAAACTCTTCATCGCTTTTTAGGATCTTGCCTTGGGGAGTCTTTTTTCCAATGACGCCTGCACAAGACGGAAACGCGTAGAACGCACCCTCCGGGAGGTGGCAACTCAAGCCTGGTATGGTGTTGAGCTCACCCACGACCAGATCCCGTCTTTCTTGAAAGATTCTTGTGCGCTCTGCAATAAAGTCCTGAGGGCCGTTGAGGGCCGCTGTCGCGGCAGCTTGGCTGATCGACGATGCGTTGGATGTGCTTTGCGACTGAAGTTTTGTCATGGCTTTGACGAGTGCGGCGGGTGCGCCTCCGTAACCAATGCGCCAGCCGGTCATCGAATAGGCTTTGGATACGCCATTGATGGTGAGGGTTCTGTCTTTCAGTGCAGGTTCGATTTGAGCGATGGTTGAAAACTGACGACCGTCATACAAAATATGTTCGTAAATGTCGTCGGTCATGATCCAGACGTGGGGGTGACGAAGCAAAACATCAGCCAGCGCCCTGAGCTCTGCGGCAGTATACGCAGCGCCGCTCGGATTGTTAGGGGCATTGAGTATGAGCCACCGCGTGCGCGGAGTGATGGCGCACTCGAGGTCTTGGGGGCTGAGCTTGAAACCGTTTTGTGGTAACCCGGGTACAAAAACAGGCTTGCCTTCGGCTAGTAAAACAATATCGGGGTAGGACACCCAATAAGGTGAAGGCACAATCACCTCTGCGTCTGTCTCAACTGTACACATGAGTGCATTGAAAATGATTTGCTTACCGCCTGTTCCGACGATGATTTCATTTTCAAGATAGTCCAAGTCATTGTCACGCTTGAACTTTTTGATGATGCTGGCCTTGAGCTCTGGTGTACCGCCGACGTCTGTGTATTTGGTCTTGGACGCAGCCATCGCGCTGACCACTGCTTCGCAAACGTGTGCTGGTGTATCAAAATCGGGCTCACCCGAAGTCAGGCTGATGATGTCACGACCCGCTGCACGTAGTTCGCGCGCACGCTGGCTCGCCATTGAGCTAGGGGAGGGTTTGATTCGATTCAGACGAGCAGCGATCAGACTCATTGGTTAACCTTATCAAGCGTTGAGTACACTGTAATTGAAGCTGTTATTGTGAAGCTGAAATTTTTTTCTAAAGCGCGTTCTACATCACAAGCAAGTTTATTTACATATTATTTAAAACAGTCTTGCCTTCATTTGCATACCAGACGTATAGTGATCCGAATATAAACTAAAAGTACTATAAAAAAGGAGACCTCCATGTCACTTCGGAAAGTTAAAGCTTGTTCCGCTGCAGTCGTATTAAGTGTGTTGTGTGCCCCCAGCTTTGCTGCCTGGCCTGACGACCAAACAATTGAATTGGTGGTTGGTTTCGCCCCGGGCGGTGGCACGGATCTGATGGCTCGGGCGCTTGTACCTTTCCTTGAAAAGAAACTGGGGGGTAAAGCCCGAATCGTTGTAGTCAATAAGCCAGGCGCGGGTGGTGAGATTTCAACAACATATTTGGCGCGCGCGAAACCAGACGGCTACACAGTTGGCTTTATTAATGTGCCGGGCTTTGTGTTTATTCCGATGTACAAGCAGGCGACATACAAAACGGATGACGTTCGTATCATTGCGCGCGTCGTCGATGATCCGGCTGTATTGATGGTTCGCGATGATGGAAAATTTAAAACAATTCCTTCGATTATCGAGGCCCTTAAGAAGGATCCTAAATCGTTATCTTTTGCGACAAGCGGACGAGGCACCAGTGGGCATCAGGCTTTACTCAAGATTGAAGCTGCAGCCAAGGTCAAAGGCACAGACATTCCGTTTAAAGGAGCGGGTGAGTTTAAGAGCGCTCTGATCGGCGGGCACGTGGATTTCGCTTTTGCGAGTGTGGGAGAATATCTCGCAGGTTATGGCAACATGAAAAACATCATACCTGTTGCGGTGATGAATCCATCAAAGGTGTCAGCTATACCTAATGTGCCATCTGTGTACGAGTACGGCTACAAAATTCGAGTGACCTCGGAACGGGCGATTGCAGGGCCTAAAGCATTGCCAGACGATATTGCTAACCGCTTTCAGCAAGCGATTAAAGATACGATTGCTGATCCTGCATTCGTGGCGACTGTGAAAAATGATGCGGCCGTGCTTGCGTATATGCCTGGAGCGGAGTTTACCAAGTCTCTTGAGTTGATACGCGAAGAACTCAAACCGCTTGTTGCTGCAATGCAATAAGTAGTTTGAGATGATGTCCTCAATTTCTTAGAGAGACTTTCAAGCAAAGACAGCGCTTGCTCGGCTCATGATTAAGGATAAATTAAGCACCCTCGGGTGCTTTTTTATTGCCAGTATTTGAGAGCAACTTTCACACTCTAGTTTGTAAACTCCACCAGTTTTTTTTAGTGAGATAACGTGTGTACATGTTCATCTTGCTTGTTCAAAGCATCTAGAGCTGTAACTTGGATTTGAAACTTAAATCTCATCAAATTATTTTTATTGTCATATTGACAGCCTTGTTCGGCCGTGCCCAAGCCGATGAGCCTTGTCCTGTAAACGTCTCCACTAACAGGAATATCTCGGTTTCAGTTGCTTCAACCCCTAACTGTTCTATCTATATTAGCAGCGGAGTAACCTTGTCTGCTTCGGGGTATGCCATTTTAGCTGGCGGGGCGGGTTCTACAGTAGTCAATGATGGAACAATTTCTGGGTTTAGTGGAATGAGAAATTCAACTCCTGGGATCGGCACTTTCACAAACTCCAGCTCAGGTGTGATAACCACTACAAGCACTAGTATTTTTAACTCTAACTCCAGTATTACGACTTTTAATAACCATGGATCTATTTCTAGTAATAATGATTCCTTTACGAACCGAGGCAATATAACCAATCTGATTAATACAGGTTCAATCAAAGGAGGCAATGTCGCTGGTGGTGCTGGCTCAGCAATAGTTAACGGCAGTGTCTCTTTATCAGGCACCATCACAAATTTAACCAATACTGGTGCCTTAAGCTCTGGAGGAACGGGCTATGGAATTTACAATTATCTGGGTCAGGGCTCTGTTTCAAATCTTAACAATGGTCAAGGTGGGAATGGCGCGACACCAAGCACAACTGCACTGAAGCACTGGGGACCACTTCCTACCAATTACAACATCATCGTTACTTCAACATCAAAATACGGTCAACTTGCGGTTTTCAGTCCTTCAAGTTCAACTATTTTTGGCATATATTCTGGTGGTGTATCTGGTATCGCAGCATCCACGTTAACGCCTGGCACATATACGGATGTCTTTACAGGTCTTGATGTAATTAACTTAAATGGTGCCACCTCTGGCACATACGGTTCTTTGTATAACTGGTCACTAAGTAACAGAACTGGTAGATCCTGGGATCTCATAGTCACTTGTATTAGCACTTGTGGTAGCGATAACAGCAACAGCAACAGCAACAGCAACAGCAACAGCAACAGCAACTCCTCATCCACAACAAACATCACAACAGGTTCAACGGTAAGTTTGAATGCCGTCGGAGTGACCGCAAATCCTGTGCTTGCGGGTGGCACACTTGTTTTAACCAAAGGTGAACGTTCCAGACAAGCCCTGTCTATCCTGAGCGAAGGCGGAATAATTAGTGCCCCAACAGCTGGGGCGGCTCAGCTATTGGGACAACTCTCAGGGTCAGGTCGGGTCACATTCAACGGTTCTGGAATGACCGTTTTGTCTGGAGTGAACACCTATACGGGTGGCACCACTGTCGAGTCAGGTACGCTGTCCTTGCTTGGCGGAACTTTGGGATCTGGTGATGTTTACGTGGCACCGGGGGCTCAGCTTGTTGGTACAGGAACCATTCCAGGTCCTGTCACTGTCGCCGGCTTGTTCAAGCCTGGTAACTCACCCGGTTATATCAATGCCAATGCAAATGTTGTCATGACGAATGGTTCGGTCTACCAACAAGATATTGCGGGCACGACGCAGGCCTCACAAAGCTCACCCGTTGGCGCAACAGGGTACTACTCCTATTTGAACATTACAGGCGGCCAGTTCATTATTAATCCCGGCTCGACTCTGACCCCAGCTTTATCAAACCTATTCAATAGCGAAGAATCTGGCTATGGCAGTACGCCCTACACACCAGTGATCGGTGATCGTTTTCGTATCATCACGGCTGATGGTGGTATCTCTGGCAAATTTTCAACGCTCACGCAGCCTGCGGAGCTGCTTAGTGACAGGCAGTTTTTGCCGTTCTACAACCTTGATGGCACGAACAGTCTTGATCTTGCAGTGATTCCTAAGTCTTATGTATCAACGATCGCTGTGAACTCGGGCAATCAGAACGCTCAGTCCGTTGGTGCTGCACTTGATCAAATGGTCACGGCGACTCAGTCTGGCACCTCGAACTCAGCACAGGATCAGCTACTGTACGCTGGCTCGACTCAGAGCGCATCAAATCTCGTCAGCTACGCTCAGAGTCTCGCCGGCGAGGTCTATGCAGCTGCCGTCGCTGTGATTGCACAAACAACACAGCGTGTGCAACAAGCCGTACTGACTCGAATGGGCGACACGATGGGAATAGGGTTGCCCAACACTTTGACATCGCCTGCCGGTAATACGGCGCTCATGGGAGCAAGCCATGCTGCGCTTTCAGGTGGAGCGCCTTCGCCTGCTGTCAGCTCCAATCCAAGCGTCAATCCCAATGCGGAGGCCAAGAGGTTTGCAAACGGTAATGTTTGGGGTGATCTAGTCTATCAAAAAGGTCATCGCACGAGCGACAATTACTCTGGCGGCTGGAATAGCAATCTTTACCAGCTTGTATTTGGCTCGGATTTCTTGACCACACATGGTATGACGGTCGGTGGTGGTCTGGCTTTATCCAATACAACGCTTAATCCAAGTTACGGCTCAGGCACCATTCAGCAGGGCGCTGTTTTTGCTTATGGCAAGTTGCCTGTGCAGGAGTACATCGTGGATGCCACGGCGAGCTTCGGTTTGAACTCAAGCGATCTGTCACGTGGAGATGTCACGGGGTTGAGTAATGGGTTCAAAAACAAGAACATCTCTGGTCAAGACGCAATGATCAGCTTGGGCGTCAGCCGCCCGGTGGATATCGAGCAAGTCCGGATTACGCCCTATGCTCGAGTGACTTGGCAGGTCGTGATGCAATCTGGTGTGAATGAGGGGGGGGCTGCGTCAGCCCTGAGTGTCAATAGCTTTACTGGCAATGGCGTACGGGGCGTGATCGGCATCGCTGCAGGATCAAAAGCCAACTCTCCCATGACAAATCCATATACTTACCGCGCCTATGTGGGGGTCGGCGCAGACTCCTCAGGAGTGTTCAATCCAATACTGAACGCTTCGATTGCAGGGATCAATACAAGCGTTACCACCCCCCATGCGGGCGCTACGTTTGTTCAGGCAGGTCTTTACGGTACTGCGAAGATTGCCGAAAACGCTTACGTCTATCTCGGACTCTCGGGGGAGGCTCGCAGCGGTCAGACTCTTGGCGCTGTGAACTTTGGGGTGAGGGTTCAGTTTTGAGACCCAAATCCCAGTTTTTAAAAGGATTTTGATTCGGCAGGCGCCAGATCAGTTATTCTTGGAGATACGCAGCAAATCAGACTGCACCAGCGCTCAACATTTTCTTCAGGTGCTTTCAGCTCGACGGCTGTTATCACTGATGTGCGCATTCCTCAAGGAGTCATCATGACAAATTCAATCAAAATTACACGCCGGAATCTGCTAGGTGCGACCGCCGGTTTGATTGCCGCGGCTGGACTTAAACCATCAGCTGCCTCTGCACAGCAGGCTGCTGCCACTGCAGCGGCCCCTGCCGCTTCCAAGGCAAAACCACTACCCAGCTATGTCAGCTGGAAACATGCTGACAGCATGATTGTTCATACTCCGACGACCATTGAAACAAAGCGTTCCGCTATCGGTTCAAGCATCATCACACCGACCGATCGCCTGTTTATCCGTAATAACCTGCCAGCACCTTCGGAGGCGGATATCGGGGATGTGAATGCTTGGAAAATCAATTTCGAAGGCGTTGGAAAGCCGCAGACTCTTTCTGTGACTGATCTCAAACAGATCGGACTCGAAACAATGGCGACTGTGCTGCAATGTTCAGGTAATGGTCGCGGCTTGTTTCCTGGTAAACCAAGCGGTACTAGATGGCAGACGGGTGCAGCGGGTTGTGTGATGTGGACGGGGGTCCCAGTTCGCGACGTCATTCAAGCTTTAGGCGGAGTATCCGCAGGAATGGTCTATATGACGGGCACCGGAGGCGAGAAGCTTCCCGAGGGCATTGATCCTAGTGCGGTCATTGTCGAGCGTTCTGTGCCTGTTGCAGCGATGCAAGACGCGATGCTGGCCTGGGAAATGAACGGCGAACCAATGCCGTTGGCGCATGGTGGTCCTCTGCGTTTGATTGTTCCTGGCTACAGTGGTGTAAACAATATTAAATACATCAAGCGTTTGGCTTTTACCAAAGAGCAGACACAGGCGGCTATCCAAAAGACTGGATACCGGATGTCACCTGTCGGTCAAAAGGGCGATCCAAGTCAACCCGCTGTTTGGACGATGGATGCTAAGTCTTGGGTGACATCGCCTTCGCCTGACAGTGGTCCCGTCAAAGCGGGTGTTGTCCAAATTACCGGTGTTGCGATGGGTGGACTCGAGGATGTCGCCAAGGTAGATGTCTCGCTTGATGGTGGTAAGACATGGCAGGCCGCTCGGCTAGTTGGTCCAGATTTGGGTAAGTACGCATGGCGTCAATTTGTTCTCGCCACAAACTTGAAGCCCGGACAGTACGATGTTTCTTGCCGTGTCACGACCAAGTCTGGCGTTGAGCAGGTTGCTCAATCCACAGAGAACGCCGCAGGGTATTTGAATAGTGGCTGGATCGCACACACTGTAAAAATTGATGTGGCCTAAACTCAGATTGACAACATTTTTACGAGAGTCATTTGATTTCAATGTTAAAAAAAACCTTCATTCATTTCGCTGAGGTGACCAGAGCGGTTGCTTGTGTATCCGCGCTTGTGTTTGTTTCGGGGTTGGCTTCTGTTGCCTCGGCAAATGATGAAGTCGGCAAGCAGTTGTTCTTAAAAGGTGCAACTCCTGCTTGTGCGATATGTCACACTCTTGATGCAGCCGGGGCTGCGGGCGCGGTCGGTCCCTCACTGACGGAGCTGCAGCCCGATGCAGCTCGTGTCCTGAACGCTCTCAAGAACGGTATTGGTCAAATGCCTGCCTATACCAGCTTGACTCCGGAGCAGATGCAAATTCTCTCTGAATACGTCGCAAAAGCAAGTCGCGAGTAAAACCGAATCAGTCGCGATCGACTCATGTTTCCGGTTTTTCCGCTCATCGCCACACTCGCAACGCAAAGTCTGGCGACGATGGCGGCTTACT
>JACCED011003031.1_pt1 | contig 10234 bp, 9 predicted proteins | sample 7455021 | NCBI WGS metagenome assembly JACCED01 (sample SAMN15323456, study PRJNA562643) | freshwater metagenome | isolation source: river surface water | place: USA:Blue River Watershed | collected 2017-08-19 | reverse complement strand
ATTGGAAACAGCTTTACAAGATTCTTAGCAATTACAGTGGAAATTGATACAAATGGCTATTTGGAAACAACAAATGACTACGTACAGATCTACAAATTCATGCACCGCAAAGGGTTCTATAGACTTCGTTTCCCGGGACTACTAAAAAAGATTATGGCTCTTCGAGGAGTAGATCTCGACATCGACCTAGGAGATCCGACATTCGTCAGTTACTACCGATTAATAAGAATGAAAAATCGACGAATATATCTATACCAACGAGGTTGATATGAAACCATGCATAAAGTACGAAGCCGAAAAATGGAGTGATGGAGCGGGAGCTCAACTTCAACGCATGGCAGCGGTGTATTCGATTTCCCAAGAATTCGGTTTGAATTATATCCATCAAGAAATTCTCCACATCGAGTCTAACCCTGGAGATGGATTTGAAACCCTAGATTCTAAGAGAGATTTCATTCGTAAACTAAATCGGAATTTTCGAATTACAAATGTGAACTGTTCCAGACCACACATAACAACACATCTGAAATATCGCAAAATCATGAAATTCAGATTCGGTGCACGTGTGTACTTTTTCTTAGCTGGCCTCCGGACAATTTTCTCAGGAAAACATTTCCTGTATGTTTGCGACAACCCCTATCCAATACTTGAGAACTACCCGAATATTTACCAACATTTTACTAACAGATTTGGCAAGGAAGATAGAAGTAAGGAAAAGTGCATTCAAGTACAAATGCATGTGCGCGGTAGCAAGAATGGTAACGAGCTAATGAGTACAAGACAGGTTGACTTAAATTGGTATTTTGATATTCTAAAATACATTGATTCAACTTTGAAACTTTTAGACTTAAAGTACCGAGTGATAATTCATACTGATGCCCCATTGGAAGCGGTGAATTGGGAGCCCCTCGATATCTCTGTAGCAACCGAAAAGTTCTGGAAGTCTGCGAATGCGATGAATTACGAAGGCAAGATGTCCCTAACCCCAATTGATTTTCAAAAAGAGTTCAATTTTGTGGAGAATCTGGAGGTAGTTCGCGATATTGATCCGGTTCAAGCTTGGGAAATGATGTCCGAAGCAGACGTCCTAATCTTAGGGAGGTCTTCCTTCAGCATTGTAGCCGGTTTGATAAATAATCACAGTTTGACAATTACCCCAACATATAGACACAAATTCCCTAGTGGATGGATAATTCAGGAAAACGACGTTAAATTTAGCAAATTGCAAAAAATTCGACTTGAGAAGTACTTTTCCTCCCTTTCAAACTCATTCAGGAAAATTCACTAAATGAATGAATTAAGTTCCCAAAGTAAACGAATTTTCTTGGTTGGAGTATGCCGGAATGTAGAGAATACAATCATTAGTGAACTAGAAAACTTGCTAAATGCCATAGGGCAACCGTGTTATAAAAGCTTGGTAATTGAGTCAGATAGTGACGATGAAACGATAAACCTCCTTCGAAAGTTTTCAGTAGGGAAGCAATATTTTCGCTTTGAAAGCCTAGGTAATCTTAAGGAGAGTATCCCGAGTAGGACGGCCAGAATTGCTCACTGCCGCAATGCATATATGGAGTTTTTGGATAAAGAAGCAAGAGATCAAGATTTCGTTGTTATAGCTGACTTAGATGGAGCTAATAAGGACTTAACCTTATCGAGATTTGAGTCAATCTGGACTAGAACGGATTGGGATGTTTGTACCGCAAATCAACGATTTGCATATTTTGATATCTGGGCACTACGAGCGAAGGGATGGTCCGAAATTGACTGGATGGAAGAATACAACCTCCTAGTTGAAGGAGGGATGCGTTCACAAAAAGCGTTGAGAATTGCGCTTTACACAAAAATGAAACAAATAGGCGAGAAGAATGATTGGGTCTCGGTGGATTCTGCCTTTGGGGGACTAGGGGTATATAAATTCCAAGCAATCCGCGGACTGAGATACCTTGGTGAATTAAACGGCCGCGAAATTTGTGAGCATGTCCCATTTCACCGGGCAATCAGAGAGAAAGGAGGGAGAATTTTTATTGTTCCTAGCCTAATAAACTGTGAATTTTCATCGCATACGGAGATTCTCAAATACAGCATCCGGCTGAAAACCTTGATATTACGCAGCCTCAAAAGAATTTCTAGTAGTACTTAAGATTTTGAAGACTACCAATATTCGCAATGATGTGGTGTTGTAGTTCGTAAGGCAAGTAACTCTCAACTCTAGAAGATGATTTTGAATTAAGAATAACTGCCCAAATAGAGATTTTGGAATTTGTTCCAATGAAGTAATGCGCATTTAGCAAGATCGCTAAGGAGTCTAAGGCATTAATGTCTCTAGCAATATCAACCGGAAGATTTCCAACAGTTAGCAAGTTATAAGCCGTATCTGGAGAGTCAGAGAAAAGACAAATTCTTGAACCAATTCGACTATGCAAATCTCGAAGAGCTCCTAAAACTCGATCAGAGGAAATTGGAGACTTATTCTGAAGTGCTAAAAGATCCCCAAGCCTGTAATGAACGAATATGTTCTGACTGTCAGATTCGAAAGCTTGAACCTGTGATGATTGACTAATCATATTTCGGACCTGAATCAACGCGGATTCATTCAACCTGCGCTCCGAATAATGTCCGCGAACTTGTAGTGTCCAAAAACGAACTTTGGCAAGTCCACGGCTTCTATCCCCATCAAGAACAATAGAGAATAATTTCAAAAACTTTACAATTAAACTTCTAACAATTACTTTCCCATTTACCGCTTCCACAGAACGAGGACCAACCTCAATGTGTTTGGTTTGCGCGTAGTCCTCTACAGAGATAACTGAACCTGGAAAAAAGGGGGAGATCTCCGAAGTTCTTCGAGTTACTCCATTTTCATGGCAGACAATTGTAAACTTTCTAGAGGGGTACTTTGCTTCTAGCTCGAGACGCAGAACCACGGCATACAACTGCGAACCAAGTCCACCCCAGCAATGTATTTCTATTTTCGGAAGAAATCTAGAAAGAAACATGATGAGACCTAGTTTTCATAAGGCTATGATTGTACTCAGATTATGCATTCAAGACGACAGGAATTCATGGAAACCGATCGGGTGAAAATAGTTTGCTTGTCTTTCTATGACCGCACTTATTCTAGAGGTTCAGTCTTTCTAAATTCGAATTATGTGAAATCTTGTGATTTATTTTTTACGAAAATTGATACAGGTTTAAGATCCTCTATTCGAATGACCTATCTACTGTCGAAAAGAGAAAAACACGCCAATACAATTTTTGTAGTGCTCTCCCCAAGTCATGTTCTCGTTCCTCTGCTCAGATTATGTTGGCGAGGAAGAATTGTTTTAGATGCGGGCTGGCCACTGTCAGATGCGGTGCTTTCAAGAGGTTTGAATTTAACTAAACCATGGAAATTGATGAAATCAGCTGCAATTGATTTTTTAAGTTTTCAGATGGCATCAAGTGTGATTGTGGAATCAGCGGCGCAGTCAAAAAGAGTCGCTCGATTATTTAAAGTTCACACCAGTAAAATCTCCGTCCTATTCACAGGATTTGATGAAAGCAGTATCTTGCTACCAGAAATAGATTTTCCAGAGCTTGCTGATCTAGATACCACAAAGCCGATTGTCGCCTTCAGGGGATCAGCGAACCCAGAATCAGGTCTTGACATTATCGCCGAGATGTCCAATTTACGTGGGGCAGAAGAATTTAACTTGCTTATTTGTACAAATGCAGTGAATCCCAAATACAATTTCTCCCCAAGTACCCATTTGATTACTAGAAGACTTTCAACCCAAGAAATCACTAAAATTTACCGCATTAGTGCGATTCTGATAGGCCAGATCTCTGGTCACAAAAGATTAAACTTTACAATTCCTCACAAAGCTTATGAAGCTGGCTATTTTGAGAAAGCATATATATCGACGGATAGACCTGCAATCCGAGAGGTGTACTTCTCTGCCGGCGAAGTTAGCTTCAAGCAGAAATTTGATCCCAAATCGCTTCTTCAGATAGTTCTAGAGCTTATAAATAATTCTGAGAAAAGGTTTTTACTGGAGCGTTCAATCTCACGAGAATACAGAGAGAGAGCAAATCAGGAGTTGCTTGGAGAGAGGTTTATCAAGTTGATACTTAGAAGTTAGCCAAAATAAATTGAACGTATATTTATTTCCATTTTTTCAGGGGAAAACTGATCAAGTCTTTTTGATTGATAGTCTAGATAGCCAGCAGTATTTGCGTGCAGCACCTTTAGAATGAGACTCGCAAGAGATTCGAAGTCACCAATTTGAAAAAACAATGGAAAGTTATCCCCTAAAACTTCTACGGCTGCATCACTATTGCTAGAGATTATTGGGACCTTATTGGACATAGCCTCTAGTAGAACCAGACCAAAACCCTCGTACCGGCTTGTGAGCACAAAGATATCGAAATCTCTCATCACTTTACTGACTTGATCAGTTCTACCGACGAGTTTCACAGAAGATTGAATACCGAGCTCTTTTGAAAGATCCTCTAAATTTTTTCGTTCGGGTCCTTCACCATATATTTCTAAGATCAAATGCCTCTGTTCGCGCAAAACAATCTTGAAGGCTCGAAGTAGTGTTGGCAAATCTTTCTGTGGAACAAGTCTGGAGAGTGTCCCAATTTTTCCACTCGGTCTATTTCGGGAATTGACATGAACTTCTTGAGGGTAACCGTAATGTACAACTGATATCTCTTTTTGTTCAGAAACTTCTCCACTATCAACCAGGTAACGCTTAACCGTTTGAGTAATGGCAATAACTCTTGAAGCCCTTTGAGCTACAAAACGTGAGAGCCGTTTAGAGATCCAGCCAGGGGCGCCGGGAAAGAACGGCTCCGCATTATGTCTACTTATTACAAAGGTTGCTTTTGGTTTGGCTAGAGCAACAAGTAACTCAGCTCGAGGCAGATGTGCGTGGACAACCAACGAAGGATCTCTTGTTTCTTTATACAGAGTCAGAAGTTGCTTGGCTATATTTCTTGAAGCCGATGCAGCTTCAACACGCGCTCCAAGAATTCGGAAATCATTTTCCAGTTCATTCTTGCCTTTAAGGTAGATAATTTCAACTTGAAAATTCTGTCTTTTTTGCTCGCGAACTAAAACTAAAAGTTGATTCTCTGCCCCTCCGCGCTCAATAGTTGTTATTACGTGAAGGATCCGCACTTTACAAAATCAATTCCCTGAAATAATCAATCGTTTTCTGTAACCCTTCCTCAAGTTGGACTTTTGGCGCCCAACCGAGGGTCTCTTTTGCACGAGAAATATCTGGTCTCCGTTGCTGCGGATCATCTTGCGGCAAAGGTTCAAAAATTATTTTAGATTTTGATTTGGTAAGAATGAGTACCGATTCGGCTAGTTCAAGCATTGTGAACTCATTAGGGTTCCCAAGATTCACAGGTGACTCCGGGTTATTCTTAACTTCGAATAGCTTGATTATTCCATCTACTAAATCTGAAACATAACAGAAAGAACGCGATTGCGACCCATCCCCATAAATAGTTATATCTCTTCCGGTTATTGCTTGAACGATAAAGTTACTTACTACTCGACCATCATCCGGTGACATATTCGGGCCATAGGTATTAAAAATTCTTAATACCCTTGTATCGATGTTAAATTGACGTCTGTAATCGAAACATAAAGTTTCGGCGGCTCTCTTACCTTCGTCGTAACAGGAACGGATTCCGATGGGATTCACGTTTCCCCAGTATGTTTCCGGCTGAGGGCTTATAGAAGGATCCCCATACACTTCACTCGTGGAAGCTTGTACCAACTTCGCACCTCTTGATTTCGCAAGGTGCAACATATTTATGATTCCTAGAAAATTTGTCTCAATAGTTCTTACTGGGTCACTTTGGTAGTGCCTAGGGGAAGCGGGGCAAGCAAAATTAAGTATTCCATCGACTTCAGCATTGAATGGCAATCTCACATCTTGATTGACAAATTCAAAATTGGGATTCGATTCAAATCTTAGCAAATTTCGTTTTGAACCTGTGGATAGATCATCCAGACCAATTACTTGATAATCCCGTTCAAGCAAAGTAGCCGTTAGATGAGAACCGAGAAATCCGGCTGCACCAGTTAGCAATATGCGCATAAATGTAGGCTACCTTAAATTCTCTCGCATTCCTGTTTTATGAAGCCAGTATCGTAGTTAATCTTTTAATCCAGATGTCAAGGGAGTGTGACTCTTTTACAACTTCCTGCTGGCGCTCAACTTTTCTAACCAAGGCATTTGGATCTTCAAGAAGGCAAGACAGAAGTTCTATACCCAAATTTGCGGTCCTGTCGCCACTCCAAGTCCCAAACTCTAATCGAAATTCATCATTCAAAGTAGCAACCGGTACACCTGATGTCACTGACTCCAAAATAGATTTATCTAACGAGCCATTGTAAGCATGGATAAAGAGGTCAAAATTTTGAAGTAACTCGGGGACCTCATCCCTAGTCACAGAGTCCAGGAAAACAATTGATCCATTTGATATCAGCTGCTGGTGTTTCGACTTAATTTCTTCAAGTTTTTCTCGATTTTCAGCTGATGACGGACTTCCAATTATTGAGAGCTTTAGTCGTGAAAGATGAAGTTGTGCGAAAGCAAATGCCTCTATAATTAGATCTAATCGTTTTGAAGGATCACTCCGACCGATGTGAACAAGTTCTGTCCGGTGAAGCTTATTCTGTGGCAGCTTAAAGAATTGATCAAAGTCGATTGCTTGACCAATAGCAATCACGCCTTTGCCAGAATAAGGGCAAGATCCGTCTGTCGAGGTAATTATTGAGGTCACAAACCGCCGACAAATACGCAATGCAGAGCTCTTATGTTTGTGCGCGTACCAAAGATAGTGAGGAACGTTCAAGGTATTTGTGAAGGGGATTGCAAGTAAAGATTGAACCTCCGTCATGTGTGAAAATACGACATCGGGTTTTTCTCTAATAAAAACTTTTAACATGGAAGCAAGAAATCTTGAAGCATTTCTAACTGGAGAACCTAGTACCCAGTTCATATCTAGGACTTCGACGTTTGGTGGCATGGCTTCTGAGGAAGAGTCACCGGTAAGAACTGTAATTTTTCTAAAATGTGGTGACAATTTCCGTACTACACCAACTTGGTGCGAGAGCAGTGGGTGTCGCTCGTTCATGGTGTAGTTGAGAATTAATAGGTGTTTATTTTTCCCTAAAATGAGTTTATTCCGCCGTTCTGAGGTGAACCCTAATTAGACGATTGTATACTCATATTCCTGCACTATCCTTTAGAGAGGTTTTGACTATGAAAGTCCTAGTAACTGGTGCGGCAGGTTTCATTGGTTCGGCCGTGAGCGCAAAACTGAAGGCTCAAGGTCATGAAGTATTGGGACTAGATTCGATCTCTGATTATTATGACCAAAACTTAAAAAGAATGAGAATCGCACACTTTCTAACTCAAAATGAAATCAAATTTGAGAAAGTTGATATTGCACTCCTCGACCAATTCCAAGAAGTATATAAAAGATTTAATCCGGATGCGGTCATTCATCTGGCGGCCCAAGCAGGTGTTAGAACTCCAAACACAAAATTGACAAATTATGTCGGTGCAAATCTTGTAGGTTTTACAAACGTACTTCAGACAGTTGTTGAATTAAATACCTCTATATTTCTTTATGCTTCATCATCAAGTGTCTACGGTAATAATTCAACTGCGCCCTACTCTGAAGACGAAAAGAATCTAACCCCAACAAGTTTTTATGGAACTTCAAAATTGGCAAATGAAATCTTCGTGAAATCTGTCCTGACCAACACGTCAACAAAGGTCGCAGGAATGAGATTCTTCACGGTTTACGGACCCTGGGGTAGGCCCGATATGGCTTATTTCAGAATCCTGACGAGCGTGCTAACTGGAGAAAATTTCAAACTTTTCGGAGACGGATCAATTAGGAGAGACTTTACCTATATCGATGACACGGTTTTGGGAATCGTTACATTATTGGATAACGCTTCTAAGATCGAAACAGGTAATCCAGAGATATTTAATATTGGTGGCGGCAAACCGGCATCCATACGCGAGCTGATTTTAGAAATCGAAGGAATCGCAGGTTCAAAAGTAAAACAGATAGAGATGTCTGAAATTAGTGGCGATGTACGGGAGACGATTACCAATCCTGCAAAACTTCAAGAATTCACTGGATTCACCCCTCAGATTTCATTAGAAGAAGGCCTGAAACTTTTTTATAGTTGGGCCACGGAAGAAGCAATAGCACCACACCTCCAGGAATGGGTTAGTTCTACTCCGTGAGAATTCTTTTGGTTTCAGGCATCTACCCCCCTGACGTCGGTGGACCGGCCACTTTTATCCCTCGGCTTGCCCAGTATCTCTGCGACCGAGAAATTGAAGTCGAAGTCCTAACCCTTGCCGACAGCAATTTTCCAGCCGATCATAGTGATTGGAAAATTACCAGAATTAAACGCCAGATGTGGCTCCCTCTTCGATTCATAATTACAGTTTTAACTGGTGCTAAGAGACTCAAAAAATGTGATGCAGTATTTGTAAACGGATTACATGAAGAAATAGGCATTGCATTAAGATTTTATAAGAGGCAAAGCGTTGCCAAAATAGTCGGCGACCCAGTCTGGGAACGTTCAATCAACGCAGGCATTACTGAGCTCTCAATTGAAGACTTTAACCAGAGTAGACTGAATCTGGGAAATCGCTTACAAAGACGTTTACTTATTAGTTCTCTTAACAGATTCAATTTTGTGATAAGTCCGAGCCAAGGGCTTGTAGATATAGTGAAGGCATGGGGCGTAAGAGCCAACACCTCGTTACTACCAAATGGGATTGAAAACCTAGGAGATTCTAAGCCGGAGAGTAACTTTGATCTCGTGACTGTGTCGCGGTTAGTCAAATGGAAGCAGGTAGATGCGGTAATTCGATCCGCGAGTATCCTAAATTTGAGCATATGTATTGTTGGAGACGGGCCAGAAAATGAGGCCTTAATTAAGTTAGCAAAGGAACTTGGGTGTAAAGCAACTTTTGTTGGCAAAGTCTCTGAAGATGAGGCAATCGAATTAATCAAACAATCGGAGATTTACATTCTTTTTTCAACATACGAGGGATTATCGTTTTCCCTTCTGCAAGCGATGAATTTAGGGAAAACTGTCGTTGTCTCAAATGCCCAAGGAAACGTAGATGTCGTTACGAATAATTATGATGGTTTGATTGTCAATAAAAGTGACCAAAACGCATTAACGGAAACTTTAAAAGTTTTGACTTCAAACCCGGGATTAAAGACGAGTTTGGGGCTGGCCGCTCGAAAAACCGCTCTCCACAAGTACTCATTAGTCCGAACTCTCTCAGCCACTTCAGCGTTGCTGGGGGTGTCTCGTGAATAAATCTCCCAAACTCATAGTAATTCTCGATGTGGCAGGAAGAATTCTTGATTCAGAGGAAACTTTCGAAAGGCACAATATCTATGCACGAGAATTAGATTCTGATTCAAACTCTGAATTAAAACTGTTGATAATAAGTTTAGGTAAACAAGAGTCGAAATCAAGACACTTTCAAGATATGGACTTCGAGTTAATTCAATTACCGGTGCCCAGAAGTAATATTTTGCGATTTGCGTTACAAGCATACAAGGAACTGAAAGATCGGGAGGTTGTCGGTTTTGTCTGCGGCGACCCTTGGGAGAGTTATTGGATTTCCTTCTGGCTCAAGAAAATATGGTTTAAGAATTCAAAAATCCAGCTACAGCTTCACGGAGATTTTGGATCTTGTCTTTGGAGCAAAGATTCTTTAAAACTTAAGGTACGACAACAACTAATTTACCTTAAGTCAAAGTCGATTAACTCCATAAGGTTCACATCCAAGAATCAACAACTAAGTATTCAGAGAAAATTTAACATGAGGTGTGAGAATCAAGTAATCATCCCGGTTCCTCTGAATCTCCCGAATGAGAATTTTTCTCGTCCTGACAAAGTGCTAGTAGAAATTGGATTCGTTGGACGTATTCATTTAGAACGAGGACTTGATACGTTCATTACTTTTGCAGAAGTGGTTCATACGAAATACCCAGAAGCACGGTTCAAGATAATTGGTAGTGGCAAGAAGGCTGAGTGGTTTAAGACTGAGTTGAAACGCCATGTTGCAGAAAGTAAGATTGATTTCATTCCGCACCTCTCTGGAAGCGAATACTTTCGCGCAATAGGCGCACTCAGCATTTTATGCTCCTTCGCACCTTCTGAATCCTATGGACGTGT
>JACCED011643780.1_pt1 | contig 10238 bp, 7 predicted proteins | sample 7455021 | NCBI WGS metagenome assembly JACCED01 (sample SAMN15323456, study PRJNA562643) | freshwater metagenome | isolation source: river surface water | place: USA:Blue River Watershed | collected 2017-08-19 | reverse complement strand
TCGTGGCTGACACGGTCAAAACCCGCGAGCCGGGCAAGGACCCTGCAACGCGCACATTTCAGGCTTTTCGGATTTTCATCAATGCCGAGCTTGAGGAGTTGCAACAAGCGCTGAGCGCTTCGTTGCAAGTGCTGCGCCCAGGAGGTCGATTGGCTGTGATCAGTTTCCATTCGCTGGAAGACCGCATCGTCAAACAATTCATCACGCAACATTCGCGTGAGGTATACGACCGCCGCGCGCCTTTTGCAGCACCCAAGGTGATGGACTTCAAAGCAATTGACCGCGTCAAGCCGAGCGCTGCTGAAGTAGAGGGGAATCCTCGTTCACGCAGTGCCATCATGCGTGTGGCTGAACGCTTAGGAGCGGTGGCATGAGCCGCGTGAGTTTTCTGTTGATGATGGCGGTCATGGCCAGTGCGCTGTACTTGGTGCGCACGCAGTATGAGTCGCGTTCGCTCACGACAGAGATAGACCGCGCCACCAGTTTGGCGCGCAACTTGGAAACAGAAAACGACCGCTTGGATGTGGAGCGTCGTGCGCAGGCGACGCCTTTGCGTGTTGAAAAATTGGCGCGTGAGCAGCTGCATATGCGCACCATCACACCTGCTATCACGCAATATGCCACCGTGTCGGGTGGCGTCGCTGTTCCTGCGGCATCTGCGGAGGTTCGCCCATGAGCAGCCGCAGCGTGCAATACACCTCTAGTCCTTTGCTGGCTAGCAAAACGCCCATCTGGCGCAGCCAGTTCATCGTGGCAGTGATCGCTGCGGGCTTTTTGGGTTTGGTGGCGCGCGCTGCTTATGTGCAGGTGATTGATAACGCATTCTTCAAACGTCAAGGTGCGGTGCGTTTTGTGCGCACCTTGGATTTGCCAGCGAACCGTGGTCGTATTTTGGATCGCCACGGCAACATCTTGGCGTCCAGTGTGCCTGTGCCCAGCATTTGGGCCAACCCAGAAGACATTGAGCGCGATCCTGTGAAGCTCAAGGCTTTGGCTAAGTTGTTGGGCATGAGTCCTGCAGACCTCGATAAAAAACTGCAAGACGAAGACAAAACCTTTGTGTGGCTCAAGCGGCAAGTGGACGAGTCCGTTGCCAAAGATATTGCCGCTCTCAAGATCAAAGGTGTGTACGACCGCAAAGAGTACAAGCGCATTTACCCAGAGGGTGAGTCGGTGGCACACGTGGTGGGGTTCACCAATGTTGAGAACTTGGGGCAAGAAGGTGTGGAGCTGACCTTCAACAAGGCCTTGGGCGGCAAAGCGGGTTCACGTCGTGTGATCAAGGACCGCTTGGGCCGTGTGGTCGAAGACATTGGCGAGATGGTGCCCCCAGTGGATGGTCAAGACTTGCAACTGAGCATCGACAGCAAGGTGCAGTACTTTGCTTACGAAAAAATCAAAGAGTCGGTGATCAACAACAAAGCGGCCGCAGGCAGTGTGGTGGTGCTTGACATCAAGACGGGCGAGGTGTTGGCCTTGGTCAACTACCCCAGTTACTCACCAGGGAAACGGGGCAGTTTGAGTGGCGCACAGCTGCGCAACCGAGCCCTTACCGATACGTTTGAACCAGGCTCCACCATGAAACCGCTCGTGGTGGGTTTGGCTTTGGAGAAGGGCATTGTCAAGCCCGAGACTTTGATTCAAACCGCGCCTGGCAAATTGCAAATGGGCACGGCCACCATCACCGATGCCCACCCGCATGGTGTGTTGAGCGTGAATGAAATCATTCAAAAATCCAGCAACGTGGGCACGGTGAAGATCGCCATGCAAATGCAACCTCACGACATGTGGGAAGTGTTCACACAAATGGGGTTGGGTCAAAAACCTCAAGTGCCGTTCCCAGGGGCGGTGGCTGGCAAAGTGCGTCCCTACAAAACATGGCGACCGATTGAGCAAGCCACGATGAGTTATGGCTATGGCTTATCCACCAGCTTGTTTCAATTGGCGCAGGCCTACACTGTGTTTGCACACGATGGCGAAATGGTGCCCATGAGTTTGGTGAAAACCAACCAAGCACAGGTGAGTGGCGCACGCGTGTTTTCTTCACAAAACGCAGCGGCCATGCGCAACATGCTGCACTTGGTGACCATCCAAGGTGGCACAGCGCCCAAGGCGCAAACCATGGGTTACTCGGTGGGCGGCAAAACAGGCACCGCACACAAGGTCGAAGGCAAGGGCTACGCCAGCAAAAAATACCGTGGCTTCTTTGTGGGCATTGCACCCATCGACAACCCACGCATCGTGGTGGCGGTGATGGTGGATGAGCCCACCGCAGGTGCTTACTTTGGTGGGGATGTGGCAGCGCCCGTGTTTAGCCAAACCGTGCAGCAAACCTTGCGCATGATGGGGGTGCAGCCCGATATGGCGGTCAAACCTCAAGTGGTGACCAAAGTCGAGAAGGAGTCGTTTTAATGAAACGACTGCATAGCCCTCAAGACGCCGCACAGTGGTTGCACAACCAAGTGCGTGGCAAGTTGCACACCGACAGCCGCCGCGTGGGTGCAGGTGACGGCTTCATTGCTTGGCCTGGTGGCGTGACGGATGGTCGCCAGTTTGTGGCATCAGCCTTGAAGCAAGGTGCAACAGCTTGCGTGGTGGAGCAATCAGGCGCAGATGCTTTTGCATGGGGCGACAACGAAGCCATTGCCGCCTACGACGGATTGAAAGCGGCCAGCGGTTTGATCGCTGCCGCGTATTACGAACAACCCAGCTGCGAGCTGGACGTGGTCGCCATCACAGGCACCAATGGCAAAACATCGACAGCGTGGTGGTTGGCGCATGCATTGCAAAACGCAGGCAAACGCTGTGCCATCGTGGGCACGTTGGGTGTGGGTGAAGTGAGTTGCCTTGAAGTGACTGGCATGACCACGCCTGACCCTGTGTTGTTGCAAGCGCGTTTGCGCGACATGGTCGATGCGGGTGTGCATGCCTGTGCCATAGAGGCCTCATCCATCGGGTTGGCAGAACATCGCTTAGATGGCACACAGGTGCGTGTGGCCATGTTCACCAATTTCACGCAAGACCATTTGGATTACCACGGTGACATGGCCAGTTACTTAAGCGCCAAGCTGGCCTTGTTTAGTTGGACGGGTTTGCAAGCGGCGGTGGTGAATGTGGATGATGCGCAAGGTGTGGTGTTGGCTGCGCAGCTGCAAGCGCGTGGTGATCTGAACGTTTGGACGATTTCGTGTGCGGCAGATGCTGCTGCGGCCACGCCAACAACTGCTCAGCAACTTGTGGCGCGCCATGTTCAACATGGCGCATTGGGACTGTGTTTTGAGGTGGCTGAGGGTGATGAAGTGCATCGCCTCGACACATCGTTGGTTGGGCACTACAACGTGAGCAATGTGTTGGGCGTCATCGCCTGCCTGCGTGCTTTAGGTCTTGGTTTGGCGGATGCCGTGCAAGCCTGTCGTGTGTTACCCGCAGTACCAGGTCGTATGCAAGCTGTAGGTGAAGCAGGCGAGCCCTTGGTGGTGATCGACTATGCACACACGCCCGATGCCGTGGCGCAGGCCGTCCAAGCCTTGTTGCCTCTGGCGCAGTCACGCGGTGGCGAGTTGACCTGTGTGTTGGGTTGCGGTGGTGACCGTGATGCGGCCAAGCGCCCCTTGATGGCAGCTGCCGCAGAGCAATACGCGCACCACGTGGTGTTGACCAGCGACAACCCACGCAGCGAAGATCCACAAACAATTTTGAATCAGATGTTGGCAGGCCTGAACAACACAGCCAAGGCCATCGTGATTGCCGATCGTGCCCAAGCCATTGCACGCACCGTGCAGCACGTTCGTGCGCAAGATGTGGTGTTGGTGGCTGGTAAAGGTCACGAGGCCTACCAAGAAATTTCAGGCATCAAACATCCATTCAGCGATGTGCAGCATGCAAGTGACGCATTGACGCACAGGAGGGCACATGTCTGACATGAACCTCAGCCTGAAGCAAATCAGCGAGTGGCTCACACCTGCTCAACTGCAGGGTGACGCAGCATTGACCATTCAGCGCGTCAACACCGACAGCCGTACTTGCCAAGCGGGCGACTTGTTTGTTGCGCTCAAAGGCGAGCGCTTTGATGCGAACGATTTCTTGCCCCAAGTCGCTGCCAATGGTGCCACTGCCGCCTTGGCGCACCATGGCTTAGAGGCAGCCAAACTGTCGGGTGTGCAAGTGCCAGACACACGCATCGCTTTGGGCCAGCTGGCCAAAGGTTGGCGCAGCCAATTCAACTTGCCCGTCATTGCGGTGACGGGCAGCAATGGCAAGACCACGGTCACGCAAATGATTGCCAGCATTTTGCGTGCGGGTTTGGGTGATGACGCTTTGGCCACGCAAGGTAATTTGAACAATGACATTGGTGTGCCGCAAACCCTGCTTCGCATGCGTGCGCATCACCGCAGTGCGGTGGTGGAGTTGGGCATGAACCACCCGGGCGAGATTGCAGGCTTGGCGGAGATGACGCAAGCTACCGTGGCGTTGGTGAACAACGCCCAACGCGAACACCAAGAGTACATGGCCACGGTAGAAGCGGTGGCGCAAGAAAACGGTGAAGCCATCAAGGCGTTGCCCGCACATGGCGTGGCAGTTTTTCCCGCGCATGATGCGTACAGCCCTTTGTGGAAAGCATTGGCAGGCAGTCGCGCTTGCATGCGGTTCTCTATGGCGGGTGAGGCTGAGGTGCAGTTGCTCAAAGCCGATTGGTTGAACGACCACTGGGCTGTAGAAGCTCAAACGCCCGCAGGTGTGTTGCACACCCAATTGCACATCGCAGGTCGACACAACGTGGGCAATGCCTTGGCTGCTGCTGCTTGTGCGTTGGCGGCTGGTGTGTCACTTGACACCATTGCCAAGGGTCTCAGTAGTTTCGAGCCTGTCAAAGGCCGCTCGCGTGCCTTTGGTGTTCAGTGCCAAGGTCGCAACATCACTGTGGTGGACGACACCTACAACGCCAACCCCGATTCAGTGCGTGCCGCGATTGACGTGTTGGCTGAGTTGCCCGCACCACGCTTGCTGGTGTTAGGTGACATGGGCGAGGTGGGCACACAAGGCCCCGAATTCCACCAAGAAGTTGGCTTGCATGCCACGCACATGGGCATTGACCATGTGTTGTGCTTGGGCGACTTGGCCACACACACCGCACAAGCTTGCGGCGCGAACGCCCACCACATGACAGACATCGATGCATTGAATGAACGCGTGATGCAACAACTCCCGCAGTTGGGCAGCGTGCTGGTCAAAGGCTCACGGTTCATGAAGATGGAGCGTGTGATCGATGCGATCAGCGCTTGCCATGACCACGACAAAAAGGAAACGACACCATGTTGCTGACCCTCGCCCAGTGGTTGCAAACCCTCTCGCCAGAATTTGGCTTTTTCCGCGTGTTTCAGTACATCACGTTTCGCGCGGTGATGGCGGCTTTGACCGCGTTGCTGATTGGCTTGATTGCGGGACCAGCAGTGATTCGTCGTTTGGCTGCGTTGAAGATCGGGCAGCCCATCCGTGAATACGCCATGCAGTCGCATTTGGCCAAAAGCGGTACCCCCACCATGGGCGGTGTGTTGATCTTGATCGGCATTGCTGTGGCCACTTTGCTGTGGGCTGATTTGTCGAACCGCTTTGTGTGGATCGTGATGATCGTCACCTTTGGTTTCGGTGCGATTGGTTGGGTGGACGATTGGCGCAAGGTGGTGAACAAAGACCCAGAAGGGATGCCTTCACGTGAGAAATACATGTGGCAATCCATCATCGGCTTGGTGGCGGCCTTGTATTTGGTGTTCAGTATTTCTGAGAGCAGCAACCTGCGTGTGATCGAGTTGTTCTACTCGTGGGTGAAGTCTGGTTTTGACGTCGACTTACCCCCCAAAGCTGGCTTGCTGTTGCCCTTCATCAAAGAAGTGAGCTACCCACTGGGCGTGTTTGGCTTTGTGATCATGACTTATTTGGTCATTGTGGGTTCAAGCAATGCGGTGAATTTGACCGATGGTTTGGATGGCTTGGCCATCATGCCCGTGGTGATGGTCGGTTCGGCCTTGGGCGTGTTTGCTTACGTCACAGGTAGTTCGGTGTATTCCAAATACCTGTTGTTCCCCTACATCCCAGGCTCGGGTGAGTTGATGATTTTCTGTGCCGCCATGGCGGGTGCAGGCTTGGCATTTTTGTGGTTCAACACCCATCCTGCGCAAGTGTTCATGGGTGACGTGGGTGCGCTCGCACTGGGCGGAGCGCTCGGCACGATTGCAGTGATCGTGCGTCAAGAAATTGTGCTGGCCATCATGGGTGGAATATTTGTGGTGGAAGCGCTGTCTGTGATGTTGCAGGTGGCCTACTTTAAATACACCAAGAAAAAATACGGCGAAGGCCGACGTATTTTGAAGATGGCGCCTTTGCACCACCATTTTGAAAAATCAGGTTGGACCGAAACACAAGTGGTGGTCCGGTTTTGGATCATCACCATGCTCTTGTGCTTGGTGGGCATGTCTACTTTGAAATTACGGTAAACATTCAATGCGCGCACTACAACAACTCTCTGTGCTTGTCTTGGGTCTAGGTGACTCAGGACTTGCCATGGTGCGTTGGTGCATCCGTCATGGCGCAGATGTAGTGGTCGTAGACACGCGCGAACAACCACCGCATCTGGCACAGCTTAATGAAGAGCATCCCAGCGTGGTGTTCAAGCATGCGCCATTCGATGCGTCTTTGGTAGAGGGGCAGCCAATTCGAGCGGTCTTCAAAAGCCCTGGTTTAACGCCTGAAGCGGTGGCGCCCGTATGGCAAGCAGCAAAAACAGCAGGTTTATGGGTGGGCACGGAACTCACCTTGTTTGCACAAGCTTTGGAAGAATTAAAAACAGATGCGCAATACGCACCACACGTCTTAGCGATTACTGGCACCAACGGCAAAACAACGGTCACTGCCTTGACCGGCCAATTGTTAGAGCGTGCTGGACTTCGTGTAGCAGTGGCAGGAAATATTGGCCCCACATTGCTCGACACCTTATCGGTTGCGATGGACCAAGAGCAGTCTGAGTGGCCACAAGCGTGGGTGCTGGAGTTGTCAAGTTTCCAACTCGATCAAGTAGACACATTTGCACCGACTGCAGCGACTGTGCTGAACGTGACCCAAGACCATTTGGATTGGCATGGCGATATGCAAGCCTATGCACAAGCCAAAGCGCACATCTTTGGCCAACATGCTTGTATGGTGTTAAACCGCGACGACGCACAAGTGATGGCCATGCTGCCTGCGCCCGTCGTTAAAACCAAAGCAAACAAGCAAACCCCACGTGAAGTGATGCGATTTGGCGCTGATATGCCCACGCAAAATGGTGATTGGGGACTAGAGACTGTCAATGGCATGACTTGGTTGGTACGTGCATTGGACATAGTTGACACCAAGAGGTCACGCGTATCCTCAGAATCTGACATCTACATCCAACGCCTATTGCCAGTAGATGCCTTGCGTATCCGCGGGCGCCATAACGCACTCAATGCCATGGCGGCGTTGGCATTGGCGAGTACAACGGGTGCGCCATTGGCTGCCATGTTGTATGCCTTGCGCGAATACCGTGGTGAACCCCATCGTGTGTCGTCTATCGCTGTATTACAAGATGTCGAATATATCGACGACAGTAAAGGCACCAATGTGGGCGCTACTGTCGCAGCTATCAATAGCGTGGGGGCAGATCGTCGCATCGTGTTGGTATTGGGCGGCGAAGGCAAAGGGCAAGATTTCTCACCATTGCATGTACCCATTCAACAATTTGTCCGCTCCATCGTATTGATTGGAAAAGATGCAGCCGAACTGCGTCAGGTATTGCAAGGGACAGGGGTGCCCATGCATGACGCTGCAAGCTTAGAAGACGCAGTCAAGCAGTGCCAACGCTTAGCCCAGACGGGGGATGCCGTGTTGATGTCGCCAGCTTGTGCAAGTCTCGATATGTTTAAAAACTATGTGCACCGCGGCGAAATATTCGCACAAGCGGTGCAAGGCTTGGCACTCGATTTAGGGTTAGAGCTAGATGTCCATGGAGGCGTGCAGCTATGAACGGACTGATGGCACGTCTTCCGCTGGGTCTGCCTGTGCGCTGGCTTCAAGCGCTGCGTGCCATGCTGGGCGCACGACCTCAAGCTGAATTCGACGAATTACCCGTGCGTGTGCATGGAACAGAGTTCACCCGAACAACGGCTGCGCCCGTCCATGTCAAAGGCTTTGACCAACCTTTGGTGTGGGTCACATTTGGACTGCTCATGATTGGTTTGGTGATGGTGTATTCCGCTTCCATCGCATTGCCAGATAACCCGCGCACTGGCGGAAATTACTCGTCTACCCATTTCTTATTCCGCCATACGATTTCTCTGATTGTGGCGTTCGTTGCAGCAGTGGTTGCTTTTCAAATTCCATTGAATACATGGGAGCGTATTGGTCCATGGGTATTTGTGGCGTCCATCGTTTTGCTGATCGTGGTACTCATTCCTTATGTAGGCAAAACCATCAATGGCGCACGCCGTTGGATCAGTTTTGGTTTTATTAATTTTCAACCTTCTGAATTAGCGAAGTGGGGCGTGTTGTTGTATGCCGCTAATTACATGGTGCGCAAAATGGAAATCAAAGAGCAGTTCTTTGCAGCGGTGTTGCCTATGGCTGCTGCAGTGGCCGTTGTTGGGGGCTTGTTGCTGGTAGAGCCAGATATGGGTGCATTCATGGTGATCGCCGTCATTGCGATGGGCATCTTGTTTTTGGGTGGCGTGAACGCTCGGATGTTCTTGGTGATGTCATTCTTGATTGCCGGTGTGTTTGTTCTGATCATTGCTTCGTCTGAATGGCGACGCGAACGCATCTTTGCCTACCTCGATCCCTGGAGTGCCACCAATGCGATTGGCAAAGGCTACCAGCTGACCCATTCTTTGATCGCGATTGGAAGAGGTGAAATATTTGGTGTGGGTTTAGGTGGCAGTGTGGAAAAACTACATTGGTTACCTGAGGCGCACACTGACTTTCTATTAGCCGTGATTGGTGAAGAGTTTGGATTTGTTGGCCTGGTGGTGATCATCGGTTTGTTCATGTGGTTAACCCGTCGAATCATGTACATCGGTCGCCAAGCTATTGCCATGGACCGTGTATTCGCTGGTTTGGTGGCGCAGGGGGTTGGCATTTGGGTCGGCTTTCAGTCGTTCATCAATATCGGGGTGAATCTCGGTGCATTGCCGACGAAAGGTTTGACGTTGCCATTGATGAGCTATGGTGGTTCGGCCATCTTGTTGAACTTGGTAGCGATTGCAGTGGTCTTGCGTGTGGACTTTGAAAACCGCGTGCTGATGCATGGAGGGCGGTTATGAAAACGGCACTCATCATGGCTGGTGGAACGGGTGGGCATATTTTTCCCGGCTTGGCCGTGGCGCACCGTTTGCGAGAACATGGATGGAATGTGCACTGGTTGGGCGGACCCGCACCAAGCATGGAAAGTCAGTTGGTCCCACCACATGGGTTTGACTACGAACAGATTCAGTTCTCGGGTGTGCGGGGTAAGGGGTTCATGACCTTATTCACCTTGCCATTTACTTTGCTACGTGCGTTTTGGCAAAGCGTGCAAGTGTTGCGCCGCATCAAACCTCACGTCGTATTGGGTATGGGTGGCTACATCAGCTTTCCTGCGGGCCTCATGGCTGCGGTGACTGGACACAAGCTAGTGGTGCATGAACAGAATTCTGTAGCAGGCATGGCTAACAAAGTGCTGGCCCTATTTGCGCAATCTGTATTGACAACTTTCCCAGATGTTTTGAAAAAAGCACAGTGGATTGGAAATCCTTTGCGTGAGGCGTTTGTCAAACAAGCGCGTCCAGCGGAGCGCTTAAGCAAGCGCCATGGACCTTTGCAATTGTTGGTCGTGGGTGGGAGCTTAGGCGCACAAGCACTCAACACAGTTGTGCCACAAGCTTTGGCTTTGATGTCGGAATTTCGTCGTCCTGTAGTCATCCACCAAAGTGGTGCTAAGCAAATAGATGCATTGCGTGCAGCGTATGAACAAGCAGATGTGCAAGCCACATTGACACCGTTTATTGAAGACACTGCCCAAGCCTTTGCCCATGCCGATGTGGTGATTGCGCGGGCTGGTGCAAGTACGGTCACAGAATTAGCGGCGATCGGTGTGGCGGCTATTTATGTGCCTTTCCCCCATGCGGTGGATGACCACCAAACTACCAATGCGAAATTTGTTGTCGATGCTGGAGGAGCTTGGCTCATGCCAC
>JACCED010634755.1_pt1 | contig 10239 bp, 9 predicted proteins | sample 7455021 | NCBI WGS metagenome assembly JACCED01 (sample SAMN15323456, study PRJNA562643) | freshwater metagenome | isolation source: river surface water | place: USA:Blue River Watershed | collected 2017-08-19 | reverse complement strand
GGATTGATAATTGAAAATCAAAACTTAAACTCACAAACTCTGCATCAAGCTGTATTAAAAATTCAATCTCTGGGATTAGAAAATTGCGCAAGTGCGAGCCGCAGCCTTGGAAACGTAGATAGTGCAAAAGAGTTTGTCGATTTAATTTTGCAGGTTGCCCGATGAGCCATCCACTAGGACGTGTTTTCATCGTCGGAATTGGCGGCGCTGGTATGAGTGGCTTGGCAAGGCTCTTACATGCCCAAGGAGCCCAGGTATGCGGCAGTGATGCGAAAGATAGTCGCAGATTGCAAACCTTGAAGGCAGAAGGTATCTCGGTTTTTATCGGCCATGACTCGTCACACATTGTTGGCGAAGATGGGCAAGCGCTCTTCGACACAATTGCCGCTTCAACAGCAGTCCCAGCAACTAACCCAGAACTTAAAAAAGCGGGCGAACTCGGCATAAAGATCCTAAATCGGGCTGAATTACTGTGTGCTTTGACCGACAACCACCAAGTTGCATCAGTAGCTGGAACACACGGAAAAACCACCACCACTTCAATGCTCACTTTGGCATTGCAATCGGCGGCACTAGATCCATCGTTTGCAATCGGTAGCGAACTAAATGAATCAGGGTCAAATGCGCACCTTGGTAGCGGCGAAATATTTGTGGTTGAAGCAGACGAATCAGATGGAACTTTTCTAACTTTAAACACCAAGATTGCAATAATTACAAATGTCGAACCAGATCATCTAAATTATTGGCAAACTTTTGAAAAACTTGAAGCCGCTTTTCTAGATTTCACAAAGTGTGCCAAATCCAATGGTGGAGTAGCCGTAATCTGCGTCGATGATGCCGGCGGAAGAAAACTGGCCGAACAAGCAAAAGCAGCCGATGTTCAGACCAAGACTTATGGAATTAATGGTGATGCTGATTATCAAATCAAGTTACTCAATCACCAGAAGTTTGGTTGGTCCTTCGAACTATTGAACGATGGCAGATCAATCTTGAAGGTTGATTTAAAAGTGCCGGGCACGCACAATGTATTAAACGCTAGCGCTGCCGCAATTGCTGCCATCGAGTTAGGTGCTGATATTGAAGGAGTTGTGCACGGTCTAGAGATGTTTTCTGGAACCCGGCGCAGGTTTGAATTCAAAGGGTCAGTTAACGACGTTCGCGTTTATGACGATTACGCACATCATCCAACCGAAATAGCGGCGACTTTAAAAGCTGCTCGGGAAGTAGTTGGAGACGGGAAATTGATTGTCGCATTTCAAGCGCACCACTATTACCGAACCGCTCTATTTTCAAAGGAGTTTGGTCAGAGCCTCGGGCTTGCAGACAAGGTGGTAGTTCTTGAAGTCTTTGCACCTGGCGAGGAATTTATTCCCGGTTCTAGCGGGCAAACTTTGGCGGACAATGTTCCGCTTGCAAAAGAAAATGTTATTTTTGAACCATCATGGTCAAAAGTGTCAGAACATTTGATTTCAAATGCAAGCCCTGGAGACATCATTATGACTTTGGGAGCGGGCGAGATCGGTCTGTTGTGTCCAGAAATTCTCGAAAAGTTGGCAGCTAAAAGCCAATGAGTAATCAAGATTCAAACGTTCGCTCAATAGAGCGTAGGCGTCGTGAGAAGAAAAGAAAACGAATCTTCTTGGTAACTGCATTTTTTGTTGCCGCTTTGTTTGCAATTTATGCAACTTATTTCAGCAACTGGTTAACAGTTAAGAAAATTTCAGTTATTGGAAATCAAATTGCATCGTCTGCATTAATTCAAACCGAAGCTGCTATCGAATTAGGTACACCTCTTGCTCGAGTTGACAGCGATGCAATAAATAGAAATTTGGCGGACATTTCTTCAGTGGACCATGTTGAAGTGCGACGGGCATGGCCAAATGAAATTGTGCTTGCGGTTAGTGAACGGGTTGCGATTGCCACAATCAAAAAATCCAATTACTGGGTTTTCGTCGATGCTAAAGGCGTCGAATACGGAAAAACTTTTAATCAGCCTAAGAATTTGATGGTTTTTGAAGTTTCAAAAAAAGCGGCTCGGGTAGAAGTAGCAAAAGTTTTTAATTCGATGCCGGGTTGGATTAAGTCTCAGATTAAAACTGTGGTTGCAAAATCCCGCGATGATGTTCGAATTTTGCTAAGTGGCTCAAGGCAGGCGATCATCGGCGACTCCTCTAGATTGGAGCGCAAATTCGCGGTTTTGAAGGTGCTGATGACCCGAAAAGCGAACATCTATGACGTGAGTGCACCTGATGTGCCAGTCACTCGTAAATAAGTAGATAAATTGTTTAGACACGCCGTAAATGTGCGTGGAATTGAGAGTGTTTTCTCTACTGTCGCATTTAAGCAAAACCTGCGTGAACTCTAAGCCTTTTCTAAAGGTTGAGAGTTCCTAGGAGAGGAATCAAAGTGACATCAGGGCAAAACTACCTCGCGGTTATCAAAGTAGTTGGCATCGGTGGCGGTGGCGGAAAAGCCATCAGCCGAATGATCGATGCTGGCCTAAAAGGTGTCGAATTCATCGCCCTTAACACCGACTTTCAGGACTTGATGTTGGTTGACGCAAACGTCAAACACGATCTTGGACGTGAAGTCACCAAAGGATTGGGTGCTGGTGCGAACCCAGAAATGGGTCGCCTAGCAGCGGAAGCCGATGAAGCTGTCATCGAAGATATTTTGCGTGGCGCTGACATGGTTTTCATCACCGCAGGTGAAGGTGGCGGAACCGGAACTGGCGCCGCACCTGTAGTTGCGCGCATTGCTCGCCGGCTAGGTGCATTAACTGTTGGTGTTGTAACCAAGCCATTCTCATTTGAAAACTCTCGTCGCTTACAACAAGCCGAACTTGGTATTGAAGCCCTTCGCGCTGAAGTTGATACGTTAATTGTGATTCCAAACGAACGTCTGCTTTCACTTTCTGACAAATCAATTTCTTTCATTGAAGCCTTCAAAGCGGCAGATACTGTTTTGTTAAATGGTGTTGGTGGAATCACTGAAATCATCACCACTCCGGGTCTAATCAATCTAGATTTTGCAGATGTGAAGAGCGTTATGGAAAATGCTGGCGGCGCATTCATGGGAATCGGAAAAGCCCGTGGCGAAAATCGCGCAGTATTGGCAGCAGAAGCAGCTATCGCCTCACCGCTACTTGAAGAAAGTATCGAAGGCGCTCGCAATGTTTTGATTTCAATAGCGGGTGCAAGCGATATTGGTTTGTTTGAAGTTAATGATGCGGCGAACCTGATCAAGAATGCAGTTCACAAAGATGCAAACGTCATCTGGGGTATGGCAGTAGACGAAAAACTTGGCGATGAAGTCAAAGTTACAGTCGTAGCTGCTGGTTTTGATTCAGGAACTCCTGCATACAAACCGGCTCCAAGCATTGCTACGAGTGAAGAAGGCAATGTAAAGGTTGCCCCTGAAGTTGAAGAGATTCCATCTTGGTTGAACAGCGATGCCGAATCTGCACCAACTTCGGTTGATGCTGAAAAACCTGCTGAAGAGTCAACCACTTACACTGGCCCAAAACGCACCATCGTGTTTGAAGATTCAGATCTGGGCGAAGAGATTGATGTTCCAGACTTCTTGAAGTAGAAGTCAGATGCTCACTTCTGGTTTTTTTGAAAACAAAACTGGCCAACAAATGGCCAAGTGGGCCTTTTCAGATCGAAATGATGGAAACAGTGCATCCCCTTACGTTTCGTTAAACCTTGCTACCCATGTAGGCGATAGCCCAATGGCGGTTGCATTCAATCGAAATAGTGTGCTCGAGGAATTTGGCTACAAAGATGTCACTTGGCCAGGTCCAGTACATGGAACCGACATTGGACTCGTTGAAAAATCCGCTGGCTTATTTCCTGATGTGGATGGGCTCATCACTAAACGCCGTGAAACCGTGCTCACCACCATGGGAGCTGACTGCGTTCCACTCATTGCAGTTGATGTCGAAAACAAAATTGCACTGACGGCCCACATAGGCTGGAAAGGTGCTGCTAGTGGAATTCAAGAGTCCATCATCGAAGCAATTGAAAAATTGAGTGGCGATCTAAAAACCACCAAAATCCTTTTAGGGCCAGCGATTTGTGGAAACTGTTACAAGGTAGATCAAAGTCGAATTGATGAAGTGGCAAAAGTTTTGCCTGCTGCAAAATTTGAATATGGATTAGATATTCGCACTGGTTTGAAGCAATATTTCAAATCCAAAGGATGCCAAGTTGAAATCATTGGTGATTGCACATTCGAATCTCAAGATCTTTTTTCACATAGACGAGATGGCGTTACCGGAAGACAAGCTGGATTTGTGGTGTTGTTGTGAATCGTATAGATGAGTTACAGCAAAACTTGCTTGACATCAACAATCGGATTCAAGCGGCTTGCAAAGAGTTTGGGCGCAACATTGAAGATGTAAAACTAATCGCAGTCACTAAGACCTGGCCAGCATCCGACATACAACTTCTGCACAGCCTTGGGATTCGGGATTTTGGCGAAAGCCGAGATCAGGAAGCCATGTCCAAAGTTGAGGAGCTCAAAGATCTGCAAGCGAGTTGGCATTTCATCGGTCAGGTGCAATCCAACAAGTTGAATCACATTGCCAAATATGCGGATGTGGTTCACGCGCTAGATCGAGAAAAAGTTATAACAGGACTTGATGCGGCCGCTGCAAAAGCAGGGCGCCGAATTACTGGCCTGTTGCAGATCTCACTCGATGGGGATGAATCTCGAGGCGGGGTAGCAGTCGGGAAAGCACTGCAACTAGCTGAAGTTTTTACGGCTTGTTCTAACTTAGATTTTGGCGGGGTAATGGCGGTTGCACCTTTGAATCGAGATACAAATGAGGCGTTTGCTCGGCTTCAAGAGGTTGCACAAGACATTCAAGCCAAATTTCCAAAGGCACGGATGATTTCGGCAGGAATGTCTTCGGACCTTGAAATTGCGCTTAAAAATGGTGCGACACACCTTCGAATTGGCTCTGCCTTACTCGGGAATCGTGAGTGATTCGGGTAATTTTGCCCCTAATTACGCGTGCTTCCCCTGAGCGCTCAATCTGAAAGGTCAACCAAGATGTCCGCTATACGCAAAATCGGAAATTTCCTAGGTTTAACTGACGAGGATTACATCTACGAAGATGAAACCGTTCAGGAAGCCCAAGCACCTGTTCGCGATCGCCGTGCAGAGCGCCAGGAACGCGCTGAACGTCGCGAACGTCGTGAAGCTCGTGCTGAAGTTGTAACTTTGCACGAAGTTGTAGAACAGCCAGTTATCGCTCGCAATGTCACCTTGGCTCCAAATTCTTTCAATGATGCACGCCAAATTGGTGAAGAGTTCCGCAGCGGCGCAACCGTCGTGGTTAACTTGCAATCACTAGACGACATCACCAAGCGCCGTCTAGTTGATTACATCTCAGGCCTAATGCACGGTCTAGATGGCAAATTCACCAAGATTGGTCTTAATGTTTTCATGCTTGCTCCTAAAAACGTCGAAGTTCGCGACGAAGCTGGCATGGAAGTTAAGAACGACGGATTCTTCAACCACAGCTAATGCCAATTCTTGCAACCATAATTGATCTTTACATCTATGTACTGATCGGTCGGTTAATTCTTGATTATGTCCTGATGTTCTCGCGTAGCTTTCAGCCGCGAGGCATCATGGCCATGCTTTTTGAATTTGTATTTGCATTGACAGACCCACCACTGAAATTCCTTCGCAGATTTATTCCGCCACTGCGACTAGGAAATGTCTCACTAGATTTGAGTTTCATTGTTTTGATTTTTGGTCTGAACATTCTGCAAGCGTTTTTACGCTAAAGAAGACCTAAGCCACTTTAAAAGTTAGCTTCAAACCAATCTCATTGTCCGCAACCGCAAACTCAAGTGCATCTGCTGATTCATTAAAGCTGGTAGCCAATACTTCGCTTGCAACAGTTTCACTATGTGCTCGCATGGCTTCACTTAAATCAGCGTTGTCTGAACTCCAGTTAACGCTGATTCGATCGCCAATTGCCAAACCGGAAGTCTTACGAGCTTCTTGAATTAAGCGAATGGCCTCGCGGGAGAGACCTAGAAGTTTCAGTTCTGGACTGACAGTGAGATCAAGTGCAACTGAAGCGCCACTTTCACTCATGACCGCCCAGCCTTCGCGAGGTGTTTCGGTGATGATTACGTCTTCTTCACCAAGTTCAACATCGCCAACTTCGGCTACTGAAATCTTTGCAACACCAGCACTGCGGATATCGGCGGCCAATTTCGCTGCATCAGCACTAGCAACTGCAGAAGCAACAATTTGAGTTTGCCCTCCGTAGCGCTTTCCGAGATTGCGGAAGTTTGCCTTGATACTCACATCTACAAGTTCACTGCCACCGCTCAAACTTTCAACTGACTGCACATTTAATTCCGCAGCCACTTGATCTTTAAGTTCGGCATCTAACTCGTCCCATTCGCTTGCACCAATTAATGCGCGACCAAGTGGTTGACGGGTTTTAACTTTTGCTTCCGCGCGAGCGCCACGCCCCAGTTCAACAAGCCGACGTACAAGTTCCATATGGCCAGAAAGCTTTTCATCAATCACCGCGGCATCCACTGCAGGCCATGAAGCCAAGTGAACCGATTCTGTTTTTTCGGTTTCAATAAATAAATCTTGCCAAACTCGTTCTGCAACAAAAGGTGTGAACGGGGCCATCACCAAAGTCAATGTGCGAATTGCTTCATGCAAAGTTGAAAGCGCGGAGTTATCGCCATCCCAAAAACGACGGCGAGAGCGGCGCACATACCAGTTAGAAAGGTTGTCTACGAAATCTGCAATCAATCTACCGGCACGCTGGGTATCAAAATCATTTAGCGCAGTATCAACATCGCGAGCAAGCTTGTGGGTCTCGGAAACTAGCCAACGATCTAGTAGTGGGCGAGTGTTGACTGCTGGTGCAGTGTTTGCATCGTAGGTCCAGTTTGATTCGCGCGCATAAAGAGCCTGGAAAGAAACGGTTGCCCAATAAGTTAGCAAAGTTTTGCGAACCACTTCAGCAATTGTGTTGTGACCAACTCGGCGTGACTGCCAAGGAGATCCACCTGCCAACATAAACCAGCGAACTGCATCAGCACCATGTTCATCCATCAATGGGACTGGTTCCAAGATGTTTCCAAGGTGCTTGGACATCTTGACGCCGTTTTCATCGAGGATGTGACCTAAACAAACTACATTTTCATATGAGGACTTATCGAAAACTAAAGTGCCGATTGCCATTAATGTGTAGAACCAGCCGCGGGTTTGGTCGATAGCTTCGCAAATGAAATCGGCTGGATAGACATCTTCGAAATTGATTGACTTGTTGTGCGGATATCCCCATTGCGCAAATGGCATTGCACCGCTGTCGTACCAGCAGTCGATTACTTCTGGAACGCGTGTGGCGGTTTCTTTACATTCTGGGCAAGCAAAAGTGATGTCGTCAACAAACGGGCGATGCGGATCTGAAGAAGACACATCCTTACCGCTCAAGGTTGAGAGTTCTGCCAAAGATCCAACGCAAGTTAGGTGATTGCTTTCGCAGCGCCAAATTGGAAGTGGTGTTCCCCAGTAACGATTGCGAGAAAGCGCCCAGTCCACATTGTTGTTGAGCCAATCGCCATATCGACCCCACTGAATGGTTTCTGGATACCAATTGGTTTTAGTGTTTTCACGAATCAACGCATCTTTGATTGCCGTTGTGCGGATGTACCAAGATGGTTGGGCGTAATAAATCAATGCAGTGTGGCAGCGCCAGCAATGCGGATAGGAGTGGGAATACGGTTCATGTTTGAAAAGCAGCCCGCTCTTTTCCAAAATCTTCACAAGTTGTTTGTCAGCAGTCTTAAAGAAAACTCCACCAACTTCAGGAACACTTCCTTCAAAAGTTCCATCTGGCAAAACTGGATTTACAACCGGCAATCCATAACCACGGCAGGTTGCTAAGTCCTCAGCACCAAATGCTGGTGCTTGATGCACAATTCCAGTTCCGTCTTCAATTGTTACGTATGAAGCAAGCAAAACTGAATTAACTGGCGCATCAGTTTCGGGAAACTCCACCCAATCAAATGGACGCGAGTAGAAAACACCTTCTAGGTCTTTACCCTTGATGGTTTCTAAAACTTCATTGCCTTCACCAAGCACTCGATCGCGAAGTGCGTCAGCCAAAATGTAAATCGCGCCTGATTCATCTTTTGCAACTACATAATCAACATCTGGATTAACTGCAGCTGCGGTGTTTGATACCAATGTCCATGGTGTGGTGGTCCAAACCAGAAGTGAAACGCCTGGGTATTTATCAGCCAAAGGTTTTGAAGTGACTGGGAATCGCACATAAACAGATGCATCAACTACATCTTCATAACCTTGAGCAAGTTCGTGATCTGAAAGACCGGTTCCGCATCGAGGGCAATATGGAGAGACTCGATGATCTTGTACCAGCAAACCTTTGTTGAAAATTTGTTGCAAGCTCCACCAGACGGATTCGACGTAATCCGAATTCATTGTCCAATAGGCTTCATCGAAATCCACCCAGTACGCCATGCGCTTAGTCATGGTGGTGAATTCATCTACGTGACGTAAAACAGATTCGCGGCACTTTGCATTAAATTTTTCGACACCGTAATTTTCGATGTCACCTTTGCCGCTAAAACCTAATTCTTTTTCAACCGCAAGTTCGACTGGTAGGCCATGGCAATCCCATCCCGCTTTACGCGGAACGTGGTAACCCTTCATGGTTCGGTATCTTGGGAAAACATCCTTGAAGACTCGAGCCTCAACATGGTGAGTTCCAGGTGTGCCATTTGCGGTTGGTGGGCCTTCGTAGAAAACCCATGGATCGCCGTTCTTGGTGGCTTCTAGAGATTTCTTGAAAATGTCCTGTTTTGCCCAAAAGTCGAGGATCTCATGTTCCATCTTTGGAAGGTCGATTCGCGACGGGACTGCGCGGTACATCTTCACTCACCTTAGGCTCAATTAGACAGGTGCGAAGGATACCCGCCACGCTCAGGGCTAGAGCCGTCCAGCCTCACGCACAGACTTCAAGAAAGCCTGCAGTTCAGGAGTCTGTGGATCACCAATTACCTGCTCAGGGGAGCCGAGTTCGAGCATCACGCCATTGCATAGGTAACCCACTTGGTCAGCCACTCGTTTGGCAAAGCCCATCTCGTGGGTGGCCACCACCATGGTCATGCCTTCGGTTTTCAGTTCTGCGACTAAAGCCAGCACTTCAGCAACTAGGACTGGGTCGAGTGCACTAGTTACTTCGTCCAAAAGCAGGATGCGGGGGTTTGTTGCAATTGCTCGCAACACGGCAACTCGCTGTTGTTGGCCTCCCGATAGGCGGTCTGGAAACGCTGAAGCTTTATTGTCTAAATCAAATCGCTTGAGCAGATCTAGCGCTTTGCTCTCGGCTTCAGCAGAGCTCACACCATGCACAACTTTTGGTGCCAAGGTGATGTTGTCGAGTACTGAAAGATGTGGAAACAGATTGAATTGCTGAAACACAGTGCCGATTCGTTTGCGAACATCATCAGCATTAACTCCCACCGCGGTGATGTCTTTTTCATCTAACCAAATCTGTCCATCGTCGATTTGTTCAAGCAGGTTGATGCATCGCAGCAAAGTTGATTTTCCTGATCCGCTAGAACCAATCAAAACTGTGACTGAACCTTCTGCTACATGTAAATCAATATCCGAAAGCACAAGTTCGTCGCCAAAAGATTTGCGAACTTGATTAAGTCTCAACAACTCACTCATTGGCCACCACTAATCGCACGCTCTTTTTCAATCTTGCGGGCAAGGTAATCAGTAAAGCGGGTGAGTGGAATCGTCAACAACACAAACACCACACCAGCTACAACATATGGCGTGAAATTAAATGTCCGGGCCGTAACAATTTGTGCCGCCTTAATTGCATCCATCGCGCCCAAGATTGAAATTAATCCAGAATCTTTCTGCAAAGAAACTAAATCATTCAAAAGCGGTGGAATCACTCGACGAATTGCCTGCGGCAAAATGACGTGACGCAAAGTTTGAATAGGTGAAAGCCCAAGTGCGCGGGCAGCCATTCTTTGGGTTGGATGCACACTTTCGATTCCAGCGCGCAAAACTTCAGCTACATACGCGCTGTATGTCAGCACCAAAGCCATGCCACCAAAAAACACAACTGAATTTGGCACACCTTGCAATCGAAGTCCTGGCACACCAAGACCAAGTAACAAGATCACTAGCAATAGCGGAAGTCCG
>JACCED010742297.1_pt1 | contig 10241 bp, 10 predicted proteins | sample 7455021 | NCBI WGS metagenome assembly JACCED01 (sample SAMN15323456, study PRJNA562643) | freshwater metagenome | isolation source: river surface water | place: USA:Blue River Watershed | collected 2017-08-19 | reverse complement strand
CGCCATTTCTCTTCGCGAGTACTTCGCACTATTCCAAGAAAGGCAACCCCGTGGCAGCTGATTTCACCCCCGCCGAACAGATGATGATGATGAAGGACCTCTCTGAGAACCAGAAGATGCTCTTCACCTCGCAGTACGACTCCGCCAAGAAGGACCCCGGCACCATGCTGGTCCTGTCCATCCTGTTCGGCGGCTTCGGCGTTGACCGCTTCATGCTGGGCGACATGGGCATGGGCATCATCAAGCTGCTGACCTTCGGCGGCTGCGGCATTCTGACCATCATCGACTGGTTCACCACCAAGGGCCGCACCCACGAGTTCAACCGCAAGAAGGCCAACGAGATCTTCACCGCGATCAAGATGATGGGTTAAGCCCAGCGCAGGCGCCCCCTTGCTGCGCCTGCGGGCGCAGAGGGTGGTGAGCGCCAAGAAAAAGCCCCGCGGCCGCAAGGCTGGCGGGGCTTTTCCTTGGCCGGGTGGACCCGGTGGCGCGGAGCTTTCCGTCAGGTAGCGAATGCTAGGGTTCTGCCTTTGCAAGTAAAAAACCCACCGGGGTGACCCGGTGGGTTTTGTCTTTTCTATCTCAAGCTGTCTCGCGACAGCAGAAGATTAGAAGGTATGGGTCAAGCCAACCCAGTAGTTGTTCGACTTCTCGTCGCCTGCAATGGCTTTCTTGTCCTGGGAGAAGTAGGCGGAAGCGCGGGTGCGCTTGCTCAGGGCGTAGTCGACGCCGTAAGACACGCGGTCTTGCGTCAGGGCGTTGGTGCCGCGGTTGATATAAGAAGCCTTAGCGGTGATCGCGCCCACAGGGACGGCGATACCAATTTGGGTCCCTTTTTCTGCCAGGTTTGCAGCGTCGGTGGCAGAGGTATAGGTGGCGCTGGTGCTGGCCGCAGTGATGGCGGTGTTCTGGCCCGCAGTGACGCGATAGTTAGAGACATACAGCACGGCCAAGCCGGCGTCGTAGGTGGCGCCGATCGAGTTCGCAGTGGCAGCAGTGGAATCGGTTTCGGTGACGGCGGTGGTGCGCGAAACCTGAATGTTCAGGGGGCCAGCGGCGTAGTTGACCTTGATGCCGATGCCATCACGACCATTGTTGGCCGAAGCGGCACGCATGCCAGCCGAAACGGTCAGGCCGTTGAAGCTGGGCGAAACGTATTGGAGGCTGTTGTCGCCGCCCACGCCCACGCCAGCGGTGCCGCCGGTGGCGGCGACGGTATCCGCCCCGAAGGGGTTGTAACCAGCCAGGGAGGTGAAGGTGAAGTCGCCCAGACGCAGGGAGCCGAAAGGACCAGCCACTTCAACATACATATCGCCCGTGGCTTCGCGGGCGGAGTTGGTAGCGTTAATCCGGTTCTGGATCACGGCGTTGGCCTTCATACCGCCACCCAGGTCTTCGCTGACCGCCAGGTTGAAGCTGTTGGCGCCGGTGGTGTTCGAACCGGTGATGGTGTTGGTGTAACCGGCAGACGCGCCGGTGGCCGCGGTGCGAGTCGTGTTCTTCTGCACGCCGTAAGACACGCTGCCAGACAGGGTGACGTTGGACTGAGCGAAGACAGAAGTGGCGGCCAGGGCAGCCAGAGCACAAAAAAGTTCTGTCTATCGTGGTTTTATTTGGTCCTTCCGCGCAACCGTCACTGCACTGCCGCTGACGCGATGTTCAAAGTTGTAGACCGCGTGGTGTACAACTAATCACGCTGAACACAACCAAATTTCCATCGTGGTACAGCGTGGCGACCAATGGCGTGACCGCGGTGTAACTGCGCCCGCCGTTATCGCCCACGCTTTCGTGCGCGGTCGCAGTTTGCGGTGTACGACAGTACGCTTGCAAGGTGCGAATCCAAATTGCCAACGCTGCAGTCAACGACAACCAGTTTGGGACAACGCCACGCGAACGGACAGTACCCATTCCGCAAACGATCACACCAGTGCCTGGTTATCCGCGCAAGTTGGTGGTGTTTCAAATAGCGGCCAGCAAATACTGGCAAACACGCTGCTGGATTGACGGAAAAACCTACAAGCGCAGTACGCAAAGCCAAAGCCTGCGTGTCGCGCAGTCGTTTGCACGCAGGTTTTACGAGCAATTGCTGGTGCAACGACACGCTTCCTCACTGGGTGCACAAAAAACCCAATTGCACATCGTCCAGCAACGGGACGATCGCGCGGATGTTAAGACGCCGCACTTGTCATTCGCTGCACTTGCCGCGCAGATGTTCGCCGCAGAGGAGGCGCGCACAGATCGCGGGGAATTCACGCGCGGCAGCTTACAGGTTCTGCGTAACAGGCTGGACGCACACATCTTGCCGCGCTGGGGCACGCAGTGCATTACAGACATTGGCTACCCGCAGTTGATGGAATTTGTGGACTTTATGAGCAAGGGCTCCAGCTCCACCACCATCAGCCAATACTTGGTTGCCGTGCGCAAAGTGTTCAACCACGCGCTGCGCTTGGGCGCGATCAAGGCGCTGCCGGAATTTCCCAAGGTCAAGATCAAAACGCAGTCACGCGGTGCATTTACACCCACAGAATATTGGCGCATCTTGCGCGCGGCACGCGCACTTCGTGGACAGTGTCATCCTGCGCCACAAAAGACACTGCGCAAGAATTTCCGACTTTTGCACGGCGACAACTGCATGCCGCCCGATTTGGCGTGGGCCGTTGGCTTTATGGTCAACGCCTTCATTCGTCCCAGTGACTTGAAGACGCTCAAACACAGACATGTGGAAGTGATCACAGGCAAAAACACCTACCTGCGTTTGACGCTGCCCGAGACGAAAAAGCACGACGCACCCATTGTCACGCTACTTCCCGCCGTTCGCATCTACAGACAGATCTGCAAGCAACAGCAGCCTCTGGATCGGGCGCGTCCCGATGACTACCTGTTTCTGCCCGAGCTGCGCGACAGAAACTATGCGCTGACCGTATTAGCCACCATGTTCAACTGGGTGCTGCAGGTGACGGACACCAAGCGCAACGCGCACGGCCAATCACGCTCACTGTACAGCCTGCGTCACTCCGCGATCACATTCAGACTGCTTTATGGGCAGGGAATTGATCTACTGACACTGGCACGCAACGCACGCACCAGTGTAGAAGTGATCAACAACCACTACGCCAGTACGGTGCGCGGAGAACAAAACATTGCGCTGCTGCAAAGCAGGCGCAGCAGACGCACTGCAGGCGTTAGCGTTTAAAGCCTTCGCGCAGCTTGGTGCTTGCCAATTCGATTGCCGCGTCCAGTTCGCCCGCTTTGACAGCATCGATCACCGTATCCAGCACGGTGATCAAGTTGCCAGCAGCACCAACATCAATAGCGGTCTTGCCCTTTTGCAGTTCAATCTGGCGACTGCCGTAGTTGACCGCCAGTAGCGTCTCGCCTTTTTCGCCCGTCCAAAACCACGGCTTGATTCGGACAGCAACTTCGCGCACCACGCGCGTCCCCGTATCTGCATCGCGCAGACTGCGTAAGCGCTTGGGCGCGTAGTGCTGACCTTGTGCCAGTGCAGTGGCCAATTCGCGCTGCTCGGCCAGCTTGTGCAGCAATTTGTTACGGCGCTTGACGACATCGGGCAGTGCACGGCTTTTGCGCGCCGCTGTCAATTTGAGAGTGGAAAGAACACTGGTGCTCATCTCGGTTGCCTTTCAGTTTGTGGATGGGGCACAGGCAACTATGTGTTCAACCAGCGGTGCAGGGCGACCGATAACCCGCCAAATTGGCCGGGCATTGCGACGCTGCGCGTTGCATATCACCGATGGTTCGGCCAGCCCAGCGCCGATGGCTGCTCTGGCTGTGCAGGTGGCAGCGCGGGAACATCTGGGGGAATTGGGCGACGCGACGGTGGCGCCTGCTGAGGTTTATTGGCTGGTTCAGCTTGGGAATTAACTGCTACTGCTGCACTTGGTGCAGTGTTCGACGTGGAAAGTGAAGCGGTATTGGGTGGCGTTGCTGCTTTGGGTGGAAGTTTCGGCGCAGGAATGGCGCGCGATGTACCTTTAGGCGCACCTTTGGACGCGCGTTTAGATCGTGGTGGCCTACGCGCCCGTTCTGCCGCCTTGCGCTGCGCCTCCTCGCGTGCCTGCTGATCAATTGCATCCCATACGCTCTTGTCGATCAAGCGCCACAGCGCCATCTGGTCTTGTGCGCTGGCGAATTCGAATAGCCTCATCGTCTATCTCCCTTCGTGTATTTACCGAAAGGTGGTCAATTTCGCCAAATTCCAGGTGGATTTTTTTGCGGTTCTATTTGGCGCAGATAAATATCTGTATGCGATACAGAGAATCAGACACAGACAAATGGATTCGCAGCAACGGAATGGACGCCAATTCGTTCAGCACGACCCCCGTGAAGCTGCTGCAAGCCCAGCAGGCCGCGCACCATCTGCTGACCGAATGCAAAAGCTACTTGTCACGCTCCCAGGAGCTCACCCTTCGGGACTTTCAGCACAAGATGGCCACCAAACGCACACGCAGCAAGCTCAAATCCGCTGCGGCGTGGCCCATTCTCAACATGGCAACCAAAATCAACAGGCAACTCTTTCAGGCACATAGGCACTTGAGCCAACAGGCACAACAATAGGCACGACACACGCGAGATAACCAACTCGCCAAAAAAGTGGAAAAACGCGGGTTGAAATATGACGGCTAATGACCCCGCACCTGACACAGCGCTGCTGCAAAGGCGCATGCAATTACAGGTGGATGCCGCAGAGTTTGGCGCAATGCAAGTCAATGCAGAAGCGCTTTTGGCAGTTCCAATCCGACCGTCTGCCCTCAAACTCTTTTGCAGTCGTCCTGCGATGGGCTTTGCACTGACCAGAACGAAGCGGCGGCTATGTTCATCTTGCGCGATGACATAGCCGTCGTTTGCTCAAAACTTTCCCAGACCAGTCAGTGCATCAATAGATACGCAATCTTTCATAAGAAAGTAGTGCCGAGCTCAAGCGAAGCAGCGCAGCGAATGAGCGTAGCGACAGCACAAGCGAGCGTAAAGCTCGCTTTCCTGGTTCAGCGCAATGCCCCAGTAATGCATCAAATCAGCTCTGTGCGCTGCGATCTGTGGGTGAGTGCTACCCAGCAGGCAACACACGACACAAACGCGTTGCTGCGCGCACACGCGCCGCGCGCATCCGAACTAAATACAAGCACCAAAGAAAAGTGCGATTTCCGCAGTCGCGTTGATTTCATTGGAGAAATTTGTCCGTCCAATTTTTCGGGTCATTGATCGCCCGAAATTGGCAAAGAAAACACACTTACAGGAGCGAATTCATTTGAAGAAAAGACCACACCCTATGAGCCAAGCAAAAACCCTCACGCCAGCAGAAGTTGACCAGATGCTGGCCTACATCGCGCAGCACAGCTACGCACTACGCAACCGCGTGATGCTGCTCACTGGCTTGTGGAGTGGAATGCGCGTGGGGGAAATTGCCAGTTTGCGTGTGGGTGACATACGAAATGCAGATGCGAGCGTCAAAGCCGAAGTACGGTTGACTGCCGAACAAACCAAGGGTCGCCAGCCGCGTACGGTGTTCTTGCCGCAGAAGTTACGTGATGAGCTGCAGGCCTACATCAACTTGCGCCCCAGTGCACCAGCCACGCATCCCTTGTTCATCACGGCAGGACGTAGGGCGTTTTCCGCCAATGTTCTGGCGCAGCACTTCCACTACTTGTTCAAGAAAGCGGGAATTTCTGGAGCTTCAAGCCACAGCATGCGCCGCAGTTTTATCACCAACTTGGCCAACAAAGGTATTGGCGTTCGCGTCTTAGCAAGTCTGGCTGGCCACAGGTCGATTGTGGTGACCCAAAAGTACATCGACGTCAATGACGAGATGAAACGCAACGCCGTTGAACTGGTTTAACGCTGAGATTGCGTTTTCAGCGCGCGCAATTTGCTGCGCAGAACCTCACTCTGTTGTCGCTGCTGTTCAAGCGTCAAACCTTCAGGCGCTGGATCAGGTAGGACGAATGCCAACTGACATCCTGCCACCAGCAGCGCGCGCAGTGCGCAGTACTGGCGCTTGACGCGCTTGCTCAGCTTGGGCAATCCGCTGTCGTGCGCGTACACGCTTTTGCTGCCGCGTACACGCGGAACGGAATGCGGATCTGTGCCATCCGCGCCACCAAAACCCAAGCGCACGGATCTGTCCAGCCACTGCTGCAATCGGTGGGGCATTTCTCGCCCCCAATCGCCACGCTCAGCACTGGTGAGTATTTCATCCAAGCACTCCAGCGCATCTTCGTACAGACTCTGCGCGCGATCTTCCAGCTTTCCTGGCTTTGTCAGCCGTTGGCGTGAGCCGTACTTGGGTGCAGACGGTGCGCGCTCAAACCGCGCCCACATCAAATCTGCTTTGTTTAGCTTGACGTTGTAGCTGCGTAGCGGTTCAGGCATTCCGTCGCCGTACAGTACTTCGGATGGCTCCGCTACTTCGTTGACGCTTACACGGAACTCCTGCATCTGCTGCACACTCAACGCACGTCGCAGCAGCGCCAGTGGCACGGTTCTTTGCCGCAATGCCATGTCCACGGCCTGATTCACGCTGCGTAATTGCGCCGTCTCCTGCGTGGTCAATTGTTCGCGCAGCGGCCAAGCGGGTAGGTGGTAGGCGTAGTCTGGCCGTGCGTCTGCGTAATCCTGTTCAGCTGGCGCATGGCCTGCAGGACGCTGCCAGTTGTCATCCCGTGCGCGCAGCACACGGTTTTGATGCATCAGCACGGGAACATTGAAGTTCTCGTAGTGCAATTCGTCAATGCGTCGCGCTAACGCAACCACCCAGTGCTGCGCGGCATATTGCTCCAGCCGCGCAGCGTAACGATCACTTCTTGCGGGTAGATCTTTTGCGTGTCGTTCCCGAGCTTCTTGCGCGAGAGACTTTTAGGCATCCCTTCAAGTCAGTGGCTGAAAATTCGTGCGCCTTGCACAAGTTGCGCACAGTGTCCAGCGCTTCTTCGCGACTGGCCTTGCGTTGCGTTTCAATCTTCGCCGCAAGATCTTCCTGCTGTTTGAGTAGTTCTTCCAGTGCGCGTTGTGCATCCGTCATCGCTTGTCTCCTGTCGTTGTGGACGGATTCAATCTAACGATGTTCAAAGTGGAAATTAACAGTGTTTCCACTCATATTGGAGTTGACGGGGTTGCGTCAGCATTGATTGGTTTTGCTCACGCCAATTCCAAGTAAAAAACCCACCGAGTTGCCCCGGTGGGTTTTGACTTTCTGAATCTCAAGCTGTCTTACGACAGCAGGAAATTAGAAGGTGTGGTTGACGCCCACGAAGCTGTTGGTGGCGCGGTTGGCACCGGTCACAGCCTGCTTGTCCTGGCCGAACTCGGCGGTCAGCGTGGTGCGCTTGCTCAGAGCGTAGTCGACGCCAACGGTGGAGCGGTCGATGATCGACACGTTGGTGTCGCCCTTGCGGTTCACGAAGCCAGCCTTCAGGGTGGCGGCGCCGACAGGCACTTGCACGCTCAGAGCGTTGCCTTTGTGTGCGCCCAGGGCACCAGAGCCAGCGGTCGATCCGGTGTAGGCATAGGCGTCGGTCGTGGCATTGGCTGCCAGATAACCGTTCGAGGTGGGGGCCACGGAGTTGTTACCCGCACGCACGTCGGTCTGGTTGTAGAACACCTTGGCCACGCCCAGGTCGTAGGAAGCAGCGATACCCAGCACCTTCACGGGAGTCATGGAGGCGGTCACCTTGGGGGCAATGGTGTAGGACACCTGGGCACCGATCGGGCCGGCGGCGTAGTTGAACTTCACGCCCCAGCCGTCTTTGCCAACGGTACCAGCAGAAGTATCCAGATCCAGCGCGGCGGAAGCGGTCAGGCCGGAGATGCTCGGGGTGGTGTAGGACACCACGTTCGGGCTCAGGGACTGAGCCGAGGTGGCAGTGGCAGAGACGGTGCGGGAAGCACCGGCGTTCCAGCCAGCGTGGGAGGCGAAGGTGTATTGACCGATCTGGACAGCGCCGAAGCCGCCTTCGACCTTGACGAACATATCGCCAGTGGCGCGGGCAGCGTTGGCGGTGGTCAGACGGTTGTCGATCACGCCGGTGGCCTTCAGGCCGCCGCCGAGGTCTTCCACGGCGGTCAGGGTGATGCGGTTGGAGTTGAAGTTGTCAACGGAGCCAATCGAGGCCGTCTTGGACACGCTGTCGGCGACGGTAGATACGCCGGTCGCCTTGACGGTACGGGCGGTGTTCACCAGGTGACCGAAAGACAGGTTACCAGACAGGGTGACGGTGGATTGGGCGAAGGCGCCGGTGGCGGCCAGGGCAGCCAGAGCAACTAGAGATTTTTTCATTTAACGGTTCTCCAAGGTTGAGATGGGGGCCCAGACCTCCGCCTCTTGCGGGGCGTCAGGCTTGTAGGCCAACCTCCTTTACGGAAGCTGCCGCTATTGAAGCAGACGGGCTTGAGCCACGCAAAGAAAACCAGCCGAGATTTGGCGAGTCGTTGCAGATGGACAACAGAAATTGGTCTGAGTGAACACGACCAGAAAAGCACTTCGGCGTCGGCACCACATCGATGAGTCTATTTGTTCTACTTGACGCGGCTCGATTGTGCCCATTGGCCCGGCTTACACTGGGCCAATGGACTCACTCATCCTGGCGCTAGATGGCGCATTACGTACGCTTTTCGCCCCACATCGCGCTGCCCGACCTTGCCCGGAGGCCACAGGCTCGGGCCAGACGTTGACGGAAAGGGAGCAAAAGGACGCCGCCGCCCTGATGCGGGTGAATCACGTGGGGGAAATTTGCGCCCAAGCTCTGTATGTGTCGCAGGCCCTTGCCACTCAGGACCCCGCTCTGCGCCGCCATTTCGAGCATGCCGCCCAGGACGAGACGGACCATTTGGCCTGGACTCGGCAAAGACTGGACGAACTGCAATCCCGTCCATCTCTCCTCAACCCTTTATGGTTTGCGGGAGCGTTCGCCATTGGGCTAGTGGCCGGACGGCTCGGCGACCGCATCAGCCTGGGGTTCGTCGTCGAGACAGAGCGCCAGGTCGAGGCGCATCTAGCCAGTCACCTGGATCGCCTTCCGGCTCATGACTTCACTTCCCGCGCGATCGTCTCTCAAATGAAGGCCGATGAGCGAGAACACGCCTATCAGGCCCTAGCAGCGGGAGGCGTGGAACTGCCGTTGCCCGTCCGGACAATGATGCAGGCGGCGGCCAAGGTGATGACGACCACCGCTCATTACATTTAGGTGGCCGAGGGGCTGGGCCTCTGCTTGGGGCCAACGGTCCAGTTGGCCGGCGCCACGCTATTCGACCTCAATCAGGTCGAAACTGGTCGAAATGTCGGCTGTCTTGCCGATCATGATGCTTGCCGAGCAATATTTCTCATGGCTCATTGAGACCGCGCGCTCGACGGCGTTGGTGGGCACACCACGTCCCTGCACCGTGAAATGCATGTGGACCCTGGTGAAAACCTTTGGATCGGTGTCGGCACGCTGAGCCGTGAGTTTGACCGAACAGCCGCGAACATCATGGCGCCCGCGCTTCAAAATGAGTACGACGTCATAGGCGGTGCACCCTCCCGTACCCGCCAAGACCGTTTCCATCGGGCGAGGTGCCAAGTTTTTGCCGCCATTTTCCGGCTTGGCTGCATCCGGAGCGCCATCCATCACCAGCACGTGGCCGCTGCCTGTCTCCGCGATGAATCCCATGCCCGACTGCGCTCCGGTGTTGCCGGTCCAGCTAACTGTGCACTCCATTTACGCCTCGATGAATGATTGCTCGCGCCCCAGCAAGAGGGCTGTTGATGTGTTGCATAGCCACAATTGGTTGCTGCGATGCAGCACCCTGCGGCTATACTGATGCCCGAGCATAACCTTCGGTTGTGCACCGATTGTCTCCTCCACCTCTCCTTTGGTGGATTTCGCCCCCAGATCGCAAGATCTGGGGGCTTTTTTCTGCGCTGCTGATGGGCTTGGCTGTTGTCTCACAGCCTTGCCGAGAGGTGGCGGAAAACGGTTGAGCGGGGGCGTGAGGTTTCTCCGGGTGCCGGAGCGGCGATACCCCCGAGGTTGTCCTTGATTAGAAAGTGCAGGACATCCGTGCAAGGGAATGCCCAGGAGGTGCGAAATCCTCCACTGAGAAAGAGCGTTCGCAAGAAAAAATGAAACTTTAGATCGCATTTGCTCTGACCGCAGTCCTTGCCTCGACCGGGGCATTTGCCCAGTCCACCGTAACCTTGTTTGGTGGCGTGGACATCAACTACCGCAACGTTCACGCCGGCTCCAACCGCT
>JACCED010053500.1_pt1 | contig 10241 bp, 18 predicted proteins | sample 7455021 | NCBI WGS metagenome assembly JACCED01 (sample SAMN15323456, study PRJNA562643) | freshwater metagenome | isolation source: river surface water | place: USA:Blue River Watershed | collected 2017-08-19 | reverse complement strand
TGGTGCCCCTAGAGAGAATCGAACTCCCGTCCTCGGATTACAAAACCGATGTTCTGCCATTTAACTACAGGGGCGTAATAGGAGCCGGTTACGATTTCCGGCGTGACTGTTATCGTCACCGACTCGCACTTGCATGGGTGTGCTTTGGTGGATGAGGTTGGACTTGAACCAACAATGCCAGAGGCGGAAGATTTACAGTCTCCTGGGGTTACCAATTTTCCTACACATCCATATAAAAACTACACTGACATCCTACAGCTTTAGTAGGCCTCTCACTCTGTGAATGACGCGGTCACACATCAGTGTATAAAACAAAGACTTATATGTAATGACACATATAAGTCTAGATTGGTGCCCCCCAAGGGATTCGAACCCTCACACCTTTCGATACCGAGACCTAAACACGGCGCGTCTGCCAATTCCGCCAAAGGGGCATATCTTACTTATCGCTCAATTTCTCCGCGATGTTTTTCTTACTTCTATTCTTCCCAGAATGTGTTTCTGTCTGTGCGTGACAATTAGGACACAATATTCTAAGATTACTCAATTCGTTGTTGTAGTGATCACCATCTATGTGATCTAACTCTAACGGAGCAGGTAACCCACGCCATTCTTCGATACCACAGCACTCACACTTTTTCTCTTTCACGCCGTCTCTAAATAATTTTAGTTTCAGCTTATGGGAACCTAAACTTGAACCCTTTACTAAATGAGTATGTACTGATACTCGTTGATTATATCTCTGCTTACCCTTCAATGACATATTGCCCTTATAAACAATACCCATCTTTCTCATGTAACTCTCAAAAGTATCAATCTTACATCGAAGTCTGGCTGCGATTGATGCTTTAGAATCGTTATTGGCGATCCACTCCAGTATCTCTGCTTTTCTATCTAAAATGTCTGTCCTCATTATTAGAATATATCACTACTCTCAGAGTAAAGCAAACATTTTGGATAAATTTGGTGGGTGGTGAGGGACTCGAACCCCCGACAGCCTGCGTGTAAGGCAGGAACTCTACCAACTGAGTTAACCACCCAAATATACTATTACTTATCACTGTATCACTACAGTGAAATTTATTTGGAAGAGCTACGGGGAATCGAACCCCGCTTCTCAGGATGAAAACCTGATGTCCTAACCGATAGACGATAGCTCCATGATTTGGTGCGACTGGTCGGACTCGAACCGACACGCAATTACGCGGGAGATTTTAAGTCTCCTGTGGCTACCGATTACACCACAGTCGCAATATTTACCATGTGTGAATACACTTAGGGAATGTTGATGACTACAACTCAACATGGGCTTACAAACTGCCATGTATCTTGTCTAAGGCTTGCGAATGCCTTCTCGCTCAACATCATTACTGCCGAATATCACCGTCGCTTTTCTGACTATTGCTAGTCTGCTTCATGGCGTTGTGGAGGCCCGACCCGCCGGTCAGCGTAACCTCTACAAAACCCTAACGGATTCGGTAACCCTTGATGTACTCACACATGGTATCCCGAACTTAACGGGACCATGTGAAATTTAACTTGTTAAAGAACTAGTGTTGACTTAATCAACTAAGACTCTATTGTAGCAGGTCTTAGATTTATTGTCAAGCACTTTGTTAAAGAATTTTAGTTGTTAGGCTCGATCACCTTTTCAACTGACTAGATACATATTGTATCAGGTCTTTGATTTATTGTCAACTACTTTTGTGTTGTATTTTAACAACAAATCAAAGAACTGGTCCGGCGTGCAGGAATCGAACCCACATTCGTGAGGTAGAAGCTCACTGTATTATCCATTATACTAACGCCAGTTTGTTTCTCAACTGTCTAAGGCTCTATTGTATCAGGAAGTGTATTTTGTGTCAAGTGTTTTAGAAAGAAAAAGCAGAGTTTTTATGCTCTGCTTTTTTATTGGTGCCCAATGTCTGATTCGAACAGACGGCCTACCGCTTACAAGGCGGTTGCTCTACCCCTGAGCTAATCGGGCTTTATTCTTTATTACTTCTTGCCGCCGGAAGTGCGCAATTCACTTTCAAGAATCTTTACATAGCTCTTAATGAAGGCTCTGCGCTGATCTTTATTAAGGTAAGTAGCGGCTAGTGCTTTAACTGGCTTACCAACTTTTACTGCTTTAGGATCGTAACCTCTACAAGTCATTTTGTTTCTTTCGTTTATGTTAGATGGCTCCCCTTCGAGGATTCGAACCTCGCTTCACGGATTAACAGTCCGCCGCCTACACCTAGCTTGCTCAAGGGGAATTTTTCTTTACAACATCTTGCCACTTAATAACAAGCTGTCTGTCATACTTATCGTATCTGTTCTTCTTTCTATTTTCTTTAGCAGGTAAATATTGAAGATTGTCTTGATGATGAGGTCCGCCATTTCGTAATGCTACTCTGTGGTCTACTTCATATCCCTCAGGACGATTCTCGTATATCTCTCTAACTAACTTTCTATTTACATCAGGTGGCGTTGCGCTATATTTTCTTTGTCTATACGCTTGTACACCTGATACATTCTTAGCTCTTCGTTGCTCTATGGTCATTCGACCTTTTTTATCATAGAACTCTAAAGTTTTTCTTCTCTTGATCTCTTTCATTTCATCAGTATGTTTCCAACCAGATTTACCCTTAGCCCAATGCTGTTCAAGTGAATCAATCGTTTTCTTTACTGACTCTGATTTCTTTTTCTTGTCTTCGTCTGTCCAAGTTCTTGAGTTAGCACACGACTTAGAACAGAATCTACCGTTCATTTCATGTTCTTTACCGCACTTAGGACAAAATTTCATCGATTTTATTTATTACTGTTTCACTTGCCTTTATTTTTTTTTCAAGTGATGTTTGCCTGCTTGTTTGAATTGTGTATCAACACCACTGTTCCACACGCTATCTCTGTACTCGCCGTTCTTTAGTCTATCAAACTGTCGGCGTACCATGCGCTCTTGTTCTTCTTCTGTTGGCTCACCGTTACCCACACGATGAGAGTAACTCCAGTCACAGATAATACTAAGAGCGTGAGCAATAGCGGCCTGGTCTAAGGTAACAGCGGCATACATTTGAAGTGAGTGTAAGAGGTCTTCATAGACCGCTACCTTCTCTCGTAGTGTTCGTAACTCGCCTTCGTATCGTTCTACTTCGTGATTCATTCTTCAATCCTAAAAGTCCATTTAACACCAAAATTCTTAGCTAGTTCTTCAGCGGCAAGAATTTCGTTGCCACAAAAATCAAACTTGTCTACTAAGAATTGCGAACATTCCATCACAATCAACTCGGCGAACTTTTCTAGGTCAGATTCATGTATCCATCTACCACTAACATCAGTGTAGATTTCGGCTTGTTGTTTAAGTTCAGTAATTTTGTTCATAGGTACATTGTAACACTGATAGTAGTAGTTGTCAACAGGACTTAGTCCAAATCTAAACTACTACCACAGTCGATTCTAAACGGACAAGTGCTAAGCACATAGGCACTACAGTCATCATCGCCATGACAGCCAGGTATAGTAGTACCGCGCAGAGCAATGATTTGCCTGTGTACGATTTTGCGTTCCTCGCTATCACCTTTTCCGTTGTTACTCAACCACGCTTCGTGATTGAGTAGTGCTTGTACTTCGGTCATAGTTACTTGCTCACAAAGTTGCGCACCCAAGCTAAACGAGCTTGTTCGTCCATAGCTGTGTATTCAACAATGTTAGCACGAATAGCATCTACCAGTGGGTAGTATTCTTCGTCCAAGTTTTGCTTGATATCACGCTTTAGGTCTACTAACTTGTCAGTACGAGGATTGCGGGCAACCCACTTACTTGTTAAGTAGTATGGCGACTTGATTTTAGCCGAGCGACCATCACGGTGATAGAATACAAAACCTTCGTGCTTGACATCCTTTGCCATTTGCTTTAGTTCACCTACTGTTACGCGGTAGCACTCTGGCACATAGCACTTGAATGTATCGCTCATGATGTCCAACACAGTTTCAGAGTGTCCCACTTTAGAGTCCCAACTGTTTTCACGGTAGCCTAGAACATACATACCTGATTCTTCTGGTACGATGTGTGGGTCACTTGGGTGAACACACTCAAACATAACAGTCAAGCCGATCATGTCTGCTGAACTGAATGCCATTTGCCAGTCGGCCCAAGGCATGTGCTTGGTCATCATTTCCTTAGCATAACCAACGAACTCTGAGTCAGTAGTACCAGTAGTAGATACTAACACATCACCGTTGTGCCAAGTTGCGGCAACCATGAAACCGTTTACCTTACGGAAAGCGATTACTTCGTCACTGTCTTGGAAGACAGGTGCCTTTGATTCAACACCGTAGTTGTAAATCTTAGTAAATGGAATAGTCACTACGTCGAAGTTTTCATCAACGATAGTACCACGACAATACTCTAAGTATTCGTTCCACAAGTTGTCATAGAACACAGTACGCTTGTACTTTAGGATAGATAACCCATCACCAGCCGACTTCAGGGAAACCAGCCGTGGGTTATCTGTCACAAATTTTCTCAATAGTTCCTTGTTCATTTCATTTCTCGTTTAATAGGTACCGGTTAGAAATAGCCTTGAAAGTAATACCGCCGTCCGTTTGCTTGAATACGATACCTTCACGCTCAGTCGCGGCCATTGTTGATTGCCCTTCAGCAGTAGCAATGATTTCTTCGACTGTTTGTGTTAGTACATATTCTTCGTTCAACACGGCAACATGGCGCAAGCCCATACGCTCAATCAACTCTCTACGAGCTTTCGGCGGTAGGTACTTACCTGTCTGAATGTCGTACACATCAAACACACAAAATTGAGGTTTAGTCAATCCGTAGATGTTGCCTTGAATTCCCGGCCCAATCAATTCACCTTGAATAGCAAATGACCAGAACTCGTCCACGGCAATCATCTTGGCTTCAATGTCTTCGGCACGTGCTACATCCCAGAAAGTGTTGCCCTCAGCTTCTTTCAAATTTAGATTACGTGAGCATACGCCAAATTCCATTTCGCCTGAATCACCGACTGAACGGTAAACAGTCATTGAAGAACCTTCGTACTTTTCAGTGACTTCAAAAGTCAGTCCTTGGCAAGCCTCGATTTCCTTCTTCAAGTTTTGTACACGTTCTTGGTCAGTCTTAGGAATAAGTGAAGGGAAGTTACCCTTAGCAATGCCCGCTAGTTGAGCAGGCATTGCCTTTTCCCACTTGACGATACCAAGATACTCTGTCACATCTGAATCTTCACCGAATTGGTGAGTTTCAGGGATAACTTGATCCAGGTTAAGTAGCAAGCCTTGTGATAGTTGACCACGTAGCTTGATAGTCTTTAGTCGTTCACCTTCGATTCCTTCGAATGTCTTGGGGAAATGACCAGGCTTAGTCAAGAACGGAGCCAGCTTAGATGGAATCCATGAGTCCACTTCACAGTAAACAGCCATGTCACCAGGCCTGTACTCACCCTTTTTGGCGACTACTTTCCAGCCGCCTACTGTTGCTACTTCAATAGCATCAGCGCCCGGGATAGGGTCGATAGCATCAATTCGTCTAATAGTTGCTAGTTTACGCATTTTAAATTTCCTTATTCCAGCCGTAACGAGTAGCGAATTTCTCAGCATCGGCTCGTAGACGGTATTCTTTACACATCTTCAACACCCATCCAGACGACTGCCGAATGGTGTCAAATTTCATTTCAAAAACCAGCACTTGATATTTTGGATATTCCTTAGTTGCTGGTCGAATTTCAACACGAGTATCCATAATAGACTCCTATATCTCGATGTTCTTACGAGCGATTGCCATCAATGTAGCATCACCCTTAGTCATTACTTCTAATAAAGCCCGCTTCTCTGCTAAGTAGGTCTTGGCAAACTTTTCATCGTGTGCCATGATTGATCTTGTGTTAGAGATTAAGTCGGCTAACTTAACAGTCTGAGCTTCGGCAGGTGCTTGTGCCGTGTGAGCACGGTCGATAGCCTTACGAACGGCACGGTTGCCTTGTTCGGGACGGCTAACGTCTGTCAACCATCCGACTAACTCTGCTACCTTGTCGCCGAATTCGGCACGAATTGTCTCGATGCTAACGCCGGTGTCTTCTACCGTGTCGTGTAACCAAGCAGCCGCTAACATTTCAGGAGTGTGCGGCACCGAGCGAACGATGCTAACAACTTCTGCGGGGTGAACGATGTAGGGTTCGTAGGTGTACTTACGGAGTTGAGAGACAGCCGCGTGGGCCGCCGTAGCAAATACTCTGGCCTTTTCAACGATATCTGTCATTTCAATCTCCTTATCAACTATCTAAGTAGATATTGTATCAGGAGGCTGATTTATTGTCAAGTAGTACTTTAGTATTACACTAACTTTTCCCAGGCGATGTACTGAGGGTTCTTTAGACTTTGAACTCTGACTGTCGGGTTTGTCTCAAACATACCGTTGGCATATCTGACATAGATATCAAGCTCGGCATTAGCGCCTTCAATGCTGTCTTTGCGGCCGATGATTGCTTTGAACAACTGCGAAGTGCCGTCAGGGTCAGCATATTTGATGCCCTTGATTTCTAAATCTTCAACTTCATCAATAGACGGTACATAGTACAGGCTCTTAGGTGTCGCATAGAAGTAAGGTATCTTTGCGAACTGTAAAATGCCTGCTAACTTCTTACTGTCTTTGAGATTGTCTTCTATGATCTTTTCAAATGCTACTGCTACCTTTTTGAATAGAGGGTCAGCAAAGTGCTTGTAGTCAGCGAAGTTTGCTTGGAACCAGTCGCCGAAGCCGCGTTGCCATGTAGCATTACGATTCAACTCTTTCATGATTTGATCAGCAGTGTAATCAACTGTTTTCTTGCCCTTACACAAGAATGTGTTTGTATCAGGGTTGAATGTTACCGAATACGCATCACTAAGTGCGGCAACAGGAACGCCAGGTTGACTCTTAGCGATATTGATTACTTCTGTGAATACATTGCGCTTCATTTGAAGATACTCTGTCTGAGCATACGCGGCAAATACGTCCTCTTTAGGAGGTGGTTCTAGGCCTAAGGTCTTAGGAGTTAGATTGGCCAGTGTAATGCCGCCTTCTGCTTTGACTGATACACCTGCTACGTCACTGCCGATAAACTCAACATCACTAGGGCCGCTTTCGCTTTGATTCGTCCCGCCGGCCCAGCCGAATGCAGTAACACGACGACTCGTATTTGTTAGCTTCTCATTCATAGCATAACCGTAGACTTCGCCTAGGTTGTACCACTTAGCAAACATTGCCTCATCATAGACGGGTGCTAATAGATTTTTGATGTCCTTGTAAACACTTTGAGCATCGCCTAACAATCGTTCAGGCATTGTGCGCTCAGGGTTCATAGGGTCAAATTCTTCTAGCGGTAGGCGCATAAAGCCGGCCATAAGGCCGACTTCGCTATTGTAGCGAACGCCGCCGCTGGATTTCTTGGGCTTGACGATCTTAGGGCCTTTTTTGTCTTCGTTGAGTAAGTCAGTAATCTTCATAATAGAGTATTTATCTCAAACGTGGTGGCCCTTGATCTTGCCTGTCATGGCATCGTTGATGGCACGTTCCATTTCTACCACAATGAAGCCAGTAGCATCGAATGCCATATCACGAGCACGGTACTGTTCTAGGCCGCTCTTGCCGCCGTGTAAGTGTCCGTGAAAGTGAAGTGCTCCACGATGCATTTGGTCCCACTCTGCGATAGGATAGTGAAACATACAGATACGGTGCTTGTCGTATGTGATGCTCAAATACTGGTGTACTTCTTTGAAGCAACGACGAAACACAGGGTCATTCAACAACTTACGGTCGTGATTGCCCTCAACAAGAATCTTGTCGCCGTTCAAGCGATTAGCAATCTTTACTGCCTTGTCTGAAGGTAGAAACGCAAAGTCGCCCAAGATGTAGACTAGGTCGCCATCTGATACGATTTGATTCCATTCACGAATCATTGTCTCATTCATGTCGTCAACGTCTTTGAAACGTGAACGAGTTTGGGGACAAAACTTCATAATGTTTGTGTGACCAAAGTGTAGGTCAGAGGTAATCCATGTTCTCATCGTCTTTTTCTCCAACTATATTCTACACCATCTGGACATAGTCCATCCTGGATTGAGTCAACTCCCATGGAGCCAACTATTTCGATACCTTCACCTATGATTAAGGTGCCGGGTCTGTTTACTGTCTTATTATATTCTAGGGCATCCGATAGTGTCATACAATTATGAATTCTATCGAAACCGAATTTATCTCGCCATCTAACTTCGTACATTTTTATTTCCATAATAGGTCAAAGTTGCCGCTTAATACTTTTTTCACGCTGGCTTCGTTCATTGACCTGTGATCTTGAACCTTATCGTCTTGAAAACGATAGGTCCTTATTTTGTCGCCTCTCATACCAGAGCCGACTTGCTTTTGTCTATCTTTGCTTACCTTGCTATTATACACTGATTGTAGGTTCTCTACAACCTTTTTGGATAAATCGGTCAGGGCTTGTCCGTAGCTGTTCTCACGACTACGACACTGTGCGGTAACTACCGTACCTGACGGCACGTGTACGAGTCTACAACTGTTTTGATGCTTGTTGCGGTGTTGACCGCCGGCACCTGTACCGCTGTACCACTCAATCTTCAAATCACATTCATTGAGGGTGAACTGTGGTCTTTGAGGGTCCACGATTGCGACTGTGACTGTGCTTGTATGTACACGGCCCTTACGCTCTGTGGGCGGGACACGTTGAATACGGTGTCCACCGGCTTCATTTTCTAAGCCGGATAAATCAGTACCTTGAACTTCTAAGTGAACTTCGCCAAGATACTCATTTATCAGGCGGGTAGTTCAACCCTTACGTTCTGCGAACCGCTTATATGCATTTGCTAAATCTCTAGCAAACAATCGACTGTCTTCACCGCCTTCAGCGGCTCTAATTTCAATTACTCGTTTCATCATTGTTCCTTTTAAACTTGCCCCTTAACTAACTTCAATAATTGCTGGGTCTTGGCAATTATGAATACCATCTCATCATCTAGAGGAATGATTTCTTCAAACATACTCAACTCCATTGCTACTTTATGGGCTATTCTAGAATATAGTCTTGTTCTAGTTTCATACTCAATCTGATTTTTTGAAGTACTTGATTTCGCAACAAAGTAAACTACTCTGGCATTGGGAATTTTTTCTTTGATACCATTACTAACTATTCCTAAAATTTTGAATTGATTTTTATTGAAATTAGTGGCGGCGTGTGATTTTTCTCCACTTCCTTCAATAATGGCAAATGAAACTTCGTAGAAAGATATACTGTTGGAAAAATCTTCTCTGATTGTAATACTGTAAGTTTGTCCATCTAAAACAAAAGTGGTTGTCGAAAGACCCGATTGATCAGTCCATGTCAAGACTTCTTTAGTCTTAAATACTTCCGATAGGCTTCTGAAAAATTCTCCATCACTCATGGGCCATCTTCGCCGCCTCTAATTTCTATAACTCGTTTCATATGGTGGTCTCCATCTTGGTTTTGTTGAATCAATGTAGCGTTCTACTACTTCTTTATTTAGTACTCTGAACGGTGACTTCAATATGAAGATAATCTCTTCGGTATCGTCTTTGAACTCAACACGGTGAACATCACCTTCGCTAATCTTGGCGCCAGCATTACAAATGAATGTGAAAGTTACGCCGAAGTCCCTAGTGAGTACGTCAGGTCCCAACTCATATCGTCGAAACTCATACGGGTAATCATTAGGAACGTCAACGTAAATTTCACTCGGCATACCAGATTTCCTTGAAGCCTTCCGCTTCTGTTGGTGGCTCTGCTTCTAACTGAGCGGCCATTTGTGACACAACTTGCCATGGAATTGTCTTACCAGGGCGTGAATCTAAACGGCGCCGCAATTCTTCGGTAGCAGGAGTCTTGAACACCACAGCGATAAAGTCATATTGATCGTTCAACAGGGTGTTGAACTTCTTACGACGACTACCAACTGTAGTTGAAGTTTGGTCCCAGATAATGTCCAGCTTGTTAGCTTGACATACCAAGGCTTGGTTAGCCATCAATCTGACTGCTACCTTCATATAACTATCAAACACTTCCGAGTAAGTCTTGCCTACTTCCTTGGCGTGTGCTTCTACAAAGTTGTCAGTAGATACAACAGGGATATCCTTAGCCCAATCTTGATTCTTGATCCAAGTACTCTTGCCGCTACCAGGAACGCCTACTAATACATAACACTTGTTCTTCATTAAATATCACCTTCGTGTGT
>JACCED010540276.1_pt1 | contig 10243 bp, 10 predicted proteins | sample 7455021 | NCBI WGS metagenome assembly JACCED01 (sample SAMN15323456, study PRJNA562643) | freshwater metagenome | isolation source: river surface water | place: USA:Blue River Watershed | collected 2017-08-19 | reverse complement strand
ACGCGGAATATGAGTTCTTCGGGGGAGAACGGTTTGGTCATGTAATCGGTGACGCCGAGATCGAGGGCATCCATGACGTCTCGCTCGCGCCACTGCGCCGCCAGAATCAGCACGGGAATGTTGGCTGTTGCTGGCTCGGCCTTGAGTGCGGCGATGATGTCCGGACCATTGAGAACAGGCATTACGTAGTCGAGGATGATGAGATCGGGGGGCTGGTGGAGGATTGCCTCCAGTGCCAGTTCACCATCGGTGGCCCCGCTGACGGTGTGGCCGCGGCGCTGCAGACGAAAGCTGATCAGGTCGATCACCAGCTGATCATCGTCGGCGATGAAGATATTGGCCATGGTGTGCGCTTCCTGATGAAGTTTCCGCTATACAGGTAACGCGGAACGGTTGGGCGCGAGTATAGCCAGACGGTCTGCGGTTGGGAACACTGGTCGGGGCGCGGCAGTTTGACCGCGCGCGCCCCGGCAATGCATCAGAGCGAGCGGATGGCAGGGCCGATGTAGAGGGCGCTGGGACGCATGATCTTGTTGTCCAGACGGGATTCAAGGAAGTGCGCCAGCCAGCCCACGCTGCGGGCCATGGCGAAGCCGGCTGTGAAGTAGGTCGCCGGGATGCCGATTGCGAGATTCACGGGGCCTTTGTAGAACTCGAGGTTGGCCCAGACTTCCTTGCCCTTCTTCTGCATCTCGGCGTTGAACTCTTTCTCGATTTCCTTGAGCGTCAGGAACACGTTTTCGAAATCGGTGCCCTTACAGAGTTTTTCAGCCATTGGCTTGAGAATGGCGGCGCGAGGATCGAGCTTGGTGTATTCACGGTGACCCATGCCCATCAGGCGGCCCTTGTTGGCCAGCAGATCTACCACGTAGGCTCTGGCATTGGCCGGTGTGCCGACCTTGATGGCCTCGTTCAGTGCGGCTTCGTCGGCACCGCCGTGCAGCGTGCCATACAGGGAGCCGACGGCAGACGACAGCGCAGACTCCACGGGTGACAGTGTGCTGGCCGCCACGCGCAGGGTGAACGTACCGGCATTGAAACTATGTTCGAGCTGCAGAATCTGCAGCATTTCCAGACAGCGGATGTGGTCAGCAGACGCATCCTTGGCGTGGAACATGGACAGGAAGTTGTCGAGGTAAGGCTTGCTGGCATTGAACGCCGGCAGCTTGTCGTTCAGTTGCAGGCGACGGAAAGAGGCCAGCAGAGTCGGTATTTTGGCGACGACGGCAAGTCCGCGGTAGCCTTCCTTGTTGGTGAACGGGAGTTCCTGCGGACCCTTCGGCGTGGTATCGAGCACGGGAATCATGGACTGCAGCATACGCATGGTGTGCAGCTGGCGCGGCAGGGCGGCTAAAATGTTGAGTTCGCTGTCACTCAGTTCGCCATTGGCCTGCAGGAATTTCTCGAGTTGCTGCTCCTGCTCCGCTGTCGCCAGTTCGCCGAACAGGACCAGCCACACGACGCGGGTGAAGCTGAGAGTCACGAGTTGTTCTATGGTATAGCCGCGATAACTGAGACGGCCCAGGTCGCCTTCGACATTACTGATACTGGTCTGATCTGCGATGACGTCTTCGAGGCCCTTGGAGAATTGCACTGACATGATGTGTACCTTGCCTTGGATTTGTTCTTGGGATTTGCTTTTGAATTATTCTGGCAAACTGCCTTGCCGCGCAAGTAAAAGCAGCACGCAGGTGAATTGATGTGGGTCGTATTATAGAAATGGCAATTTTGAGGGTAAAATTAGCTGTGCTAATTGTGAGTTAAGGTATGCTAATGCATAAGGCCTCGATCAACAACGGTCTGCGACAGCAGAAACGGGATTGCCCATGATGATTTCGACCCACCTGGAGACCCACGAAATACGGGTGTTCAAGACAGTCTGCGATACCAGCGGTTTCAAATCGGCCGCCGATCGTCTCTATGTTACCCAGTCCGCCGTCAGTCAGGTGATCGCCAATCTTGAGCGCAAGCTCGGCACACTCCTGATCGAGCGTGGCAAACCCATTACCTTGACTGAGCCGGGGCAGCGCCTGCGGGAGTATGCAGAGCGTGTGCTGCAGGAAGAGCAGGATGTGCTGACAGACATCGCCAATATTCGTCAGGGCGTGGCCTCGACGTTGCAGATCGCCATGAGCGGCAGTGTCAGTCAGATCTTCGGCAACGAGTTGCTCGAAGACTATTGCGACAGCAATCCACTGACCCGTCTGAAAGTGGACGTGATGCCCAGTCGCAAGATTATTCAGGGGGTTCTGGCAGATGCGCTGGAGCTCGGGTTCGGTCCGTTCCAGAATCAGATGCCCAACCTGCTGGAAACGGTGCCTTTGTTTCGGGAGTCACGCAAGCTGGTCATCAATCGCAGTCACCCGAAACTGGAGCGCCTGCTGGAAGATACCGAAAAGTGCCTGCAGGAGATCCCGTTGATGGTCTCCCATCTTGAGGACCCCGATGTCCGTCCTGCCATTGAGAAGCTGCGTAATGAGTTCGGCACCATCTGGGAGATCAGCAACTTGTCGATGCGCCTGAACATGGTCTCGAAAAACATCGGCATGTGCTACGTCGATGAGCGCGTCTTGCGCGCCAATGCCGTGTGCGCGGACTTCGTGCAGCTGCCCGGACTGGCGTTCTCGAATATCGAACTCACCTTCGGGCTTTATTACCGCAAGCGCCGTGCGCTTTCCACCGGGGCTCGACAGTTCATCGACATCTGTCAGTCATTTTCATTTGACGGCAAACGCCCGGTTGCCAGAAAGGAGCTGCGCGTCTGACCATGTCTGCATTACAGCTCTATGCGGGGCCGACGGCCTTGCGCGCTCTGCAGCGCGACGGCCTGCAGGCCGAACAGTTCCGGATGATTGTCGGCGCGTCGGGCGGGCCGAAGTGGTTCGTGCTCTACGGACTGGATCGCTATCTGTTCGGGGACTTTTTTGCCCGCAGTCGACAACCGCTGGCAACTCTCGGTTCCTCGGCCGGTGCCTGGCGGCTCGCCTGTCTGGGGCTGGCGGATCCGCTGGCCGGGATTGACCGACTGGCGTGGCATTACTCCCGGCAGACCTATTCCGCGCAGCCCACCATGCATGAAATCAGCAAGGAGGCGCGCAAGCTGGTGGACATTGTGCTCGGAGCCAGCGGCGCTGCCGAGATAGCGACGAACGGCCGGATCGGCGTCCACATCGTCGCGGATCGTGCACGCGGACTGTTGCGCTCGGACCGCAAGCCACTGCTGCTGGGCGGGCTGGCCTTGTGCGCGACAGCCAATACATTGAGTCGCCGCAGTCTGCGCCTGAGTTTCGAGCGCATCCTGTTTCACGCGGGCACGCCGCTCTCTTCCCTGACCGGGTTGCAGGACATGCCCACCCGCTGCGTGCAGTTGACTGAGCACAACGTCGGCGAGGCTTTGCTGGCAAGTGGCTCGATTCCACTGGTGATGGAGGGGGTGCGGGATATTCCTGGTGCACCACCCGGGGTGTATCGGGATGGTGGCATTGTCGATTACCACTTTGACATGCCCTTTCTCGATGGCGACGGTCTGGTGCTGTATCCGCATTTCTACCCGCACCTGACGCCCGGCTGGTTCGACAAGGCATTGCGCTGGCGCCGGGTTGATCCGGCCAATTACCATAATGTCCTGTTGATTGCCCCGTCCTCGGAGTTTGTCAGTCGCCTGCCCTATGGCAAGATACCTGACCGCAAGGACTTCGAGACCATGGACGAAACGACGCGCTTCGCATATTGGCAGACCGTACTGACAGAGAGCGTGCGTCTGGCCGAGGAGTTTGCGCGCATGGCCGAGACCGGCGCGGGGCTGGATCGCATCAAACCTTTTACCGAAATCAAGAACCGTTGAGAGTGGTTGTCATGGACAAGCGACTGAAATTTTTGTCTGTCGTGCTGTTGAGCCTGGCGCTGAGTGCCTGCCTTGGCACAGTGGTTGGCACTGCAGTGGATGTCACGCTGGAAGTCGCCAAGGTGCCGTTCAAGGTGGCGGGCGCAGTCGTCGATGTTGCGACGCCCGAGGACGATGACGAGGATGACGAAGACTGACCGGGCCGGGGCCGCGGTCAGAGGCAGGGTCAGGATTCATCAATAGCGATAGTCTCGACTGCGCGGTTTGAGTGGCGCGAGCAGGAAGTAAAAGATCCAGGCAAACCAGGACAGGAAGATGATCGCCAGAATCCACGCGGCCTTCTCTCCGCCGCTGGTCACGTCAGAGCCCAGGATCAGCAGAATTGGCAGGAACCAGACGAAGAAACAGCCGAAGACCACCGCCAGCGCCAGACCAGCGGTGAGCACCGGGATCGCCAGCAGTATCAGGGCGGTAACGACGGCAAAAGTCAGCAGGGCAGATAGAATTTTCATTGCGGTACTTACATCTCCTTTGAGTTAACGGCGTTCTGGAGCTGCTGTAGCGATATTCATGCCAGAAGATTTTCCCTTGCCTTTCAGCTGGTTGAATATTCAATGCGGGCGCAGTCGGGGTTTTCAACCACTTTATGGCGAAAAAACTCATTCGCCTCTGTCGCCGTCGGCCAGCGTCAGCAGTTTGCCTGGATGAGGAACGGCCCCGGCCGGAGGTAGCTCTGTTCGAGCAAGGCACAGAGCTCCTCGGCGGTATTGGCAACGGCGGCGGGGACACCGTAACCGTTGGCAAGATTTACCCAGTTGATCTCCGGATTACCGATGTCGAACAGGCTGGCGGCAACTGCGCCCACGTCTGTCACGCCCAGTCGGGCATATTCCACATTGAGAATATTGTAGCTGCGGTTGGCGTAGATCACCGTGGTGACATTGAGCCGCTCCCGGGCCTGAGTCCACAGGCACTGAATCGTGTAGCCGGCTCCGCCGTCGCCGAGCAGAGCCAGAACTCTCCGGTCCGGGCACGCCAGTGCGGCGCCCGTCGCTGCAGGGCCGCCCTGGCCGATAGAGCCGCCTGTGAGGCTGAGCCACGAATGCCGAGTGGCACCCTGGCACAGTGGATGGGCGGCATTGCCGCCGCCGGAATCCGTCGCCACGATGGCGTTGTCCGGGAGCGTGGCGGCGACCGCCTGCGAGATGACGCGCGTATTCAGGGCACCCTGTGGTCTGGGCGTGGCGACCTTGGCGAAGCGTTTGATTTCACTCTTCTCCGCCTGGAGCAGCACAACGAGTTGCTCTAGGGCATCGGCAGCATCCTCTTCGATGCGGGCCAGCGTGTGGACAGTGCAACCGTCGGGAATAGGGCGCCCGGATTGTCCCTGATAAGCGAAGAAGCTTGCAGGCGTCTGCGCTCCCACCAGAATCAGGTGTTCTGTGCCCGCGAGAGTTGCCAGGATCTGTTCCGGGAAGTAAGGCATGCGTTCGAGTTGCACCGTCCCCGGGCCGCCATCGGTACGTGCCGGGAAAGTCCCGGTGATCAGGCGGCAGCCAGTTTTGGCTGCGAGCCTTCCCGCCGCCTCCAGCGCCGGTGCCGTCAGCGCATCGTGTTCCAGCAACAGCACAGTCTTTGCGCTTGACGCCATGACCTTGGCGATGGTTGCGGCATGCTCGCTGCCGACGCGCGCGCGCTTCGGCAGCGGGTTCGGCGCGACAGGTCCTGGCGACTCACTCCAGGCGGCATCTGCACCCATGATGAGGGTCGCTATCTGGCCCTGCGAGCCGGGTGTTGCCCGCAGCGTGGCGGTGAAGGCGTCTGCGCCATCCTGTGCCAGCGTTTCGGCGGTACTGCAGGACTTGATCCACGACGAAAAATTGCGTGCCAGCGTGTCGATGTCCGAGGTCAGCGGGGCGTCGAAGCCGATGTGAAACTGGGGATGATTGCCGACGATGTTGATCAGCGGTGTTCCGGCCTTGCGCGCGTTATGCAGGTTGGCGATGCCATTCGCGAGTCCCGGTCCGAGATGCAGCAGAGTCGCGGCGGGCTTGCCCGCCATGCGGGCATAGCCGTCGGCCGCGCCGGTGCACACGCCCTCAAACAAGGTCAGGACCGAGCGCATGCGCGGCACCTGATCCAGCGCCTGCACGAGATGCATCTCCGAGGTCCCCGGATTGGCGAGACAGAGTTCCACACCACAGTTGACGAGGGTTTCAATCAGGGCTCTTGCACCATTCATGTTCGGTTGCTCCTACTGATCCGGGTCGAGGGAAATCATTTGCGAGGGGGCGTAACGATCACCCTGCACGAGGCCGGGGTCGACTGTTCTGCCTATGTGTTGCAAGTCTGCAGCGCTGATCTGCAACTCTGCGGCACCGGCGTTTTCCTCGACATAGCGGACGTGCTTGGTGCCGGGGATCGGGACGAAGTTCTCGTCCTGCGCCAGCACCCAGGCCAGCGCCAGTTGGGCAAGGGTGCAACGGTAAACTTCGGCGATTTCCTGCAGCTCCTTCACCATCTGCAGATTCTGGACGAAATTCTCACTCATGAAGCGGGGCATAGTTTGGCGCATGTCGTCCGGTTCGAGCTTCTGCATGTCGGTGATGACGCCCGTCAGGAAGCCACGCCCGAGCGGACTGAACGGCACGAAGCCGATCCCGAGCTCACGACAACAGTCGAAGACCTTGTACTCGGGGTCACGGGTCCACAGGGAGTATTCGGATTGCACAGCGCAAATGGGGTATTCACGATGGCCGCGGCGCAGCGTCTCTGACGATACTTCCGAGAGGCCGATATGACGAATCTTGCCCGCCCTGACGAGATCGCTCAGGGCGCCAACGCTCTCTTCGATCGGGACGTTCATGTCTCGTCGGTGCAGATAATAGAGATCGATGACGTCGGTCTGGAGACGGCGCAGGCTCGCCTCGCACGTGGCAATAATACTGGCCGGAGACCCGTCGACGACGCGCTGTCCGTCGCGAACGAGAATCCCACATTTGCTGGCCAGGATGAATTCGTGGCGGCGCTTCTTCAGCACCTCGCCGATCAATGTTTCGTTGTGCCCCATACCGTAGAGACTTGCGGTATCCAGAAATGTATAGCCGACATCCAGCGCCCGGTGCAGTGCACGCTCAGATTCCGCGCGATCCGCAATGCCATAAGACTGCGACATGCTCATGCAGCCAAGGCCTATGGCCGAGACTTCGAGCGCTCCTATTCTTCTTGTTTTCAAGGCTTCCCCCGCACGGCGTGTCCGCATACCGGAACGCTGGCCGGAGTTTAGCACAGGGCTGAGATGCCATCGTTTGGATCAGAGTGCAAGATGGTTTATACAGTGTTGTACTGTATAAATAGATAGTGTATAAATAAACAGTGTTTAGTGAAAAAGCCCTGTGCTGATGTGCAGAGTCCGACGACCAGATGACCAAAAGAGCGAGTCATGACCATGAAAAATATTGCCTACACCAGTGAAATGTCCAGTGAAATGCGCAGAGAGTTGCCAGACGCCTACAACGGTGTGCTGGATGCCGCCGTACAAGAGCAGGAGATCTGGCAGATTGCTGCATTGCTGCCGCACACAACCGTTCACGACATCCGCCAGAAGCTGCTCAGCCTTGCCAGCGATCAGCGCTTTGTCATGAATTACTGGCTGAAAGTGTGCAAAGTGCGCGCATTTCGCGGCCAGCCCATGCCGTGGGATCAGATTCACTAAAATTAATTTGAGATGAATCCTTGAGTTACATGAAGTTCTTCATGTGGCTATTCAAGCCTGCCCCTTGATCGAATTGGTTTCTTTGATATGATTGCGAGCAGTTGGTGAATTTAGCACCACCTTTCAGTTAGTCCTTTTAACCCGTTCCTTTACAGCAGCCCCTGAGCATTGATTTCCATCACCGCTAATACGAGCCCGTCTGCCTGTGTGCACGGTCAGCGAAGCCTTTCGAGGGTGCTGGCTGCGGGTTTTATGTGGGCGGTTTGCAGCTGGCTGCTGCTTGCCGTGCTGATGCAGACGCCCGTGCTGGCGCAGACCGCAATTGCGGAGCAGGAAGCCCTTCCCGAGATCACCGATGCTGCCAGCATCCGCATGCCAGCGGATATGAGCAAGGTGGATTTCTATTTGATCACCGTTGATGTTGGCGACCACGTCTGGGACAACTTCGGCCACACTGCGCTGCGTGTGGTGGACAGCGAGAGTGATTCGGATCTGGTCTTCAATTGGGGATTGTTCGATATCAGCGTCGGCAATGTGACCTGCGCCACCAATTTCCTGCGCGGCATCCTCAATTATCAGCTGGGTGTCTCGCCACCGGGCTGGGAGCTGGGGCGCTATGAGCGTGAACAGCGCACGGTGTGGCAAGACCGACTCAATCTGACCAATGAACAGAAGGCGACGCTCTATCGGCGTCTGGCGTGGAATCTGCGCGAAGAGAACATCGTCTACTCCTATCAGTACTTCTTCGACAATTGCACCACACGCGTCAGGGACTACCTGAACGAAGCCTTGGGAGGTCGCCTGGAGAGCCAGAACCGCGCCCCCACGCAACGTACTTTCCGCGACGAAGTCATGACCCACTACGCGTCCGTGCCATATGTTGCGTTGGGGCTCGATGTGCTGATGAATGACCGCATCGATCGGCGCATGACGCAGTGGGAGGCGATGTTCCTGCCGTCAGGTCTGCGCCAGGAGCTGCTCAGTTTTCCGTCGGACGTGGATCAAAGCGGTCAGCGTCAGCCAATGCTGACCGACGGCACCGTCGTCATGGAGTTCGAACCTCCGGACGCTGGCCCCAATCCTTATCAAATCGCTGCACTTCTGCTTTTGCTTCCCACCGTCCTGCTATTCTTCCGCTTGAAAAAAATTCCGCTGGCGTCGTTCTCGAGCCAGACAGGATTCACGTTGCGATCGCCTGCTCTGTCTTATCGCCTGTTGGGGCTGGTGGGGGGCATAGTCGCTCTGTGCAGTGGCCTGTTCGGTCTCATCATGACGGTGGCGTGGCTGGAATCGGGGCATCTGGATCTGCACCACAATCTCAATCTGCTCTTGTTCTGGCCCACTGACCTCATCGGCTTTTTCTATGCGTTGCGCTGGCTGTTGTTCGGCAAAGGCTGTGCCGTGAGCAAGACCCAGCACAACGTCATCATCCTGTACCTGCTGTGTCACTTGCTGGCGCTACTGGCGTATATCTTCGTCGCTCTCACAGGAATCGCGGCACAAGATGTCGACTCTCTGCTGCTCTACGTGGTTCCTGGCTTGCTGGGCCTTGCATTGCTGGTCTGGAATGCCGGCTTCAGTGTGATGCGCAAAATGCGTTTCTTCTAACGTTGTTCTCCGTACTTCCTCTTCTTGCTGGCCAGGTTGACTGGACAGAATCGCTTTCCTTGACTATCTGTTGATGTGAAGAACACAACCCAAAGCGCATGGAGGCGAGCATGGCAACAGACAATTTCATCAGTAAAGAAGTCTCACAAGACGGGATGACGGTCCGGGTGGAAGCCGAGCGGACGGGCGCGGGTGCCTGGATGCTGCGGGTGGTCGGTCGGCGCGGACAGATTTCGCAGTGGACCGAATTCTTCGCCAGCTCGACCGAGGCGCTGACGACAGGCTTGACTGCTATTCGGTATGAAGGCATCGAGGACTTCTACGATGATCCCGTATTTCGCTATCTGCAGGATGACAAACAAACGCTGCAGCATTGAAGTCGCCCGTTTTCGCATGCCTCTGTCGCTTCAGTGACGGCGTTGACATGTATGCGGAATGCATCGAACGAATGCTCGGTTTTTCGTTTTCATCAATCCTGAAAGGTGATAAAGTCGCGCCAGTAATTTTGGTCGGAGTTGTTAGAGCCACTGATTTTTATCATGTTTTCAGGAGAGTCATGTGAACGTCGCATTCACTGCGGAAGAGCTGGAATTCAAGAACGCCGTGCGCGCATTTCTGGAGGCAGAGTTTCCTGCCGACATTCGCGCCAAGGTGGATGGTCGCATTCGCCTCGACAAGGAAGACTATGTGCGCTGGCAGAAGATTCTCTACCGCAAGGGCTGGGCTGCACCGAACTGGCCGGTGGAGTATGGTGGCACCGGCTGGACGGCTATCCAGAAATACATCTTCGCCGAGGAAATGGCCCGCGTGGGCGCACCCGAGCCAGTCGCCTTTGGCATCAAGATGGTCGCCCCGGTCATCTTTACCTATGGCAGTGAGGAGCAGCGTCAGCGCTTTCTGCCAGATATTCTCGCCAGCAATGTCTGGTGGTGTCAGGGCTACTCGGAACCTAACGCAGGTTCGGACCTCGCGTCGCTGAAAACCAGTGCTGTGCTGGACGGCGACCACTACGTCGTCAACGGCACCAAGACCTGGAATACACTCGGGCAATATGCCGACTGGATATTCTGTCTGGT
>JACCED011519639.1_pt1 | contig 10248 bp, 10 predicted proteins | sample 7455021 | NCBI WGS metagenome assembly JACCED01 (sample SAMN15323456, study PRJNA562643) | freshwater metagenome | isolation source: river surface water | place: USA:Blue River Watershed | collected 2017-08-19 | reverse complement strand
GGGCTCTTGGTGAGCTCCCAGTCATAGTTGAGAAGCAGCTTGAAATAGCCGTTGTCCCATTGGGTCGGGTTGGTCGTCCAGGCGCCTTCAAGGCCGCTGGTGACTGTATTGCGGCCAATGCCACGGGTTTTGTGGTTCATCCAGCCAAAGCCCTGCTCTTCAACGTCCGCGCCTTCCGGTGCAGGCCCTAAATTGGCCGCGTCGCCATTGCCGTGCGCCTTACCGACCGTGTGACCACCAGCGGTCAACGCCACAGTTTCCTCGTCGTTCATGGCCATACGGGCAAAGGTCACACGCACATCATGAGCGGTCTTCAAGGGATCGGGCTTGCCATCCACGCCCTCAGGGTTCACGTAAATCAAACCCATCATGACGGCAGCCAACGGGTTCTCTAGGTCGCGCTCACCACTGTATCGGCTGCCTTCGCCACCGCTCTTGGCCAACCACTCTTTTTCAGAGCCCCAATAAATGTCTTTTTCCGGGTGCCAAATGTCTTCACGACCGAAGGCAAAGCCGAATGTCTTGAAGCCCATCGATTCATAGGCCACGTTACCTGCAAGGATGATCAGGTCAGCCCAGCTAATCTTGTTGCCATACTTTTTCTTAATTGGCCACAACAAACGGCGAGCTTTGTCGAGGTTGCCGTTGTCAGGCCACGAATTCAGGGGCGCAAAGCGCTGATTACCGGTACCAGCACCACCTCGCCCATCGGCCACACGATAGGTACCCGCCGCATGCCAAGCCATGCGGATCATCAAACCGCCATAGTGTCCCCAGTCAGCAGGCCACCAGAGTTGACTGCTGGTCATGAGCTCGGTTAGGTCTTTTTTGAGGGCTGCCACGTCCAGCTTCTTCACTTCCTCACGGTAGTTCAAGCCATGCAGTGGATTGGTCTTCGTGTCGTGTTGGTGCAAGATGTCTAGGTTCAATGACTCTGGCCACCAGGCTTGCGCCATATTGGCATGGCTCGCATTGGAATTGGCACCATGCATAATCGGGCATTGGTCAGTGCTACCTTTTTCGCTCTTCATCATGTGCTCCTTTTGCGGTTGTTAGCTTGATATTACGTTACCTCCCAGTAATGTTAGTGTTTTTTATCGAACTGAAAAATTTAATTTATTTAATCTATTAAATAGGAATCTCTTATACGCGCGAGTTGATTATGTCTTTATCGCCGCTTAGGGAAATATCACTTCCTATGTGATGCTCGAGCAGGCAAAGCCTACGGACCGATTCGTGCTGCGTACAAAGATCGCAGCCGTGATGCGCTGGAGAAGCTCATCGCTTCACATGCCGTTGCTTTTGACGTGAAGCTAGTCACCAATAAACGAAGCAGATTTTGTGAAGTACGCTGGGCTGGTTGTAGAAAACTGGGCCAACAGCCACTGTACGTCTCTTCATCATCTGGCGGGGCAACAGGGACTACATCACAAACCGCCTGAGGTGCTGCAATGTCAGGTGTTTGGGTTTGGGTCTACGAGAGGGATACAAATCACCATCACTCCTGGGCAACATCCTTGTCTATGTTTGCCCCGTACCTCAGAGGTGATCTTTTGACTCAAGTGGAATTTCAAGCGGCGATTTAGAACGACGGCTTTTAAAACAGCTCATTCCTTGTCGCGTGAGATTAGGTAGACACCCGCCACAAGAAGCACCCCTCCCATACAAAATCTAAGATCAATGCGGGGCAGTAGCGATCCCGCTTTCAGTCCATCCGCAATCAGTCTAGCAATCATCTGGCCAACTGCAAAACCATACTAAACTTATACATAACAAAATAATGACTTATTCGGCATCTATTTGCTTTGCTGGTGCCGCTTCTTGAAACGCCAATAAATTTAAACAATTACCTTCGATTCGTAATAAGTTGGGCATGGCTGATAAGTCGACTTGTACTCTTCTAGCATTAAACAGTTGAGGAATCAGACAAATATCTGCCAACCCAGGCGTCTGACCAGAACAAAAAGAAGAGTGACCTAACTTTGCCACCATAGCCTCCACTGATGCCAATCCTTGGCTAACCCAATGCCTATACCAATCATTTTTTTGATCTTGTGTAAATCCAAACTCATTTTCCAAGTACTTCAATACTCGCATGTTCTGTAACGGATGGATATCACATGCAATAGTCAGAGCGATTGCGCGAACTTGAGCTCTCTTGATTGAGTCGTTTGGTAATAATCGAATAGCAGGATAAGCCTCATCTAAATACTCAATGATTGCAATGGATTGATTAATAGCTACACCGTGATCAACCAATGTCGGGACGACGGCATTAGGATTAAGTTGCCGATAGATTTGAGAAAGGTGTTCACCACCATCACGCACCAAATGCACTGGAATCATTTCAGGCTTGAGGCCTTTCAAGTTAAGTGCGATACGAACACGGTAAGCGGCCGAGCTGCGAAAGTACGTATACAGTTGCATGTCTTTTCCTAAGCGCTCAAATAGATTTCAGCACCAATCATCACAAACTTAATGTGCCGGAAGAATCGTTCCCACACATTCACCAAATCCGATTTTGCGAAAATCTTCGCGGTGACAAATGGCTTTTAATAAGACACTATCGCCATCTTCGAGAAACACTCGCGAATCACCATTTGACAATTTAAACGCATGCCTGCCACCCTGTGAAAGCTCCAGCATTGATCCCGCTTGGTCTTGACGAGGACCTGATAGAGTACCTGTGCCAAATAAATCCCCTGCCGATAAATTACAGCCATTAATCGTATGGTGGGTAACAAGTTGAGCAACCGTCCAATATGCTGCATCAGAAAAATTAGATCGACTAATACACTCGTGCGAAATTCCAAGTTTTCTCATTCCGTCCGTCTGCAACAAAACCTCTAGGTTGATATCGAATGCACCAAAATTTTGATTTTTTGGGTCTATTAAATAATCCATTGGCAAGGGATCACCTTTAGGCCGGATAATAGCTTTTCGAAATGGCGCCAAAGCCTCAAGCGTTACCATCCATGGAGAAATCGTACTGCCAAAACTTTTTGATAAAAAAGGCCCTAAAGGCTGATATTCCCAAGCTTGAATATCACGCGCACTCCAATCATTAAACAAAGTCAAACCAAAAATATGATTCTCAGCTTGAGAGATCGGTACGCTTTCACCCAAATCATTTGATTGTCCAATCACAACACCTAGCTCAAGCTCAAGATCCAGCCTTTTAGAGGGAGCAAGAATTGAATATTCGTGTTCTGGCAATTTGATTTGGCCTACAGGACGTCTGATACTCGATCCACTCGCCACGATAGATGAAGCACGGCCATGATATCCAATGGGCACATATTTATAGTTTGGCAATAGAGGATTGTCCGGTCGAAAGAGCTTTCCGACAGCGGTAGCGTGATGGATTCCGATGTAAAAATCCGTGTAGTCTCTTGTGTCACACGGCAATCCAAGCTCAACCTCCGATTGTGAAAACAAATAAGCTGACCATGTGGATTTCTGTTCACTGTCCACACGTAAACCATTGGAAATAGAGGCTCGCAAATTACAAAGACATTCAGGATTCATACCGATGAGACGATTGATATCGTCAAAATCGATTAACCCCGTTGCACGTAAATCAAGCACTTTATTGCCTATTGCCACTCCTATCCGCCACGCTATATCGCCACGAACTCTAAATCGACCATAGGGCAAATTCTGTATAGGAAAATCAGTCTCTGGTTCATTTGCGGAGTCAACCCAAGACTGAAGATCGAAGCGATGCGTATCGTTTATAGCAATCAAATTAGTCATGGCTGAATTCTCTTTTATGCATCCAGTCCGCATGTTTCGGTGCACGTTTAGTATGACTCCACTCCTCAAGCATCTCCCACTTGACCTCATTAAGCTTGCTATACATATCTGCTGTCCCAACATCAACAGCCAACTCTAAGCGATGGCCATTAGGGTCGAAAAAATAAATGCTTTTGAAAATAGTGTGGTCAGTTACACCCACGACTGCTATACCGGCCATCTCTAATTTTGATTTGATAGATAACAGCATCTCTATACTTTCTACCTTAAATGCAATGTGCTGCACCCAATCAGGAGTATTAGGGTCACGCCCCATTTCCGGCGAATTCGGTAGCTCAAAAAATGCCAATATATTTCCTTGACCCGCGTCGAGAAATACATGCATGTAGGGGTCAGCCGCTTTTGTTGAAGGCACTTGGTCTTCGGCAATTGCTAAAACAAAATCCATATCTAAATGCTTAACGTACCATTCGACGGTTTGCTTAGCATCTCGACAGCGGTATGCCACATGATGAATATGATTAACTTTCATATCGACACTAAAGCCTTTTATATTTGTAATGCACCGCGGCGTAATTGATCTCGCTCCAGCGATTCAAACAACGCCTTAAAGTTGCCTTCGCCGAATCCTTCGTCTCGTTTGCGTTGAATGAATTCAAAAAAGACAGGACCTAATAAGGTTTCAGAGAAAATCTGCAGCAACAATCGATTTTCTCCGTTAGTTGTCGACCCATCAATCAAAATACCTCTAACTTTAAGGTCTGCTATTGATTCACCATGTCCTGGTAAACGCTCATCAATCATTTCGTAATAACTATCATTTGGAGCCGTCATTAAAGGCACACCGGCGCGCCGCAACGAGTCGACGCTTGCATATAGATTCTCGGTCAATAATGCGATATGCTGAATTCCTTCGCCATTAAATTGCATCAAAAACTCTTCAATTTGCCCACCCGTTTTACCTGACTCTTCATTTAAAGGAATTCTAATCAAGCCATCGGGAGCAGTCAGCGCTTTGCTGGTTAAGCCTGTGTATTCGCCCTTAATGTCGAAATATCGAATCTCACGAAAATTAAATAGTTTCTCGTAAAAATCACCCCAAAAGTTCATTCTTCCTTTGTATACATTGTGGGTGAGATGATCAATTATTTTGAAACCATGCCCAACCGGGTGTCGATCTACGCCATCAATAAACTCAAAATCAATGTCATAAACACTTCTTCCATCGTCAAATCGATCAATCAGATATAAGGGCGCGCCGCCAATCCCTTTAATCGCTGGCAATCGCAATTCCATCGGACCAGTTGGAACTTCAATTGGTTGAGCGCCTAACTCAAGAGCCCGCGCATAAGCGTGATGAGAATCACGAACCCTAAAAGCCAATGCGCAAGCACATGGCCCGTGCTCAGCTGCAAAATAGCCCGCTAGACTTTTAGTCTCGCGATTGATGATGAAATTTATGTCTCCTTGCCTGTATAGCACCACATCTTTAGACCGATGTTTAGCGACAAGGGTGAATCCCATTTTTTCAAATAGTGGTTCAAGTACGTTTTGATTGGGCGAGGCGAATTCAACAAATTCAAAACCGCATAAGCCCATCGGATTTTCAAATAGATCAGTCATCCCTAGCTCCTTTCGCGCCTTAAATAAAGTCGAATTAATCGACTTTTAAGCCAGCCTTACTAATGAGTTTTGCGTACGTATCATGCTCGCTTTTAAAGTAAGCAACGGCTTCCACTGGGGTACTTGGGTTCATAAAATTATCTTGTTGAGCCAACTTCTCCTTGACGACCGGATCATTAAACGCCTTCACTATCGCAGCATTTATTCGTGCCACTTGATCAACGGGTAGTTTTGCCGGACCGATTGCTGCGAACCAACCTTTAACATCCACAGCAGGAAAGCCCTGCTCCGCGATGGTGGGTAAATTCGGCAATGATGCGATCCGCTCTTTCCCCATGACACCGATCGCGCGAAGTGCACCACTTTTTAGCTGCCCCTGCACAGCGACGACTGCAGCCACGCCGAGCTGCACTTGCCCCGAAACAAGATCTGTAATCATTGGTCCCATACCTTTATAGGGAATATGACGAACATTGACGTCTGCTGCCTGAATAAACATTTCACCAGCAAGATGCAAAATGGTTCCGTTACCAGAGGAAGCGTAGTTAAGTTGATCCGGTCTGGCTTTTAGATAAGCCTGTAACTCTCGCGCATTTGTAGAAGGGATAGCCTTAGCATTCACAACGAGCACAAATGGTGAACCACCAATAATGCTTATAGGTGTAATGTCGTTCAGACTATCAAACGGCAAGGACTTGAATACACTCGGGTTCACCACGTGATTATTTGAAACGATTGCAATCGTATTGCCATTTGGCTCCGCCTTGACTAGCGCTGCAGTCCCAGTTATGCCGCCTGCACCCGGCATATTTTCAATCACAACTGGCTGACCAAGCGCTTGACTTAGAGCGGGCGCGGCGGTGCGAACCATCACATCAACTGCAGAACCCGGACCAAGAGGCAAGATCACTCTCATAGGCGTTTGGGCACACACATCTGCCGTCGCGAAGAATAAAGCAGCAACTACACCCAACAAACTTCTATTTTTCATTTTTGTCTCCGGTTTAAATTGAATTAATTGAAATCACACGTTGACAGAATTCCGCCTGACTTTCCTTAATATCTCGTCGGTGTGTTGGCCGGCCGCTGGTAATGGCATACGCACACCGGGGCGCCGATCCCCCATTAGCAAAGGCAATAGAACAACTTGAGTCTCGCCGGTCTCAGTTTGCATCGGAACCAAGCCACCGCTTTGAATGAGATGTTCATCATGAACCAACTGATCGGGTCGGACTACTTTCGCGTAAGGCAAGCCCGCTGCCTCTAACTGATCACAAAGGTCGTTGATTTCGTATTTACGTAAGCTTATCGCTAGCTCGGCTAGCAATTGTGGTTGCACTGCCACACGTTGTGCGTTGGTGGAGTACTGTGGATTGTTTGCGAGATCCGGTCGATTAATTACGTCACAAAGGTTTAAAAACTGCTTGTCGCTAACCGCACCAACAAATAACTGATCTCCGTTTGCAACCTCAAAGGTGTTGTACACACTCCAAGCCGATACTCGTGATGGGAACGGTGGTGGTATTTCCCCAGTCATCTGATGTTGTTGCATATGCTGAGCAGCAAGCATGACGCAGTTTTCGTACAAGGCGCTTTGTATTTCTTGTCCATGCCCAGTTGTGTCCCGCTCACGGAGGGCTGCCAGGACACCAATCGCACCGAACATGCCGCCCATAATGTCATTAACGGAAGTGCCTGCTCTTAGTGGTTGCCCTTTGGGGCCGGTCATGTACGTTAGGCCGCCCATGTTTTGGACTACTTCATCAAGTGCCAGTCGATTTTCGTAGGGTCCGGGTAGAAAGCCTTTGTGAGAAACGTAGATAAGCCGCGGAAACTCCAGCTTTAAGGCCTGATATCCCAACCCAATCTTACCCATCAAACCAGGTCGGAAGTTTTCAAGTAGCACATCACTTTGAGAAATAATGTCTTTTGCACTCTCCATTCCCTCTTTGGTGTGCAGATCTAAGACTACGCTTTTTTTATTGCGATTGAATGTACGAAAAAAACCGATTCCTAAACCCGGTAAGTTTCTTGTTTTGTCTCCACCTGGTGGCTCTATTTTTATCACCTCTGCGCCTAAATCTGCCAAAATCATTCCGCATGTCGGTCCCATTACCATATGCGTAAATTCCACGACGCGAATCCCTTCCAGTGGCAACGCAGTATTTGCGGTCATTTTTTTTCCTTATTGTGGTTTAAAGTTTTTAGGCAATCCCGCACGCCATAAGCTTCCGTGCGTGCTCTCACCTTCTAACCATTGAGTTATGTTTTTGCGTAGTGACAATATTTTTTGCATATCAATTCCGCAGTGAATACCCATTGATGTAAACATAAAGGCGACATCCTCAGTGGCTGCATTTCCGCTCGCTCCTGGAGCATGTGGACATCCACCAATACCTGCAAGTGAAGCGTCAAAACGATTGACCCCCTGATCCAGTGCTGCACATATATTCGCAAGTGCCAAGCCTCGTGTATCGTGGAAATGTCCACACCAGAAACGATCGCCTGCGATATGGATTGCTTTTTCAAACAACACGCTCACTGAACAAGGATCCGCATAACCTACGGTGTCTGCGAGGCTGACACGATCAGCTCCCGCATCCAACAATGCTTGCATTAACCGCAATACCTCATCATGATCGACGTCACCTTGTATGGTGCAACCAAATGCAGTCCCAACACCGCCTTCAATCAACGTCTTCTTGCCTGACAAATCTCGAGCAGCGCGAATTCTTCCTAATTCTTGCACTACCTCATCTGGTGTCTTACGCAAGTTAGCCAAACTATGATCATGACTCGCAGACAGCGGTAACAACATTAAGTCCGCCTCAGCATCTAATGCTCGTTCGGCTCCACGCAAATTTGGCACGAGCACGGTTGCCATCAATCCAGGGATTCGTTTTGCAAATCGCAACACCTCATCCGTGTCGGCGAGTTGCGGTAATAGTTTTGGCGGGACAAATGACCCCACCTCAATTTCACGCTGCCCCGCCTCAACGGCGGCACGAATCCATTCGCATTTCTTCTCAAAGGGCAAAATAGTCGAGATACTCTGCAACCCGTCTCTTAAGCCTACTTCACGAATGACCGCTGATCGTCGGTTGGTTTCTAAAATGCTCTGCATATGTAGGGCGATAACTAGTTGAGTATTAACAGATTTAAGTTTATAAATTCCAATAGGTATATTCAGTGGTATTTTGGAATCATTTAAATTCCAAATTGGAATTCAAAAAAATTAATACTCATATGCATGACATAGACACCAAAACCCTCAGGCTACTGATTTCGGTTTGTGACCACGGAAACATCAAAGACGCCGCGTTGCAACAACATATCGAACCTTCTGCGATCAGTAAAAGAATTTCGCAGTTAGAAGATTCTCTAGGCATCCAAGTATTAGTAAGGGGCCGATCAGGGACTAAACCAACCGCCGCCGGCCGAGCGCTACTTGAACACGCTCGAAATATTTTGTTTACCCTAGATCGGATTGAAGCTGACATTGCAGCGTTCAAAGGCGGAATTCAAGGGCATGTGAAAGTTGCTGCAAGCGCATCCGCAATTGCCGAGTCTTTGCTTGACGACTTAGCGCAATTTATGAGTGATCCACAACACAAAGAAATTAAAGTTGATGTCGAAGAGCGCTTTTCAAAAGACATACTCAATATGGTTCGAGATGGCGTCGTCTCTCTGGGCGTATGCTGGGAGAATATTGATTTCGGTGGTCTAGAGCATCGTCGGTACCGAGGAGATGAGTTAATACTTGCCGTTCCCCCTGGCCATCCCTTGGAAAATGAAGGTGCCGTGCATTTCGAACAAACATTAAACTACGAGCATGTAGGACTTCAGCCATCGACGGCCGTTTATACGATGCTGCATCAAGCCGCGGCTAAAGCAGGGAAACCAATGCGCTATCGCGTCGTCGTGTCGAACTTTGACGCTGCATTTCGAGTAGTAGGCGCAAATCTCGGGATTAGCGTTGTTCCCGAAGAGGTCAGCGGAATATACGTATCCGCGGGACAGGTAAAAAAAGTCAGATTGCTGAATGAATGGGCAAAGAGAAATTTCTCGATCTGCTATCGAAGCGAGGCGGGTTTACAACCGGCCGCGAGAAAACTCATAACATTTCTTTGTGCGCAGTCGGATGCATCAGAATAAAAATGTAATCTCGATGCCTATACTGTGTAATGTGTAGTGATCGCGGCGTGTCCTGACAATTATGCCTTACCAAAGGGTAAGCGCAGGACCGCCACAAACAGATCCTCCAGTGCCAAGGTGGCTGAGAATAAATTGCCGGCCGAAAGTATAAATCTGTATGAAATCACCACATACAGCCATCATGACACAAGCCCAAGGCCACACATCATCCCCAGCTCCAAGAGCGGAAAGCACCCGCGACGTACTGGATGCCCTAGCCAGCGGCGTTGCGAAAGCATTCGTTAGAGAGAACAACCAGGAGCCAGCGCCTCGGCTCGCAGAGTCCGTTACCAAATCTAGGCGCGAACTCCTGACCGAAAAAATGCTCGCCGATCGCTGGGCGTGTTCAGTTGCCCGCCTCCAGCGTTGGCGTACAGTCGGCGAGGGGCCACCCTATTTGAAGATCGTGGGGAAGGTGTTGTACGGGCTCACGAATATCGAAACCTACGAGGAAGCCAGTTTGGTCCGAAAGATTCTGTAGGAGAGCGCCTGGTAAGTCCGAACTGATCGGAAACTGTTTGAACGAGTTGGAATCAGTTCGAATTAATCTTGGCGGCCCAAAAGGGATTGTATAAATAACTTGCTCAGGTCAAAAAGCATTGTTTTTTGGTGGGGTCGGGGATTCGAACTGCCCCGCAGCGGTCGGCTTTCGACCCATAGCTGTCCATCAGCTTT
>JACCED011148012.1_pt1 | contig 10249 bp, 8 predicted proteins | sample 7455021 | NCBI WGS metagenome assembly JACCED01 (sample SAMN15323456, study PRJNA562643) | freshwater metagenome | isolation source: river surface water | place: USA:Blue River Watershed | collected 2017-08-19 | reverse complement strand
TTTTCGTCGAGGTACTTGCGCACTTCCATGGCCACGCGGTAGCGCAGCATCAGGTTGTTTTGCATGTAGGGGCGGCGCAGGTCCAGCACGCGGTGCGTCAGGCGCGTGGTCTCCGAGAGGTTGTCGTCGTCGAGCAGGAAGGGCGGCGTGACAGACGGGTTGAGCACCGTCATCTCGTGGCACAGCACTTCGATCTTGCCGCTCTTGAGGTTGTCGTTGGTCGTGCCCTCGGGGCGCGCGCGCACCAGGCCCTTGATCTGCACGCAGAACTCGTTGCGCAGGCCTTCGGCGATCTTGAACATGTCGGGACGGTCGGGATCGCAGACCACCTGTACGTAGCCTTCGCGGTCGCGCAGGTCCACGAAGATCACGCCCCCGTGGTCACGGCGGCGGTTGACCCAACCGCACAGCGTGACGGTCTGGCCCAGCAGGGCTTCGGTCACCAGACCGCAGTAGGTAGTACGCATCGAAGACATTTCTTGACTCTTGGTTGGAGGACACACACGGGTGTCCGGGGGCTAAAGGGTGGCGTGCTCAGTGGCTTTTGATGGCCGGGTTCTCCGGGCCACCGGGCACCACCACGCCCATGGAGATGATGTACTTGAGCGCATCGTCAACCGACATGTCGAGCTCGATGACATCGCTTTGGGGCATCATCAGGAAGAAGCCCGAGGTCGGGTTGGGTGTGGTGGGCACATAGACGCTGACCATCGGCTGGTCGAAATGCTGGGCCACCGTGCCCCCCGGCTTGCCGGTGAGAAAGGCAATCGTCCAGGCGCCCTGGCGCGGGTACTGCACCAAAAGCGCCTTCGAGAAGGCATTGCCGCTGCCCGAAAAAAGCGTGTCGGCCACCTGCTTGACGCTGGTGTAGATGCTGCGCACCACCGGGATGCGGTTCATCAGACCGTCCCACTTGCGCAGCCACCATTGGCCAAAAATATTGGTGACGAAAACGCCCGACACCAGAAAAACCAGGGCAACCAGAACCACACCCAGGCCCGGCACACCACTGAGCTGCTCGGCCAGGGCGTGCATGCCCGGGATCACGCGGTCTGCCGCCTGCAGCACCGTCAGGAAGATGCCGTCGAACAGGCCAACCAGCCAGGTCAGCACCCAGACCGTGATGCCCATGGGCAGCCACACCAGCAATCCGGTGATGAAGTATTGCTTGAAGCTGTGGGTTTTTTTGCTCATGGGGGAGTTCATTGGGGGCAACTCAATGGCAGGCGCAGGCGGTGCCGCAGCTGCCACCGGCAGCGGTGGTGGTGGCGGCCGTGCTCTCGCTGCTGCTGGAGGAGGCACCGCTGTCGGTGGCCGGGGCGGTGCTGGCCGCGGCCGTGCCGCTGGCGGCGGCGGCCGTGCCGCCCGAGCCACCCCGGAAGTCGGTCACATACCAGCCCGAGCCCTTGAGCTGAAAGCCGGCGGCGGTCAGCTGTTTGCTGAAGCTGGACTGGCCGCAGGCCGGACAGTCGGTCAGCGGGGCGTCGGAGATCTTTTGCAGAACGTCCTTGGCATGGCCACAGGACTCACACTTGTAGGCGTAAATGGGCATGGTGAGGGCTCGTTCGGAAGGGGGATCGAAAACCCTCAATTATAGGCGGCGGGCCTGAAGTCAAGCACGCCGCCCGGCGCATGGGCCGCCCGGCTCAGCCTTTGTCAGCGTGGTGCGAGGCATGCTTGAGTGCGGATTCGATGCTCTGCCCCCGCTGCGCAATCAGGGTGGGCGCCAGAGAACCCAGCACCATGCCGATCACAGAGGCCATCAGACCGACCAGATTGGGGGGAACCAAAGCGTCGGCCGCCACCGTGTTGGCGCCCAGCCAGGTGCCAATGCCCAACACCACAGAAAACAGTGCCCCCTGGGTGTTGGCACGCTTCCAGAAAGCGCCTGCGACCAGCGGTACAAAGGCGCCGGTGAGCGTGACGTTGTAAGCGTTTTGCACCATTTCATACATGGTGCTGTTGCTGTTGAGGGCAAACAGCAGGGCGCAGGCACTGAAGGTCACCAAGATGACCCTGAGCAGCAGCAGAAACTGCCTGTCGGACATGTTTGGCACGAAGGGGCGCAGCACGTTTTCTGTGAAGGTGGCGGTGGGCGCCAACAAAGCGCCGCTGGCGGTCGACAAAATGGCCGAAAGCAAGGCCCCAAAGAACATGATCTGCGCCCACATGGGCATCTTCCCCAGCACGAGGTCGGGCAGGATGCGCTGAATCTCCCGGGCGTCTTCCGAATCGAACAGGCCCTTGAGCTCGGGATGGGCCACCAGGGCCGCGTAAGCGATGTAGATCGGGACGAAGGCAATGACAAAGTACAGCAGTCCGCCAATCAGCGTGCCGCGCCTGGCGGTCTTCTCATCCTTGGCACTGGTCATGCGCTGGAAGACGTCCTGCTGAGGAATCGAACCAAAAGCAAAGGCAAAGAAAGCGCCCGCCATGGCCCACCATCCCGCCGCATCCATGTCGGCAGGGAACATCACGAATTTGCCCTCGGCACTGGCCTGGGCCAGCACTTTGTCAAAGCCGCCGGCATTCTCACCCACCAGCAGGGCCACCAGCACGAGGCCAATCACGATCACGACGCTCTGGAAAAGATCGGTGAAGGCCACCGACCACATGCCCCCAAAAACGGTGTAGACCAGCACCACGGCTGCACCAATGATGATGGCGGTATTGAGCGCAATCGCGCCGGATGAGAGCACGTGGATGATCAAACCAAGCGCTGTCAGTTGCGCGGACGTCCAGCCCAGGTAAGACAACACGATGGCCAAACTGGTCAACACTTCGACCGATTTGCCATAGCGCACTTTGTAGAAATCGCCGATGGTCAGCAGGTTCAGACGGTAGAAAAGCCGCGAGAACAAGAGTGCGGCCAGCACCAGGCAGACCGTTGCACCGAAGGGGTCTCCCGGAATACCGTGGAGACCATCCTTGGCAAAGGTCGCTGAAACTGCCAACACGGTCTCTGCACCAAACCAGGTGGCAAACACCGTGGCCACGTTCATGTAAAGCGGCAGGCTGCGCCCGGCCACCAGATAGTCCTTGGCCCCGTGCACACGACGGGCGGCCAGCAGCCCAATGGCCACGGTCACCATCAGGTAAGCCACGACAAAGGTCACCAGCATGAGGGTCTCCTTGAGGATTGAGAGTCAGGGGAAAAACAACTGAAGGTGTTGCCAGACTTGCAACAGCAAAAGGCTGGCGACAAAGCCCACAGCCAGATAGACGAGGATCTGCAGCAGGGCATTGGTGCGCCGCTGCTCGGCGAGCAAGAGCTCGGCCTGCCGCGAGTCCGTGCGGCGGTTTTGCTGAAGGTAGTCGCTCAGCAGGCGGGGCAGCTGAGGCAGCAGCTTGGCGTACTGGGGCGCCTGGGCCTTGAGCTCACGCCACAGGCGCTGCGGGCCAACCTGTTCGAGCATCCATTTCTCGAGGAAGGGCTTGGCCGTGCTCCAGAGGTCCAGTTCCGGGTCGAGCTGGCGGCCCAGGCCTTCGATGTTGAGCAGGGTTTTTTGCAGCAGCACCAGCTGCGGCTGGATCTCGACATGGAAACGCCGCGAGGTCTGGAACAGGCGCATGAGCACCATGCCCAGCGAGATCTCCTTGAGCGGGCGGTCAAAGTAGGGCTCGCACACCGCACGGATGGCGGCTTCGAGCTCGTCCACCCGGGTGCTGGCCGGCACCCAGCCCGATTCGATGTGCAGTTCGGCCACGCGCTTGTAGTCGCGACGGAAAAAGGCCGTGAAGTTCTGGGCCAGGTATTCCTTGTCGTACTCGGTGAGCGTGCCCACAATGCCGAAGTCCAGCGAGATGTAGCGGCCAAAGGTCGAGGGGTCCAGGCTGACCTGGATGTTGCCCGGGTGCATGTCGGCGTGGAAAAAGCCGTCGCGAAAAACCTGGGTGAAGAAGATCGTCACCCCGTCACGGGCCAGCTTGGGGATGTCGACGCCCACCTGGCGCAGCTGCTCGACCTGGCTGATCGGCACGCCCTTCATGCGCTCCATCCCGATCACCTCGGGATGGCAGAAATCCCAGAACATCTCGGGGATCAGCACCAGGCCGAGGTCTTCCATATTGCGCCGCAGCTGGGCGGCGTTGGCCGCTTCGCGGACGAGGTCGAGCTCGTCGTGCAGGTATTTGTCGAACTCGGCCACCACCTCACGCGGCTTGAGCCGTTTGCCGTCGTCGCTCAGGCGCTCGACCCAGCCGGCCATCAGGCGCATCAGGGCGAGGTCTTTCTCGATCACCGGCAGCATGCCGGGCCGCAACACCTTGACCGCCACATCGCGCAGCTGCCCGTCCCGGGTCCGCACGCGGGCGAAGTGGACCTGCGCGATCGAGGCGCTGGCGACCGGCTCGCGCTCGAACTGTTCGAAGATCTGGTCAACCGGTCGGCCAAAGGCCCGCTCGATGCTGGCCACCGCCACCTCGGAGGGGAACGGCGGCACGCGGTCCTGCAGGCGGGCCAGCTCTTCGGCGATGTCGTGGGGCAACAGGTCGCGCCGGGTGGACAAGACCTGACCGAACTTGACAAAGATCGGGCCCAGGCGCTCGAGGGCTTCGCGCAAGCGCACGCCGCGCGGGGAACGCAGGTTGCGACCGATGGTCAGGCAACGCGTGAGCAGACGCAGCCAGGGGTGCCGAAAGGAGGAGAGGACCAGCTCATCCAGCCCGTAGCGCAGGACAATGAAGACAATGAAAGCGCCGCGCGCCAGGCGGCTCATGCCGCACCACCTGCGGTGGCCGTCGAACGGCTGGCCACAAAGCTGCGGATCGCGGCCAGGGCCTGGCGACCGAGCACCGCCAGCGTGTGGGCCGGCGCATCCCCGATCAGGCGGGCCAGGTCTTCCTCGGCATCCCAGCGGACATGGTCGATCAGCCAGTTGACTTCAGCGGCCAGCTGCACATCGCCTTCGATGCGGACCTTGGGTTTGTCCCCGCGCGCCAGGGCCGAGAGCACCTCCAGAGGCGAGGCTTCGGTGACCGTCAGGCGCAAGTCGAACGCGCTGAACTGACCGCGCTCGAGCAGCCCGGCGGGCGTGGCCTGCAGCTGCAGCGACTGGTCCTGCCAGACCAGCTCGATGCGCTGGCCTTGCTGGCGGGCCAGGCGGCGCATGGCCTCGGGTTCGCTCATGAGCACGTGGTTGAGGAAAAGCACCAGCCGGTTGAGGGTCTCGTCAACCACCCAGGCGGGGGGCTTCAGACCTGCAACGGCCTGCGCGGCCCATGAAAAAGGGGACTGTGTTGCCATAGTCCCCGATTATTCCCGAAAGCCGCGTCCTGACGGGCGCCTGTGACTTATTGCAGGGCCTGCACGCCAGCCACGAGCCAGCCGCTGCCGCCGTTCTTGGGCTTGGTCATGTTCCAGACTTCGCGGAAGGGGCTCGGGCCGGCCGAGGGCTCCTCGCGGATCATGCCGTTGAACTCGACGCTGGCCATGTAGGCATCGTCCATGTCCTCGATGCCCAGCAGTTGGGCTTCAAGCATGACCACTTCGGTCTTGTTGGCCTGGCCCGGGAACTGCGCCTCGCGCTCGGCCAGCTGGCTGCGGATCTCGGAGAGCATGGCGTCGGTCATCATGGAGCGCAGCATGCCGATGTCCGAACGGTCCCAGGCGTCCTGCAGGGTGATGAAGTTGCGCTTGGCGGCGTCCACAAAACCATCGGCGTCGAAGCCGTCTGGAACGCCCCAGCCTTGCGGGCCACGCAGCCCAGCGCCGATCATGCTGCCCGAAGAAGCGGGGCTGGCGTCGAAGCTGGTGTTTTGCGCTTCCCAGGGGCGGGCCGAAGCGTCGTTGCCGACGTTGGCGGGGTTGTATTGCCTGAAGGTGGTCGGCTGCTGGGCGCCGGCGCCGGCACCGGCCGCCTCATACGCCATGGGCGAGGAGCCCGTGCTGCCCTGGCGCTTGCGCAGGATCATGCCGATCACGGCCATGGCCACCACGCCCAGCAGGATCACCAGCAGGATGTTGCCAAAGGCTTCCCCGAAGCCCAGCGAGTGGGCCAGCCAGGCCAGACCCAGACCCGCGGCCAGGCCACCGAGCATGGCGCCCCAGGGCTTCTTGCCGGCGGCAGCCGCCGGTGCAGGAGCAGCAGTGGGTTTGGTGGCGGTAGCGGGGGCGGTCTGTTGCGCAGGGGCCGCAGGCGCCTGCGGACGCACCGCCTCGCGCTGGGTGACGTTATTCGACTGCTGGCCCACGGATTTGCCACCGCCCATGCGGCGAGCGGCTTCTGCGTTCAGGCTGCCCAGCGCCATGACAGCAGCGAGCATCAGTGGAAGTAACTTTTTCACGTTGTCTCCGATCAGTATGAAAACAGACGGCACCTGTTCAACATTTGATACCGACATGCAAGGCTACCACCCCAGCGCTCAGGTTGTGAAAATCCACATGCCCAAATCCGGCATTTTTCATGAGGGCTTTCAGCTCTTCCTGGCCGGGGTGCATGCGGATCGACTCGGCCAGGTAACGGTAGCTGTCGGCGTCGCCCGCCACCAGCTGGCCCATGTGGGGCAGGATGTTGAAGCTGTACCAGTCGTAGGCCTTTTCCAGTGGCTTGGCCACTTTGGAGAACTCCAGCACCAGCAGCTTGCCGCCCGGCTTGAGCACCCGGCACATCTCGGCCAGGGCCACGTCCTTGTGGGTCATGTTGCGCAGACCAAACGCCACGCTGACCAGGTTGAAGTGCTGGTCCGGGAAGGGCAGCTTCTCGGCGTCGCACACCAGGGTGGGCAGCACGATGCCGTGGTTGAGCAGGCGGTCACGCCCGGTCGAGAGCATGGCCTCATTGATGTCGGTGTGCACCACGCGGCCGCTGGCCCCGACCTTTTTGGCAAAGGCCATCGCCAGGTCGCCGGTGCCACCGGCGATGTCGAGCACCTGGTCGCCTTCCTTGAGGTTGGCCACCTGCACGGTGTAGGCCTTCCAGACGCGGTGCAGCCCCATCGACATCAGATCGTTCATCACGTCGTAGCGGGACGCGACCGAATCGAAGACACCCCGCACATGGCGGGCCTTGTCTTTTTCATCAACCGTTTTGAAGCCGAAGTGGGTGCTGCTCATGGGCGCGCTTTCAATGGTGGTGTCCGCAGGCGCTGCCGCCCTTCTCGGGCATGGGGTCGTCACGGCCCATGCCGGCCGCCTGCAGGCGCTGTTCGTAATCGGCCCAAAGCTCGTTTTGCTGGGCGCCCAAAAAGTACAGGTACTCCCAGGTGAACAGGCCCGAGTCGTGCCCATCGGAAAACGTGGGCTTGACCGCGTAGTTGCCCACCGGCTCGATGTCGACGATGGCCACGTTGCGCTTGCCGGTCTGCAGCACTTCCTGCCCCGGGCCATGGCCCTGCACCTCGGCCGAAGGCGAGTAGACCCGCATCAGCTCGAAGGGGATGCGAAATTGCGCGCCGTCGGCGAAACCGATCTCCAGCACGCGCGAAGCGCCGTGCAGGGTCAAGGTCTCGGGCGCCGGGGTGTCCTTTTTCAAACCAGCCATGGTGTTGCTCCAGAGGTTCAGACCAGCACGCGCTCAATGCCGCCGTCGTTGGCGCGTTGCACGTACTCGGGCATCCAGTTTTCACCCAGGATGTGGCGGGCCATCTCGACCACGATGTAGTCGGCTTCCAGCAGACCGTTTTGCAGGTCATTGCCGTAGCGGGAGAGGCCCTGCAGGCAGCTGGGGCAGCTGGTCAGGATCTTGACGTTGTCCTGGGCGGCCACGGCGCCGCTGGCGCGCAGGGCGACCTCGCCCTTGCGGATTTCTTCTTCCTTGCGGAAACGCACCTGGGTCGAGACATCGGGGCGCGTGACGCCCAGGGTGCCCGATTCGCCGCAGCAGCGCTCGGACTTGAGCACCTGCTCGCCCACCAGCGCCTTGACGGTCTTCATCGGGTCCTGCTGCTTCATCGGCGTGTGGCAGGGGTCGTGGTAGAGGTAGGCCCCGGCCTGCTCGGGCGTGAGGGTGATGCCCTTTTCCAGCAGGTATTCGTGGATGTCGACGATGCGGCAGCCAGGGAAGATCTCTTCGAACTTGTAGCCCTGCAGCTGGTCATAGCAGGTGCCGCAGCTGACCACCACCGTCTTGATGTCGAGGTAGTTGAGGGTGTTGGCCACGCGGTGGAAGAGCACCCGGTTGTCGGTGATCATCTTCTCGGCCTTGTCGAACTGGCCCGAACCGCGCTGCGGGTAGCCGCAGCACAGGTAGCCCGGCGGCAGCACCGTCTGCACCCCGGCGTGCCAGAGCATGGCCTGGGTGGCCAGGCCGACCTGGCTGAACAGGCGCTCAGAGCCGCAGCCCGGGAAGTAGAACACCGCCTCCGTCTCGGGCGTGGTGCGCTGCGGGTTGCGGATGATCGGCACGTAGTCCTTGTCCTCGATGTCGAGCAGGGCACGGGCGGTCTTCTTGGGCAGGTTGCCCGGCATCTTCTTGTTGACGAAGTGGATCACCTGCTCCTTGATCGGCGCGGTGCCCACGGTGGCCGGGGGCGCACTGGTCTGCTTGCGGGCCAGCCCCTTGAACAGGTCGGCCGCCCAGCGCTGGGCCTTCATGCCCACATCCACCATCAGCGTGCGGGCGAGCTTGATGGTCTCGGGGTTGGTGGCGTTGAGCATGAACATGGCGGCCGCATTGCCCGGGCGGAAGCTCTTTTGTCCCATCTTGCGCAGCAGGTTGCGCATGTTCATGGTCACGTCGCCAAAGTCGATCTTGACCGGACAGGGCGTGTAGCACTTGTGGCAGACGGTGCAGTGGTCGGCCACGTCCTCGAAATCCTGCCAGTGCTTGACCGAAATGCCGCGCCGGGTCTGTTCCTCGTAGAGGAAGGCCTCGATCAGCAAGGAGGTGGCCAGGATCTTGTTGCGCGGGGAGTACAAGAGGTTCGCCCGCGGCACATGGGTGGCGCACACCGGCTTGCATTTGCCGCAGCGCAGGCAGTCCTTGACGCTGTCGGCAATGGCGCCAATGTCCGACTGCTGCATGATCAGCGACTCATGGCCCATCAGGCCAAAGCTGGGGGTGTAGGCGTGCGAGAGGTCGGCCGCATGCACATCCGCGCCCAGCTGGCTCAGGGCTTCGCCGCGCAGCAGCTTGCCCTTGTTGAAGCGGCCTTCGGGGTCCACCTTGGCCTTGTAGGCGGTGAAATTGGCCAGCTCGGCGTCGGTCAGGAATTCCAGCTTGGTGATGCCGATGCCGTGCTCGCCCGAAATCACGCCGTCCAGGCTGCGCGCCAGCACCATGATGCGGGCCACCGCTTCGTGCGCGGTCTGCAGCATCTCGTAGTTGTCGGAGTTGACCGGGATGTTGGTGTGGACGTTGCCATCGCCGGCGTGCATGTGCAGTGCGACCCAGACGCGGCCCTTGAGCACGCGCTGGTGGATGGCATTGACCTCGGACAGGATGGGCCCGAAGGCCGAGCCCGAGAAGATGTCTTGCAGCGGCGTGCGGATCTGCGTCTTCCAGCTTGCCCGCAGGGTGTGGTCCTGCAGTTGCGGGAAGAGCTCGTCCGCCCGCGTGAGCCAGTTCTGCCAGAGGTCACGCACATCGCGCACCACCGACAGGGCCTGGGCCACGCGCTCTTCGAGCAGTTCGGCCGAAGGCATTTCGCTGGCGTCTTCGACCTTGCCCAGCGGCAGGTTGCCCCGGGCCAGGAAGGCCTCGAGTTCGGCGCAGAGCTTGAGCTTGTTGCGCAGGCTCAGTTCGATGTTGATGCGCTCGATGCCGTCGGTGTACTCGGCCATGCGCGGCAGCGGGATCACCACGTCTTCGTTGACCTTGAAGGCATTGGTGTGGCGGCTGATGGCCGCCGTCTTCTTGCGGTCGGCCCAGAATTTCTTGCGCGCATCGGCGCTGATGGCAATGAAGCCCTCGCCGCTGCGCGAGTTGGCGATGCGCACGACTTCCGAGGTGGCTTTGGCCACGGCGTCGGCGTCGTCACCGGCGATGTCGCCGATCAGCACCATCTTGGGAAAGCCACCGCGCTTGCTCTTGGTGGTGTAGCCCACGGCGCGCAGGTAGCGGTCGTCCAGGTGTTCGAGACCGGCCAGCACGGTGCCCGTGCGCTTTTGCTCGGCGAACATGAAGTCCTTGATCTCGACGATGCTCGGCACGGCATTGCGGGCATGGCCAAAGAACTCCAGGCAGACGGTGCGGGTGTGCTCGGGCATGCGGTGCACCACCCAGCGGGCGCTGGTGATCAGGCCATCGCAGCCTTCTTTTTGCACGCCCGGCAGGCCGCTCAGGAACTTGTCGGTCACATCCTTGCCCAG
>JACCED011843198.1_pt1 | contig 10251 bp, 12 predicted proteins | sample 7455021 | NCBI WGS metagenome assembly JACCED01 (sample SAMN15323456, study PRJNA562643) | freshwater metagenome | isolation source: river surface water | place: USA:Blue River Watershed | collected 2017-08-19 | reverse complement strand
CAAAGCCAACGTGTCTGAAGTGATGAACGTCATTGGCGACATCGAAGGCCGCAACTGCGTGATCATGGACGACATGATCGACACCGCCGGCACCTTGGTCAAAGCCGCTGAAGTGCTGAAAGCACGTGGCGCCAAAAAGGTTTACGCCTATTGCACGCACCCCATTTTCTCTGGCCCTGCGATCGAACGCATTGCCAAAGGCGATGCGCTCGACGAAGTTGTGGTGACCAACACCATTCCATTGAGCGAAGCGGGCCGCGCCTGCAAGAAAATCCGCCAACTCACGGTTGCGCCGTTGATCGCAGAAACGATCCAACGTATCGCCAGCGGTGAGTCGGTGATGAGTTTGTTCTCCGACCAAGACCAGCTGTTTTAAACAGCTGTCGCGACGTCGTCGAACATCACCCCGGGCTGCCTTCGTTCTGTTGTGCAGTCTATTTTTGAAACTGGAATCACACTGGTCGCGGTGGATTCTTACTGGAGTTAATTATGAAATTTGTCGCTTTTGAGCGCGCTAAGCAGGGAACGGGTGCGAGCCGCCGTCTGCGTATCACAGGTCGCACACCAGGCATCGTCTATGGTGGCGCAGCTGAACCCACATTGATCGAACTCGATCACAACGCCTTGTGGCACGCCCTGAAAAAAGAGGCCTTCCACGCGTCTGTGTTGCAAATGGAATTCAACGGCAAGACAACTGAAGTGTTGTTGCGCGACGTGCAATACCACCCCTACAAGCAACTCGTGTTGCACATCGATTTCCAACGCATCGATGCCAACACCAAGATGCACAAGAAAGTGCCCTTGCACTACAGCGGCGAAGAAAACTCACCTGCTGTGAAGCAAGACCAATGCTTGATCAACCACATCGCCACTGAATTGGAAGTCTCTTGCATGCCCAAAGACTTGCCCGAGTTCATCGCTGTGGACCTGAGCGGCTTGACCAAAGGTCACTCTTTGCACGTCAACGACATCACCCTGCCCGCAGGCGTGACAGCGGTGACCCACGGCAAAGCCAACCCCGTGTTGGTCGCTGTGGTGGCCACCAAGGCTGAGCCAGCTCCTGCTGCTGACGCTGCTACGGCCGACGACAAAAAGAAGAAGTAATTCTTCTTTGAGCGTTTGCCTCCAACGGCCCACTTCGGTGGGCCGTTTTGCTTTGGAATAATCCATACATGATCAAGCTCCTTGTTGGCCTGGGTAACCCCGGCACTGAATACGAAGCCACCCGCCACAACGCTGGTTTTTGGTGGATCGACACCGTCGCGCGCGACCTCAAAGTTGTGTTGCAACCCGATCGCGCCTACCACGGCTTGGTGGCACGTACATCCGTCAAAGGCGAGAACGTGTGGTTGCTAGAGCCGCAAACCTTCATGAACCTCTCGGGTAAATCGGTCGGAGCCCTGGCACGATTTTTCAAAATCCAGCCGCAGGAAATACTGGTGGTGCATGACGAGTTGGACATCACGCCTGGCGAAGCCAAACTCAAACTGGGCGGCAGCCATGCCGGACACAATGGCCTACGAGACATTCATGCGCAACTGGGCACAGACCAATATTGGCGATTGCGCATTGGCATTGGCCATCCGGGCGTGAAGTCAGAAGTGGCAAATTGGGTGCTTAAAAAGCCGGCACCCGATCAACGAACCGCCATCGAAGACTGCATCACCCGCACCACCTTGGCGTTGCCTCATTTGCTCTCAGGGGACATGGTGAAAGCCACGCAAATGATTCACACCGCCAAGCCGCCGCGTCCGAAACCTCCTAGGCCGGCCGCGTTGTCTGGCAACGAAAAATCAGAGGTAAAAGATGCACAACAACCAACCCAGCAGGGGGACAAGCCCCACTGATTCCAGCAAGTGGCTTCTCGCATGTCGCATTGCAAGGCATTGTTGGATTGTCTGCACGTTGGCCAACACCCATGCCGCTAGTATCTACCGATGTGGCAGCACCTACAGCACCAACAACATCTGCACGGAAAGTCCTGCCATTGAGATCACCCCTCACGCAGTGCCGAGCCCCCCATCGCGGCATCAAGTCTCAACAGCTGCGTGGGAGCTGAGGGAGGCCGAGGCACTCCAAAGAGAGCGAATGACGCTTGAAAATAAAGCTCTAAAGCAAGCGCTTCCCAACATCATCATGGCCCCCTCAAGAGCGAACGTGGGTGGCACCGACACATTGCCAGCTTCTCAACCACATCCCTTTGCAACTCGACGTCGTACGCCCAACCTGTATTTCACTGCGAAAGATCCGCACGAGCCGCCCAAAAAGAAAGGCAACGCCCAAGCGTTGCCTGCATCGGAAAAGTAGAACGCTCTGCTCAGCTGCTTTGCTGGAGTAGGCGAAACTTGGCCAACAATGCGTCGCGTCCTTCTACCCGTTGTGGGTTCACGGGGATACAAGCCACCGGGCACACCTGGACGCATTGAGGCTCATCAAAATGTCCCACACATTCAGTGCATTTATCAGGGTTGATTTCGTAAATCTCTGGGCCCAAGAAAATAGCTTCATTCGGGCATTCAGGCTCACACACATCACAGTTGATGCATTCATCGGTGATCATCAAGGCCATAGCAAATCCGTCACAAAGAAAACAAGGTTGAGGGGGTTAGGCACGGGTCATGGCCTTCTTCGCCATCAAACGTTTGTAAACACCTGAAGACACCAAGTTTTGGCCATCGCCATCTCCGCCCAATAGCGAAATCTCGCGCACAAAGGTGCTAGAGATAAATTGGTATTTCGCAGAGGGCGCCAGGAAAACGGTCTCTACCTCAGGCATCAATTCGCGGTTCATGCCGGCAAGTTGAAATTCGTAATCAAAGTCGGTCACGGTGCGCACGCCACGCACCATCACCGTGGCTCGATGCGAGCGCACAAAGTCACGCGCCAACCCAGTGAAAGGCACCACCTCCACTTGCGGATGTGCGGACATGGCCTCACGCGCCATGTCCATTCGCTCTTCCAAGGTGAACAATGTTTTTTTATGATGCGCAGTTGCCACGGCCAAAATCACTTTGTCGAACATCGCAGCAGCACGAAGCACGATGTCCTCATGCCCCAGACTGATGGGATCAAACGTACCGGGATAAATGGCGATGACCTGCTTGGACATGAACGCTCCTGGGTTTTTCAATTTAAAAGTGATTATGCAGTCCGGCGTAACAAATGTGCATGCACAGCCCCCGCTTTGAGGTGTCGATGCAAACACAATCCCAAAGGGGCCAGTTGCTCATCGGTCCAAGCAGCAGGGGCTTCCAGATACACAAATCCATCGGCCTTAACTGCTTTCGCAGCAGCCTGCAAAGCGGGTTCAAACAAGACGCCATCAAACGGTGGGTCAATGAAAACAACATCCACGCTCGATGCGCTGAGCTGCCTCAAGCACGCCACACCATCCGTACGCAAGACATGCACATTGGTCGCTTTCAGACGGTTCACCTGAGCACTGAGTTGCGCCACCAACGCTGGATCGAGCTCACAGACTTGCACATGTGCGGCACCTCGTGATGCAGCTTCAAAACCCAAGGCACCGGTGCCAGCAAACGGGTCCACACAACGCCATCCCTCCATCGACTGACCAAGCCAATTGAACAAGGTTTCACGAACGCGGTCAGGCGTGGGGCGCAGCCCTGGCTTCAGTGACACGGGCAACTTGGTTCGACGCCATTGCCCCCCGATGATGCGGACCTCCCCCGCACCTTTGTGCGGCTTGGTAGATAGGAGTGGAGAGCTTGAGGTGGGGCTACGGGTTTTCATAGAATGGACCGATTCTAGAAACACCCGCACATGTTTAGCTTTTTCAAGAAAAAAAACGCGCCAGAGGAATCTCCGGTCACTGTCAGCGCTACCCCGACCGAAGCGCCCTCTGTTCCAGAGGAAGGCCCTCGTGCCAGTTGGATGGCCCGCTTGGGACAGGGCTTGCGAAGGACTGGACAAAGCATCAGCACGGTTTTCACTGGCACCAAGATTGATGATGATTTATATGAAGAGCTAGAAACTGCTTTGTTGATGGCCGATGCAGGCGTGCAGGCCACACAATATTTGTTGGCTGATCTGAAGCGCCGAGTGAAGGAGACAGGGACCACCCATCCCGCCGAAGTCAAAGCTCTGCTTGCAACCGCAATCGCTCAATTACTGAAACCCTTACAGAAGACGCTCACAATTGGCGCCCACAAACCCACCATCATCATGGTGGCAGGGGTCAACGGAGCAGGGAAAACCACCTCGATAGGCAAGCTCACCCGACACTTAAGCGACAGCGGAGCCTCAGTGCTGCTGGCAGCCGCCGACACTTTCCGTGCTGCAGCACGAGAGCAGTTGGCCATTTGGGCCACACGCAACACCGTGGACATAGTGAGTCAAGAAGGGGGGGACCCCGCCTCCGTGAGCTTTGATGCCGTCACAGCAGGCCGTGCACGCAGCAAAGATGTGGTTTTGGTCGACACCGCGGGTCGCTTGCCCACGCAACTGCACCTGATGGAAGAACTGAAAAAGATCAAGCGCGTGGTGCACAAAGCTGATGAATCTGGTCCGCATGAGGTCTTGCTGGTGATTGACGGCAACACCGGACAAAACGCCCTCGCACAAGTCAAAGCCTTTGACGAAACCTTGGGCCTCACTGGCTTGATCGTGACCAAGCTGGACGGCACTGCCAAGGGGGGTGTTTTGGCAGCGATCGCTTTGTGGGGACAAAGCCGGGCCGCCGCAGGGGCCGCTGTCGTCCCTGTGTATTTCATTGGTGTAGGCGAGGCTGTCGAAGACCTTGAGACATTCAATGCCCAAGAATTTGCAAATGCCCTGCTAGGCTGAGCCAAACACATCCGCTTCTTTGACTCAAGGGGTCAACACCCTTTTTAAGCGCTCTCGCCACCGATATACTGTTTATATTTTCAGTATATATCAAAAAAAAAGTAGTTAAAAGATCAAATTTAAAGGGTTAACCCTTATCTTTAGAAGCGCATTAGCACTCCGATATAGAGAGTGCTAAGATACGTACAAGTTATCCGAAAGGACTACAACCATGACAAGTTTGATTCAACAGCCACTCGCCATTTCCAATCCTTGGGCACTGGTGCCGTCGCTGGGCAACTTAGATGCCTACATCACTGCTGCGAACCGTTTGCCCATGCTCACGCTCGAGCAAGAACAAGAGTTCGCACGCCAACTCAAAGAAAACAACGACCTCGAAGCCGCCGGAAAATTGGTGCTCTCGCATCTTCGCTTGGTGGTTTCTGTGTCACGCCAATACCTCGGCTATGGCCTGCCCCATGCAGATTTGATCCAAGAGGGAAATATCGGCTTGATGAAAGCTGTCAAACGTTTTGACCCAGACCAAGGCGTGCGTTTGGTGAGTTATGCCATGCACTGGATCAAAGCTGAGATTCATGAATACATTCTCAAAAATTGGCGCATGGTGAAAGTGGCCACAACCAAGGCGCAACGCAAGCTGTTTTTCAACCTCCGTTCAATGAAACAAGGTTTCAAAGCCGATGCAGCATCGGTGGATGCAGGCACGCATCGAAACAGCCTCAACCCGGAAGAGATCAGCGCAGTGGCCAACAAACTCAACGTCAAACCTGAGGAAGTGGTTGAAATGGAAATGCGCATGTCGGGCGGCGATGTACTGCTGGACCCGACGCCCAACGAAGACAGCGATGAAGCCTTTGGGCCCATCGCCTACTTGACCGACGTGGCACACGAACCCACCGCCATGATTGCCGCACATCAGCGCGACGTGTTGGCGTCTGACGGCATTGCCGCTGCCCTGAATGTTCTCGACGAACGCAGCCGCCGCATCGTTGAAGAGCGTTGGCTCAAAGTACAAGACAACGGTTCAGGTGGCATGACCCTGCACGAATTGGCTGCAGAGTATGGCGTCAGCGCCGAACGCATTCGTCAAATCGAAGTGGCCGCGATGAAAAAAATGAAAGCAACCTTGGCTGACTACGCCTAATACTGACAGCCCATCAAGGCGCTGTTCGTAGCAAAGTTTGAATATCCTGCGCTAACACCTTGGCGCCAGATCCATAGCGGCTGTAAAGCCTCACGTTGCCATTCGTGTCGTACACATAACTTCCAGCTGAATGGTCCATGGTGTAGCTGGTTGGCGTTTTGCCCTCTTGCTTTTTGTAATAAATCTTGAACCGCTTAGCCACATCTGCCAGCTCATCGGCGGTGGGTACAAAGGCAATGAAGCTCGGGTCAAAGTTGGCCATGTAGGCTTTTAGCAGCTCTGTGGTGTCGCGAGCAGGGTCCACCGTCACAAAGACGCCTTGTAATTTATCGCCATCGCTGCCAAGCAGGCGTTTGACCTCGGCCAACTCCACCATCGAGGTGGGACAAACATCGGGACATTGGGTATACCCAAAGAACAGCACCACAACTTTGCCTTTGAAATCGGACAAACTGCGGCTTTGACCGTGATGGTCCGTCAAGGTAAATCCATTGGCGTAATCCGCACCCGTGATGTCGATGGATTGAAACTGCACCCGCTCAGGCGAACAAGCGCTCAAGCCTAAAACCAACAAACAAGCGAGCCATCGCATGCCTAAACGTTTGAAACAAAACGACATCAGTGAGCGACCTCTGTGCTATTCAAAAACCAAACCATCGTAGCCACCAGTGCCGCTGCGCCGCCCGTGTGAAGCACCGCAGCAACCAATGGCCAACCCAACACCACATTAGACAACCCTGTGAGAAGCTGTAACAGCAGCAAACCCGCCAGCAGGTGGACAAATGTTTTTTCTACGGCCTGTCGATGCATTCGCCAGGCCAGTAACCCCAAGTAACCAAAAACCACATAGGCAAACAAACGATGCACATAGTGAATCGCTGTCAAGGCTTGAAATGTCAGCACACCGCCTTGACCATCCCCACCCAATTCTCGCCACAGCGTGAACCCTTGCGCAAAATTCATGTCTGGCCACCAAGTGTTTTGGCACATGGGGAAGGTGTTACACGCCAACACCGCGTAATTGGTGCTGACCCAACCACCCAATAGAACTTGCATCACCAACAAAGCAAAACCGCCCCATGCGAACCAGCGCGTTGAAGCGCGCACTGGCACTTTAGGTTGCGGTTTCATGAGGGACTGATGCGACTGGGCTTGGACGACCAACAAAGCCACCAATGTCAAACCACCCATCAAATGCAAGGTGACGATCAATGGAAAGAGTTTCATGGTGACTGTCAACGCGCCAAATGCGCCTTGCACACAGACCCATATCAGACTCAGCGTGGGCCAAAAGACGGCGCTTTGCTCGTTTAATTTGAATCGGCGATACCAAGCAAAAGCTGTCAAGGTCAAGATCAGTCCACCGACCGCCATCGCTAAATAACGGTGGATCATTTCTATCCAGGCCTTGGTAAAGGTCACAGGGCCGTGGGGTAAGTTATCTTGAGCCTCTTGAATTTGAACGTTAGCCCCAAGCGGAGAGGCAAAACCATAACAGCCAGGCCAATCAGGGCAACCTAGCCCTGAATCAGTCAGCCGGGTGAAGGCCCCAAACATGACCAAATCAAAGGTGAGAAAGAGGGTCATCCACGTCAACAACTGAATTCTGCGTTGCGTTGACTCTCGCGCGTGACGCAACCAAACCCAACAAAGCGGCAGCAACGCAATCAACATCGCCATGACCAACAAATGAAAAATTGGCGCAAGGTCGTACAAGTTAACGTGCATACTGTGATGTAGAAAAAAGAATCATTCAGCAGTGATTATCCAACTGCAGAACATAAGCCCCTTAAGGCTTGTCAAACACATGACAACTTCGAGGAGGGGTAAGGGTTTACGCTAATGCTTTGACATAGATCAATAGAACTATGATATTTGGTGATCCTTTCCTACCTATTTAAAACAATGATTCGCACATCACCACGACTTTTTCTTGCTGCGCTGGCTTTGTTGGCGTCTTCATCCACCACGTTGAGCGCTAACGAATTAAAGGGTAACCCTCAAGCAGGCGAAACAAAAATTGCATCGTGCATCGGCTGCCACGGCATCGTGGGATATCAGGCGAGCTTCCCAGAAGTTTACAAAGTACCCAAAATTTCTCACCAAAATGGTGCATACATCACGGCTGCACTGAACGCGTACAAATCTGGCGAACGCAAACATCCGACAATGCGTAGCGTCGCGCAAACGCTCAACGACCAAGACATCGCTGACATTGCCGCCTACTACGAGGGCCATGGCCAAACAGTGACGGTGCCAGCCCAACCAACAGCGCCCTCAGCCAAAGTAAATGAACTGCTTGTCAAAGGTGGTTGCAACTCTTGCCACGGTGCGAACTACAGCACGCCCATCATGCCCGCCTACCCCAAGATTGCCGGCCAAAACCGCGACTATCTCTTTGTGGCACTCAAATCTTACAAAACCGATGGCAATGCCACCTGGGGACGAAGCAATCCTGTCATGGGCGGTATCGCCAAACAATTTAGCAACGCTGAATTGAAGGAAATTGCAAACTACATCGGCAGCCAACCCGGCCAACTGTTGGTAGTTCCACAGTCCAAGTTCCGCTGAGCCTCTACAAAACGACCTTCTTTAATCTTCCAAATTTAGTAGAACAACATGATGAACTCCAAGATGAAGACTCTTGCCTCCGGTCTGCTCTGGGTGAGCGCCTGGGTTGCCACCGCTGCGCATGCCGTCAATGATTTGCCAGGGGGCCCAGCTGTCCGTCAGCTCAACATGCACCCCCCTGTGACCAAAATTGCAGAGGAGCAACACTCCTTGCATTGGTTGATGATGATCATCTGTATGGTGATTTTTGTGCTCGTGTTTGGTGTGATGTTCTATTCCATTTGGAAACATCGCAAATCTGTGGGACACCAACCTGCGAGTTTTCATGAGTCCATCAAAGTTGAGATCGCTTGGACCATCACACCCTTGATCATTGTGATTTTGATGGCCATCCCAGCCACCAAAACCATTGTTTCAAGCAAAGACACATCCAACGCGGACATCACCATCAAAGCCACAGGCTATCAGTGGCGCTGGGGCTACGACTACCTCAAAGGCGAAGGCGATGGCATCGCATTTGTGTCCTCATTGGACAACGAGCAACGCGTGATGTCCAACTCCGGCGCCAAAGGTGTCGACATCGACAACTACCTGTTGAAGGTGGACAACCCCTTGGTCGTGCCAGTCAACAAAAAAATTCGCATCATCACCACCAGCAGTGACGTGATTCATGCCTTTGCTGTGCCTGCTTTTGGCATTAAGCAAGACGCCATTCCAGGCTTTGTGCGTGACACCTGGTTCAAGGCTGAAAAAACGGGCGACTTTTATGGCCAATGCCAAGAACTTTGCGGTAAAGAACACGCTTACATGCCTATCCATGTGAAGGTGCTCAGCGAGGCCGACTACAGCGCATGGGTCAAAACCCAACAAGCCAGCAAAACTGCTGATGCAAAACCCGAACAGGTTGTTGCGCAAGCCAGTGTCACCAAATAACGAATCAGTCTTTCAAGAGGTATTCCCATGAGTGCAGTTATCGATTCACACGGTCAGGTCGCAGGCCACCATGATGATCACCACCACGCCCCCCACGGGTGGCGTCGCTGGGTGTATGCGACCAACCACAAAGACATTGGCACGTTGTACCTGTTGTTCTCATTCACGATGCTGATCTTCGGTGGCATCTTGGCTTTGCTGATCCGCGCCGAGTTATTTCAACCAGGTCTCCAATTCGTCAACCCTGAGCTGTTCAACCAACTCACCACCATGCACGGATTGATCATGGTGTTCGGCGCGATCATGCCGGCCTTCGTGGGATTTGCTAACTGGATGATTCCTTTGCAAATCGGTGCACCAGACATGGCATTCGCCCGCATGAACAACTTCAGCTTCTGGTTGATGGTGCCTGCTGCTGCCACATTGGGCAGTTCATTCTTCATGCCAGGCGGTGCGCCCGCCACAGGCTGGACCATGTACGCCCCCTTGACCATGCAAATGGGTCCATCGATGGATGCCGCGATTTTTGCGATGCACATCTTGGGCGCCTCCTCCATCATGGGCTCTATCAACATCGTCGTGACGATCTTGAACATGCGCGCACCCGGTATGACGCTCATGAAAATGCCCATGTTCGTTTGGACTTGGTTGATCACAGCGTATTTGCTGATCGCGGTCATGCCCGTGCTGGCTGGTGCGATCACCATGACGCTGACCGACCGCCACCTGGGCACCAGCTTCTTCAACCCCGCCGCCGGCGGGGACCCGGTGATGTACCAGCACATCTTCTGGTTCTT
>JACCED011517895.1_pt1 | contig 10251 bp, 8 predicted proteins | sample 7455021 | NCBI WGS metagenome assembly JACCED01 (sample SAMN15323456, study PRJNA562643) | freshwater metagenome | isolation source: river surface water | place: USA:Blue River Watershed | collected 2017-08-19 | reverse complement strand
TCCCGGCTGCCGCTCAATACGTGTTGAAAATAACCAGGGTTATGGGTTTGGAATCCTCAGTGGGTTACGTGACGCCAAGGGAGAAGTCTTAGCATGGACCCATGCTGACCTGCAAACAGATCCCCTAGATACGCTAAAGGCTTTAGATATATTCAATTCATCAGGATCGAGTTTAATAAAAGGAAGGCGATTTGGTCGCCCAGTGGGGGATAGCTTTTTTACTCTTGGTATGAGCATCTTTGAGTCCTGCTTATTAAAAAAGCTAATGTGGGATATTAATGCGCAACCTAATTTATTCTCTAAATCGTTTTTCGATTCTTGGAAAAATGATGCCCCAAAAGATTTTTCGTTTGATCTTTTTGTTTACTACATGGCAAAAAGAATGAATTTAAAAATCAGGCGTTTTCCAGTTTATTTTGGGGCAAGACAATTCGGTCATTCCAGTTGGAATACAAGTTGGGTTGAAAAAAAGAAATTTATTACCAGAACAATTAAATTTAGCCTTGAATTAAAAAGGCGCTACATATGATCATAGTCTCACACCGCATTAATACTTCTGAGGCATTATTAAAAATACCTAATAAATATGGCATCGAAATTGATATCAGAAGTCGTCATGATCAACTCATCTTGCACCATGATCCATTTTGTGATGGGGAACTCCTTTCCGATTGGCTTAAGAACTACAAGCATAAGCTCTTAATTCTCAATGTCAAAGAAGAGGGCTTAGAACCTCAGATATTGAGCCTAATGGAAAAGCATTCGATTGATCATTTTTTCTTTTTGGATCAATCCTTTCCATTTATCATCAAAACCCTCAATGCTCAGGAAAAACGTACCGCCGTTAGAGTATCTGAATATGAGTCTATCGAAACAGCGCTTAAGGTTGCTGGCAAGGCGCAATGGGTTTGGGTTGATTGTTTTACCAAGTTTCCAATCAATCAAAATGAAGCCCTTCGCCTTAAGGAGAGCTTTAAAATATGCATTGTGTCCCCTGAATTACAAGGGCGCTCAGATATTAATGAAATCATTAAGCTAAAGAATTTGCTTCAGGAAATTCATCTTAAGCCTGATGCTGTCTGCACTAAAAGGCCTGATATTTGGGAGCAATTGTAATCATGCTGCAAATAAACTCAATCTACAAAAATCCTCTTTTTTACATTGGCTTATTGATTAGAGTATTACTTTTAAATCATTTAATCAACTCAAAAATAGTAGTTAATTGGTATGCTCCGTTTTTAGAAAACAGCGTACGTCATCTTACCTTTGATCCCTGGGGCACCTGGTTAGCTAGTAATGGTCAGCCTGAAGCATTTCCCTACGGATACGTAATGTGGCTGTTTTTTCTTCCCTCCGCTATTTTTGCAAAGTACCTTGGAATTGCATCTGTATATAGTTATGCAGCGACATTGCTAGCATCTGATTTTTTAATGCTTCACCTGCTTAAAATTTTCTCTGGGAAAAGCTCAAAATTTATATTACTAACCTATTGGCTATCGCCAATTTTAATTTTAGGTACCTATTTTTTAGGGTATAACGATATTATTCCGGTATTATTTTTAACAGGGTCGCTCTTTTTAATCAAAAATAAAGAGATGCTAATTTCAGGATTACTCTTAGCATGTGCCATTTCAGCTAAATTAAGTATGGCGCTAGTTATCCCTTTTTATCTCATCTATTTTTTACACAATAAAACAATTAGATCACTGGGGCCAGCTTTTCTTGCGAGTTTCCTAGCCTCAATAGTCTTATTTGGAGCTCCATTTGCACTGTCGAATAGCGCAATATTCATGATGCTTAGCAATCCGGAGATACCTAAGCTATATCAACTATCTCTCAAGATTGGTGACTATCTTAATATTTTCATAACACCAGCTGCTTATTTAGTAACGATCTACATTGCTTGGTCAGTTAAAAGAATTAACTTTGATTTATTCTTATCAATCCTTGGAATTAGTTTGCTAACAGTCGTGCTTCTAACACCCTCATCTCTAGGATGGTTTATTTGGACTTTACCACTACTGGTGCATTTTCAGAAAGTTGAAGGTAAAAAGGCATTCTTCATCTGCACCTGTTTCTCCGCCCTCTACATTTCCAACGTTTTCATTGGAAGCTACTTTAATTCTGATTTTTCAGAAAGTAACTGGAAAATTACATCTCTAAGTCACACATTGCTAATCACAACAGGGATGATATTAATTACCTTGATTTGGAATGCAACTATCAAAGAAAATGATTTTTTTAAATTAAGCCGTAAACCTTTCACGATTGGGATTAGTGGTGATTCTGGCTCCGGAAAAGATACGCTGAGTAATGCAATTCTTGGATTATTTGGCAAGCATTCCGTAACCCAAATCTCTGGCGATGATTACCATCAATGGGATAGACATAAACCCATATGGAATATCGTTACTCATCTCAATCCACTTGCAAATGATTTGAGTGGATTTACTCGTGATCTACTTAAACTTAGTACTGGAAGATCTATCAGGTCTAGATACTATAACCATGATACGGGAAAACTTACTACCGGCGAAACATTGCCGAGCAACGATATAGTGCTAGCAAGTGGATTGCACACCCTTCACCTTCCGGTAACCAGGGAATTACTTGATCTTAAAATTTTTCTTAATATTGATGAAGAATTAAGGCGTTTTTTTAAAATCAAAAGAGATGTTCATCAACGCGGATATACCCAAGAAAAAGTTCTTGAGTCAATTGAAAGGCGACTCCGCGATAGCAGTATGTATATTGCCCCTCAAATGAAACATGCTGATATTTGCTTTATGTTAGAGCCCTCAAGAAAAGATGCAGAATTACTTGAAATACATAATGAGCACCTTAAGTTATCATTTTTCTCCAGGTTGGGTATTGATCAATATGAGATTTCACGTACGCTAATTGGCATTTGCGGGCTTCATGTAGATAGCGAAGTAATAGGTGATCTTGATATAACCAAAATATCAATAGAGGGAAATCCAAGCGCTGAAGATATTCATCTTGCAGCAGAGATACTCTGCAAGAGGACATGCGAATTTCTCGATTTAAATCCCAAATGGGAGGCTGGCACACTGGGATTAATGCAGCTTATTACAGCAATTCACATTGAGCACATTTTAAACAAGCGCTACTATGATCAAATTTAATTCTCCTCAACTCTTTCAATCTAAACCAGAGTGTGTTTTGCTAGACTTAGACAACACGCTTTATGAGTATGAAGAACCCCATTTACATGCGCTTTCTCTTGTAAAAGAAAAAGTCATTAAAAATTACCTTATTTCAGCAAGCCAGTTTAATGTTGCTTTTATCGAGGCAAAAAATTCAGTAAAGGAGAGGCTTGGCTTTACGGCAGCATCACATAATAGATTACTCTATATGCAAAAGATGTTGGAGTTGATTGGTGCGGGATCTCAACCACTCTTCGCTCTTGACCTTGAGCAGACATATTGGAGAGCATTCATGGCACACGCTAGATTGTTCCCAGATGTTCGCGAACTATTAGATGACCTAAGACTCATGAGTATTCCTTGCGTCATAGTCACAGACTTAACTAGCCAGATTCAATTTAGAAAATTAATTTACTTTAATATTGAGCACTACTTCAATTTTATTGTAACTAGCGAAGAGGTTGGTGCAGAAAAACCAAATGCAAAACCTTTTGAAGAGGCTTTGAAAAAGCTCTCACTTACGAATCCAAAGGTTTGGATGATAGGCGACAACTCTCATAAGGATATTTTTGGAGCAAAATCATCGATTGGTGCAACTACTTTACAAACAGTTCACAATGGAGCTCAACCTGGGGCAGGAGCGGAAACTCCAGACTGCTATTTCAATGATTTCTCCGAGCTAAGAAAGCTACTTAAATCACTTCAATGACACATCGTGTTCATAAATGGCTAAGTGACTTATTTATTTTTACTATAGTCATTTCAGTAATTGCAATTACTCTTTGGGGCAATCTCTCCATTGCCCCCCCAATAAATCTTTACATTGACGAGCAAATTTCTTTTTGGCCCGTAAAGTTAATGCTATATTCTTCCGACTGGCAGGACTTTGCTTGGTTTTTTTTTGACGGGGGTGACTATAGATACGGAAGAATATTTTGGAATGTAATTGCGGTTGCCGCATATTTTCCATCACTTCTATGGGGTGATTTTGGTCAAATTTTAGCTGGGCGAGAAATTCAAGTCATCCTATTGCTTTTTGCAATCATTATCAGCATTAAAACTTTCATTAAATCGCCCTGGATTCAGAGCGCTACATTCATAACTTTAGTAGTTTTGCCGTATAGCTCGTACTACATGTCTATACCTAAAAGTGAACCGATTTTATTATTTTCAATCGCCTGTTTTTTATATTCCTATAAAAGACATAATCTAAGACTAGGATTACCGTATTGGCTCATTGCAGGGGTATGTACAAGCATCAAAATCAGCTTTTTGCCAATATTATTTCTAGTTATATCGATTTCCATCATTCAATCTACTATTGCGAATGGACCAGTAAATGAACTCCTCAAAAATGTGGCGCTAACAATCTTATTCACGCTAATCGGATTTTGCCTTGGTAATCCATACTTTGCAATACCACTTCTTTTGACCTTTTATCCACTCCTTATTCTGATAATTTTTGCTCATTTTTTTTCCATAAAAGTAACTTTGTGCACTGTAATAATCATTTTTATAGCAATATTTTTATGGGCACCATTTCTTGTAAATGATTTTATGCATCACACTGGGATTAAGTTAGTTTTACACAACTATATAAGTGCTACATTTCAACAAATTAATTCGGACAGTATTGGAGCAACGTATGGGCTCAAAGAATGGATTGCCTACTTCTATAAGGTAGTATTTAACAATAATTTAATCATTGCAGCAATTTCTTCGCTCTCATTTTTCGCGCTGCTTCTATCTTTTCCTTACTATCTTTTTTCCAAGCAAAAATTAAATATTACAGATGGAATCCCGATAGTCATCGGGATAATCTTTCTTATGATTCCAGTACTGAGTGTAAAAGATAGAATGTGGGGCATGTACTTTTACCCAGCACTTATTTATTTATATCTTGGTGCTTTTTTGATTATAGACAAACAATTGAATATATCTGGATTCATAGAGCCAAAAAAGCCTATATCTATGATTGGCGCCACTTTTCTAACCTTCACTCTGTACCTAGTAATTTCTACTTGGGCACCAAACTTTATACTGGATTTTAATATCCTGCACTATAGAAGCCCTAGTCAAGTTATTCATGATCTTCCACAACATTTAATTGGTATTTAAACTGTAAGCTATCAAAGTTCATGAACAAAATATCTGAGATCACTTTAATTACAGGCTTCTCACTTTGTTTGGGGTTAATTATTATTGGTACACCGCCAATAAAGCCAAATAATATTAATTGGCTATTTATTGCCAACCCAGACCCACTAACGCACTATTTAGGATGGATATTCTTTAAGAATTCTAATTGGAGCTTTCCTATTGGCTTAAACCCCAATTATGGACTTGAAATTAGCAGCTCTATTGTCTTTTCTGACTCAATACCATTACTGGCAATATTTTTTAAAGTCTTTGAACAGTTTCTATCGCAAGAATTTCAATATTTTGGTATTTGGTATTTACTATGCCTTACTTTACAGGGACTCATGTCATGGCTTTTAATTGGGCTGATAAGTCGAGATTGGCTTGTAAAGTTGTTTGCGATTGGTATATTTATTTTATCCCCACCAATGCTTGCCAGGATCGGGGTTCATTCAGCACTGGTTGGTCATTTTTTAATTATTGTGTCTATTTATCTTTGCCTAAAGAAACCAGATAAGAATGATTACTTGTACTGGCTAGCAATATTAGCAAGCGCATTACTTGTTCAGTTTTACATTTTTTCAATGGTATTGATCTTGTGGGCAAGCTATATGTTCACAAGCCTCCTTAAATATCCAAGAAGTTTTTTTCCTAACCAGACTTTAAAAATCTTTCTAAGTGCTGTTTTAGTTATTTTCTTTGCGTGGCAAGCTGGATATTTTGTTGTTGCTAATGCAGCGGCACAAGAGTCTGGATTTGGTTTCTACAGAGCAACACTCCACACTTTTTTTAATCCACTAAATAACTATAACGGGAATTATTGGTCATTCTTACGATTTAATTTTCCAACTTCAAATGAGATTTATCAACCTTTTATGTGGCCTCTCAACCAGGGAGAACACGAAGGTTTTAACTATCTCGGTCTAGGCACCATACTCTTAATACCCTTTGGAATTTATTACTTATTTCAAAATCGTCGTTCTTTCAATTGCTTGCGTGAGCAGATGCCATTATCTTTTACGCTCATTGTACTATTTACTTTTGCGCTTTCAAATAATATTACTTTTCTAGATCAGAACTTTCACTATTCGTTTCAACCTTGGCTTTTAAATATAGCAAATACGTTGCGTTGCTCCGGTAGAATGATGTGGCCAGTATTTTATTTTTTTGTTTTCTTTCTAATTTATTCGGTAATACGATCATGCAACATTAATTTCTCAAGAGTTATTCTTGGAATCGCCTTTGTAATTCAACTGATTGATACCAGTTCCGGCTGGATGCAAATTCGAAATACCATCTATCAAAACTCTTATAAACCATACCAGTCACTTTTTACAAGTCACTTTTGGTCAAGTGCTGCAAAAGCATACTCTTCTATTAAGATAGAGCCGGTTCTCAATAACCAGTTTCAGCCGCAATGGGAGCATATTGCCCTTTTTGCAGCACGGAATAGGCTCTCAACCAATGCCGTTTACTTGGCTCGAGTCGATGATGTAGCGGTCAGGAAAGCTAACCAGCAATTCAAAACTGCCCTCCGAAGTAGAAATTTTGATAATGCATTTTTTATTCTTGATGATAGCCAGCTCCTCAGAACAGTATTGTCAATTGACCCCAGTAAAGACCTGTTGGCTAAAATTAACAACTTTGTTGTTTTTGCCCCTAATTGGAGGGAATGCTCTACCTGCCCACAAGACATTACCAGTGAGGTCATCTATCCATCATCCTATTTTTATAGGGACGATTTATTTGCCCTAGATTCAAAAAATAATCAGCTAAGGTATCTCTTAGCGGGATTCCATGGCTGGAAGAAATTAGACAATGATAGATATCAGTTCATCGGTCCAGAGGCAAAAATTTCAGTCCCATTTCCTCAATTTAAGCACGACAAAATTATTCTCAAGCTAAATTCTGAAAATAATTTGAACATATTACAAGACAATCTATCATTCACATTAAATGGCCATAGCATTTCTCCTACCTATGCCAAAGTTAATAATATGATTGCCATTACTCTCAATATTCCCGATGAGCTGGAAAGCGACTCAGTCTACTTAATAAAAATTCATAGGACTAATTCGGCGCCTACTAGCTCATTTGAAATGCAATCAGTTCAATACAATAGACTCCCTTAATTGACTTACAAAATTGCCAGTATGAGTAAAAATATATGCCTTATTACCAATTACAATTACGCAAGATTTTTGTCGGAGTGCATTGATTCCGTTGTACTGCAAACAAAACCTTTCGATAAAATTATTATTATTGATGATGGCTCAACCGATAATTCTTCTGAAATAATTCATTTTTATCAAAGTAAATACCTAAATATATTTTCCTATTTCAAAAAAAATCAGGGTCAACTGTCTTGCTTTAACTTTGCTTTAAACTTTATTGACCCAAGCGATAGAATTTACTTCTTAGACTCTGACGATATTTACCCGATAGATTATTTGAAATCAATCAGCGCCCTCCCCACATCGAACTGTCACTTTACCTATTGTCAAGATATTCAATTTTCTAACGATCCGCCAAGCTCTTCAAAATTAGATGTAGCTAGCCAAGGAGATCTAATGGAAAATACCACTGAACTTGCTAAGGTCTGTCAATGCTGGTTTGGCGGACCAACTTCCTGTATCTCTATATCTGGCTCGCTGTACCACAGGCTTTTTCCCTTTCCATTTGAGGAAGAATGGAGATCAAGAGCGGATGATGTCATTGTTTTTGCTACCTCAATCCTTGGCTATAAAAAGAAATTCTATCCATTCATTGGGGTTGGCTACAGGAACCATGGTAACAATAGCTTCCTAAACAAGGAGCAGCCCTCAGATCAACTTCAAAAAAGGCAACTAGCGTTTAGTAATATTGTGGAGTGGTATTACGACAAATCTAATGATGGATTTCCTTTAAGCTTGAAAAATATTTTCACGGAATATCTTTCTTTATCGAAAGAGCAGCGCTCTAGACATGCCGTTCCCAGTCCAGCTAAGATTTTTCTGAGATACCTTATTTCCCTTCTGAAGGCCTAATAGTGTGTTCATATAGCCTTTTATACTTCTCTCCAATTACCTCATAACTAAAATTTTTAATCACTCGCTCTTTGGCAGCAAGCCTTTGAGAGACCAGATTAGATCTTTTTTTCTCTGAAAAAATCCACTCAATACCCTCAACTAAGCTGCTTACCAAAAATGGCTGAGCTAAGTATCCAGTCTTCAGGTGCTCTATGATGTCACTTAAACCAGTGCCATCAAATGCCAGGACCGGACATCCACAAGCATGCGCCTCGGTTGCTGTTTGACCAAATACCTCTTGTCTAGACGGAGCAATAAATAGATCTGAAGCGCTGTACAAAGTTCTCAACATGCCTTCATTAGTGATATGCCCAAAATAATGAGTAGGAAACCCATAATTGATTTCAATTTCTGGCTTATTTTCCCCAAATATGATGAGACGGATATTGGACCATCTATTGCTCGACTTGAGATATTGAATTCCTTGAATAAGCAAGTCGAAACCTTTTCTCAAATCGCGCCCACCATTAACAGCACCAAACAAGATCACATCATCCTCAAGAGAGATCCCTAGGGCTTCTCTTGCTTGGTTCATGCCCTCTGGGTACCACGTTCCAGTATCGATTGGATTGCCAATCACTTCAACATTCCAATCCCCCATCAATCGGCTAGACTGAATGCAATTCTTCAGCCAATTGCTAGGAGAAACCAACTGAATTGGCTTACGCCAATGCTTTAGCTTGCGCTTCCAAATCCAAGCATCAAAATTAAACTTTTCGTCACGAGAAAAATAACCGCTTTTCCACCCCTCATCTTCTGGATAGTGTTCCGCACCAGAGAAGGCCCACATATCATGCAATGTCCAAACTAATGGCTTTTTGATGTTGGCTATGTCGGATATCGAAAGCATTTCACCATTCACCCAATGAAGATGAACAAGATCACACCCTGATTGATTCAAGAACTTTGGCCAAAATGAAGGCATAACTGCACCTGATAAATAACGGTCCCTACCGGTAGCCTGGCCCACTCCCTTAGAAATTAAAGCCCCCACCTTGGATGTCATGGTCGCATATGCTTTTTGGATAATAGACCCAGGTCCATGCACACTCTGATCGTCCAGCTTTGAACGATTGACATACAAATAATTATCTACGCCCCTACCCCGAGTTGCCTCCATTATCCTATGCGCAGCTTTTGCAGCACCACCTTGATAATCAGAATGATTTAATGAAAAAACTTTCAAGATTTTTCAGCTCTTTGAAGGCAAACGAAAACGTTTCAACGGCCTAAGGATTCTTCGCACGAATCCAATCCAAGTGATCTTATGAACGATTTTAAATATTAAGTAATCTATATCTGGCTGCAACTTCTCCAACACTGCTGGATGCCTCAATGGGAAATCAAGATTTTTTGGTGCGGAGTCTAAAAGGCATTTTGGCTTAGATGAAGAGGTATGTGTTGCCCCCACTCCATAACCCAAGTTATCGGTTAAATTTGTCTTGGGATGAATAGTCAACCCTCCAGAAATCCATGACATTAATAGAAGTTGATAATCCCAAGTATTAAGAACTTTTTTGTATACCCCATCAAATGCGTCACGCCAATATGATTGCACTAGATAGCTATCTGGGAATCGATTTTTTAAAAAACCAGAATTTCTCAAGTGCGGCCATAACTTTATATTTGCATCATATTGATACCAGGTTCTTCTCCAGGTTGCCCATCCCCAAATCAAAGGTACCCCAGAAAAAAAATAGCTATCGGTAGTTGAAACGTGATTTGCAATTAAATTTGATCCGCTAATAATTGCGACACTACTATCGTGCCTATATCTTTGCAGCATTTCATCGCAAAAAAGGAAAAAGCTTGGCATCGGCAGAACATCATCTTCCAAGATAATGCCCTCCTCTTCCTGTAAAAAGAATCAATCTAGC
>JACCED010999601.1_pt1 | contig 10252 bp, 9 predicted proteins | sample 7455021 | NCBI WGS metagenome assembly JACCED01 (sample SAMN15323456, study PRJNA562643) | freshwater metagenome | isolation source: river surface water | place: USA:Blue River Watershed | collected 2017-08-19 | reverse complement strand
CGCATTGGCGAAACCATTCGCCGGGGCGCACCAGCAGACACCGTGGCGCGTGTGATCTTGCGCAATACAGATTAGTTATCACCTGGAGTAACGATGTCGCAGTCGACGCCAGAACTTGCTGTGTACGCCTGCCGTCCAGAGTCGAGTCGTGGACGGCGTCATCCAGAGCCTGCTCCCGCTAATCGTAGCGAGTTCCAGCGTGATCGCGATCGCATTATTCATGCAGGTGCGTTCCGTCGGCTCGAATACAAAACACAGGTCTTCATTAATCACGAGGGCGATCTGTTTCGCACGCGCCTGACACACTCACTTGAGGTCGCACAGATTGCGCGTGTGTTGGCGCGTAGCCTTCGCTTAAACGAAGACCTCACAGAGGCCATCGCGCTAGCCCACGATCTGGGACACACCCCCTTTGGCCACGCTGGGCAGGACGAACTGAACGCGTGCATGCGCGAGTTCGCACCCGATGCCGGTGGGTTTGAACACAATCTTCAGAGCCTGCGTGTCGTAGACGAACTCGAAGAGCGCTACGCAGCGTTTAATGGCTTGAACCTGTGTTTTGAGACGCGTGAGGGCGTGCTAAAGCACTGTTCGCTCGCGCACGCGAAGCGTTTGGGTGACGTGGGGCAACGCTTCATTGATCGCACACAGCCTTCCCTTGAGGCACAGCTTGCTAATTTGGCGGACGAAATCGCCTACAACAATCACGATATCGATGATGGCTTGCGGTCAGGCCTTTTGACGGTCGAGCAACTACAAGCGGTGCCGATCTTTGCGCGCCACTATGCGCAGGTAGAAAAAAAGTGGCCTGGGCTCGCGCAGCGGCGGGTGATTGCCGAAACCATTCGCAGCATGATCAATACATTGATTACGGACGTCACGCAGACAACGGCTGCGCGACTTGCGAGCGCTGCCCCTGTCGATGCAGACGCTGCGCGCCGTAGCGGCGCACTCGTCGCGTTTTCAAGCGCGGTGCGCGAAGAAGCGGACGCACTCAAGACCTTTTTGTTTGAGAACCTATATCGTCATTACAAGGTGATGCGCATGACAAATAAAGCTCGCCGAATTGTGCGCGAGCTGTATAGTGCTTTTGTGCATGAGCCCAGATTGCTTCCGCCCGATTATCGACACGACGATGATGTCCGTCAGGCGCGTGCGATTGCCGATTACATTGCAGGAATGACCGATCGTTATGCGATTCGCGAGCATCACCGCTTGTTTCGCATGGGCGATCAGTTTGATTAACCAAGGAGTTTTCATGATGCGCTTTACGCAACCCATTCTTTTGGCCGCAATGTGCGCCACGCTTGGCGTTTTGGCGGCTTGCTCGTCTCAGCCACCCGCTCCGATCAATAATGCCGCGCCTAATGCAGCCGCCGCACCGGTCGCGACGCCTATTGCACCTCAGCGTTCGACCGAAATCGCGCCTGTCTCTCTTGATGCTGCAAATTCGGCGACACAGGCGCCCCCACAATCTGGCGGCGCTGCGACACCGGGCACTGGTGCCGCGGTGCTGGTGTCTGGTTCGCGTGGCAGCGACAATTCAAATCAGTTGGTGCTTGTTCAGGTGTGTCAGCCTGCAGCGTCGGGTGATCAATGTATTTTGGCCTTCGCAGACACCCGTGCCGGTCAAGAGCCAAGCAGCCAGGTCACTGCATATTTTCAGCGCACCAGCAGCCGCACACCACCTAAAGTCACGGTCGAGAGCACCTGCGCGCCAGGTTGGTTAGCATCTATTGTGTCAGAGCAAGGTACGGTGCAAGGTGGTGGGGTGATGCAGGCGCAAGCGGCCGTATGTGGCCACCCTTCGGCCGGTGCTGCACTCACCGCGTTACTCAATGCGTGCGACGGACAAACGCAGGGCGGGTGCCGACAGTCCACACGCGTGAAGATTTCCTGGGGCCGCTGGGATGGCACGCGCCCCCCAGGGCGCGAGGTCGACATTGGCCGCCCTTTTGATGCGGGCGCCTTCTCTGACGGGCTGGTGTGTGACTCCGTATTACCGCTGCGTGAATCGGGTCAATGTGCCAGCATGTCAGCCGTTCAACTGCGGTTAATTGGTTTGCCCTGATTGCGCGTGACGGGCCAGGACACGTCCTAGATACTGGCCCGTATGACTTTCGCTTGAGGCGGCAATATGTTCGGGCGTGCCTTGCGCCACGATCCTGCCGCCGCCATCGCCGCCCTCGGGTCCCATATCGATCACCCAGTCTGCTGTCTTGATGACATCCAGGTTATGTTCGATCACAACAATCGTGTTGCCAGCATCGACAAGTTGATTCAAGACGCCAAGCAACAACGCGATGTCGTGAAAATGCAAGCCAGTTGTGGGTTCATCCAAAATATAAAGGGTGCGGCCTGTGCTGCGCCGTGAGAGTTCGAGGGACAGCTTCACACGTTGCGCCTCGCCACCTGACAACGTCGTCGCACTCTGTCCCAGACGCAAATAAGAGAGACCAACGTCCATCAAGGTTTGTAATTTGCGCGCGATGGCTGGAACCGCCTCGAAATACGTGAGCGCCTGCTCAACGGTCAAATCCAGAACCTCATGGATGTTACGGCCGCGGTAGCGAATCTCGAGCGTCTCGCGGTTGTAGCGCTTGCCCATACACACGTCACACGGCACATACATATCCGGTAGAAAATGCATTTCTACCTTTACGACGCCGTCGCCCTGGCATGCTTCACAGCGCCCACCTTTGACGTTAAAGCTAAAGCGGCCTGGATCATAGCCACGCGAACGCGACTCAGGCACGCCCGCAAATAGTTCGCGAATTGGTGTGAAGAGTCCCGTATACGTCGCCGGATTACTGCGTGGTGTACGACCGATCGGGCTTTGGTCAACACTAATGACTTTGTCGAAATGTTCAAGCCCGGTCAGCCCGTCATACGGTGCGGGTTCGCTTTGCGCGTGATGTAACGCGCGTGACATCACAACTGCGAGCGTATCGTTAATCAACGTCGACTTGCCCGAGCCTGAGACGCCCGACACACACACGAACTTACCGGCCGGGATACGAAGTTCAACAGACTTAAGGTTGTTGCCGCGGCAGCCGGTGAGCGACAGCCATGCTTGCTCCTCGTCCATGGGGCGACGTGACGGAATGGCAATCTCTTGCGTCCCACTCATGTATTGGCCAGTGAGTGACGCAGGATTCGCTTCAATTTGTTGTGGCGTACCTTCGGCCACGATTTGGCCGCCGTGTTCGCCTGCGCCAGGACCCATATCCACGACCCAGTCCGCCTGGCGAATCATGTCTTCGTCGTGTTCGACAACGATCACACTGTTACCCAGATCGCGCAAGTGATGCAGCGTCGCGATCAGCCGATCGTTATCGCGTTGATGCAAGCCAATGGAAGGCTCGTCTAATACATACATCACACCGGTCAGGCCTGAGCCAATTTGGCTCGCCAACCGGATGCGCTGGGCTTCACCGCCAGAAATGGTGTCGGCGCTGCGATCCAGCGAAAGATAATTCAGTCCCACATTGTTCAGAAAACTCAGGCGCGCTTCGATCTCACGCACGATGCGCTGCGCGATTTCTTGACGTGCTCCGGTGAGTTGTAATTGTTGAAACCATTGCAAGCACTGCGAGAGCGGTTGTGCTTCGACCTCATAGATCGCCAAGCCTCGCTCTTGCCATGCACGCGCGGTCGAGCTGTCGCCCAGTTCTGCAGGTGCTGCAATATGTTCGTCGCCAATCCGTACATGACGTGCCTCGGGGCGCAGTCTCGAGCCGTGACAAGCCGGGCAGGTTTGCACCGCGCGATACTTACCGAGCTCTTCTCTGACGGCGGACGAATCGGTTTCTTTCCAACGTCGTTCTAGGTTTGGAATGACGCCCTCAAAGGGATGGCGCTTGACAGTGCTGCGGCCTTTTTCATTGAGATAAAAAAATGGGATTTCAACCTCACCCGAGCCGTGCAAAATAATTTTTTGCAGGTGTTCAGGCAGCTCTTCCCAAGCGATCTCAATATCAAATTCGTAATGCGTGGCCAGGCTCGACAACATCGAGAAGGTAAATGCATTGCGCTTATCCCAGCCACGAATGGCGCCCGAGCCTAAGCTCAACTCTGGGAAGGCAACGACGCGTTTCGGATCAAAAAAGCCAACATGGCCCAGACCATCACAGCTCGGGCACGCACCCACCGGGTTGTTAAAGCTAAATAGCCTTGGCTCAAGCTCAGGCAGGCTATGGCTACACACTGGGCACGCGTAGCGGCTTGAGAACAAATGTTCTTCGTTAGTGTCCATGTCCAGCGCAATGACACGGCCCTGGGCAAGCGTGAGCGCTGTCTCAAAACTTTCGGCCAGGCGTTGCTTGCTCTCTGGTTTGATGCGCAAACGATCAATCACGACGTCAATGTCGTGTTTTTCGTTTTTGTTGAGCTCCGGCATGCTGTCGAGGTCGACCATTTCGCCGTTGACCCGCACGCGAACAAAACCCTGCGCCTGCAGACTTGCGCATTCATCATCAAAGCTGCCCTTGCGGGTCCGTACGACCGGGGCCAGAATCGCCAAGCGTTTTTCAGCTGGCCAAGCCATCACGCTGTCGACCATCTGGCTGACGTTCTGTGCCGCCAAAGGCAAACCGTGGTCTGGGCAATAAGGGGTGCCCACGCGGGCATACAGCAAGCGCAGATAGTCGTGGATTTCGGTGATGGTACCGACCGTGGATCGCGGGTTGTGGCCCGCAGCCTTTTGCTCAATGGAGATCGCTGGCGACAGGCCTTCGATCAAATCCACGTCGGGCTTGTCCATCAGCTGTAAAAACTGGCGAGCGTAGGCCGATAAGCTTTCCACGTAGCGGCGTTGGCCCTCGGCGTACAGCGTGTCAAAGGCCAGAGACGATTTGCCCGACCCCGAAAGCCCGGTTACGACAACCAGCCGATGACGCGGCAGATCGAGCGACACGTTCTTTAAATTGTGGGTGCGGGCACCCCGGATGCGGATTTCGTCCATGACACGTTTTCAAAAGGTAACTTGGTACTATACCGTGCTGGCGCGAAACAAGTGCGTCAACCCTACAGAAAGAATTCAAACCCTGATGCCTAAAACCCCTTCTTTGGCCCTGACTCCGACCGAACGGCGCGCCAGCTTTGCGCTGGCCGGGCTCTTTGCCGCCCGGATGCTGGGGCTGTTCTTGTTGTTACCCGTGTTCGCCGTTGCCGCACAGTCACTTGCGGGGGGTGATGATCCCGCGCGTGTCGGACTGGCGCTTGGTATGTACGGTCTGACCCAGGCCTTCATGCAAATCCCTTTTGGGCTCGCTTCAGACCGCTGGGGACGACGACCCGTCGTCTTGTTTGGGCTCATCTTGTTTGTTTTGGGTAGTGTGGTCTGTGCGTTGTCGACCGATATCCACTGGGTCACGCTGGGCCGGGCGATCCAAGGATCAGGCGCGATCTCTGCGGCCGTCACCGCCTGGCTCGCCGATGTCACACGCCCCGAGGTCAGGACTCGGGCGATGGCCATGGTCGGTGGATCGATCGGCCTGTCGTTTGCCCTCGCTTTGGTCCTCGCGCCCCTGATTGTTGGCTCGGCTGGGTTGGCAGGTTTGTTCTGGACCATCGCACTGCTCGGCGTTGTGTGCCTGGCCGTTGCGCGTTTTGTGATCCCGATCGCGCCGCCACAGCCCAAGCCTTTGCAACCCGCCAAGCCAATGCAAGTGCTTACTCACACTGATTTATTGCGATTGAACTTTGGTGTGTTTTGTTTGCATTTAATCCAGGTTGCACTCTTTGTAGCGGTCCCGCCGTTGTTTCTTAAGCTCGGGGGGCTGGCCGCCGCCGAGCTCTGGAAAGTCTATTTACCCGTGATTTTTGGGTCGTTCATTTTCATGGTGCCAGCCATTTTTGTGGCAGAAAAACGCCATGCCCATCGCGCCATGTTGCGCTTCGCTGTGGCCGGACTCGTCTTGTCCTGTGCGTTTTTAGTGTGGGCGAGCCAACGTTTTTATCCGCTGGCATTTGGTCTGACAGCGTTTTTTGTGATGTTTAACGTGCTCGAAGCCTTGCAGCCTTCGCTCGTATCCCGTGTTGCACCACCTGAACTCAAAGGCCTGGCTTTGGGCTTTTACAACACCACCCAAGCGGCCGGGCTATTTTTAGGTGGCGCGTTGGGTGGTAGTCTGATCGTGTGGGGCGGGCCCACAGCAGTGTTCTGGGCGGCCAGTGGACTGGCCGCCGTTTGGCTGGTTGTGACCTGGGGCTTAAAGCCTTTCGCCCCTCGGTCTTAAACCGTCCTAGCCAGACTTAATCGGCCTTGATGCCCGAGGCCTTGATCACGCGCTCCCAGCGCTGGCTGTCTTTGACAAGAAACGCACGGAACTCATCAGGTGAATCGCCGATCGGTGTTGCACCCAGATCTTTCATGCGTTTGATGATTTCAGGTTGGGCCAATGCTTTTTTGAGCGCAGCGTTTAACTGATCAACAATGGCTTTAGGCGTCCCTGCGGGCGCCAACATGCCGACCCAGGGTGCTGTTTGTTCAAAATCAGGAAAGCCCGAGGCATCCATGGTGGGGACACCAGGGAAATCAGGCATCGGCTTGGACGAACCCACGGCAAGCACACGCAGGCGCTTGTCTGCCACATGGCCAGCAATGCCGATCATTGGATAAAACATGAATGACACCCGGCCAGCCATCACCTCGGTTAGCGCGGGTGCGTTGCCACGGAACGGAACATGCACCATTTTTGTATTTGTCATCGTTGCCATCAACGCTCCCGCCAGATGCGCCGAGCCACCATTGCCCGCTGAGCCATAGCTCACGGCGTCAGGCTTGCTCTTGGCTGCAGCGATCAGATCTTGCAGTGTCTTGTAGGGAGAGTCGTAAGCGGTGACCACAACGAGCGGCAAGTTTGCGACCAGCGACACGGGTGCGAAGCTTCCGAGCGGTTCGTAGTCGGCCTTCTCATTGAGCAACAGTCGGTTTACGTTGTGTGAGAGCGATGCAAACAGCACCGTGTAACCGTCGGGTTTGGCTTTGGCCACTTCACGCGTCGCGATCAGCGAGTTTGCGCCAGTGCGGTTTTCCACAACAACCGATTGACCCATGGTGGTCGTCATGTGTTGTGCAAGAATGCGGCCAATCACATCGGTCGGGCCGCCGGCCGCAAAACCGATCAGCATTTTGATCGGTTGTGTCGGGTAGGTCGCTGATTGCGCGGATGCTGCGAAAGGCAGCGCGGCTGTGAGCGCTAAACAAGCGCTCAGAACGAGCTTTTTCATGTGTCTCTTCCAGAAAGAAATATTGTGGGTGTAGCGTAACAGCCTCTACACCTTCCGACTATGCCGCCAAGGGAAAGTACCGATCCGCCATGACTTGGCAGCGCTTGATAAAGCGATGCTCGTCTGGACCGTAATCCGCAATGGCATTATGAATCGTCCCCATGTTGTCCCACATCAGCACATCCCCCGCCGTCCAGCGGTGCCGATAGCGAAACTGCGGTTGCAATTGATGCTCGAACAAGAAGTTCAGAATACGGTCGCTCTCTTCAGTGGGCAACTCGTTAATCTGCATCGAATAACCTGGATTGGCGTAGAGAATTTTCTCGCCCGTAATGGGGTGTGTCAGAAAAACCGGATGTGATACCGGCGGTTTGGCTTTGCGCTGTGCTTCAGTCAGCGGGGGGCGCGTGCAGCCTGGCTGCTTGCGCATGTTTTCCCAGAATTTATTGAAGTCGTGCAAGATGGTTTTGCCTTCGAGCTTTGTTTTTAACTCTTCGGGCAAAGCTAAATACGCTGCGCGCATATTTGAAAACTCTGTGCCCCCCAACGGCTCGCCATTGCGCTGAGGAATCTCAATGCCATACAGCACATTAGTAAAGGCAATCATCTTGCTGTAAGACATGTCTGTATGCCAGTCCTGACCCGCGTCCCCCAGGCCGATTGGCTTGCCGTCCTCCGTTTTCTTGTTGGACAGGATCATGACCTCTGGGATGCCTGGCTCTTGATACATATTGGCTACATTGACTTCCAGGGTGCCAAAAGAGCTGCTGAAGTTCTTGAGCTGCAGCGCAGTCAAGTTCTGTTTTGGGAAACACAAAACCCCATACTTCCCTAACAGGCCCTCGATCTCCTTGTAATCCGCGTGAGAAAGCGGCTTGGATAAGTCAAACTGGTCAACGCGGGCACCTAGCCCTTGTCCGCTTGGAGTAACTTGCATGGTCGATGCCCTCAATGTGACCTAAAGATGACGCAGTCTATCGGGTTAGAGCCATTTTCGCTAGAATACATGTGTGAAATTACTGTTCTCGATTTAGAAACAATCACAAGCTAGACATGGATAAGCTGCGCGCCATCGAAGTGTTTCTTGAAGTCGCTCAGGGGCTCAGTTTTTCTGGGGCTGCCCAGCGCCTTGGCATGGCAAAAGGGAACGTCACCAAGCATATTGCTTGGCTAGAGCAGACCATGGGGGCCCAGTTGCTGACGCGCAGCACCAAAAGCGTCAGCCTGACCGAGTCCGGACTATCTTTGCTGGAAAACGGGCGCGAACTGCTTGAGCGGGCCGAGGGGGTGGAAGCGGCAGTACGCCAGTCGGTGAAGGAGCCGAAGGGGATGTTGCGTTTAGGGGCGCCCCCCTCCTTTGGAGCCTTTCATCTTGTGCCGATCATGACCGCTTTTTCATCCGCACACCCCGATATTCAAGTCGTGTTGTATTTGGATGATGGGCGCAGTGACCTCGTATCCGAAGGGCTAGATATGTCGGTGCGCATCGCTTCTAGTCTCAAGGACACATCCCATGTGGCGCACCGCCTCGCCGTGGTCCCGCAATTGTTGGTCGCCTCACCAGCTTATTTAGCGCGGCGTGGCACACCTCAAACCGTGGCTGACCTAGCCCAGCATGACTGTATGGTCCATGCGTTGAAGTCGCCCACCAATATTTGGACCTTTTTTAACGAAAGCGAGGGCAAAGCGAGCGTGCGCGTGCGCGGCACGATCCGAGCGAATTTTGGCGAACCCCTACGACACGCAGCCTTGCTGGGACACGGTATTTCCATGCACCCCACCTACATGGTGATGCAGGATATTCAGGCCGGTCGGCTGGTGAGCGTGATGCCTGAATTCAAGCCGATTGGCGTTGATATTTATGCGGTATTTCCCAGCCGTAAGAATTTGCCACTGCGGGTGCGAACGTTCCTGGATTTCTTACGGCAATGGTTCTCGGCAGCGGATTGGCACGCCTTTCAAAACGTGCCGTAAACTGTCTGAGTTGCGTAGTTTTGCGGCTAGCGGGGATTTGCTAGTTCGGCCATGATGGCATTTAGTACGAGCCCGATTGGGCATTGATGAATAAAGCAGTTTTTTAATATACGGAGATCGGCATGGCCTCGGTCAATAAAGTGATTTTGGTTGGTAATCTTGGACGTGACCCCGAGGTCCGTTACAGCCCTGATGGTGCAGCCATTTGTAACGTGTCGATTGCGACCACCAGTAACTGGAAAGATAAAACCTCTGGCGAGCGTCGCGAAGAAACCGAATGGCATCGCGTCGTGTTTTACAACCGTCTCGCCGAGATCGCGGGCGAATACTTGCGCAAAGGCCGTCCTGTTTATGTAGAAGGGCGTCTCAAGACGCGTAAGTGGCAAAACAAAGAAGGCGTCGATCAGTACACAACCGAGATCGTCGCAGATCAGATGCAAATGTTAGGTGGGCGAGATGGGGGCGATGGTGGTTCGATGGGCGGTGGCGAAGGTGCACCACGTCCAGCAGCGCGTGCCCCCCAGGCGCAGCGCCCAGCCGCGCCCGCAGCCGGCGGCGCCAATCTGGCTGATATGGATGACGACATTCCGTTTTAAATCCAGCTAGCTGACGCGACGCGCGCTGTCATGCTTACTTACAAAATAGTGAGCCGAACAGCGCGCAAATCCCTCCTCGTTTCGTTGCGCTCGGCGCAAGACTTCCGTACCATCTCTGTATGGAAAAACGTGTCACCACTCTCGAAGTTCTCATGAGTCAAACGGCGAAATCAATTGATCGCCTTGATCGCTCAATTGTTGACTTGCGGGGTGATTTAAATCATTCCATCAAAGACCTCCGTCTTGAACACCATCAGTCTATCGGGGGTTTGCGTCGTGACATGGACCGTAAATTTTTGTGGCTCATCGGTGTCCAGTTGGCAGGGCTCGCGGCGATGATGGGTGCAATTGCGCGACTCGCTCAGGTACTTTAAACAAAGGAACATCATGGATTTAGGAATTCGCGGTAGACAGGCAATCGTGTGCGCTTCGAGCAAAGGCCTTGGTTT
>JACCED011903767.1_pt1 | contig 10253 bp, 10 predicted proteins | sample 7455021 | NCBI WGS metagenome assembly JACCED01 (sample SAMN15323456, study PRJNA562643) | freshwater metagenome | isolation source: river surface water | place: USA:Blue River Watershed | collected 2017-08-19 | reverse complement strand
GGCTGTTGCACGAGTAGTGCGTTAAGAACATTTATCCAACCGGGTCTTGCAGTACTACTTGGCGGAGGCGCAGTCCTAACCTAGGCATGTATGGGTTTGGATACTAACCAGTATGTTTAGCAACTTTTAGACTCCTCAACCCCTTGAGGAAATTAAGAAAACTCACACCATTTAAGTGTTGTGAGTGACGTGTCGTTTCTAAATCCATACACTTTGTACCAAAGCTGTCCAACCCATTATGGACGCGGGAATTGGTAACTCAAATGGTAACAAAAGGAACCGACATGACAACTAACTTAGATTTTCAAACTGTTAAAAACCTTAAAAAACCCGGCCGATACACAGATGCTTTAGTCAAGGGGCTTCACCTGTGGGTTAAATCCAATCAGTCCAAATACTGGATTTTTAGATACACACTGGACGGCAAGCAACAAAACATTAGCTTAGGGGCATTTCCAACCGTTTCTATTGCTAACGCTCGTTTAAAAGCGCAACAGGCGCGAGAATTAGTGCGTAATGGAATGAGCCCAATAAAGGAAAAAATGCGGCGACAAGAAGAATTGGTGGCCCAAACAATACACCCTATTACCTTCTCTGAATTCGCCTTGGATACCATTGAAGGCAAGCGAGTCGAATGGTCCAACAAAAAACATGCGGCCCAGTGGGAGTACAGTCTGAGGGAGTACGCTTTCCCGATCATTGGTAGCAAGCAGTTAGACGCCATCGATATGGAGGATATTCTCAAAATCCTTACGCCAATTTGGTTAACAAAAACAGAAACTGCTACTCGTTTACGAGCTAGATTAGAGTGGATTTTGGCTGCTGCAACAACTCGAAAATTAAGATCAGGTATGAATCCTGCCTTGTGGCGCGGATTGCTGCAAACTATCCTGCCAGCCCCCAGACGCTTCCAAAAAGTACGACATCATAAAGCGCTGCCCTATAAGGAGTTACCCAAGTTCATCGCAACTCTCAGAGAAATAGATGGGGTAGCGGCACTCGCACTAGAGTTCCTCATTCTGAACGCGAGTCGATCAAGCGAGGTGACGGACGCACGACGGACAGAGGTGACAGACGGCGTTTGGCTTATTCCGGCAGAGCGCATGAAAGCACGAGTGGAACACAAGATACCTCTTTGCCGGCGTTCGTTAGAAATATTAGCCATAGCAAGGTCAATGGATAACACTAGTGAGTACTTATTTTCTAAAAACGGTAAAAAATTAACAAATATGGCTATGCCAATGACTCTCCGCAGAATGGGAATTGAAGTGACCGTGCATGGTTTTAGATCTACCTTCCGAGATTGGGTATCAGAGGAGACGGATCACTCGCCCGAAGTGGCTGAAAAAGCTCTCGCCCACTCCATACGCAACCAGGTCGAGGCAGCTTACCGTAGGGGAGACTTATTTGAACGGAGAAGCAAGCTGATGATTGATTGGGAAAGATTTTGCGAATCAGCAATACAGGTTGACGTATTGACTGCTAGGGCCGCATAGAACGTAACGCAAGCACGTTACTCGCATTTTTAAAAAGGTACCAATTGATTAGCACCGAACAAACCATGAATAATCCGAAGAAAAAATCTCCTGCGATAGATCTAATGACCCCAGAAAACTGGGCTTTTCACCACGATTTTATAAGTAGAAAATTGGCGCATACAAAATCTGACCTACTTGAACGGGCCAAATCAACAAGAGGTTTAACCCTAGCTGAAAAGATCAATCTAGATGAGGTTAACTTCCTGATCGCTAGCGGATACGACATCCTTGAAGCGCCCGTATATGTTGGAAAATTTGACTCAACAACTCGTCGAAAAAAATCAATTATTAACGAGGAAAAGTACAAATCATTGACTAAGACGGAGTTATTGAAAAAGCTAGCCGAAGCTGAAGTGGACTTGGAGGAATTACGCAACTGCCTAGACATGGAAGGAGAACGGTTTCAATTTTTACTAAAGTATTTTGACGAGCATAAACAAGAAAGGATCAAAGCCACAAACGCACGACAGAAGGGGAAGAAAACGAATCCAACTTCGATACATGTTAAACAAAGAGAAATAGCTCGTGAGGTTATAAAACAAATCACAGAGTCGAAAGCACACGGCACAAACGTCAATGGCACTTCCGATCAAGATTCATTAGAACCAGAAGATTTCAAAATTTTCTGTAAAAAAATGAGAGCCCTTTGTAAACCCCCACCCTCAGCGACAACCCTTAGAAATTATTTTCTAAAACTGACAGGCCTCTCTACAACCAAATAACTCACATCACTTAAATGATGTGAGTGTGGAAATTTCCACATATGCGTAAGATCGAATTGTGTCCAAAACAATCGAAAGGAACGCATATGAGTTTGTCAAAAAAATTACTACGAATTGCAGCGGTATCAAATAAAACCACATTGGCAAAAAGCACCATATGGCTAAAAGTATCGCAAAACAAATTTCCTAAGCCTATCAAGCTAAGCGGAACGATCAATGTTTGGATGGAATCGGACATTGATTCCTGGATCAATAGCCACGTTCAAAAGCCTCTTGATACAGAACAAACCTTGCCCCCCAAAGCAAGTCTTTCGCAACCTATTGGTTACGAGCTTCATCCACAGGGCCTTGATGAAACTAATCACTCAGGAACTCGTTCGTAACACGAACTTCATCAACAGCCTCCCGATGAAACTAATCGCGCGGGACCTCGTTCGGAGGATACGTTGCTGAAAAATCAATAAATGTTTAGGAAAAATATTATGCATCAAGTAACGCCCAAATCTCTCGAAACAGAAAATATAGTCTCGCTCGATGAGTCAATAGAAACCAACGAAAACCACTTAACCCTCCAACAGTCGGCCGAGAACGACTGGCTCCCACAAGCGGAACAATCCCAGAATGAAATCAGACGCATTGTCACAGTAAGAAATGGTGATCTTGACGAAATTATTGAAATCTGTGAGCTCGAACTAACAGATACTGGCGAATACTTTCACAGTTCTGGGCAAATCGTACGTGTCGCTTTCGATCCGTTTCTAGGCGAAACATTTATAACGCGGGCTACCAGAGCGGCTATTACAAGATCTCTGGACAGACGCATTTCTTGGAGACGGAAAAGCAAAAATCTTGATAGATCAGAAAAAGAAGTAGTGATAGATCCACCAACTAAACACATCGCACTCCTGCATGAAACCGAAGCCTACCCTCACCTACCCCATCTAATTGGAATTGCCCGACAGCCATTCTTTAGGGCCGATAATACGATCATGAATATCGCAGGATACGATGCTCAGAGCGGTTATTACGGCTCTTTCAATCCATCAGACTTTACAGTTCCAGAAAACCCCTCGCGTCAAGATGCACTGGCTGCAGTTGAAGTAATTACTAGCCTTTTAGATGAATTTGCATTCGCTGCGCCTTGTGACAAAGCGGCAGCTATTGCAGCGATTTTGACGGCTGCTGCGAGAATATCAATTTGCACTGCCCCGATGGTCCACGTTTCGGCCCATCAAATTGCAACTGGAAAGTCATATTTAACCTCCATTATTTCCGCATTCGCAAGCGATACCAGTTCATCTGCAGTTGCGTTCCCGACAAGCGAAGATGAATGCCAAAAACTATTACTGGCAACTCTAATGAGATCTCCACCAACAATTATTTTTGATAATTTGACGACCGACATCTTACCGTTCAAATCTCTATGTAGCGCAACAACGGAAGAATCACTCACAGGACGAATTCTCGGAGCCAGCAAGGTGGCCTCTGTTAGTACAAAGACGCTACTTCTATCTTCTGGCAACAACGTTGGACCAGTCAGAGATATGAGCCGTCGTTGCTTAACGATTAAGCTAGACCCCAAAGTAGAGATACCGGCCACTCGGAGCTTTAGAAGAGACCCTTTGGAACTGATTCGTCGCGATCGGGCACATTATGTCTCGCTTGCGCTCATTATTGTTCGCGCTTGGTTCGCAAATGGTTGCCCCACAACCAGATGTAAGCCGTTAAACAGCTATGGTGAGTGGACAAAATATGCACGACAACCCTTGCTATGGCTTGGCCTAACAGATCCTGCAGAGCGAATTTTCTCTCAACTAACGGAAGATCCCGACCGAGACCAACTCCGTCGACTGCTATTGGCTTGGCAAAGAGTATTTATGGACTCTTACACATCGATTCGTGAAGTGGTCGACAAGACAAAATCGATAGCTTTAGGCGCTGATGAGTTACGAGAAGTTATATGGGAAATCGCGCTTGAGCGCGGTGAAATCAATCGAAAGCGGTTCGGAAGATGGATATCTCGCCACCAAGGACAGATAGTCGATGGCATGCGATTTGATCGAGGCCCGACAGCCAGCGGCGTTGAACGCTGGAGGGTAATTTCTGTAGCGATGGTTTCAGGGGTTTCGGGGGTTACTGCCCCCTCCGTAACGAAGGATTCATCGGCTGAGGAAGTAGACGACGAAGTGCCTTTTTGAACTCCAAGCTGGCGTAGAGTGCGACTGGATCCCAGATTCTGATTTCTTAACATTGTAGAGTCTGCGATAACAGCCAAGGCTCAGCTTGACAAACACATGCAACATAAGCCGAACATGTGTTCAGTTCCTGTAATTAGTGGACAGTTTCCGATGATCACTTACACACCATATCCTTATGAATCAAACCCCTCGGACATTGCTCCTCAATAGGTATAAAACAGGAATGAGCTAGCGCGATACCCAGAGCAGTAGTTACGGGCTTACATAGGGTAGCGAATACAAGTGCATAGATTTATTCAAAAACACTCAAACACCATATGATCCCTACTTCTTGGATGCAATCATTCCTAAGCCAATTGCTAACTGTTTAAGGTACTCTAGCTGCGCACTGCAGTCCACGGCATTCTTGCGAGACTCTTTGGTGCAGTGGCCGTGTTGGTAATTCCAGTGATCTCTACCCTTCGGCGACAAACCGCCATGCAGACGGCATCTCCCGTTGAGCATTCCATACTTCTGGCAGGTGGCGCCAGAGCGTGTTTTAGCGCCACAAAGCATTTGGTCGACAAAAAAGGGATGGAAAACGTACGATCCTCGGCTTGACATAACCGGCGGTTAGGTACTTCTCTTCTTTGAGTGTTGTACGAATTCGTCGCTGGATTTGCTCTAATAGGGAGTTGCTGCGCTTCATAATTCATCTCGCATGACAGTTAACGCATTTGACATTTTAGTCGTTAGTCAGGGCATTAGGACACTATCACTACACGACCTGACTTTTCTTCATCAAATTTCATTTGCAATAGTTACATTGAAAGATCTGTCATGTGTGTTTTGTGCGAAATTTATAGAATAGGGTTTACTCAGTCAGACACGTAGAAGCATTCCTACAGGAAATAGAGACTTCAAATACCTTTCATCTTGATCTTATGTTGGCGTTAAGGATGTATTTTTATCGCACGTTAACAACGTTACAGTGGGACACTCTTAATGTATGTTTGTGTGTATATCCAAAATCTGCGGTGTCGCGCGTCAATAAATTGAGAAAGTCAGATGGAGAGGTCATAGATCTAGCCGGAACCCAAACTGTTGGAGGAAAGCAAAAATGACTGATCACAATTCAAATCTACTCGCACGAATCAATTACTCGTCTCAGCGCTTCGAGTATGTCTCGAACCAATATCTGAAACTGAAAAAAATGCATTCCGGCTGATTTTTTGCTTTTGTGGGTTTACTATGCGAACTACCTTAATCCCAAAGTAAGCCAAATGATTCTCGGACTAAGAACGGCTATCTATCCTGTTAGTGACTTGGCGAAGGCTAAAGATTGGTACTCACAAATACTAAATATCCAGCCTTACTTTGACCAGCCCTTTTATGTAGGCTTTCAGGTAGGTGGGTTTGAGCTAGGACTCTTGCCACAAGGAGAATCATCTACCGCTGGATCTCAACCGCTATGGGGCGTAGCGGAGATAGAGAGTGTTTTTCAGAGACTGCTAGATCTCGGTGCGGAGTCACTAGAGCCTGTAACTGATGTTGGTGAGGGCATTAAAGTGGCCGCGGTTAAAGACCCATTTGGAAATCGTTTTGGAATTATTCAAAACCCAAACTTCAATCCAACGGATGTGAGATAGGACCTAACATTCCAGGCTCTGGTGGATTTCGCCTCGGGGCGCCCAGAGATAACAAAATCACCTTTGGGTGGCTTTTCATTTGAGGCCACAGTATCTGACGCCATAAAACTTTACCAACTGCTACTTATGCCTTATCCACGCAGTCCATATTGACCTTCTCTCACTGGAAAAGGGAGGATTACTATTTAGAGCAAACATAATTAAAGACTCACTCCTCTAACGTATTGGAGGCAACTCTAGAAAATGTACACGTCTGTTTTGCAATATCCGCAACCGTATAACCCAATGCGGAATTTGGATACTTTAAAAAATAGCAGTAGTAAGTCACGCTCGGAGCTGGTGGATTAGTTTTTATCAACTGCATAGAGCCTTGGGCAAGCTCCTTCTCAAATAGTGGTACTGGCAAACAGCTTATTCCCACACCTGCTGCGACTAGTCCAGCCAACGCCACTACATTGTTCCCCCCATTAATTCGCTCTGGCTGGACACCTGCCCCCTCCCACATTTGGGCACACAATCGAGTAATAATCGAATATTTTGATTGTTCAATCACTGGGTGAATAGCTAACTCGGGTAGGGACAGGGACTCACCAACTGAAAATTTATTAGGTGCACTAAACCATCCAAACTGGACATGACCGATTGGCACTTGAATAAGTGCGTCAACATCTGGCATATCAGGAAGAATAGCGAATTCAAGTCGACCATCTATGAGCTTTTCAAAAAGCGGCAGAGATTGATCAATCTCTGGCTGAATAGTGACGCTTGGATAAACCTCCTTCATCTGCTTGAGAAATGAGGGAAACCATGTCAATGCTGTCATTTCACCCAAACCAATATGCAAAACACGGGTTATATGCGTTTTTTCATTTTTTATTTTTTCAAGCCTCGCCAACATTTCAAATAATTGTTCGCTTTGTGTTTGAAGCTCTTTGCCGTTCGGTGTGAGCAGATTTTTTCTACTGTCACGCTCAAATAAAGGTGACGCAATATTCCTCTGCAGCTCTTGAATTCTCTTAGTAATCGCCGATTGTGTGACGTGTAGCTTATCAGCAGCTTTGGCGATAGTACCCAAGCGAGCGACCCAGTAAAAACTCTCTAGTTGCTTAATAGTGACCATGGCTCTCTATTGCCTCACGAATTTTTACATCCCATCGAATGGTGTTTGAAGATCACATTGTTTACGCGCAATTGAAACAACATTACGATGGAATTCGGAGATTGAATCTATACGCATTAAAGCGATGTATTCCATCGCTGGAGCGCCAATTGGTATCTCTAATTCACGAAGTGCGCCCTGACGAACAGCGCCCTCAGCAACCGCATGCGGAAGTCCTGCCACACCGAGACCTGCAGCGCAAATACTTGCGAGCGCCATCAGACTATCGCAATAAACGGTATTGTTCGCGCGCACATCACGTTCTCTTAGCCAACGCTCAATTACACTTCCGCCCTTGCTCAATTCTCCTTGCAGTAGCACAGTCTGACGCTCAAATTCTGTCAAGGTCAACACGGAAGGGATATCAAGTCCAGAAGAACAATACCAACCGAATTGTGCGGTACCGATTGGCAAACGCGCCATGTCACTGGTGTTCACAGCACCTAAAACAATAACGATATCTAATTGTCCTAGCCGTAGCTGAGCATGTAAAGCGGCTGACGAGGCAACTACCGGCGCCACTCTCATTTTTGGATAGTGCTGTCGAAGCACGACTAGAAAACGTCCCAACCAAGTCAATGCTGAAAGTTCAGTGACCCCTACTCGCAAAGTGGAGGGTAGCAATTCGGAATTACCAAACCGCTCGGCAAGATCTGAACGTTGACGAAGGATGTCTCGTGCAAGTCGCAATACTTCTTGACCTTCCATCGTCAGACGCGCAGATCGTAACGATCGATCAAAAAGAGGTTGATCGAAGGACGCTTCAAAACCGTTGATGTGACGAGAAATATTCGATTGCGATGTACCAAGGCATTGAGCAGCCTTGTCAAAGGAACCCTGATCGACAACGGCCACAAAGGCCTCAAGCTCACGAAAAGTAGTCATTTTGGTATAAACCCCAATTTTTCATACCATTTTAGAATTATTTTGCATCTGAAAATATCACTTTTCGGAACCTTTGGAAAAGAGAAGAATACGTCATCTGCTTGGTGAGCAGAGCTAACAGCCGCATATGCGGAATTTTCCACATCAGCAATCGAAGGTGACCTATGAAGCTTTTCAAACTGTTCTCGTTTCTGACTGTTGCGGCCGCCTCGGCCACTATTTCTGCAGCACATGCCGATCAATTGGCAGATATCAAAGCCAAGGGAAAGATTGTTTGTGGTGTTGTTGGAACGCTTGAGCCCTTCGCCTATCAAGACACCGCAACCAGAGATGTCGTTGGATACGATGTCGATTTCTGTAAGGCTGTCGCCAAACAATTGGGAGTCAAGCCCGAGTTAAGAGTGATCTCCTTAGAAGCCCGCATCCCAGAACTGACCCAAGGTCGAGTTGATATTCTAGCGGCGGTACTTGGCTACAACCCAACCCGTGCAGAGCAAATTGTGTTCTCAAATGCCTATTTTGTTAGCAACCAGTCGATTGCCGCAAAGAAAGGAAGTTTTAAACAAAGAGACGATTTAGCGGGTAAACGCGTCGCAACCATTAAAGGTTCGAGCAACATTCCATTGATGCAAAAGGTTGTTCCGACGGCCACACTTGTTAGCTATGAAGATGCACCATCAGCCTTTACAGCACTCGTTCAAAATAAAGTTGAGGGCTATGTACTCTCAGAATCGCTCATGCGCCGTTTTATTTCCAAGCTAGGCACAAACTCGAATATTGAGGTGTTGTCGCCACCCGTTGGACGCGAACAATGGGGCCTTGGTTTGAAAAAGGGTGAGCCCACGCTGGAGAAGGCAGTAAACGATGCGCTCAATGCGATGGAACAATCGGGCGAAGCGCAGCAACTCTTTGATAAGTGGATGGGCCCAAACACTACATATCAAATGAAGCGAGACTTCAAGATCGAAAAAATCAACGGCTGAGCTAGTTAACCAACAAGATTGGGGCGTTTATGTTCACAAGTTTTAATCTAACTTCGCTTTTAGCGGCGCCCCATCTTGAGCATCTTTTAGCGGCAATGAAATTCACAGGGATGTTAACCATTAGTTGTTGGATTTTAGCTTTTGTCCTTGGTGTTTTGCTAGCAACGATCAGAAGTACTAGAAACCCAATCGTAGAAAAAACAGTGGCGGGCTGGGTTTCATATCAACAAAACGTCCCGATGCTCGCACACTTATTTCTTTGGTACTTTGGTATTCCAACACTCTTGTCAGATTCGGCACAAGCGTGGATCAACGCTCACAACGGTGAATTGATATTTGCATCGATTGCAATCGGATTGTGTATGTCCGCATATTTCTGTGAAGACGTCAGAAGCGGACTGAGAGCCGTGCCACATGGCCAATATGAAGCATCGCGTTCCCTTGGCCTGAGCTTTATTAAAACAATGCGATACGTTGTGATGCCTCAAGCGATGCGGACTGCTCTGCCACCCTTCATTAATCACACTGTCATCCTGTTTAAAAACACAAGCTTGGCAATGGCATTAGGCGCGGCAGAAATGACGTATGTCGTTCGCGAAATAGAAAATCAAACATTTAAAACATTTGAGGCATACACCATTGCTACCATTTTTTATTTAGCGGTGTCACTTGGTTTGATGGGTGTAGGTGTCCTAGTTTCCCGACAGATGCAAGTACCAAGCAGGTGATGTATGGGAGAAATATTCGAGCATTACATTCCTACGCTTTTAATCGGTCAATATCCAAATGGTCCGTTAGGAGGCTTAGCGCTAACTCTCATATTGTCTGTACTTGGACTGAGCTTAGCCTTCCCACTTAGCATTGGGATCGCGCTATGCCGCATATCACCCTATTCAGTTTTAAAGTGGCCAAGCACGATTTTTGTATATGTCATCCGCGGAGTTCCACTGGTCATGTTGGTTTTTTGGAGCTATTTTTTAGTTCCAGGGCTGATTGGCCGACCAACAAGCGCATTCTCCACGCTAGTCGTCACGCTTGTGCTTTATCAAGCCGCATATATGTCTGAAATAGTCAGGGCAGGCATTGAAGCTTTGCCTCTTGGACAAAACGAAGCATCGCGATCGCTGGGGCTGACTTATG
>JACCED011620312.1_pt1 | contig 10253 bp, 11 predicted proteins | sample 7455021 | NCBI WGS metagenome assembly JACCED01 (sample SAMN15323456, study PRJNA562643) | freshwater metagenome | isolation source: river surface water | place: USA:Blue River Watershed | collected 2017-08-19 | reverse complement strand
GAATATCCTGATGATAAATCTCATAAATACAAAATTAGTTTCGAAGATACCTCAGGAATAATAAAAGGAATAGGTGAAATAGGTAAAGTTGAATGTAATTATGATGATTTTCATGAATATTCTAATTTATACATAAAAGAAATATATAATCATGATAAAGATATTTGTAGTAAAATTATTAATTATTTACACCAAAAATATTTCTAAAAATTTGATTTAATTACTAAATAGTAATAATTTATATATATATAAAATAAATATGTCAAGAATACTTTTAGCATATAATAATGCATTACAAGCCAAACCACTCCTAGTTACTAGTTTAAGTACAGGAGTTTGTTATGGGGTAGGAGATTGTATTGCTCAAACTATTGAAAAGAAACAAGGAAAACGAGAATCATACGATTTTAGAAGATTAGGAGTATTTACTTTATTTGGAACAATTGCAGGTGGACCAATTTATTACGCGTGGTTTAGTAAAATTCATAATATGCCAATATTTGTTGAAAATGTTGTTAAATGGAATCAAAAACGTATTTTAACAAGAAAATTTAAAGATGAATTGGGCAAACATATAACAGGGAATACAATTAATGATTTAAGTATGAAAACATTTAGAGTTAGTTATAAATCACATTTTGATACTATTGAGAAACCTCTTATTAGAAGTAAAACTATTTTAGTAGCCAAAATTTATGCGGATCAGTTTATTTTTTCGGTATTGTATCCAATATTCTTTATGTTGGCTACTGGAGTAATGTTAGATGTAGCAAAAGAACCCGAAAAAAATATGACAGTAAAGGGATTTAGTGAATCTGTATCAAAGGCTGTTACCAATGTTAAAAATAAGTTTGTACAAATTTATGTGGCGGATTGTGCTGTATGGCCACTTGTTCAAATGGCTAATTTTGCTTTTATTCCCGCGCATTTACAACCTATTTTTGTTAACGTTATGAATATTGGCTGGAATACTTTCTTGTCTTATGTGTCTCAAGGTCATTAAGAAAATTGATCCATCTTATGTATTTGTATAAAAATTGATAAATAATTATTTATAAAATATTAATTATAATATAAATCAATGTAATTTGATAGAATGGAAAGATTATCTAGTATTAAAAATTTTAGTTTTTTGTTAAAGATATTTTATTATTATGATATCATTGGAAGAATAAAATATTCAAATCATGAAATAGATAGAAAAACAGATAAACAAGATCTAAAATATCTTGATGAATCAAGATATTTTGATCAATATGTAAATAGACTTCAAGATTATGTTAAAGAAAAAATTTTTAAAAAATATCATGACTTAAAAAAAATTAGAACCGAAATAAGTTATTATAACTCATCTAATAAATTTCATAATTTATTTTGGGATGTACATGAACTAGTCAAAACAAATGAAAAAATGCCATATGAACCAATTAAAGAAAATTGTATTCATATACTAATATTTGAAAATGAAAATAATAATTTAGTATTTGGTGCAACAATATTATTACCTCCTGAAAATTTAGTAACTAAAAATTTATCTACCAATTAAAAAATAAAATAATATATAACAGTATATATTACAATGACAACAAACTTTCCTTGGGCAGATTTACCTCTAAAAGAATTCATTACTGAAGATGGAGCAACTTGTTTTTTTTATGAAAGAAAAGCTTCAAACTGTTTATGTGTAAAAGGTACATTATTATTCTTACTGGGATGGTCACAAGGTCCTAACAATTGGAGTCCAGTTCTTTTAACAAACGAATATATTAAAAAACATTATAACGTATATGTTTTTGTTATGAGAGGATATAATCAAATTCCCGATGTTACAAATAATTTTCTTGCAAGATATTCTCAAGATGTAAAAGAATTTATCAAATCTCATAATTTAAGAAATTTAATCACAGTTACACATTCAATGGGTTGTGCCATTATTTGGTATTTAATTGGACTATATGGTGAAAAGTATTTTGATGGATATGTTTTTGTAGATCAACCAGTACAAATATTAGTAAATCCAGTATATACTCAAGAAAGAAACTTAGAATTAGGTTCTATTTTTACAACTGATGCATTATTTGGATTTTATAATACAAGTGCATTAGGACCAATAGAATCAGATGCTGCAAGAAGTGGTTTTGAACAATCATGTTTTACACCTGGATTTATTCAAAATGAACCTGAAACTTATGCTAAAGCTTTAGCTGGTACATTAAATTATCAATACCAAGCTGTAAATGAAGTAATTTTTAATCACGCATGTAATAATTATGAACAAGTTTTAGCCAGAGGAATTAAAAAGCCATCTCTTTTGATAGGAGGTAGAGTAAGTATTGTTCCTTGGCAAACAATGGAATATCAAAAAAAATTCCATATTCCTGGAACAAAAGTAAAAATCTTTGAAGCTGATCAAGGTGGTTCACATTCAATGTATATTGAAAATTATAGTTTATTCAATCAATATCTTAACGAATTTTTAATTGAAAAACATAATTAAATAATTTTTTCAAATAAATAATATAATTTAACTATTAATTTATATTATTATAACAATCTAATGTTTTTATATGTGTCTTGGAGACTAAATCCTCAAATTGAAGATGTAATTGTTCTTTTAAGAATTTCTAGAGAAAAAGAACATAATGTAAAATATTCAGTGAGTAGACAAAAATATATTTTATGTAAAAAAGAAATTGATGTAAATTTTAATGTAAATACGATTTATTATACAAGAGTTAATGTTGGTAAATTAAGATCAACTGATAATGTAATTTTAGGAAATATTGTAAAAACTTATAATCAACAAACAGGTAATCTTATAATAAATATTAGTTTATGTAAAGTACAAAGTGTAAGAACTACTATCATTAAGAATCATATAAAATCTCTATTAAATTATTTACCAAATGATCATGTAGAAGATGATTATAAAAAGTATTTGAAAAATATTGATAATATTGTAAAAAATATAAATAAAAATTTATTACATGAAGGAATAGATAAAAATGATTTACCATATACTATTATAAATACCAGTTATCCATTTGAACCTCTACAGTTACAAGGACAAAATATTGAATTAGATGATGATAATGAAGTATATCGAGTTCCAGGACAACCAATAGATTTTGATAGTGATCTCGATATTGATTTAGATAATGATGAAAATTAAAAAAAGATGAATAATTTATTTTAAGTTTTGTTTATAATATAATTATAATAAACAAAATGTATATTTATGTAAGATGGAAAATCAATATGGATTTATATAACAAATTAGAAATACTAGAAATAAGTAAAAATCCTGATCCAAATACAGTTTTTGATAAAGCTATTAAACCTTGGTTAGCTTTTATACCAGTAGATGAAGATTTTAATCCAAACAGAATTTATTATAGTAGAATTGAATTATATAATGTTAAAGACGCTGATAAAATAAAATTATACTTTTTATTAAGAGAAAGTATAAAAAATGATAAATTGTCAGAAATGAATGTACATGTATTTATGGGTTTAACACCTAGAACTAAAGAGATCGAGTGGATTATGCGAAATACTGATACTTGGGATAAAAAAAAATTAAACATACTTAAAAAAAATAAAACTATTGAACATGAATATATGTTTGATTATCGAATAGTATTTAATATATTAGATTTACATGTTGAATTATAAAAAAATTTTGTTAATCAAATACATTAATACATTTTTTATTTTTAAAAGTATATTTTGACATTGTTTCAGAGAGAATACCATTTGCCCAAACACCATATTGTGTTTTAGGGTCGTCACTTTCTAAAACAATTTGACTTAAATGATATTCATTATTATCAATAACAGGTTCAAAATCATTATTTACCCATGCCATAAGTAATTCTTTAGAATCGATCTGTAAAATCCTTGACCATTTAGTTAAACTTTTTTCTCTTTGTATATCTGTTAATTTATCTACTAATATACTATGTTGACCAGATGTATACAAATCCTCAATTAGATCTTGATTTTTATTTTTTGAAAGTTTATAAAGCTTGTGAATTGTTTCATTTGGGCTATTTATTAACGTTATTCTATTTTTTAAAATAACTCTTTTATATCCATGTAAATAAGTTTTGACAAGTGTGTCTTTTGTAATATCCCTGATTTGTATCCATTGTTCTTCTCCTTCTACTAAACATAGAATTTTTGTAGTATCCAAATAACATAATAAGTTAACTTGTAAATCAAATGTAGAACTACTTGTAATATTAGACGAAGTAATTGGATTAGAGGTTCCACTTACTACTTGAATACTATAACTGTTAACTGGGGTCGAACTAGTTGTACTAATTACACCTGAAGTTGAATTTATTGTAATTGTTGGAACAGTACTAGGAGAAAGATTATTTATTGATGCTATTTTATAATTTGATGTTGTTAATGCAGCACTAGTACTCTGACCCTGTAAGATAGTTTGGGATGTACTTGTATTTGGATATCCAGAATATGGACTATAACTTAATGATGAAAGTATCCAAGGAGTACCAGTATTAATACCAGTCCAGGTTGTACCTTTTGGAGCACCTGCTGATGGACCTCCTGTTAAATTAGTTCCTGCTGTTGTGTCTGACCATGTACCTGAACCATCACGAGTTGGATTATATGTATTAGTAAGGGTAACACTTGAACCACCTCCAAAATAGCTACTAGCAGATAATGTATAACAATTTGTAAATGTTACAGTTGCACTGGAACCAATTGAAACCATTCCAGCACTAGCATTTGGAGATGATATTAAACCACCAGTTGTATAGCTGTTTGATATTGTTAAATTACCAGAAATAGTATCTCCTCCTACTATACCTCCACAATAACTCGCAGTTATATTTCCAGATGTATAACAATTAGTTACAACACAATTTGTCGAATTATTACCTATAATACCACCACAAGAGACTTCGCTAATATCTCCAGTAGAATAACATTGGTTACATGTAACTTTACAAAAAGAACCAATTATACCACCTGCAAATGGTTGATCTATTGTACCAGTATAATAACATCCGGTTACAGTAACATTACCAGGATTTGTGGCATCTCCAGAACCATTACCTAAAATACCTCCACCACCACTATCTGTCATATCTCCTGTACTATAACAATTATTTATTGATAAAATACCACCACCCGTACCAGAACCATTACCACATATTCCACCAGAAGCGTTACTTATTGGACCATTTGATGAACAACTATTAATTGTTAAAGATGAACCTGAAAAACTAGCAGAAGTACTACTACATACCCATCCCCCTCCAGTTGCCAATGTAGAGGTCGCTGCACTTATTATTATATCATTTACTACAATTCCGCTTCTATTAGATAATCCACCAATTAATCCAGGATAAAGTGTAACACCAGTTATATTTACTGTTTTGAAATTACCATTAAATGTAACATTATTCCCAGTAACATCGAAATAAACATCAGTTCCTGAACTAGCAGTACCAGTTGTACTGGTGCTTATAGTTAAATCATTTGTAAATGAAATTGTTGTGCTTGCTGAAACATTATAAGGCCATGCTGAAATCGTTGTCCATGGTCCAGAACTAGATGTTGTGCTTTCTTGAATATCATTACTTGATTGTTGAATATATATTGTAGTCATTATATAATAAAGAATTATATTTTTTTTAATATTGACTAAATATAAAAAATAATTATGATAAAGATATATTAATGGGAAAAAATAATAAAAATTTTAATTCAAATAACATAAATAACATTTATAGTTTAGATAATCCCGATATTTATAGAGACATAATATTGTTATTTTGTCCATCAAAAGTAGGCTCAACTAGTATAGCTTCATCAATAAGAACTTTTGCGTCTGATAAATATATTGTATTACATTCACATAAATCAAATATTTTAGAATTAACTGGACAAGATGATATTAAATACAAATTAACATATCAAGATATAATTAAAAATAATCAAATAATAAATAAAATTAATGGAAAACAAAGAAAAATTTTTGTAATTGATATATTTAGATCACCTGTTGAAAGAAAAATATCAGAGTTTTTTCAATATATTGGTGAATATCATTTTAATAACCACGAAGATAATATAGTAAATTATGATATATCTAAGATAATAAAGCGTTTTAATAATTTATTTGAACATTATGAAGATAAAGATTATTATAATGAAGAATTTGGCATTAATCCTATAGAGAAATTTGATTTTGAAAAAAAATACTGTATTGAAAAAATAGATAATGTCACCTGGATTAAACTACGTCTAGATGATTCAGATTATTGGGGTGAAATTTTAACAGAATTATTAGGTACAAAAATTAAGATGATAAAAGACTATTCTACAAATCAAAAGATAATAGGTCCTCTATATAAAAGATTTTTATCCGAATACAAATTACCAATTAATTATTTTTTTAAATTACTTGTACCAAATAAACAACTTAACATTTATTATAATTTAGAAGATAGAACAAATTATTTATCAAAATGGAAAAATAGACTAGATAAAAATTTTATAGGATACACAAAAGAACAATTTTTATTTTATAAAGAATTATGTATTGAAAATAAATATATTAAAAATAATGAAAATAATCATTATACTGATGATGGTTGTATTTGTAATATATGTAAGCAAAAAAGAAGTAAATTAATAAATCAAATTAATTTAGGTATTTCTTATACTAATAATTATAATATTAATCATAAAATAGATAAAACATATGTAGGAGTTATTTTTTTAAGAATATATTCAAAATCTCCTGATGGTATATTACTAGATAAATCAGATGATATCATTATAAATTATTATGCACTTTTTTAATTATTAGATTATAATCTTGGACTAGCATATTTAAGAGTTTTGCGGGAATTTTTCTTTTTAGCTTGTTCATACCATTCTTCTCTCATCAAGTTCTTAAATTTAATAAATTCCATATCAGAATCTGGTTCATAGTGTTGAATTGTACCATCAGAATCTACATAATCAAAATAATCATAATGTACTGAATTTGTTTCCCCATAAAGATAACAATTTAGTGATACACAAGTTATATCAGCAGAAATATTTTTTAATCTGTGAGTTTGGTTTAACCCAGGGCTAAGCCAAGTGAATGAGTTTGTTGGAAAATCTTCTGAACCAAATGGATTAAGTTTATTTCCTTGTTCATCTTTAACTTCAGCATCTCCACTTAAAAAAGGATATAGATCAACATGAATTGATCCGTATAAAATTCTAATAATAGCTTCAGCACCAGCATGTGAATGGATAGGAGAATAGTGACCAGGTGGCCAAATTTCCATCACATAAGGTACACCAGGCGATTCACCATTATTTTGTCCAAGAGTAATTCTTAAATAAGTTTCGTCAGGGTTAGGTTTGTCTTTATTGAATTCTGTTGATTTTTCCTTAAGTTTTTCATAACACCATAAACCAGGGGTTCTAATACTTTGTTCAATTGCTTTTGAAAAGTTAGGAAAATCATCATCATCTAATTTAATTTTAGGTCCTGAAATGGCGTAATAAAGTTTTTGTGATGTAAGAGGAAGATTGGATGAAGGCATTACATCACCCCTGGCTAAATTTCCCATAGTAATTTCTGATGAATCAACGACAAATAATGGTACTTTACTTGTAATAGGATCTTTAACAAGTTTAATTGAATGAGTATTACCAGATCTTACCTTACTTATACTTTCTAAAAATGCCTTATTTTCTTCTCTAAGTTTATTACCAGTTTCTGTATTAGCAAATTCAAATGCATACTTGTATATAACAGTTTCAATACGGGCTTCACCTACACCTCCATAAAATATTTGATTTTGAGCATCCAAACTAAACCAATAATATGCACCAGAGAAACTTGATAAACCTGATTTGTTTGTTGGGTCATTATATTCTTTTTCATCTGAAATCCTTTTAACAATAACATTGTTTTTTGTAAAATGAATTGTCAATCCATCAGTACCATCAGAATTTACAAGAGAAAAATGTGCATGTGTTACTTGTATTTCCGGTTCTTGTTCTAATTCTTGTTCTTCTTGGTCTAATTCTTGTTCTTCTTGTTCTAAACTAAAATCAAATACATACACACATTGACCTTTAATGTCCAAATCAGCGTTTTTAATTCCTCCAAGTTTAACAACTCTCATATTGATATAAAAAAATATTAGTTTGTTTTTATATTTATTTTGTTTATCTAATAAATAAATTTTATAAATAATTCAAAAATTTATCATAAAAAATTAGTTAATTTAACATCTCTTACATTTCTTTTCTTTTTTATCCTTTTTATCTTTCTTGTTCTTTTTGTTATTAGAAGAATTAGAAGGAGCACCTCTGCTTACTTGGAGATTACCAAAAGTATTATTAGGAATAGAATTACCAGCAGTATTAGAACCAGAATAATTTTGGTACCAAACAGCAGTAATATAAGCATTGTATTCTTCATTGTTTAGATTCTTGTTGTAATTAATTTTAGCAGATTGAGCGATTTGAGCAGTGAATTTTTTAGATCCAGAATTAGAAATAGCGCCAGGATTAGTAATTGTCATGTATATATTGTTTATATATAATATAATGTTACTGGGGGTAAAAATAAAAAAATTTATGCATTATTTAGACATTCTTCAAACTCACTCATATTATATCTAAATAACTAAGAAATAACTATAAAAATAATATTCAATTTTTTAACTAAGAATTAACGTCTAGAATAACTAGTAGCAGATGGTCTGTATCTAGAACAAACAGCGAGCCACCTACTTGGGTCAGTACCACAACTCCCCTTGTTCAAACCCACAAAATTTATTGTGCTTACGAATTGAGAATACATTGTATTCATTGCATGTTCTGGAATTCTTCTTGATCCAGAACACCTTACTGTTTTAAGGTGAGCCAGTTGTTGATCAAAAGTGTTTTTACCACTGGCTTCATAGTACAGAAGTTTGTTAGTAGGGATAACAATTTTTACCTTGTATCCATGGGTCTGAGCCAATCTCAGATAGTCAACCCAGAATTCAGGGCGAAGGTTTGTGTTATCCAGATAAATTTCATGACCTTTTTCCATGCATTCTTCAACACTTCTCTGACACCATTCGTGTGCTGAAGGTAAAAGACCCAAATCTGTGATTTGACCTTCTGGTGTGTAAAGACCCGGGTAATTGTCCGCAGAGCATCCGATTGCTCTTACTTTAGTAGTAGGAGTAGTAGATATACTACTTGAACTAGCGGCAGCACAAGCTGCACCAGCTTCTTGATTAGTTTCTTGAGTAGTTTCTTGAATAGTTTCAGTAGAAGTCTCTATGACTTCTTCAGGGTAAAAAGGATTTGGTTGAGGGTTTAAACCCAGATCCTTGTTTTTCTTGTTAATTTCCTGAATTGTTTTTGTTGTCTTTCCAGATCCGGGTATCCCTACCATAATCACCAGTTGTCTTTCACAAGACATTATTGTTGTTGATGGGGTTGAGCTTGACCTACCAGCCATCTTGAGGATACTCTGTAGAGATGACATTTGTTATTGTCTTATTTGTATAATAATTCTCAAAACAGATTTTTAGATTTTCAATTTTTTATAAAAATATTTTTATAAAACACAATCAAAATTAGTATTCTCTATACCAAACTTCAATAAAATAGCTAGATTCTGATGAAAGATGAGCCTTCCCCTCATATAAAAACTTAAAACCATTTCTCAATAAAATAGTATAAACTGATGCAATAGAAGTAAATTGTAAACTGGGGCCCCAACTACCGTATGTAGAAAAACTCATATCTAAATCAAATGGTTGTTCAGGAATTTTTATTGCGATCTCTTGTAATTGTTTTTTTTCTCCATAAAGATAAATTCTTGATTGATCTTTATAAACAACTAATGATTGAGCAAAAGGATTAATATTTCTTTCAGATCTAACAGATAGTTTTTTATTTTCTTCTTCTAATTCCATAATACGCTTTTTATAATTTTCAATTTGTTCGATAAGTGTAACCTCATCTAATATTTTATTATTATAGTCCATATTATATATTATCTTATAATTTTTTTATAGATAATAATTATATAATGAGTAATTATTACGATAAATATATCAAATACAAAAACAAATATTTTGAATTAAAAAGAATACTTGAAAACAATAGTAATAATAAAATTAGACAATTAGGTGGTAATAGAACTATAATAGTTCATTCTAAAAAACCAGAAATAACTTTTAATCCTATTGAATTTGATGAAG
>JACCED010400894.1_pt1 | contig 10253 bp, 10 predicted proteins | sample 7455021 | NCBI WGS metagenome assembly JACCED01 (sample SAMN15323456, study PRJNA562643) | freshwater metagenome | isolation source: river surface water | place: USA:Blue River Watershed | collected 2017-08-19 | reverse complement strand
CCGGTGCCCGAGGACATCAAGGCCCTGTGCAGCTGAGCCCTTTTCCCACCCCGCGTTTTCCAACCACTACCAGGAGACAAGCATGACCACACGTCGTCAATTCATTCAATCTGCCGCCAGCGCAGCGATCATCGGCAGCCCCGCCTTTGGTCAAGCCTGGGCTCAAAGCGGTCTGCCCATCGAACAGGTCAAGGTGCTGTATGGCTTCCCGCCGGGCAGCGCGGGCGACATCTGCGCGCGTCGCGTGGCCGAAAAATTTGGCGGAACCCCCTACAGCAAGAACGCAGGAATCATCGACAGCCGTCCAGGTGCTGGCGGACAAATTGCACTGAACTTGCTCAAAAGTGCCCCGGCCGACGGCTCGGTGCTGGCCATGACCCCGTTTTCGGGCATTTCGCTCTACCCCCACATCTTCAAAAACCTGCAATACAAACCATTTGAAGACTTCACGCCTGTGGGCACCGCATCCATGATTCATCACGGTTTCGCCGTGGGCCCCATGGTGCCTGCCAGCGTGAAAAACGTGAAGGACTTCGTGGCCTGGGCCAAAGCCAATCCCGCACTGGCAAGTTACGGCTCGCCAGCGGCAGGCTCCACACCCCACTTCATCGGTGCCCTGCTCGGCTTGAATCAGGGCTTCGAATTCAAGCATGTGCCCTACCGCGGTTCAGTGCCCGGCGTGACCGATGTGGTCGGCGGCCAAATCGCCTGCATGTTCACACCACACGGTGACTTCATCGCCAACCACAAAGCCGGCAAGATGCGCATCATCGCCACCTCCGGCAAAACCCGCTCGCCCTTTGTGCCGGAAGTCGCCACATTCGCGGAACAAGGCTTCCCTGAACTGACGGTGGAGGAGTGGTTTGGCTTCTATGCGCCTGCCAAAACCCCAGCCAACGTGATTCAAGCCGCCAATGCTGCCATCAATGCAGCTCTGAAAGACAAGGGCGTACAAGACGCCTTTACCGTGGTCGGTCTGATCCCCTTTGGCGGCTCGCCTGCCGATCAACTCAAGAGCTCCCAGGTCGAACTCGAGCGCTGGGGTCCGCTGATCAAGCGCATCGGCTTCACCGTCGATTCCTGATCCCCTCTGTGTGCCTTTGTCCGGGCATCCGAAGATGCCCGGACCCTGAACGAACAAGACCCGATGAACGCCTACACCCCCCGCACCGACGAGATGCACTTTGTGCTCTCCCAAGTCCTGGGCGCACCTGCCCAGCTGCAAACCCTGCCCGCCTTCGGCGAGGTCGATCCCGACCTGATGCAACAGGTACTGGGCGAGGCCGGCAAGTTTGTCGGCGAAGTGGTGGCTCCTCTCAACCGCGATGGCGACGAAATCGGTGCACAGTGGAAGGACGGCGCGGTCACCATGCCCCCCGGGTTTCGGGACGCCTACCAGTCCTTCTGGCAATCAGGCTGGCCCGCTTTGGCGGCGAGTGCAGAAGACGGTGGCCAGGGCCTGCCCAGCGTGCTCGAAGCCATGCTCTACGAAATGCTGAGTGCAGCCAACCACGGCTGGACCATGGCGCCGGGACTGCTGCACGGGGCGTACGAGTGCATCAAGCACCACGCCAGCGACGCGCTCAAAGCGCAGTACCTGGAGAAAGTGGCCACCGGCGAATGGCTGGCCACCATGTGCCTGACCGAGCCGCACGCCGGCTCCGATCTGGGCCTGTGCCGCTCCAAGGCCGTGCCACAGGCCGATGGCAGTTACCTGCTGTCGGGCACCAAAATCTTCATATCGGGTGGCGAACACGACCTGACCGACAACATCGTGCACCTGGTGCTGGCCCGTCTGCCCGATGCGCCCCCCGGCCCCAAGGGCCTTTCGCTCTTCCTCGTGCCCAAGTTCTACCCGGACGGCTCGCGCAGCCGGGTGCACTGCGACCGCATCGAGGAAAAGATGGGCCTGCACGGCAGCCCCACCTGCGTGATGCGCTTTGACGAGGCCGCCAGCCAGATCGTGGGCGAACCCGGCAAGGGCCTGAACGCGATGTTCATCATGATGAACGCCGCCCGGCTGCATGTGGCCTTGCAGGGCATCGGCTTGCTTGATGCCGCATGGCAAAAGGCAGACGCGTACTCGCAAGAGCGCCGCCAGATGCGTGCCCCCGGCAAAGGCAAGAGCACGGCAGAAGCGGACTTGATTGCCGAACACCCGGCCATGCGCCGCATTCTCGACACGCAACGCGCCTGGATCGACGCCGGCCGCGTGCTGGCCTACAAGACGGCCATCGAACTCGACCAGATCAAGCATGGCACGCCCGAGGTACAGCCCTTTGCCCAGCGCTGGTGCGCCCTCGTCACACCGATCATGAAGTCGGTCTTCACCCACCAGGCTTTCCATGGCGGCAGCGACTGCCTGCAGGTGTTTGGCGGCCACGGCTATGTGCGAGAGTGGGGCATTGAGCAGCACATCCGCGATGCCCGTGTGGCCATGATCTACGAAGGCACCAACGAGATCCAGGCGATCGACCTGCTGGTGCGCAAGGTGCTGGCCGACGGCGGTCAGGGCCTGAACGCCCTGCTCGACTTCGTCGAAACCGACATCCCCGCCCAAGCGTCCACACGCAACGCAGCGCTGGCCCGCATCGGCACATTGCGCGCCGTGACAAAGCAAATCGTGGAAGCGGCCCGCAAAGATGCGCAACTGCCTTTCCGAGTGGCCGACGACTACCTGCGCGCCTGCGCGCTGGTGCTGCTGGACTGGGCCTGGCTGCGCATCGATGCAGCCGTCAACGCCACCACCCCGAACGCCGCCACCCGCTGGCAAGCCCCGGCGAAGGCCCTGCGGCAATGGGTGCTGCCCGAGTTCCAGATGCGCACCTACATCATCGTGCAGCAGTGCACGACGGCCTCGGCATAATCGCGCGCCATGGGCCGTGTCTCTGCACAAACGAGTTTCAAGCGCCCTGCCCTGCGCGGCAAGGCAGGTGAGGGGCGCTTGCCTGTCGTCACCGCGGTGGACCAGGTGGACACCCGCTACCTGCAGACCCTGCTGGGCTACAACGCCCGCCGCGCCGCATTGACGATCATTGAAGGTTTTCTGGAACGCATGGCCGAGTTCGGTCTGCGGCCGGTGGACTTTTCGGTGATGTCGGTCATCCACCACAACCCGGGCGTGACCTCGCGCCAGTTGTGTGCTGCGCTCAACCTGCTGCCGCCCAACCTCGTGGGGCTGATCCAGTCACTGGAAGCACGCGGGCTGATCCACCGCCTCCCCCATCCAACCGATGGCCGCGCCATGGGCCTGCACCCCACCGCCGAAGGCAAAGCACTGATGGTGCAAGCCGAACAGGCTGCCTCAGATCTGGAAATCGAACGCTCGGCACGTCTGACGCCTGCCCAGCGCAGGACGCTGCTGGAATTGCTGCAGAAGATCTATCTTTGAAAAGCGATGGATTCCCCGGTCAAGCCAGGGAATGACACAAGAGACGGCGGGGAATGACACAAGAGGCGGCGGGGAATGGCACAAGGAGCACCGGGTAGCCGCACAAGAGGCGCTGGGCAATGTCACAAAAGGCGCCGGGGAGTCACACAGCAGACGCCGGGATGCCGCTACCTTGTCATCCTCGGGCTTGACCCGAGGATCCATCCTCTGTCAACGTCCCCGCTCGGCCAAGAAGATGTCGATGCGGCGATTGCGCGCACGGCCCGCTTCGGTGCTGTTGTCGGCAATGGGCTCCCGCGCGCCGCGTCCGTCAATGCTGATGCGTGAAGCGGCCACGCCACGCGAGACCAGGTAGTCGCGTGCACTCTGGGCCCGATTGATCGACAAGGGGTTGTTGATGGCATCGCTGCCGGTGTTGTCGGTGTGCCCGACGATGCGCACCTCCATCGAAGGCTGCTGGTTCAGGCCCTGGGCAAACTGGTCGAGGATCGGCATCAGGCGCGGCTGGATGTCGTGGCGCCCGGTGGCAAACGAGATGTCGTTCGGAATGCTCAGCTTGAGCTGGTTGTCCGCAGTCTGCGTGACCACCGCGCCGGTGCCGGCGGTCGCCTGCTCCATCTGGCGCTTTTTGTCTTCCATCTGACGCGACCAGACATAGCCGCCCAGCCCCCCCAGGGCCGCACCGATCGCCGTGGACTTGGTGTTGCCACCCACCACCTGGCCTGCCACAGCGCCGATCACGGCGCCGGTGGTGGCGCTGCGCTGCTCGGTGGTCATGGTGTCGCAACCGGCAAGGGCTACGATGCACAGCCCGGCAAGCCAGCCATGGGGCACAAGCGGACGGGACAAGGTGTTCATGCAGTATTTCCTTTCTTACAGTGTCCCGCCCATGCGGGATGCCAGCAGCTTAGACAAAAGCCATGCTGCGCCTGTAAACAAATGTTGTCGGTGCGTCAGGGCTCTTGCCGGGGCTAAGCCTGGATCAGCGGCAAGCTCAAGCGCACCCGAGCACCGCCCGAGGGCAAATTGTCCAGCGACAAACGCCCACCAGACTGGGTCAGGATGCCTTTGGTCATGTACAGGCCCAGGCCACCCTGCCAGTTCACCACCGGCTGGGCGCCAGCGTTCGCCTGCTCCAGCACTGTGACCGGAAAGCCGGGGCCCGAGTCGGTCACTTCGATGCAGGCCTGACCTTCAGTGACCGAGAGCACCAGCGCGATCGTGCGCAGGCGCTGCCCACTGACCGCGTCCATGGCGTTGCGCAGAATCTGCACCAGTGCCTGCGTCAAGGGCAGCAACTCGCCGTGCATGCGTACCGGCTGTTCGGGCATGCGAACAGTCAGCTCAATGCCGCGGTAAATCAATTCCTGGCGCAAGAGGTCATGGGCGTCTTGCAGGACCGTCTGCAGGCTCAGCAGGGTAGGACGGTTGGGCGCCGGACGCAGGAAAGCACGAATGCGCTCGATCATGGCGGCACTCGACTCAAGACCTTCGACCGACTTGCGCAGCACCTGGGTCACCCTTTCGGCTTGCGCATGCGCTGTATCGGATTGCGCCATGTGTGCAGCCAGCTCCACATTCAGCCGTGTGGCCGCAAGCGGCTGCACAATGCCATGCCCAAGCGAGTTGGCCAGCATGGTCAGCGTGCGCTGACGGTCGAGCTGAGTCAGGGCCTGCGCCTGCTCACGCCACTGGTTCTCCTGCCATTGGGTCTGCCGCAAGCCCAAGTTCTCGCGCTGCGCACGTTCGAGCGCCAGGCCCAGGTAACCCATGTAAGACATTATCAAAGTCAATAAGGACACCACACCCATCACATGGTTGATCGCACTCGTTTGCAGGGCATGCAGGGCGGACTGTCCCAGCCAGGTGGAGATGACATTGGCCAGCATGCTGACCGTGAACAGACCAAAACCCGCTGCAATGAAAGCGGCGTTGCGGCTGCGCTCGTGTTGCGCCAGGTCCAGGGCGGCCCGGGTCAGGGCCAGCAGGGCCAGGCTGTTGATGCATCGCACAAACACCGACATGCCCCAATGCAGGCGGTACTCATGGCCACAGGCCATGATCCCGGCATACAGCAACAGCGCAGCCCAAACAGCCCTCCAGGGCCATGGCCGTCCCATGCCCATGCGCAAGGCTTGCGCATAAATCAGGTAAGCCGCCAGGAGCATGGGCTGTGCCACCGGGTAGGTCCAGACATCACTCACAACGCCGCGCAGGCTGATCAGCCAGGCGCTGCCTGCGGTCAACCATCCACCCAGACACCACAGCCTCAAAGGCCATGAATCCTGCCGACGCAGCACCAGCCAGGTGGTCAGTGACATCCACAGATAAAACAGCGCACTGACCCGAAAAATCGTGGCCAGGTCCAGCATGTCGGTCATGCGGCCCCCTGCAGCAAAGGCAGACGCAGCAAGGCCTCCACGCCGCCCTGGGGATGGTTGCGCAAGATGAGTTCGCCGCGGTGGCGGTTCACGATCTCGCGTGAAATGGCCAGCCCCATGCCCAGCCCATCGGGCTTGGTGGTGAGCATCGGCTCACCCCATCGCTCGCACAGTTCGGCACTCAAGCCGACACCGGAATCGCGCACCCGGACCTCCACACGGCCATCCATCAGGCCACAGGCCAGCTCGAGCTTGCGCTGGGGCACATCCGCCATGGCCTGCAAAGCATTGCGCAACAGGTTGACCAGCACCTGCGACAAGGCCACCTCGTCGCCCTCGCACAGCAGTGTTTGCGCAGAACGCTCGACGGTCAGCGCCACACCCAGGCGCCTGAGGTCAGCCTCAACCAGCGCCAGCGACTGCTCAAGCACCTGCTCCACATCGAGCGCAGACAAATCTGGCCTCTTGTGTTCACCCCCGCTGCGCAAACGTTGCAGGATCTGCACCGTGCGGTCAATGCTGCTTTGCACCTGAGTCAACAACCCGAGAAAAACCGGGGAGGCCTGGGGATCTGCCTGCCAGTGGCGTTCTGCCAGCTGGACATTGACCAGCGCGGCCGTCAGCGGCTGGTTGAGCTCATGGGCCAGCGAGCCCGACAGAATGGTCATTCGCCTGCGGCGCTCCATCCGTCGAAGCTCCAGATCGAGCCACCGGGTTTGCTGCGCGCTTTGCTGGGCCAGCTGGGTCTCGATCTGTTCTTTCGCAGTGCGATCCAGCACCATGCCCACATAACAAAAATGGCTGATCATCGCGGTCAGCAGCGCCGTGAGTGCCAGCAAGCTGGCATCCCAGGTATTGCTGAACGGGTTGGGCACCTCAATGTCGCTGGCCGTGAGCACACCCTGCCCGGCAAGCATCAAGCCCAAAATGGCGTAATTCAGTGCAATGACGGCTGCATTGCCGCTGCGGTTGCGCCGATACAGGGACCAAGCCCAGCCAGCGGTTTGCAAAGCCAACCCTCCCAACGCGAGTCGGACCGCCAATCCGCGCAGCCAGGGTGGCGTGGCTGCAAACAGGATGCTGTAGAAGCCTGCACACAGCATCAGCCAAAGAGTCATTGCCTTGCCGGACCAAGGCCTGCCAATGCTGCAGCGCAGGGACTGGGACCACAGCACCAGGCTGCTCAGAACGCAGGTGTTGGCCACATGAAAGCTCAGAGGCACTGGCAGCCAAGGCCTGAGCCCCATGAGCACAATGCCGGCGCCTGCCAACAGCCCGCCCGCGCACCACCAGAGCACCGCCGGGTCGGAGGCCGGGCGCAGCGCCAGCCAGACCATCAAAGGCAAGCTCAGGAACAACATCGCTGCAAGGATCAGCGTTGTCTGGCTGTGCAGCATGCTCAGGCCACCAGCAAGGCGCGCTCCAGCGACTCGAGCGAGAAAGGCTTGGACAGCAAGGTCACGCCCTGCAGGTCCGGCGCTCGCTCCTTGAGCTGCTCTTCCTGGGCGGCGGTCATCATCACCATCAATAAATCCGGCTGCATGCGGCGCAGTTCAAGCACCAGATCGGCGCCGTTCATGCCGGGCAGGTTCATGTCGAGCAAGACCGACTTGACCATGGCCGAGGTGCCGTTGCCCGATGTCAGCCAGAGCCTGCCATCTCGCAGACTCAGGGCGCTCAGCAAGGATTCTGCGCTTTCATGCAGGCTGGAAGCGATCCCCTTGAAAGACAGCAGGGTCTGCAAGGCCAGCGCAATCTGCGCTTCGTCTTCCACCACGACCACCAACTGTGGCGTCGCCCCGTCTGTCTGCGTCGCTGGCATCTGCTCTGATCCTCTGGCTTTACTGGTCCCGATAATAAGTGACTCGCATTGCCGCAGAAGCGACGCACGGCTCTCGCCTCTTCTGGCAACATGCCTTCAACACAGACAAGGAGACACCATGAGCCACCCCGTCCTGCCCCCCTGCTGGCCCGAGGACGCCGAGCGGGCCCTGCTGATCGGCCGCATCTGGCAACCAGGCACCGGCCCCTCGCTGGTCGCGGCCAGCCCGCAAGGCCTGCACGACCTCAGCCGCCTGGCGCCCACCAGCAGCGCCTTGCTGGAGCTGCCCGATGTGCCGGTTCGCGTGCGCGAGCACCTGGCCAGCGGTCAGGCCGCAGCGCTGGGGTCGGCCGAGGCCGTGGTGGCCAACAGCGACGAGTCCACCCGCGACCACAGCCAGCCCTGGCTGCTTGCGCCTTGCGATCTGCAGGCGGTCAAGGCCTCGGGCGTGACCTTTGTGGCCAGCATGCTCGAGCGCGTGATCGAGGAGCAGGCCCGGGGCGATGCCAGCAAGGCCGAGGCTGTGCGCCAGGCTGTGGTGGCGGTCATCGGCGATAACCTGCGCAGCGTGCGGCCAGGGTCGCCCGAGGCGGCGCAACTCAAGGAGGTGCTGCTGGCTCAGGGCGTGTGGTCGCAGTATCTGGAAGTCGGCATCGGTCCGGACGCTGAAATCTTCACCAAGGCCCAGCCCATGAGTGCGGTTGGCCATGGCGCCTGGGTCGGTCTGCACCCCGGCAGCCGCTGGAACAACCCCGAGCCCGAGGTCGTGCTGGCGGCGAATTCGCGCGGCGAGGTGGTCGGCGCCACGCTGGGCAACGACGTCAACCTGCGCGACTTCGAGGGCCGCAGCGCCCTGCTGCTGGGCAAGGCCAAGGACAACAACGCCAGCTGCGCCATCGGCCCCTTCATCCGCCTCTTCGATGCGCATTTCGGCATCGACGATGTGCGCCGCTGCGAGCTGGCCATGCGGGTGGACGGCCCCGAGGGCTTTGTGATGGAGGGCAGCAGCTCGCTCGGCCAGATCAGCCGTGACCCGCTGGACCTGACATCGCAGGCCATGGGCCCATACCACCAGTACCCCGACGGCATGATGCTGTTCCTGGGCACCATGTTTGCACCCACCCAGGACCGCCACGGCCCGGGCCAGGGCTTCACCCATGTGGTGGGCGACACCGTCAGCATTTCCACAGCCAGGCTGGGCACCCTCTTCAACCGCGTGACCACCAGCGACCGTGCCCCGGCCTGGACCTACGGCACGGGAGCCCTGATGCGCGACCTGGCCCGGCGGGGCCTGCTGGCATAATTCAAATTCGTTTTGGCCGCTGCTTGCGGCCTGTTTTTTGACCTGAAAGCCTGCACATGAACACCACCCCCTCCGGCCTGCAATACGAAGACACCACCGTCGGCGAGGGCGCCGAAGCCCGGGCAGGCCAGGACGTGGTCGTGCACTACACCGGCTGGCTCTACAAGGACGGCCAGCAAGGCGCCAAGTTCGATTCGAGCAAGGACCGCCGCGACCCCTTCGTGTTCGCGCTGGGCGCTGGCATGGTCATCAAGGGCTGGGACGAGGGCGTCGCCGGCATGAAAGTCGGTGGCGCTCGCACCCTGATCATCCCCCCCGAGCTGGGCTATGGCGCCCGCGGGGCCGGCGGCGTGATCCCGCCCAACGCCACCCTCAAGTTCGACGTCGAGCTGCTGGCGGTCGAATAAGCCCCCTGCGGACGCTCCTGGATTCCCCGGTCAAGCCGGGGAATGACAGAGTTTGCGATCCGGGAATGACTGACTCTGCCATCCCGGAACACCGCACTTTGCCATCCCGGAGCACCGCACTTTGCCATCCCGGAGCACTGCACTTTGCCATCCTGAGACGAGTTGCTTTGCCATCCTGAAACGAGTTGCTTGGTCATCCTCGGACTTGATCCGAGGATCCAGTGTTCCCCGGACGCCCCTTCAAGCCGGAGACTGACCCGCCCGCCCATCCCCTTGAAACCCCAGGATTGACCCTCATTTATAGAGGCATATCCGTTTATTGCTGTTTTTTTAAGCACAAATGTCCGAACACACCCCCTCCCAAGACAGCGCAGCGCCTGACGCCCCCGAGGCTGCTGCCGAAGCCCCGCAGGATCTGGCCGCACAGCTGGCCGAGCTGCAAGCCAAGAATGCCGAGCTGGCCGATCTGTACCTGCGTGCCCAGGCCGATGTGCAAAACGCCCGTCGCCGGGCCGACGAAGAAATCGCCAAGTCGCGCAAGTTCGCCGTGGAAGGCTTCGCCGAAAGCCTGTTGCCTGTCATCGACAGCCTGGAAGCTGGTCTGGCCATTCCCAACGCCACCATCGAGCAGATCCGCGAAGGCAGTGAAGCCACGCTGCGCCAGCTCAGGAGCGCCCTGGAGCGCAACAAGGTGGTCGAGGTCAACCCGGCTGCGGGTACCAAGTTCGACCCGGCACAGCACCAGGCCATCAGCATGGTGCCTGCCGAGCAGGAGCCCAATACGGTGGTCACCGTGCTCCAAAAGGGCTACCTGATTGCCGAGCGCGTGCTGCGTCCGGCGCTGGTGACGGTGGCCGCCCCCAAATGAACACCTGGGCAATGCTGGCTTTCACCGCTTGAAAAGCGGCTTCTTGTCCCCAATTCAGAACCAATTCAAATTCATTTCCGG
>JACCED010277068.1_pt1 | contig 10253 bp, 10 predicted proteins | sample 7455021 | NCBI WGS metagenome assembly JACCED01 (sample SAMN15323456, study PRJNA562643) | freshwater metagenome | isolation source: river surface water | place: USA:Blue River Watershed | collected 2017-08-19 | reverse complement strand
ATTGCCTTGAGATCTTGCGCAACAGCTTGGACCGCCTCTTCATGAGATAAGCCATCGTAGCGATCGCTATCTATACACTCAACATTATCTTTTTGGGCATACCAGTCTTGCCAATGGCTTGCGTTAAATAAAGAAGTTTTCCCCTTTACTGCAATGACTTGCTTGATTGGAAGCTGGTATTTATTTGCAAATGCAAAGTCGCGTTCGTCGTGTGCCGGCACGCCCATCACTGCACCGTCGCCATAAGACATCAAAACATAATTGCCCACCCATAGAGGAATTGGCTCTTGCGTTACAGGATGGTTTACATATAAGCCAGTTGGCATGCCCTCTTTGTCTTGCGTAGCAAGATCTGCTTCAATCACGCTCCCGGTCTTACACTTCTCAATAAAACCAGCCAAGGCTGGATTTGATTTAGCTGCTTGACTAGCCAAGGGATGCTCTGCCGCCACTGCGCAAAATGTAACGCCCATGATGGTATCGGCACGCGTGGTAAAGACATACATCTTGCCTTGACCAATAAGGTGACCAGCATCATCTTTAATTTGATGAGCAAATGCAAAACGAACCCCCTGATTTTTGCCAATCCAGTTTTGCTGCATGATCTTGACGCGTTCAGGCCAATCTAAATGATCTAAGCCCGTAAGCAGTTCTTCTGCATAAGCGGTGATGTTGAGGTAATAGCCGGGGATCTCACGCTTTTCTACTGGGGCGCCAGAACGCCAACCACGTCCATCAATTACCTGCTCATTAGCCAGAACGGTTTGATCAATGGGATCCCAGTTCACTGTTTGGGTCTTACGATACGCAATCCCTTTTTCTAGCATCTTCAAAAATAACCATTGGTTCCAGCGGTAGTAATCCGGCTGACAGGTAGCGATCTCGCGTGACCAGTCAATCGCTAATCCCATCGCAGCCATTTGCTTACGCATGTAATCAATATTTTGATAGGTCCATTGCGCAGGTGGAACTTTATTCTGAATTGCTGCATTCTCTGCTGGCATGCCAAAGGCATCCCAGCCCATGGGCATTAGAACGTTATAACCTTGCATGCGTAACTGACGAGCCATTACATCATTGATGGTGTAGTTGCGCACATGGCCCATATGTAATTTACCCGATGGGTAAGGCAACATCGAGCAAGCATAAAACTTAGGCTTTACCAGACCGTCTGCACTCTTTGCATTCTCGATTACGCGATAAGCCTCATTTTTGATCCAATCGCTATGTGCATTTGCCTCAATACTACGAAAATCATAATCCTTTGCCATCGCCGTCTTACTCTAAATTTTTATTTGTTTTTAAATGATGTGGTTATTTTTTGAGGCCAAGAACATCCTGCATATCAAACCAACCCTTCGCTTGATTCTGTAAAAGGGCGGCTGCCCGCAAAGCACCTTGAGCGTAAGACTGACGACTACTTGATTTGTGACTAATTTCAATCCTCTCACCCTCACCCGCAAAAATCACCGTATGATCACCAACAATATCGCCGCCACGAATGGTGGCAAAGCCAATGCTTCCTGACACTCTTTGACCAGTATGGCCTTCACGTGCATACACTGCTACATCACTTAATGTTTTACCTTGTGCATTAGCAATTACCTCGCCCATCTTTAGAGCAGTGCCAGAGGGTGCATCCACTTTATGCCGATGATGGGCTTCCACGATCTCAATGTCATAGCCTTGATTAAGCAGCTGCGCAGCGACCTGCAAAATCTTGAAAGTAGCGTTCACGCCCACACTCATATTCGGCGCAAAGACCATTGCAATGGTTTTTGAGGTGGCCTGTAACTGCTTTAATTGCTCAGGGGTGAAACCGGTGGTTCCAATAATCATTTTGACCCCCGCCTTTTGTGCCGCAACCGCATGCAATAAAGTACCTTCGGGTCTTGTGAAGTCAATCAAATACTCAGCCCCTGTCAAACCTTTGGCTAGATCAGAAGTTATTTGGACCTTTGTTGCCTTCCCCAAGAATGCCCCTGCGTCGTTCCCTAATTGTGGGCATGCGCTATGCTCGAGTGCGCCAGTTAGCTCCGCATTTGGATCATTCAGAATGGTCTCGATGAGCATCTTGCCCATCTTTCCGGTAGCGCCGGCAACCGCAAATTTCATTGGCATGATTTACCTTCTATCCACTAGTTTTTAACAGGCGTAATTACTGTATTTGGCTGTGGGGATGGCAAGGGTAAATTATTTGGCTGACTAATTACCATCACTTCAGGGGCCACTTTTTTTTCTCTCTTTGGGGGCTTATTTTTGCCAGTCATCACATCCCAAAAACTTCGTCTCTCTCGTGCGTAGGTATCAATTTCTGCCACCAATTCAACTTCGGTTGGTAGGGCGTCCCCTCCAAACTTAGCGAGTTGATCTCCCTCAAAAATTAATGTGACACGTCGTTCCTTACCAACAGTCTCGCCCTCACGCTTGAACTCAAAGACATAGTCCCAACGATTCGCATGGAAGTAACTTGCTAATAAGGGCGTGCCCATAATTTGACGTACCTGCTCACGTGTCATGCCTACTTTTAACTTTGAGTACTGTTCGCTCGAAATAAAATTGCCCTGCACAACATCAGGGACATAGGGCTGAAAAATACTATTCATCCACGCCCGCTGCGTATTGTCGATTGCTGAGGAGCAGCCTCCCAAAGCAAGACAAAATACGCTAACCCATAGCGCTCTTTGGCTTCTGGCTAGGGAACTGCTGACAGAACGGGTAAAAATGCTAATCTGCATGGACTAAAGGTTCAACGTATCATTAAGTACTTGATTTTAGCGCCCAATGCCTAAATAAGACCTAAAACCCTATGAGCCAAAACTCCTCCCCTGCTGAACTTCGAGAAATCGGCCTAAAGGTGACCGCACCGCGCATCAAGGTTCTAGAGTTCTTTCAGCAAAACCCTAGCTCCCATTACAGTGCCGAAGAGGTCTATATGGCGCTATCTAAAGATGATTCAGATATCGGCATTGCTACGGTCTACCGAGTTTTAACCCAGTTTGAGCAAGCCGGGATCCTCTTGCGGAGCCATTTTGAGTCAAGCAAGGGGGATAGCCGAGCCATTTACGAGCTCAATGAAGGGAAGCATCATGACCATCTGGTTTGCCTAGATTGTGGACACGTGGAGGAGTTTGTAGATCCCGCTATTGAGAAGCGTCAAAACGAGATTGCCAAGTCTCTTGGCTTTAAATTACAAGAGCATTCACTGGCGATGTATGGTCATTGCCAGAAAAAAAATTGCCGTAATAAGAAGAAGTAAACCAGAAAAGGGATTAGGTTAATTTCTGATGCCACAGTTTTATCTAGCAGGCGATTGGGCCGACTCTGATCAAGCAAAATTGATTTGTGATATTAATGCCGATCTTGTTCACCATCTTCGTGTGCGCCGCATCACCGACTCTGAATCATTTACTATCTTTGATGGAAAAGGGCATATTGCAAGAGCGACATTACTAAATCTCTCTAAGCAATTTGGGCAAATAGAAATTACCGATATCGAGCTGGATTTGCACCGAGAGTCGCCCTGTCACATTTCGCTCATTCAGGGATTGGCAGGGGGTGACAAAATGGATTGGATTATTGAAAAAGCGGTTGAAACGGGTGCTGCCCATATTATTCCCGTTGAATGCGAACGCTCAGTTCTACGACTTCGCAGCGATACCAAACGTTCCGAGAAGCGCCTAGCTCACTGGCAAGCAATTGCGGAGGCTGCTTGCGAACAATGCGATCGAACGGTCATTCCCCAGATTGAACCAGTACAAAATTATGACCATGCCATCAAGACTTCAAAAGCGAAGATTAAAGCCCTTCTAAGCCCTGAAGCCAAGGGTTCATTTGAGGGCTTTTTAAATCAACAAGTGCCTAGCGATATATGTATTGTGATTGGGCCAGAAGGCGGACTCTCGTCCAATGAAGAAGCCTTAGCCCAACAGGCTGGCTTCGAAATACTCTCTCTAGGGCCGCGCGTACTCAGAACAGAAACTGCTGGGATCGTAGCGATCACGGCAGTTCATGCTGTTTGGAATCTAAAAAGAGCTTAGGATAATTTAAGCGAAGGAATAGAACACGCGATACGGTACACGGCGCTCAGACCAGAACTCGACTGCATCACGGAATACATCTAACAGAGTTTCGCGCGCTTCCTTATCAAACTTTTGCGTACAAGGAAGCCCCTCAAGGACCACCACAAAACCTGGTTGAGGTCCCGCCTTATCAACCAAGGTCGTTAATGCGTCTAAGAGAGGGTCAAAGTTTTTCGCTTGTTGCTTAGTAAACATGTAAGCATTCGCGATGGCTTCAAGCACCTCACCTTTTGTATTGGCATTAGTACATGCAGCGTATACAAAGTGTTGCCCAAGCTCGGTAGCGGCCTCTGCTAAATCGCTCGTTCTAAATGCACGAATCGATTGCACGATATTGGGGCGCACACTGCGCAACATTGCTGGGGGTCCAGCATCTCTGATTGCCAAAGCGGCGCGCCAAGAAGCTGTCACTTTTTTTCCTAGGTCTTGATTGGCAGCATAGGTCTGAAGACGGGACAAACCGCCTTGGGCATAGATGCTCGCGGCCGAGGCTTCTCGGTCAGCTTGATCGTTTCTGTCCCAATTTTCTGCGCGACTGTGGTCTTCGACGCTTGCTGAAGATATGTTTTCAGGAAGAATGTTCATGATGGGTAGTAGATTACCCTTATCCCGCCCTCAAATCAAGCCCAATTCAACTACTTATTTTATAAGCTATTGATTTATATAAATAAATTAAAAGTAAGCGACTACTTACTATTACTTAAAATAACCCTCTAGATTGACTTGCAGCCTCAACCACGGCCAAGGTTGTCACATTCACAATACGGCGCACAGTGGCTGCCGGGGTAAGAATATGGATCGGTTTTGCCACACCAAGTAAGAGTGGGCCAATTGCTACGCCGTTCCCAGCAGCAGTTTTCAATAAGTTATACGAGATGTTGGCGGCATCGATATTGGGTAAGACCAATAAATTAGCCTCGCCCTTCAATCTGGACTGTGTGACCGCCCCTGCGCGGATTTCGGGGTCAAGAGCGCAATCGCCATGCATTTCACCATCGACCTCAAGATCGGGTGCAGTCGCTTGCAAAATTGCCAAGACCTCGCGCATTTTTAGGGCCGAAGGAGCATCACTCGAACCAAAGTTAGAATGGGATAAAAGGGCAACTTTTGGGGTCATGCCCAGCTTCCGCATCTCACTAGCCGCCAACAAAGTAATTTCTGCTAACTGTGAAGCTGTGGGATCAACATTGACATGGGTGTCTACCAAGAAGACTTGGCGATTGGGCAATATTAGCCCCGACATCCCCCCATAAACACTCGCCCCCAGTTCGTGGCCGATCACTTCATCGATATATTTGAGATGGGTGCCGACGTTACTAATCGTTCCACAAATCATGCCATCAGCGTGACCTTTTTTTAGAAGAATAGAACCAATCAAAGTATTACGACGACGCATTTCTAATTTGGCAAAGGACTCCGTTACCCCCTTACGCTCTGTCAGCTGTAAATAGGTCTGCCAAAAGTCCCTAAACCGAGAATCGCTTTCGGGATTCACAATCTCAATATCAACACCAGGTTTCATGCGCAGGCCGTATTTCTCAATGCGATGCTCAATTACAGAGGGGCGACCGATTAAGATTGGATTTGCTAAATTTTCATCGAGCATGATTTGCACAGCGCGCATGACACGCTCATTCTCACCCTCACAGAAAACAATCCGTTTTTGCTCTGCCGGAATCTTCTTGGCAATGCCAAAGAGCGGTTTCATGATGGTGCCTGAGTGATACACAAACTGTTGCAACTGATCTTTGTAAAGCGCAAAGTCTTTAATGGGTCGACTGGCAACCCCACAATCCATGGCTGCCTTAGCAACGGCGGGCGCGATCACGGTAATCAGGCGGGGATCAAACGGCTTGGGAATTAAATAATCAGGGCCAAATGCCAAATTCTCAGAACTATAGACCGCAGCTACTACATCGCTTTGTTCAGCTCGCGCCAAGTCAGCGATAGCCGTAACCGCCGCAATTTCCATCTCACGGGTAATGGTGGTAGCGCCCACATCCAAAGCGCCACGAAATATAAAAGGGAAACACAAAACATTGTTGACTTGATTGGGGTAATCGGTCCGCCCTGTTGCCATGACCGCATCTGGCCGAACTGATTTCACCTCTTCGGGAAGGATTTCAGGGGTGGGATTGGCTAATGCAAATACGAGCGGCTTATCGGCCATACGTTTCACCATTTCTGGCTTTAGAACTCCTCCAGCGGACAATCCCAAGAAAACATCGGCGCCCTCAATCGCTTCACCTAAGTTGCGTTTATCGGTCTTTTGCGCAAACGGTAATTTTTTTGGATCCATCAACTCGGTTCGACCCTCATAAACCACACCGACAATATCGGTTACCCAAATATTGCTTTTCGGTAAACCTAAATCCACCAATAACTCCAAACAAGCTAGCGCTGCCGCACCAGCGCCCGAGGTGACCAGCTTGACCTTACCAATGTCTTTACCAACAACCTTCAAGCCATTGAGAATGGCTGCTGCCACCACAATAGCAGTGCCGTGCTGATCATCATGAAAGACCGGGATCTTCATGCGCTCGCGCAATTTACGCTCCACCAAGAAGCAATCTGGCGCCTTGATATCCTCCAAATTAATTCCGCCAAAGGTAGGCTCAAGAGCAGCAATCACTTCCACCAACTTCTCAGGATCGCTTTCATTGACCTCAATATCAAATACATCGATACCCGCAAACTTCTTAAACAAGACGGCCTTCCCTTCCATCACCGGCTTGCTGGCTAGTGGGCCAATATCGCCCAAGCCTAGGACAGCGGTTCCATTGGTTACTACACCCACTAAATTTCCTCGAGCGGTGTACCGAAATGCAGTAGAAGGATCTTTTTTGATCTCTTCACAAGCAGCGGCAACCCCTGGGGTGTAGGCCAAGGCTAAGTCCCGCTGATTGGTTAATTGTTTGGTTGGCGTAACCGCTATCTTTCCAGGAACCGGAAACTCGTGATATTGCAAGGCGGCTTGGCGCAGAGCCTTAATTTGCTCTTCTTTATTTTGATTGGGATTGTTTCCAGACTGACTCATAGTGACCTGCAGGTAAGAGGTGGAGGGTGGTTTATGGGTGTGAAATAGCTTTTAAGGCCTAGGAGGCTCTAAATGTTGCAATTAACAATGATCATTTTTGTTAAATATTTGCTCAAGTATCTATTCTATTCCTCCCAAAGGATTGTCGCGAAAGGGGTATTGAGCGCACTCCCAGCCAACGCCGTTCACGCACGGAACGAGATATACCAAACCCCGCCTAAAATGAGTCTATGTCTAAGCCAATATCCAACACAATAAAAGGGCCCACAGAGGGGGTGGGAGAGTTTGTCCTGATTGAATCGGTCTTTAAGGCAGGCGCCGAAGCAATGGCCAAAAAAAATCCTGAAAATACCCCTGAATTAGGTATTGGTGATGATTGCGCCTTACTCAAACCCAAAGAGGGGGAGCTCATTGCAATCACTAGCGATATGCTGGTATCGGGAAGACACTTCTTTGCAGATGCTGACCCATACTGCTTAGGGAAGAAATCCCTAGCGGTCAATCTTTCTGATTTAGCTGCTATGGGTGCAAGCCCGCTGGGCTTCACACTCTCCCTTGCATTACCGAGTATGGATGAGGTTTGGATACAAACATTTGCGCAAGGATTGTTTGAAGGGGCTAATCAATTTAACTGTCCCTTGATTGGTGGCGACACCTGCGCTGGACCATTAACAATTAGCATCACTGCGCTTGGCAGCGTGCCTCGTCAGCAAAGCATTCAGCGAAGCGGCGCACAGGTGAATAACGATATTTGGGTATCTGGGACAATTGGTGATGCGCGCTTAGCACTCGCTCATGCCCGTAATGAATGGTCTCTCAATCTAAGTGCCACCCATTTAAAAATGATTAATCAGCGACTACATGAACCAATGCCGCGCGTAGGCTTGGGTATTGCATTGCGAGGTATTGCAAGTGCAGGGATTGATATCTCTGATGGCTTGCTAGGCGATCTCAAGCATATTCTGAAAGCATCTCACCTTCATGCTGAGGTCTGGATTGATTCCTTACCAATATCGAATGTTTTACACGAACAAGAAGCGCAGATTCGTCGGCAATGTGCAGCGGCAGGTGGTGATGACTATGAGCTTTGTTTTACAGCCGATCAAAAGCATCGTCTTCACATTCAACAAATTGCCAACGACCTAGGAATTACGCTCACTCGCATTGGCCAACTGGTCGAGAGTAAGGAGGATGCACAAAGCATTACTCTACTTGATCATGACGGCAAGCTTTTAGGGGCAGAGCTAACAAATACTCTCTTGCAATCCTTTGATCATTTCAAGTAATCAGCCCTCAGCAATCATGAGTCTCTCTCCCGCACTATCTTTTGCCTGGATGCTAGGCTCTATCCATCGTACTGTTGCACTCGGCCTGGGAAGTGGGCTTAGTCGCTTTGCTCCTGGCACCGCCGGGACTCTCCTTGCTTGGATTCTTTATTTAGTGATGCAAGTATTTTTTTCAGAGGCAGTGATAGTGGTCGTAATTATTTTTGGCTTAGTCTATGGTTGCTGGGCTTGCGGTATTTGCAGCAAAGATCTTGGTTATCCTGATCATGGCAGCATTGTGTGGGATGAGATTATTGCGTTTTGGTTAGTTCTTCTTTGTATTGGGTCTGGGTCATTTGCAATCCAAGTTCTTGCTTTTGCATTATTTCGTTTCTTGGATGCCATCAAACCCTGGCCCATCAATCGCGTTGACCGGTATTTCAAAAGAAATGCTCATGTAAATTCAGCGCGGGCAATTATCTGGCAGGGTTTTGGAATCATCGCAGACGATCTCTTAGCGGCTTTTTTTACATTCGTTCTTATTCTGTTGGGGATGAGGCTCTTCTGATGAATCAATCTATTGCTTCACTTGTACAAACGCTTTCCGATCTTTTGGAGAAATCGTCCATCAAGATTGCCTTAGCAGAATCCTGTACAGGTGGCTTATTGGCAGCCCACCTGACAGCTCAAGCGGGATCAAGCCGTTGGTTTGATCGTGGCTTTGTCACCTATAGTAACGCAGCCAAAACCGAGAGTGTTGGGGTATCGCCCTCACAAATTGAGCAATACGGTGCGGTCAGTGAAGAGGTCGCCAAAGCCATGGCTCAGGGAGCTTTGAAACACAGCGAAGCCCAAACAAGTATCGCCATCACCGGCATTGCTGGACCAGGCGGCGCCACTGAAAACAAACCAGTTGGCATGGTCTGCTTTGCTTGGGCAATTCAGAAGCCAAGTAATCCTGCGCGGCTGATCGGAAACACTCAGCACTTCAATGGCGATCGTCAGGCAATCCGTGAACAAGCCTGTATTTATGCTCTAGACCAATTAATACAAATCCTAAGCCGCCCAGACTGAGTTGTTGACTCTTAATTAGACTTAAGCCAACCTTTATGGCGGAAGTACCCTAATGGAATCATCGCTGAAATAATCATGGTGATGATGGCGGCCGGATAACCCCAGGTCTCTTTTAACTCGGGCATGAACTCAAAGTTCATACCCCAAATGCTAGCGAGCAAGGTGGGCGGCATCAGGGCGACCGAAACCACAGAGAAGATCTTAATAATTTTGCTCTGGTTCAAACTAATAAAGCCGACGGTTGCATCCATTAAGAAGTTGATCTTATCGAACAAAAAGGCAGTGTGGTTTTCTAAGGAATCGATATCGCGTAAGATTTGACGTGCCTCTTCTTGCTGCTCATCCGAGAGTAATTTGCTGCGCATTAGAAATGAGAGGGCGCGCCGAGTATCCATCACGTTACGACGAATGCGGCCATTGGTATCCTCCTCAGTCGCAATCGTCTCTAGAACACCTGCGGCATCGGCATCGGTAATAGTTTCAGATAAGACGCGCTTACCCGCTTGCTCTAGATTTTCATAAACCTCCTCAAGCGCGTCTGCCGAGTATTCAGCATCGGTTGAGTACAAATCCAGGAGAACATCTTTGGCATTACTAACAGAGCCTGGGCGCAACCGCGCACGAAGACGAACGAGCCTAAATACTGGTAAGTCTTCATCGTGAATGGAGAAAAGAACTTGGTTGGTTAATACGAAAGCCACCCTCACGTTGCGTGATGTGTCTTCTTCGTCTAACAAGAAATCAGTACGAATATGCAGATGCCCATCATCTGCCTCAAAGTAACGAGCAGACGCT
>JACCED010261736.1_pt1 | contig 10254 bp, 10 predicted proteins | sample 7455021 | NCBI WGS metagenome assembly JACCED01 (sample SAMN15323456, study PRJNA562643) | freshwater metagenome | isolation source: river surface water | place: USA:Blue River Watershed | collected 2017-08-19 | reverse complement strand
GCCACGTTCCACAATTGTTACTACGTTCCACAATTGTCACCCCGTCGAATGACGGGGTCTAGATTTTATAATCCAGAAACGCTGATTTTATATTTTTTAGACAGATAATTCATAACATCTTTGCGCTCCTGTATTTTTAGGGGGCGGTTATAAATAATTATTTCTGAAATCATTCCGCTAAAACCATTAGTTCCACTTTTATCTGTGCCGATAGTTAAGCCATTTAGTTGGTAAGATCCGGAATTGCCAGATCCAACGGCTGTAGTAGCATTATTTATGAAAGCTTGAGATGTGGTGGTGTTGAAATAGGCGGCAATAACATAATCATTGCCAGAAGCGAAGGTGGCTCCAATACTAAGATTGGTTCCGGCATTTAGAATAATTGCATTATTTTTAATGCTAATTGATGAGGTATCGCTACCAGAAGATCCGGAATCAAGAATGGTCTGGGTTGTTGAGCTTGGTGCGAAAGGGCGAATAACCAAAAAAACCGTATTTTGTAAAGACGTTCCTTGGTAAAAGCTTGTTGATCCACTGTTGGAAATTGCAAATTTAGCATTTGCAGCACCGTCAAATTTTACGCTTGGGGTAGAATTAATTCCGCTGCTTACAAAAGTCGTTCCTGAGCTAGAGCTAATAAGTTGATTTTTCTTTATTGCACCAAAGAAGCTTGAATTTGAGTCTGGCTTAATATCGTACCAAGCAGTTAAGGATGAGCCTTCCAAAGCTTCATTGCTCTTGAAAGATTCTTTCAAAGATGTTTCGTACCAAGCAACCAAACCAGAAATTTCAACGGTTGGTGACTTTGAGGTAAGGATTCGAGCATTAGAAGTTTTTGCAGCACGAATCATACCAGACCCAGCGACCACACCGGTAATTAAAATTCCAGTAATTATGACAACGAGTGATAGTTCTAACAAAGAGTAAGCTTTTTTCATTCGCATAATTCTATTGGATTTACTGATGCGCTTTTTAAGCAAACCAAGTTGTAACCGGAGTTTTAGCTGCTTTAACGTCGTCCAACCTTCTTCTTGGAGTTCCAATTGGATAGTTGTGGAATTTATCTCCTTGACCAGATTCAACTTCTTTTGCGATGAAAATCATTGTATCTATGAAGTCATCAATTGTTTGTTTTCCTTCGGTTTCAGTTGGCTCAATTAACATCGCGCCAGAAACAACTAAAGGGAAAAAAGTTGTCATTGGGTGAATGCCATATTCAACTAAAGCTTTAGCAATATCGAGAGTTGAAATGCCTTTTTCTTTTTGAATTTTGTCTGTTAACAAACATTCATGCATGCAGTTTCCGGTAAATGGAACGTGATAAAAGTCTTTTAATTTTGCTAAGATATAGTTTGCAGAAAGAACTGAATCTTCGGCAACTTTTTGTAATCCGTCAGCTCCGTGAGAAAGCATGTAGGTTAGGGCACGAATGTGCATTCCAAATTGACCGTTAAAACCTTTTACTTTGCCACAAGTGCTTCTTGGAGCGTAAAGTTTGTAAGTGTCGCCTTCTTTTGCAACGTGAGGAGTTGGTAAAAACTCAGCCAAATCGGCACGAACGGCAATTGGTCCAGAACCTGGTCCACCACCACCATGTGGAGTTGAGAAAGTTTTGTGCAAGTTGAAGTGCATGACGTCAACGCCGATGTCTGCAGGGCGAACTTTACCAACAATCGCATTGTAATTCGCTCCATCGCAATAGAAATAACCGCCAACTGAGTGAATTAGGTCGGCAATTTTTTTGATATTTTTTTCAAATTTACCACAAGTGTTTGGGTTGGTAATCATTGTTCCCGCAATTGCCTCACCATGTTCGGCAACCAATTTTTCTAAAGCTGAAACGTCAATCAGACCTTCTTTGTCTGAAGGAATAACCTTGATTTGAAAGCCGCACATTGAAGCGGTTGCTGGATTTGTGCCGTGAGCAGAATCTGGAATTAAAATGATTTTGCGTGTTGCTGCTTCGCCTTTTTTCTCATGAGCTTTTTTAATAACCAAAATTCCAGCAAATTCTCCTTGCGCACCAGCTGCTGGAGCGAGAGATACGGCTCCTAATCCTGTTAAAGTCGCAAGCCAGTTTTGCAAATTATACATCAATTCAAGCGCGCCTTGAACGGTTGATTGATCTTGCAGCGGGTGAATGTCGGCAAGACCAGGAAGTCGCGCCATTTTTTCATTCAAGCGCGGATTATGTTTCATGGTGCAAGATCCAAGTGGATAAAAACCAGCGTCGATTGAGTAGTTCTGATTCGACAAGCGCACAAAATGCCGAATTACGGTCGGTTCATTAACTTCTGGTAAACCAATTTGACCGCGCGAATTTTGCCCAGTTCTTAACTGAAAATTAGCGATTTCTGGCAAATCAACTCCGCAAGCTCCAGGATTTGATTGATTAATTAAAAGTTCGGTTTCGTGATTTAATCCGCCGATTTCTTTAGGTATGAAAGTCATTTTTTTTCTAATTTAAAATTTTTTCTAATTCGTTAGCAAAAGATTCTATGTCTAAAGTGCTGGTTAATTCATTTACAGCAATAATCATTTTGTTGCCGATGGCAAAGCCACCGATGATATTTTTGGATAAAAGTTTTTTATTGACCTCGTTGGCATCTTTTGAAAGTTCAATGGTGAATTCATTAAAGAAGCTTTTATTTAGAACTTTTACACCACTAACTTTTGCCAATCTGTCTGCGGCATCGCAGGCTTTTTTATGGTTAATTAAAGCTAATTTTTTGAAGCCATTTTCACCAAGAAGAGAGGCGTGAATTGTAAAAGCGGTCGCGCATAAACCTTGGTTTGAGCAAATGTTGGAAGTTGCTTTTTCACGACGAATATGTTGTTCGCGCGCATTTAAGGTTAGAACATATCCAGATTTGCCATCAACATCAGTTGTTGCTCCGCAAATTCTTCCAGGCATTTGACGGACGAATTCTTTTTTGCAGGCAAAAAATCCAAGAAGAGGGCCGCCAAAATTTAGACCAACTCCAATTGAAGAAGCTTCGCCAACGCAGATGTCGGCTTGTTTTGGAGCTTCGAGCAAACCAAGAGAAAGAATTTCATTGGTAATAACAATTAAAAGAGCGCCAGCGGCGTCACATTGTTTTCTAACTTCTTCAAGATTATTAACTTCGCCGAGAAAATCTGGATATTGCACAATAACGGCTGCGCAAGTTTCATCAATTTTTGAAACTAATTTTGCATCATGAAGATTAAGTGAAGTTTTGGTTACTTCTAAATAATCGGGATGAATATTGCCTAAATTAGCAATGTTTTTGCGACCAGATTTAATTCTCATCGCCATCAAACAAGCTTCTGATGTTGCAGTTGCGCCATCATACATTGAAGCGTTGGCAACTTCCATTCCAGTTAAAAGGGCGATGATGCTTTGGAATTGAAAAATTACCGCTAAAGTTCCTTGCGAAATTTCTGGCTGATAAGGCGTATAAGAAGTTAAAAATTCAGAACGCTGAATTAAATGATCAACTGCAGCTGGAACATGATGTTTGTAGCAACCAGCACCCAAGAAAAAAGGACCTTCAGAAGCGGTACGATTCTTTTTTGCGAGTTCAGTTATGGTTTTTTCAACCTCAAACTCACCTTGATGATTTGGTAAAGATTCGATTGGTTTTTTAAGTAAAAGTTCTGATGGAACTGAATCGTAAAGTTCATTAATTGAAGAAACGCCAATTGCGGCAAGCATTTCTTTGCGATCTTTTTCGGTTAAGGCTAAATAGCGCATTTCGTTTGGAGATTTAGTTTTGAGAAGTGAGAAGGGTGGTAATTTAAAAATGAGGTTAGAAAAGTCAAATAGTCCTTCTTCATTTGATTTAGGAATTAGATGTTTATTGAAAGAGTAGTTTCTGCTGTGGATTTTAATAAATCTTGTGCAGAAATTTTTTTATCATAAAGTGCGCGACCAACAATTGTGCCAATTACGCCATATTTTTCGAGCATTTTGATTTTTAAAATATCTTCTAGATTTCCAATCCCGCCTGAAGCTATTACTGGAATTTTTAGGTTTTGCGCTAGATTTTTTGTTCCCTCGAAATCAGCTCCCGATAAAGTTCCGTCTCGCGAAATGTCGGTATAAATTATTGCTGCAGCGCCGCAATCTTCAAATTTTTTTGCAAGTTGTAGCGCAGAAATTTCAGAAGTTTCAACCCAGCCTTCAGTTGCAACCAAGCCATTTTTAGCATCGATTCCAATAACAATTTTTTCAGGAAATTTTTTACAAGCTTCAATTACTAGATCTGGATTTTTGGCGGCGATTGTTCCAAGAATTACACGATTTACGCCAAGATCTAACCACTTTTTAATTGATTCAATCGAACGAATTCCGCCGCCAAGTTGAATTGGAATGTTGGTGGATTTTAGAATTTCGCATACTGATTTTTCGTTTGCAGAAGATCCGGCGATTGCGCCATCTAGATCAACAATATGCAAAAATTTAAAACCTAAATTTTCAAATTCTTTTGCTTGCGCCGCAGGATTGTCATTAAAAACAGTAACTTGTTTCATGTCGCCTTTGTAAAGACGAACGCATTGTCCATTTTTTAAATCAATTGCTGGAAAAATAATCATTTGTAGTTTTTTTGAATGAAGTGGAAAGAAAATAAACTTTAAAATCAGTCGATTTAAAATATCAAACTCCGTCTTGCAATCTTAGCTTAAGATATTTAAAAATCGCCGTCGCTTGATGTTTCTTCAAGCGTTTCAATTTTAACGATAGTGGCATTTTGGTGTTCATCAACGCTTTGTTTTCAAGGCTTTGTGGATTTTTGTCGCTGTTGCTTACTTAACCAAAATAATTTTAAAATGTCTAAACAAGAACTTCCTCACTTTACAATTAAACAGCTTCTTGAAGCTGGCGTTCATTTCGGTCACAAGACTATGCGTCGTAACCCGAAAATGGCTAAATACATACACACAAACCGCAACGGCGTTAGTATAATTGATCTTAACAAAACCGCCAATCTTTTACATAACTCGCTAAAAGTTGTTAAAGATATTGCAAAAAACAACGGTCGCATCTTGTTCATCGGAACAAAAAAACAAGCTATTGAGCCAATTGCAGAAGCTGCAAAAAGATGTGGTCAATATTATGTTAATTTCAGATGGTTGGGTGGAATGTTGACTAACTGGAAAACAGTTTCTCAATCAATCAAAACTCTTAAAAAAATCGAAGAGCGTCTCTCTGGTAGCGAAGTTGACTATAACAAAAAAGAAAAACTAGTTCTTGAAAGAAAAAGACAAAAACTAGAACAAGCTCTTGGTGGAATTAAAAACATGGGCGGTTCTCCAGATTTGATTTTTGTTGTAGATACTTACAAAGAATCTTTAGCAATTGCCGAAGCTAAAAAACTTGGCGTGCCAATTATGGCAATTCTTGATTCTAACTGCAATCCAGATGGCATTGTTTTTCCAATTCCTGGAAATGATGATTCGGCAAAATCAATCAAACTTTATTGTCGCTTAATCTCAGATGCTGCAATTGCTGGAACTAAAGAAAATATGTCAATTGCTGGTATTGATGTTAGCAAAATTAGTGTCGAAAATATTTCAGAAATGAAAAATGCTGCTGCTGAAAAAAAATTAGCTGAAAGAAAACCAGCTTCAAAAAAAGATTTTTCAAAAGCTAAAGAAGTTACAAAGAAAGAAATCGTAAAAAAAGCGGCGATAGTTGAAAAGTCAGAAGAAAAAACTTCGATAGAAAAAAAGCCAGCTGCTAAAAAACCAGCGGCCAAAAAACCAACTACTAAAAAATAGCTAAATTTGGCTCCAACATCTCAAGATTGGAGCCAAATTTATAAAATTTGTTTTAGATTCTGAAAAATTCCTTAAAAAGTTAATAATATTTAATACCTTTAAAAAATGGCAGATTTAGCACTTATTAAAAAACTTCGCGAAACCACGGGATGCGGAATTGCAGATTGCAACAAAGCATTGCGCGAAAATGGTGATGATTTTGAAAAATCAATCGATTGGCTTAGAAAGAAGGGTCTTTCAGCAGCTGGTAAAAAAAGTGGTCGCGTTACTTCTGAAGGTGCTGTGGCTGTTATAATTGAAGGCAATAAAGCTTCGGTTGTTGAAGTTAACTCTGAAACTGATTTTGTTGCACGTAATCAGAAGTTCCAAGATTTTACCAACGCTATTGCAAAAATGGCGCTTAATTTTGGTGATGATGTTGAAAAGCTTTCTGCTGCAACTTTTACCGGCGCTTCTCACTCAGTTGATGAAGAGGTTAAAAACCAAATTGGCGTTATTGGCGAAAACATTAACATCAGAAGAATTGCTAGTTTAGAAGTTTCTAATGGCACAGTTGTTAGTTACATTCACAACGCAATTGCAAACAATATTGGTAAAATTGCAGTTCTTGTTGCTCTTGAATCAAAAGCTACCAAAGAAAATCAAGAAGAATTTGGTAGAAAATTGGCGATGCACATTGCTGCTGCAAAACCAGACGCTTTGTCTATTGAATCAGTTGATCCAGCAAAACTTGCTCGTGAAGGAGAAATTTTTAAAGACCAAGCTCGCGCTTCTGGTAAGCCTGAAAGCATCATTGAAAAAATGATCGAAGGTCGTATCAGAAAATATTATGAAGAAGTTGTTTTATTGGAGCAGTCTTTCGTTATGGATGATAAGATGAAAATCAAAGATTTGGTTGCTCAATTTTCTAAAGAAAACGGAGAAACCAAGATTACCGGTTTCAAGCTATTCATCCTTGGGGAAGGAATTGAAAAGAAAGAAAATGATTTTGCCGCCGAAGTGGCATCAATGACTAAATAAAAAATGCCTCGAAAGAGGCATTTTTTTTGCCTTTAGATTTAACAACTTCAATTTTTTAAAATGCCAAATAAGCCTAGCCTCAAATTCAAAAGAATCCTTTTTAAAGTCTCTGGAGAGGCGATGATGGGAGACAAAGCTTTTGGTCATGATGTTGATGCTATCAAAAAAATCTGTAATCAGATTGCTGCGGCTCATAAAATGGGTTGTGAAATTTGTATTGTGATTGGTGGCGGAAATATTTTTCGTGGCATTTCTCAAGCTGCTGCTGGAATTGAAAGGGTAACCGCTGATTATATGGGAATGTTGGCCACCTGCATCAATGGTCTAGCTTTGCAAAGTGCTTTGGACAAATCTGGGCTTGAAACCCGTATGCTTTCCGCAATTCCAATGAATACTGTTTGCGAGCCATACATTAAACGTCGCGCAGTGCGCCATTTAGAAAAAGGTAGAATCGTTATTTTTTCAGCAGGAACTGGAAATCCTTTTTTTACAACAGATACGGCGGCAGTTCTTCGGGCTGTTGAAATGGGTTGTGACGGAATCTTAAAAGGTACGCAAGTTGATGGTGTTTATTCTGCAGATCCTAAGCTTGATAAAAGTGCAGTAAGATATGAGAAAGTAAAATATATCGATGTACTAAAGCAGGATTTAAAAGTTATGGATCAAACTGCTATTACTTTGGCTAAAGATAATAAATTGCCAATTGTAGTTTTTTCAATCAAAGAAGAAAAGGCTCTACAAGAAGTTGTTTGTGGTCAGGGAAAATTTACCGTTATTAACTAAAATTTTTAATTAACCAAATTTCTGAAAATATGATTAATGAATTAGCAGATAAAACTCGTAAAAGAATGGAAGATACCATGAACTCGCTTAAGCGCGACATGGATTCTATTTCAACTGGTAGAGCAACGCCAAATTTGCTTGATCCAGTAAAAGTTGAGGTTTATGGGCAATTTATGCCTATTTCTCAAGTCGCTAGCGTCTCTGTGCCAGAAGCTACAACGCTTTCAATTCAAGTTTGGGATCGTGAAAATCTAAAAGCTGTTGAAAAAGCCATTATTAATTCAAATTTGGGTTTTAACCCAATGGTTGATGGCATGATTATTCGCATCATGATTCCAAAATTAAGTGAAGAGCGTCGCAAAGATTTAGTAAAATTGGCAAAAAAATATGGCGAAGACAAAAAAGTAGCCGCGCGCAATGTGCGTCGCGATGTTTTGGATGAGTTTAAAAGAAAGGAAAAAGAAATTGCCGCTTCAAAAGATCAGATTCACTCATTTAATGACATTGTGCAGAAAATTACCGACGAATTTGTTAAGAAAATTGACGATACAGTCGCTGCAAAGGAAGTAGAATTAATGAAAATATAATGTTTTTTTGTCGCAAAAAAGCTAATAATTTTGAGTTAATTCCAAAGCATGTAGCCATTATTATGGATGGAAATGCTAGATGGGCAAAAGCAAGATCTCTTCCTATAAAGGTTGGGCATAAAGCCGGTTCGGAAAATGTTAAAACAATTGCCGAAAGTTGCATTGATCTTGGGGTTAAGAATCTAACAATTTACGCTTTTTCTTCAGAAAATTGGGATCGTCCAAAAGAGGAGGTAGATTATTTGATGAATTTACTAGAAGAATATTTGGAAAAAGAAACCAAGCCTTTAATTGAAAAAAACATACGCATTTTTATTTCGGGCGACTTGGAAAAAATATCAGAATCCGCAAAAAGAAAAATCTCAACAATTGAAAATCAAACAAAAAATAATTCAGCCTTAACTTTAAATGTTGCTTTCAGCTATGGTTCAAGGCAGGAAATTGTTGATGCGACAAGAAAAATAGCTTCTGAAGTTAGTCAGGGGAAAATTGCTGTTAATGAAATTACCGAAGAGCTTTTTTGTCAAAATCTCTATCGTCCCGAAATGCCAGATCCAGATTTACTTATAAGAACAGCTGGCGATTTAAGATTAAGCAACTTCTTATTGTGGCAGTTGGCTTACGCAGAGTTCTATTTTACCAAGGTTTATTGGCCTGATTTTGGTAAAAAAGATTTAAAAAAGGCTATTTCTGATTTTAACAAAAGAGAGAGAAGGTATGGCAAAAGGTAGTTTAGAAAAAATTACAAAACTCGGCAATTTTTTTGCAGGCTTGTTTAATAAAATTGTAAAAGAAGTTCATAATCTTGATCCAAAAGATAACACTAAGCAGCGCATAATTAGTGGTTTGGTGATGATTCCAGTGGCGGTTTATGCAATCTTTTATTCAAGAAGTGTATTTTTATTTGTCGCAATATCGGCCGCAGTGCTTATGGCTTTTGAGTGGATGGACATTACCAAATCAGCAAAAGATCAAAAAAAATGGCGCATTTTAGGTTTTCTTTACATCATAATTCCGACTTTTTCCGTAATTAAAATTCGTTTCTATGATGTTGATGTTTTGTTCTGGATGTTCGCAATTATTTGGTCTACGGACATATTTGCGTTTTTCGCGGGCAAAATTTTAGGTGGTGCAAAATTAATGCCTTCGGTTAGTCCAAATAAAACTTGGTCTGGTCTTGCTGGAGGAGTTTTTGCCAGCATTTTGATTGGCATTACCAGCTCTTTAATGTTTAAGGGTGGAATTTTATTCTTTGCTTTGTGTAGCGCGATTCTTTCTTTAATCGAGCAAGCTAGCGATTTATGCGAGTCGAAAATCAAAAGAATTTTCGGCGTTAAAGATTCTGGAAACATTATTCCTGGGCATGGCGGAGTTTTAGATCGTCTTGATGGAATGATTTTTGTCGCTCCAGTTGTATTAATTCTGATCACATTTTTTGCTGATAAATTCTAGTTTTTAAAATGACTTCTTCTCCTGATAAATTTGCAATTGCTGGTCATAATTTTTCTTCTCGCTTACTTGTTGGCACGGGAAAATATAAAGATTTTCAAGAAACTGCGGCGGCTATTGAGGCTTCTGGAGCTGAAATAGTCACGGTTGCGGTGCGTCGTGTAAATATCGAGAAAAAAGGCGAACCAATGTTGCAAGATTTTCTTGATCCAAAAAAATATGTTTATCTGCCAAACACCGCGAGATGTTTTACTTGCGATGATGCTGTGCGTACATTGCGTTTAGCGCGCGCAGCAGGTGGATGGAATTTGGTTAAACTTGAGGTTCTGGCTGATGAAAAAACTCTTTATCCAAAAGTAACTGAAACCATAAAAGCTGCAGAGCTTTTGATCAAAGATGGTTTTGATGTTATGGTTTATACTTCTGATGACCCAATTGTTGCAAAAGAATTAGAAGATATTGGATGTTGCGCAATAATGCCTTTAGCCGCTCCAATTGGCTCGGGATTAGGAATTCAAAACCGTCTTAACATTGAATTTATTGTGGAGCAGTCAAAAGTTCCTGTTCTTGTTGATGCTGGGGTTGGAACTGCTTCAGATGCTGCTATTGCGATGGAATTAGGTTGTGATGGCGTGTTAATGAATACTGCAAT